>Ga0080008_143969_pt1 | contig 113387 bp, 155 predicted proteins | sample ConCONMetagenome_FD_69211 | JGI IMG/M metagenome (GOLD analysis project Ga0080008, IMG submission 69211) | Hot spring microbial streamer communities from Conch Spring, Yellowstone National Park, USA - CON_C (SPADES assembly) (version 2) | ecosystem: Environmental > Aquatic > Thermal springs >...
TAATACACTTCTTTTATATGAAGATTGGTCATCTGGAAGTTTAGCTGGATGGTCTAAATATGGTTGTGCAGGATATTCTGGAAGTATAGATTATAATGATGGTAATCCACCCCCTTCATTGATAATAAGTGGTAATGATTATAATTGTGATGTGTTTTATTATAAAGTAATAAATAAGCCTGTTGGGGTAGGATTAAGGATAATTGCAGATAATAAAGGATATCATGGGTATTACACTTTTAACCCTCCAAAAAAATATTACGTATGTAATACTTTGGGAAATTGTGAGGGGGTTGGGGTTGGAGGTCCAAATGATGTTTGGACATATAACGATCAACGTATTTTTAATTCAGCCTTTGTACAAAGTTTATCTACTGTTTGGGTTGGTTTTGGTTTAGATGATGTTTGGATTGCTGATTGGAACCAATATGCAAAATTCGATAATATAAGAGTAATGCTTTATACCCATCCAGAACCTTCTGTAATTGTTGGATCTGAACATACGGCAGTTATTATATCTTCAATTCGAATAAATCCATCAAGTTCTCCTTTAATTTGTCGGGGTACTCGAACATCAGCGACAGTAACTGCTAACTTAAATAATCCAAATAATATTTCTACAATAGTTTCTTTTTCATGTTCAGCACCTTCTGGTATTACATGTTCAGTTTCTCCTTCTTCATGTACTACTAGTGGATCTTCTTGTTCAACAACATTGTATGTAAATTCTTCTCTAACAATACCCCCAGGTTCATATTCAGTAACAGTAACAGCTTCAATTTTAGGATCTTCAGCATCAGCAACATATACATACAATATAGGTCCTAATATTTCAATTTCTAGTCAATCAAGTTCAAACTTTCAAAGTTCTTATAATATTTATATAACTGGTTGTGCTCAAAATTATACATTATATGTAAATAATTCTCCGTATTGTTATGGTTTATATTCACAATTTCAAAATATAAATGCTTTATGTGTTGTTTCATATCCTGGAAGTTATTCTGTATATGCGCAGGGATGTTATGGTGGAACTTGTGTTAATTCAAATACAATTAATTTAAATATACCTGCATCAGGAATAACAGTTCCAATTATAGGTATTAATGTCTTAAATATAACAAGTCAAAACATATATGTAACAATTTCAGTAAACGGATCAAATCAAAATATACAATCAATAAATGTATATTATAATAACAATAATGTATATTCAAATAGCAATGTAAATACAAATTATTATTCATTTAATTTGCAATTACCATATTCAAATAATGGAAACATAACAGTATGTTCTACATTAACAAATGGACAATCTGGTTGTGTAACACAAATATTTAGTGTAAATGTAGCTCAAACATATATTTATTATGGAATAATTCAATTGCAAGCAAAAGTTCAACCAATTAATATAAATACTACATATGGACCAATTGGAAATAGATTTGAATTTAGTATAGACCATCCAGGATATATTTTAACATTAAATATAACAAATGTAGGAAATATGACATTAAATAATATTACAATAAATTTACAACAACTAGGAAATGTACTAGAAATATTATATAACGGAATTCCAATAAGATTATTAAATAATATAAATATAGATCAGTTACAACCAAATCAATCATATATATTACAATTTAGCGTTTTACCATTATACATGGGATCTTCTTCATTATTATTAAACTTTAATGTAAATGGGCAAAATATCGGAAATGCTCAGTATAATTTAATTGTAAAAGGACCTTCAAATAAGTCTTCATTAATTGTATCAGAAAGTATTAATTATATATTAATATTGTTAGGAATAATTGGATTAATAATATTTTTAATATAGAAAAAATATTAAAATTTTTTAGTTATATTTTTTAGATGGACTTAAATGAAAAAATAAAATTCTTTATTAGTAAAGGATTCTTTTATGAATCTCAAAGTATATATGGAAGTAGATCTGGATTTTATGATTATGGATCTTTAGGTACATTATTAAAGAGAAGATTTGAAAATCTATGGAGAATGTATTTTGGAAAATTATTTGATAATATATATGAAATACAACCTTCAGAAATAATGCATAAAAATACATTTATTGCATCAAAGCATTTAGAATTATTTAATGATCCAATTGTTGAATGCAAAAATGGACATAGATTTAGGGCAGATAAATTGATTGAAGAAAAATTAAATATTAAGGCGGAGAGTTTAACAATTGAAGAAATGAATAAAATATTTAATGAAAAAGTTGTTGTTTGTCCTGAATGTGGATCAAAATTATCAAATGTTAGATTATTTAATTTAATGTTTCCAATATACGTAGGACCTGCATATAATTTATTCTTAATTTTAGAAGAATTAAAAAGAAGATATAGTTTTTTAATGAAAAATTATAAAAAAATAAATGAAAGAGAGGTAAATTATATAATAAAAAACTATTTGAAAAATAAAAAGTTATATTCGATAAATTTAAATAATGAAAAATATATTTTTGATGGAAATAAAGAAATAATAATAAAAATTAAAAATGAAGAATATTATGTTTATCCTGAAAATATTGAAATAAAAGAAGAAGAAGAAAATTATTTAGAAATATTAGGATATGCTGAAGAAATTGAAACTTATTATGATTTAGAAGAGTTATTATATAATTTAATAAAAAGTTATACCGAATTAAAAAACAATGAAATGTTTTTAAGACCAGAAACTGCACAAGGTCCATATGTAAACTTCCCAGTCGAAATAATAATTAATAGATATAGGTTACCTTTAGGATTGTATGTAATTGGAAAAGCATTTAGGAATGAAATATCTCCAAGGAATGCATTATTAAGAATGAGGGAATTTACACAGGCAGAATTACAGATTTTCTTTGATTATTATAATAATCCATTTGAAAATGAATTCGAATTTTATAAAGATAAATATATTAATGTTTTATTAGTAGAAGATAGAGATAAAAAATTACCATATATTGAAAAAAGCTTGGAAGAAATATGTAACGAAACAAATATAGATAAATTTTATTTATATTTTCTATATAAAGTATTTGAATTTTACACAAACATATTAAGAATTCCAAAAGAAAGAATAAGATTTTATCAATTATCAGATAATGAAAAGTCTTTCTATAATATGTATCATTTTGATATAGAATTATATTTAGATGAAATTGGATGGATAGAAGTTGGAGGAATTCATTTTAGAGTATTAAGATTTAATAGAGATATAATTGATAAGGTTGATGAAGAAATAAGAAAAGATGTTGAAAATTTATTTATTGGAAATGAAATATATGTTGGATACGATCTATGGAATCATTTTATATTATCGAAAGATAGGAGATTTATATTAACAAGGCCAAATGGATCAAAATTTATCCCGGTTGAATTAGAATTATCCTTTGGAGTTGATAGAAATATATTTTCCCTATTATTAATTAATTATGATGGAAGAATATTAAGATTACCATATTATTTATCTCCAATTCAAATTGCAGTATTTCCATTATTGGAAAATAATGAAAATATGGCAAAAGTAGCAAAGGAAATATATAACAAATTGAGAAAAAGGTTTGATGTATATTATGATGAATCTGGAAGGATTGGTGTAAGATATAAAAGACAGGATGAAATTGGAACATATTATTGTATTACTGTAGATGATCAAACATTAAAAGATAATACAGTTACAATAAGATTTAGGGATACAAAGGAACAAATAAGGGTAAATATAAATAATTTAGAAAAATTCTTTGAAGAAAGATTTGATATTTGGAAAATTTTATAATATTCTTCATGAAAAGGTAGTATTGAATAAATATAAAGTCCCATGAAATTATAAAGAATATGAAGAAAGTTGCCTTTATATCCCAAGAATTTGCAATTGATAAATTACCAACATATGCTGGGGGATTGGGAATTTTAGCAGGAGATCTACTTTATTCATCAAATGATTTGAAATATCCAATATATGGTGTAACATTTGTAAATAAAAATGGATATGGAAAATATGAAATAAAAAATAAAGAAATAATATATGAAGAAGAAAGTTATGATCCATTGGAATATTTTTTAGAAATTGAAGATAAATTTCATATAAATTTGAAAGATAAAAGGATATATTTTAGAGTATGGCAATATCCATTATCCCATTCGAAATTATTCTTATTTGATACAGATTTACAGGAAAATGACCCAAGTATAAGAAAATTAACCGGAAGATTATATTATGAAGAAAATGAAGAAGAAAAATTATTAAAGGATTTATTGTTAGGATTGGGTGCATTAGAATTCTTTGAAAATTATGGAATAGAAATTGATAAATATCATTTAAACGAATCTCATGGAGGTTTTTTAGCAATAGAATTATATAAAAGATATAGGGATATAAATAAGGTAAAAGAAAAGATTGTATTTACTACTCATTCAATTATTGCAGGTCATGATTCATTTGATTATGATCTAGTAGAAAAATATTATGATATTCCCGGAGAAATAAGAAATTTATCTCCAAATAAATTATCATTAACAAAAATATTATTTGAATTATCTGGATATGTAAATGCTGTATCATATAAACATAAAATAGTTACTGAAAGCGTATACAATAAAAAGATAGATTATATAACGAATGGCGTATATCATTTAAGGTGGGTAAATAAAAAGATTGAATATTTATATGATACATATCTACATGGATGGAGAAATGAACCTGGAAAGTTTGCATATGCACAATCCATAAATAGGAAAGAATTCATAAAGGTAAAAAATGTTGTAAAAAAAGATTTAATAGATTATATAAATGTAAATTCATATTCAAACAAAGAATTTAGAGAAGATAGAATATTAATTTCTGTAAAAAGGAGATTAACCGAATATAAAAGATTTCATATGTTATTATGGAGACTGGAAAAATTTGAAGAATTAGATAAAAAATATAAAACACAATTTTTATTATCTGGTACGTTTCATCCAAAAGATGAATTTGTAAAAAATACAATTAGATGGATTTTAGATATTATGTCAACATTGAATACTCCAATTGGATTAATATTAAATAGAGGATATGAACAAGAAAGAACAATTTTAGCAGGTACGGATTTATTTTTACATATTCCAAGACCACCATTTGAAGCTTCAGGTACTTCTTGGATGAGGGCTGCAATGAATGGTACTCCTACATTATTTTCAAGAGATGGTTCCCCATTAGAAATAATAATTGATGATTATAATGGATGGTTCTTTGGAGAAAATAATTATGATATAAATATAGATACAAATGATAAAGATGTAGAAGATTTCTATAATAAATTAGACTATGTATTAAACATTTACAGAAATAATTATGATAAATATATAGATATATCATTGAATGCAATAAGAACAATAAGTCCAATATTTAATACTTATAGATGTTTTGAGGAATATATTAGTAAAGCATATAGATGATGAAAAAAAGATACTGAAAGGTGATGAATTTTACCCATTCTGATTATTTTCCAAAAAAAGATAATATATTTTTTTGACTACCTTTTTTATATGCGTTCTTTAGTTCTTCAATAGCCTTATTTACTCTATCTTCTGAAAAATCATGTTCATCAATTAATATTTTTCTTATTTTTTCTTCATCAACTTCTCCAAACTTTATATCTTCTTTATTTATATCAGTTACCGGTGGATCTTCAAAGAATTCTTCAAGCTCTTTCCAAGAAATTTCTTTATAATATTTTTCCCATCCAACATATTTAAACAATCTTTCAGGGTCATCACTATTTTTTACAAGTTCGTATGCAGTTTTTACCCCTATTCCCGGAATTCCGTCTGGATTATAATCAGTTCCAATAATCAAAGCAAACCATATTAACTTTTTATAATCTAACTTTAAATGATTTAATATGTCATTTAATTCAATAATTTCTGGATTTATTTCAACTTCTACACCTCTCACTTTTCTTTTTCCACTTATTGTTAAATTTCTTGCAACTCTCAATCCTCCAAATAATAAGGAATCATAATCTTGTGATCCAACATAATCTGCAATTCCCTTTTTAACTAGATATGCAGCCTGTGCTTCTCCTTCAGAAGGTGCTTGTACATATGGAACCCCCATCACTTTTAACAACTCCTTTGATTCCTCTATCATATTAAATTCCAATTTTGATGTAAATTCTGCATATTTTTTTAAATCCCCTTTTATACCCATTTCAATTGCTCTTTTATATTTTTCTCCCATCTTTTTTCTTTGTTCCTCTCTTAATTCCTGTTCTCTTTTTTTAAATTCCGGATGTTTGCCATCAAATATATAAATTACTTTTATTCCATATTCAATTAAATTCTTTGTTCTATAAAATAAACCTGATAAGTGTGAAGTAACTCTTCCTTTAGAATCTTTCAAAGGTGTACCATCAGGTTGTCTTATTGCGGCTAAAAATTGATATAAAGCATTAAATGCATCTAATGCAACAACTTTTCCAGATAAATATGAAAAATCAACTTCCTTTATTATAGGTTTTATTAGTTCTCTTATCTCTGCTAAACCCATTTAAATAACTTATTTTATAATGTTTTAAATTTAATTATTATTTTTTAAATATTTTTCTATAAATTCTTTTACTGAAATTGCATTACCTTTTTCTATTAAATCTTTATCTTCAGATACTAAAATAAGTCCAAAATTTTTTGAAGCATAAACATATGAAGCATCATAATATGTTAAATTTTTTTCTATCGCAATTTTTATTATTTCAATAAATGATGAAGATAAATTTTCAATTACATTGAGTTCTTTTAGTATTCCATAAATAACTTCAGAAGTTTCTATAAGATTGTTAATTCTCTTAAATATATAATAATCTTTCCAAATAGCATTTCCAATTTCATAAAAAGTAAGATCTAATATATAAATATAATTATAATCTAGTTTGTCAGTATAATCTCTATAAACAGTTAGAAGTTTATATAGTGCAGAAGCATCAAATAAAAAATTATTATCTTTCATATCTTGTTTCTTTAATTAATCTTGTGAATTCTTCTGGAGTAACATTTTTCATTAATTCGCTTAATTTTTCGGCTAATTTTTTTATTTTTTCTCTTTTTCTTTTTTCTATTTCTTCTTTCAAAGCTTTTTCTACGACATCTTTTATATTTATTCCTAATTCTTTTGCTTTTTCCTTTAAATTTTTATCTATTCTTATACTTATAACATCCGTTTTACTCATAATATACTGTATTCAAAATATGTATATAAATTTTTGTATACGATATTATTTTATTAATATCAACATTTGAATAAAAATTTATGGTAAAAATAATAAAAAGATCTGGTAAGGAGGAAGAATTTTTAGAGGATAATGTATATAATTCATTAATTAATGCGAATGCATCTGAAGAAGTTGCAAAGTAAATTGTAAAAGAATTAAAGATTGTATAAAAACAGAAAAATTTGGAAAATTATCTACTGATTAGATTAGAAGATTTGTATTTAATAGATTAAGAGTATTGGAACCGGATGTTTTAGAATCCTGACAATTTTATGATAGAATATTTAGAGGAAGGATAACATTTAGTGATGGAAAAATTTTGGTAATTGATAAAGATCAGTTAAAGATATAGGAAATAAGGGGTTGAATAGATCAGAGGAAGTTAAAGAGATATTAGAAGAATTAAAGGAAGATATAAAATATAGTTTATTTCCAAAAATAATTAATTCTAGGTTATATGCATTATTTATGGGTGTATTAAGAAAAAAATATATGCCTAAAGAAGAAAAATGAAATCAACAGAGTTAATAAATAATTTTAGAAAAGAAATAAGATGGGAATTTTATGAATTAAAACAACAAATATATTAATTTTTCAACAATTTCTGATTAATAAAAAACTTTTAATTGTTATCATCAATAATAATTGCCAATGGATGGTTTAGATGGAATTATAAGTCCCATACCAGAAGATGAAAAATTGAAAGAAGCAATATCTAGTTTATTGGGTAAACTTCTTACAATATATTATTTGCAAACTACTGGTGACGTGAACCATTAAAGAAGTCATTTGAGAAATTGAAAAAAAAGGAAGTTGGGAAGTATAAGATGATAATTATAACAAGAGGAGGAGAATATACTATAAATTTAGGGAATATATGTTGAAGAAAAGAGATCTGGAAGTATATTAAAACAAGCTATTAATCTAGGTAGATTATATAATATAATGCAACTAAGATATAAAAATTACGACTTTATAAGATTTGCACTATATGAAGAAGATTATTTAAAAAGATTAAATGAAGAATCTAATAAAAAATATAGACTAGAAAATGGAATAATTGGTCTTATGATAGTAGTATGATATTAAGGCTACTCAATTGTAATAATCAGCCTTTTATTATTTTTACCTTTATTTTCTTTTCCAATAATTTTTATTTTTCCAACTTCTTTTGTAGATTTTACATGCGTTCCTCCATCCAATTGTACATCAATATCTCCAATACTAATTATTCTTAAAACACCATATTTTTCATATCTTTTTTCATCCATTAATCTTTTTAATTGGGGCATTTTTTCAAGTTCTTCTTTATTTATAAATTTTGCGTATACAGGCAAATCTTTATCAACAATTTCATTTGCCTTTTCTTCAATTTTCTTTACTAATTCGTCATCTAACTTATCTAAATCAAAATCTATTCTTGCTTTATCTTCATATATCTGATTTCCAGTAATTTTTATATTACCAAACATGTTATTCAATACTGCAGATAATATATGTAAGGCTGTATGTAACCTCATTAATTTATATCTTCTTTCCCAGTTTATTTTTCCTTTTACAATATCACCAACTTTAAAATTTGGCTCTTTTTCTAATAAATGTACAATATTTCCCTTATCATCATAATATATATCTATCACTTTTATTCCATTTATTTCCCCAGTATCTCTTGGTTGACCTCCGCTTCTTGCATAAAAGGCAGTTCTATCTAAAATAACTTCTTTTCCTCTAATTTCAATAACTCTTCCTTCAAATTCTTTTAAATATTGATCTTGCCAAAAAAGTTTTTCAGTCATAGAAAATAATATAAGGATATCTTTATTTACCTTTCTATATAAAATTATAATTTATGAAAAAATTCAATAGCTTGGATAAGATATTAACAGATAACATTGTTAGTAAAAGGTTATTTCTAAAGGATATATTTGATAAAGTATATCGGAAGGGATAATAAAAAGAAATTAGATTATATAAATTACTTTCTGTATACAGACTTACCATTTGTAATAGCAGTATACTATTTTGCAAAAGGGTTTGTAGAAGAATGTAATAATCTTGATATATACAAATGTAAAAGGATAAAAGTAAAGGACATATTGAGATATTTACATTATGAAAAAATATTGATTAAAATTTTTGGGAGTTTGAATAAAGTTGAAGAATTTGTAGATAATATTGACGAAGATGGGTTTTATGAATTTTATTATAATTTAGGAAGAGAGTATTTTAAAGAATTTTATTTTATTAATAATAGGATATTAACTAATATTAAAAGAAAACAAATATTAAAAGCTATTAATAAATTCTTAGACAGTAAATTTAGTTATAGTTTATTTTTCAACAATTATAAAGAAAGTAAAAATAAGAAGAATCTATATATTATTTAATTTTATTCCCCAATTATTGTTACGAATATTCTTCTTTCTGTTGGTTCAAAATAATTCTAAAAATATTATCCTTTGCTATGTTCCTAACAAAAGTTTTCCATCTTTTATTGATATACATAAAGATTTTGATAATAAATTTGTTTTTATATGTGCGGTTGCATTAATATTTCCCTCATAATTATGATAATATTTTATGTGTAGTGGTAATATTCTATTAAAAAATTCTTCAATATCTTTAAATATTGTTTCATCACTTTCTTGTATTATTATACATGCAGTATTATGTAATGAAAATAATGATAATATACCATTTTTTATTCCCGATTCCTTTAATACCTCATTAACCATATCAGTTATATCTATAAAATCATATGGACTTTTTGTTTTTATTTTAATTTCTTTTTGATAGATATCCATATAGTTTTTATTTTTTTAGTACTTTAAATGTTTTTAATTTGTTTTATTGCTTTTATGTTCAAAATAAAATTAAAAATTGATTATGAAAAAATTAAATTTATAAATTCCTATTGACATAAGATACATAATGATTAGAAGTAAAATAAGAAGTATTGGTTTTTCAATTATGTTGATAATAATTGTTGCTGTTGTAAGTATTGGCATATTTGTAGTATATTATTTGAGTCAGAGTATGGGTGGTGCTAACAAATTTAAAAATACAGTCAATGAAATGGTTTCTCTTGCAAAAAACTTTTATGGAGGATCATGGTATGTTGTTGAAAATTCAACAGGATATATGATTCATAAAGGTGGGGGGAGATATGATATAATAGTTATGAATGGAACTACAATAACAATTGGGGAAAATGATGATGAGTACTTTTTTTGGAAAACCTTCTTTACAGATACTCAGAGTAATGTTTCCCCAAAAGTAGGAATATTTGTAGCTCTTTCTAATAATAATGAAGGAAAAATTGGACTAGCTGGATATTACTGGAATTCTGTTCCAAATCCGGCTCAAGAGAAATATGAACAAGCACGTAGAGAATTAACATCTGGCTCTTATGGAGCATCAACAGGTATGAGAGGTAATAATATTTGGGGTTATTCAAAAATTTTCGGTTATGGAATGTATATTGAAGTAGGACAAAACGTATTTATAATGATCGTAACCGAAGGTATCAGTGCTTCTTCAGATCAACTACAAGCATTTGCTTCTAAAGTAGAAGGTCTATTAAAGTCATTGGCAAGTTAATGAATTTTTTATTTTAAGTTATTTTATCAATTTTCTTTTTCTTAAAGCTATGAAAAAATTAAAAATTTATAAATTCTCATTAACATAGAACCTACAATGATTAGGGGTAAAATGAGAGGTATTGTTTTTTTAATTGTATTAATAATAATCATTACTGTTGTAAGTGTTGGTTTATCTTTTGCACACTATATAAAGTATTATGTAAATTATACCAAAAGTAATATTTATGTTATATGGAAAGGAGACTTATTTAATAGTACAGTTAATGCAATAATTTCTTTTGCAGAAAAATATTGGGGGGGACTATGGTTTGTAGTAGATAATGAGACATTTTATGCAATTTATAATGGTAGAGGCGAATATGATGTGGTGTATATAAATGGAACTATATTAACGGTTGAAAAAGGAATTTTATATGATAAATTTGTTTTAGACCCTAATATATCTCCACCAAAAGAAATAGTATTGATTGTTCTTTCTAATTCTACAAAATTTGATGGTGCATTAATAACTTTATTTGGATTTTATTGGGATTTAGTTCCAAATCCTGCTCAAGAAATATACGAACAATTAATGAGTGGATTAACAGACAATTTTACTTTTGATGAAAACACAGGTATGAGAGGTAATAATATATATATGTATGGATCTTCTGGATATTCTGTATCATACATAGAATTAGGTCAATGTATTTTTATGAGCATTTATGCTGCAAATATAAATGCTTCTATAAATCAATTACATAAATTTGTTTCTGAGGTAGAGTATTTTTTAAAATCAACATTAAGATAGTAAAAATTTTTATGTAGGTAATAATATTTATATTTCTGTGTTTTTTGAAAGCTTAAAATCCGATATTAAATTTATTTAATCTGGAAGATAAATACTTATTTTGGACCCGCCGGGATTTGAACCCGGGATCTCTGGCTAGCGAGGCCAGAATCCTACCACTAGACTACGGGCCCTAAAATATAATTATCTAAAAAATGGTTATATATTCAATATGATTTGAAGAAGTGTTGATATATCTAAAACAACAACACCTCCAGCTGCAAATTTTATATACTCATTGCTAAAAAAAACGAAGGATTCCATGATAGATACAGTTCTATCAATGTATTTACTGTCTATATATTATATATGGCTTTGGAAATATAGGCTAATGCTTATCAAATATGGTTTATAAATATTATAAAAAATTTATATTATCAATTTTCCCTTTCCTGGAGATCTTATAGATTTCGCGATTTCTTCCCACTTTTCTCCAAAGTTTTGTTTATATAACTCTATTATTTCACTTGTTAATAAATTCTCCTTCTTTAATTTCCAATATGATACTGGTATCTTGTTTTTTAACATTTCTTTTATTAAATCTTCAGTTTTTATTCCCTTATTTATCTTTAATACTTTATTCGTAGGTTCTAAATGTTTTATATTTACTCTTCTTCTTCTTATATCTCCATCTACTAATACAAAATTGTTATCAATTATATCAATTACTACACAATATCTTCCTGCTTCCCTTCCCTTTAATTTTATACATACTCTACCAATGTCTAGCAACATTTTTATTGATTAGAATTTAATACTTTTATTTTTTCCCTTACTTTTTCCTTTAATAAATTTTCTAAGCATTTATGACATAAATACCCCCCATACTTTCTGCTAATCCTCTTTTGCGATAAGTTTAATCTTCTATATCTTGAAGGATGTAATGATGACAACCCTTGTAATCTTCTTCCACATATTGCACATCTTGGTATATTTCCTTTCTTTAATTTGACAATTACTGATATTTTACCAGAGGGTGTTTTTCTGATTAAATATGTCTTAGCCATTTTTATTATCTATTTTAGATTTTTTTATAAATCTTGAGTAAATAATGTTATATACTAATAAAGAAATTTGCACTAGAATATACAATACTATATATAAGAGTAAAGGATTCAACCAATTTATATTTATTATTGGTAAATAAAATGGTAAAGTGTTTGTTATAACGTTTACAGATAATAATTCTGGTTCATATGTTCCGTTTAAAGTTATTATATTGTAGTTTGCACGATAAAAACCTAGAAAACTATTATTATAATATATAGCAAAATCTTGATTATATAATATTGGATTTGTTATTAATATACTTGTTGTATTATTTATATTTGTAATATAAAATCCTGATTGAAAAGCAAAAATAATAAAAATTAAAACAAAAATTCCAAATATAGTAATAATTATTATGTATTTCATTATTTTTGAATATATTTTAGTAACTTCCCCCATAATACTATTTAATTCTTCTAATTTTCCAGATTTAAAACTTTCAATATATCTTTTTTGTATCTCTTGCAATTTTTTTTGATGCTCTCTTATTCCAAGCTTCTTTTCAATTATTTTTATTACTATGGTTACTAATATAACTAAAAAAAGTACATAGAAGAATAGCGTGTTCATCATTTTAGATATTTTCCAATTAATGGTATTAAATATAACGCATCTGCCCTCTTCAAGTCATTATATATTTGTCCAGCTATTACTATTAATAGCAATATACTCACCCCAGATATTGCAGAACTTAATATATCACTCAAAGATGCTAATAATCCCATTAAAAATCCAGACAAATATCCTATAGGATCTATATATTTTCTTAACATATCTTCTACAATTCTTGGATCTCTTGTATATAATGGGGAATTTGGGTTACTTGTTAAATAATTTGCTAAATTTTTTGGATCTAAACCCGTAGAATATATCCAAAATTTAGATATTAGCATTCCACCAACTGCAAATAATAAAAAGTAGAATATCACATGAAATATATTGAACGGGACGTATAAATATTCAATTCCAAATAGTCCGATATTTATTATTAAGTTTGGTGGGGATAATAATTGTACAATTGGATTATTAGGATCAAATCCAAATAAAGATTGTAATTGAATTATTAATGCATAAATAAATATTGCGGGAATAACAGAGGTATATAATAATTGTATTGGATATTTAATAATTTCCCCGTTAATGTTTAGATATAATAATGGAACATCTATTTTTAGTGATTGTAAATATACTGCAAATATTAAAATTCCAATAGTAATAATTGCAGCAAATAAAAATGCAAGACCTAAATTAATATTTCCTTGAGATAAATATAAAATTCCTTCTGGTATGTATCCTGTTGGTTGTGTAAACAGACCTGTTGAAGCAGATGGTGGGGAAAGAGGATTAAATAGTCTTAGAACTAATGCAATACTTATTGTAGTTAAAATAATAACATTAATTCCAGATGTAATTCCATACTTATATGAAAAATCATCTAATAATAATATAATGATACCACCAATAAATAATTGTAAAAATAAAATAATGTACAAAATTATTGGATCTATTCCTAGAAATGTGTTTGGCGATATATTTCCACTGGCGATTAAAATAATACTTTCTATTATAATAAATGTTAATGCAATAAATCTTGCATAATTGTCAAATTTGGTTTTTCCTTCATCAGTACTTATGTCAATATTTATTATCCTAAGACCAACTAGCAATTGCATAAAAATTCCAGCAATTACTATTGGAGCGATTCCTACACTTGCCAAAGTTCCTAAATTAGATCCAAATAACCATAAAAGTTGTTCAAGTCTTGTAGAAACTTCTGGAGACATTCCAAATAAAGGTATTGATGCTAGAACAGTATATAATGCAATTACTAATAATGTATTGTATACCCTTTCTCTTAAAGATAATGTTTTTTTTGGTTCTTCGACGGATGGTAAGTATGAGACTACTTTATCTATTGTGTTCATAAATAAAACTAATTAAAAACATTTTTAAATTATTAATCAACTTTCTCTCCAGAAAATGTTTCTTGCCTTCTGCCTGTTCCTCCAAGATCCATTGGTAATTGTGAAAATATTGAAATAGAATATGGAGAGTATCTTGTATATTGAATATAATCTGGAATAATCTGTGTTCCTCCATATGGCAAGATTGTATTAAATTGGTTTATAATATTTCCATATATATTATAAGGTCTAGCACCAGTAATTAAATTATAATATTCATTTCCATACATTGTATGAAATTGATTAGCATAATATCCACCAGGTTCATGTACAATTGTTACTTTTTTATTTTCTAATATATCTCTAATTTTCTCTAATTCTGATGCAATAACATCATCCCAACCCATTCCTAATGGTAAATGTGTATCTTCTCCAGCTTGTGCCTCATGGACGTGTAAATGCCTAATTTCTGGTTTAATTTCTTCAACCCATTTTAATATATCTTCTTTCTTATATCCATACTTTTCAAACATTTTTATATGTCCAACATCCAATGTAGCTCCTACTCTTTCTTTAACAAATTCATCTACACTACCATATTTTTTCTCAATTTCTTCTTTTAATTTTTGATAATTATTTATTACTTTTTTTACTTCTTCTCTTATATTATTTAATAATTTTTTCCATATGTCTGGTCTTGTAGCAGGTGCTCCAGGATATGATCCTTCTATATATATATAACCCAAATACTTATCAAAATCCTTATACCACTCATCTTGATTTTTATTTATTTCCCTTTCAATTAGCATTCTAATTCCTTCAGCTATCACTTCTGGAGCTGTTTTTATTGCAACTTCTTGATATGGTTTTACAATTGGAATTGGAAATTCTGAAAATACTGTATTTTTTAGCTGTGATAATAGACGATTTGTATATTCAATAGATGATATCATATCATTTACAAAATCAAACGTTTTATTCATATAATAATCTTTATATGCTGGGCTACTATTATTCTGTACAACTTCTTTAGCAAATTTTGATATTTCATTTTCATAGTTTTCTATTCTCTTTAAGCTATCTTCAAAATGTTGTTTGTAGAAGGATATCTTATTTCTTACAGCATCTCTTAAATTTGGATCTACTATATCATTTATATTATTTTCTATTGCGTCAATATATTCTTTTACCTTTTCTAAGAAAGATCTATATTTCTTTAGATCGTATAGAAATTCTCCTATTTTTTCTTGATCTATGCTAGTATATCCAAAATAACTTGTTAATTGATAATTGTCTAATAATCTTTTTTTTATTGAATAAAGGTCTCTATCAATATCATTAAATATATTCATCCATACTTTTTCATTTTCTTTATAAATTTCATCAACAACAGAAACCGGTTTTCTTGCCCTTCCTACAGCACCAGCCAAATATTTTTCAGGCATAACAAATCCAGCATATTCATAGTTTCCATTTAGATGAATATATGCAGCTTCATGTTTTGCAAAGGCCCAAGATGGTACATTTTTTTCTAATGTTTCCATATCAACATTATTACTAACCAACCTATTATATTGTTCTGATGTTATAAATCCCAATCTATATAATTTCTCTGCAAAAGATTTTCTAAATTCATAATTATTTAATAGTTCTTCTTTTAATCTTTTTTCAAAATCTTTATCCCATTGTGTTAATGTAAGATCTCCAGCATGCATGTTTACCTTAATCGGTTCTCCATATATTTTTGCCATTATTCCTGCATTTTCCAATATTACTGATGTTTTGTAAGCCATCTGCTTTATATTATCTATCCTTATATTCCCTCTTTCATCTGTTGCAGGTAATTGGAAATCACTTTCGGGAGCATGGATTGTAACTTCAACATTATTTATTCTTGCATTTCTTGCAATTTCTTCAAATATTTGTCTTGGTATATTTGCCCATCCCTTTTTTCCAGAGAAAGTAAATGTTTGTATTTCTACTCCAGGATATCCAGCAGATATTTTTGATAAATATGCTTGTAGTTGATTTACAAGTGTAGGATCTGTGCTAGTAGATATTCTCCTATTATATAATTCCTCTGGATATTTTTTATCTTCATTATCCATTATACATAAAGGTATTTCTGAATTTAATAATTTAACATATTGAATGTTTTTTTAAATGTCATATATATTTTCCATGCAGTATCTATTGTCTTTTCTTTTGTTTCTTCTATTATTAATTTTCTTTCTTCTTCAATACTTTTTCTTTTTATATTTTTTTCAATATTTGATAAATCCCTACCAAAAGTTGATATAACTTTAAGTAACCACATTATAATATTTCCTAAAGTTGGAAATATTAATGAAATACTGGATTCTTTTTTTTCTTCCTTCTTTTCCTCTTTTTTATCTTCTTTTTTTTCTTTTTCTTCGCTATCAAGATATTTTTTTATCCATGCGATACTTGATAATGATCTTTTTATTCTCCCATCTTTTTCTAACTCTTCTATAAGTTCTCTTGTCCATCTTATTTTATAAGGATCATTTCTTATTTCTTCTGGTTTTGCATCAGATTTTTCAGCAACTATTTTTAATAGTTTTTCATCGCTTTTTATTATATCGTATAAAAATACTTCTAGAATTAAGCCAGACATACTTTTTATATAATCATCTGTTAATCCTGTTATATATGCCAAATCTTCACTTTCTTGATTTATTATTATAGAATCATATTCTTCTTTTTCAACTAAATATGCTCTAATTACTATATCTATCCTTCCTAGGAAAGAATACATTCTTGCATACGTATCCGTTCTCCCAACCACAGTGGGTATCGCTCTAGTTTTCATATTTATTTCATATAACGGTATGTAATATTTTTCTATTTCTTTTCCTTCTTTTTCATCATATTCTTTTACTTTTACCTCTTTTTGATTTGCTATTAATGAAATATTTATAATTGCCGTTTCAAATGCATTTACAACATCTACAGGTTGATCTGGATTTTGCAATAATTTTCTTGCAAATTTAAAATATGGTTTTGCAAATTCAACATAATATAATAGAGAGCTCAATTCATGTTTTAAATAAGATTTTAATAAGATTATTCTATCATACAAAACTTTTTTATTATTTTCAAGCCAACTATAAAAGTCTATTAATCTACTACTTAATAAATTATATATTCTTCTATTTATTATTCCATTATTAAATAATTCATTTAAATCTCTTGGAGTAGTGTTTGCTTGATCATTAAATAATTTATTATATAATTCTTGACCTATTAATTTTTTATTCTTAAATTTTTCAAGTTCAGATTTCAGATCTGCTAGAAAAAATAGATCTACAATACTTGGAAACCTTGATGTTTGTAAGTTAATTAAAGCACCCGTACCTCTTTTATAATCAACATTAGATAACCACCTCTCTTTTAGTGATAAATAACTTACAAGAGCCTCTTCGGAATTTTTTGATAATAAATTTTCGTATAATACATATACTGAATAGAGTTGTTTATATTCATTCAAAATAGAAATAATTGTTCTTGTCAATGCATTAATTAATTCTGCCAACGATCTTGCATTATTTAATACGTTTGTTAACCTTTGTCCCATATCTCCAAAAAATGAAGATCCGACGGATGATGTAAAATCATCAGATAATTTATTAATATCCATCTTTAAACTATCTCTAATAAAATCTACAAGCCAAAAATATATTTGTTCCATCCTTATATTTGGATTATCTAATATAAGTTTTATTTCTAATATTTTATGTTTATTGTCTTCAATCTTTTCATTTCTTAGATCATCAATTTTTATATTTTTCATATATCGATATTAAAATATGTTGGAAAATAAAAATTTTAATATATCAAAAGATATCTATATTTAAATGAAAATGAATTTAATAATATTATCAAGTAGAGGGTTTGATGAAGACGATCTTTTTAACTTTTTAGATATATTGGATGGTAGAACATATATTGCTATAAGAAATAGAAAAATTGGAATAGGAAAATATAAAAGTAAAGTATTACCAGATTTTGATATACATGAAATATTCTTAATGAGAGAAAATCATTTTGATAGGTTGATATATATTTCTGATGAAGGATATAAAGAATTTTTAAACGTAGAATCTCAAGCTATATTTACAAGATTTATAAATTCATACAGGACGGTTATATTATCTTCTTTATCACAAATAGCATTTTTAAAATCCGGATTATTAGCTGGAAGAACAATAACATATAATTATGATGAATATCCACAATATTTAAAATTATTTCCAGATTTTGGTGTGAAATTGGTAACAAATGCAGATTATGTAGTAGATAGAAATCTAATAACTGTAAAGGGTAGAGACTCTATATATTCTTTAGGTGAAAAATTGAAAGATATAGAAGAAGAATTAAGAAAAATTAGTAATATGTAAATTATATTTACGTAATTCCTCATTAATATAATAAAATCCAATAAATGATAATATTAATAGTAATGGAAATGTAGATCCAATTATGGATATTCTAAAGTATTTATTTATATTTTGATTCTTTAAATGAACAACAATATTATATAATTTTTTTAGTATTAAATAATTTGATACTCCAATGATTATTAGCCCAAGATATGTAATAAAAATGGATATGAGTATTCCTATATATATCATTGAAAATAAATTATTTGGATAATATTCTCCATTTATCATTTTTTCAATTATCCTAAATATCTTCTTTAAGTATTCTATAGATAAAAAATATGAAATAATAGAAATAATAATTAATATAATTAAAATTGCTCCAGGAGTAATTAAATTAAGGGAAATATACAGTATTGATAAAGATAATGATGGGCTAAATATTAGTGTAAATGGACTCATAGTACTATTATATGTAGAAAAAAAGGATAGAATTACAAATAATAAATATGATGAAAAACCTAAAATACTAGATATGTATGTAATTTTAGAATAACTATTTAAACTATTTATGAACTCTGATAAATTTTCATTCATTTTATATTTTTAAACTTAAATTTTTATAAGCGCCGCGGGTGGGATTTGAACCCACGCCCCCTTTCGGGGATATGGTCTCGAGCCATACCCCTTGGACCACTCGGGCACCGCGGCATATTTATATAATTAATTTTGATATTTGATAAATGAATGAATATAAAAATATTATAAATATATATGACGTAAATATAAAGGAAGAAAAAGATTATGAAAGATTAATAAAATTTTTTGGTGTAAAAGAACTTGATGATATTATATTGAATAGTTTAAAATATCTAACTGGAGATTTACATGTTTTATTAAGGAGAAAATTTTTTTACGCACATAGAGATTTTGATTTATTATTAAGTAAATATATTGAAGGGAAAAGGTTTTTTCTATATACTGGAAGAGCACCTTCTAAAAGTAAGATGCATATCGGTCATTTAATCCCATTTTTATTAACTAAATGGTTTCAAGAAAAGTTTGATGTAAATGTATATATACAAATACCAGATGAAGAAAAATATTGGGAAAAGAAGGCAGATAATTATGAAGAAATAAGGCAATATGCGTTGGAAGATGCAAAAACAATAGCATCTTTAGGATTTGACCCAGATAAAACATTCATATTTATAAACTCTGAATATATAGGAAATATGTATAAGGCTACAATTTATGTTGCAAGAGAAATAAATCTAAATACTGCAAAGTCGGTTTTTGGATTTGATGATAACACAACAATTGGTTTGCCATTTTATATTGCATTACAAATTGTTCCTACATTCTTTGAAAGAAATATTCCATTAATTCCATGTGGAATTGATCAAGATCCATACTTTAGATTACAAAGGGATATTGCAGAAAAATTTGGATATTATAAAGCCTCTACAATTTTATCAAAATTTGTATGGGGATTACAAGGTCCATATACAAAAATGAGTGCATCAGATCCAAGATCTGCTATATTCGTTGATGATGATTATGATACAATAAGATATAAAATATTTAAATATGCATTTTCAGGTGGGAGAAGTACATTAGAAGAACATAGAAAATATGGGGGAAATCCAGATATTGATATTTCATATTTTTGGTTATTTGTATTATTTGAAGAAGATGATTATAAATTGAAAGAAATAAGAGAGAAATATATAATAGGAGAATTAACAACGGGAGAATTGAAAGAATATACCGCTAATAAAATATGGGAATTTTTAAGTAACATACAAGAAAGAAGAAAAAATATTAATATTAATAAGTTTATGTATGATGGAAAATTGGCTAGAGAAATGTGGGAATGGGGGTTTAGAATATAAATGAAAATAAAAGAAAAACCAGAAGATTTTATTGTTAAAGAAATAATTGATTTAGATAAAAAGAAAGAGGGAGAAACATTTAGATATTTTTTAATGAGAAAAAGGAATATAAATACAATAAACGCAATTAAAATAATTGCAAGGAAGCTACATATTTCAAAAAGAAAAATATATTTTGCTGGGGAAAAGGATAAAAATACAATATCAGAACAATATATTGCAATAAGGAATTTTAATGATTTTAAGGATGAATATAATTTTGGAAATGTATATCTAAAATATATAGGATCGTATGATGAACCATTAAGGATTTCTGATATAAAATATAACTATTTTAAAATAACCATAAGAAAATTGAGTAAAGAAGAAATTAATATATTCAATAGAAATATAGAAATATTTGATAAATATTATTTTAATTATTTTGATGATCAAAGATTTGGAAATAGAGGAAACAACCATATAATTGGGAAATACATAATTAAAAGAGACTATGAAAATGCAATAAAAACATTTTTAACAGATTATAAAAACGAAAAAAATGAAAATGCAATAAAAGCCAGAAAATTCTTATATGAAAATTGGGGTAAATTTAAAGAGGCACTGAAAACATTTCCAAATTATTTGGATGTCGAAAGATCATTATTAATTTATTTATCTAAGGAGGAAAATTATAAAAGAGCATTAAGATATATACCAAAGAGATTGTTAAAGATGTTTGTCCATTCATATCAATCATATTTATGGAATAAAATATTATCTAATTATATAAAAAATAATTATGGAGAAAAATATTTTATAGAAACAAAAATTGGGAAATTTTATATAATTAAGGATAAAGAAGAAATTGAAAAATTGAAGGATATGGGATTTCCACTAGTTGGATATGATATAAAAGATAAGAATATATATAAAGATATTTTAGATGAAGAGGAAATAAATTATGAAGAATTAAAATTTGAAGATAAATCATCTTTAACATTATTATCAACGGAAAGGAATATTTTATCAGAAGTAAAAAATTTAGAATATAATATAAATAACGATATTATAGTAATTTCTTTCATTTTGGATAAAGGATCTTTTGCTACAATGTATATAAAACATTTGTTCTCAAAATAGAAAAATGATAGAAAAAGAATATATTGAAAATTTAAAAGAAAAATTTAGAGAATTTGAAAATAAAAAAGATAAAATAATTGAACTGGGGGTAAAATTAAATAGGACATCAAAATCAATAATATATTCAGTAATAAGAGGTGATATAAAATCTGCAAATGAATATATGGTTGAAATGAATAAATATAAGGAAGAAATAGATAAGATTGTAAGAGAAGAACCAAGATTGTATAATAATGCTCAAATAAGTTATCAGGAGTATGTAGAAGCAAAAATATTCTATAATTTTATGTTAAATAATAGAATACCAAAGAATGATGAATTAAAGGTTGATGAGTATTCATATGTTATGGGATTGATGGATTTTGTTGGAGAATTATATAGAAAATCTATAGAAGAAATGCTAAAGAATGATGTAGAATTTGCCTTGAGGGCTAGAGAAATCATATATGAAATATACAAAAATATGTTGTATATGGAATTTAAAAATTATGATATAAGGAGAAAGGTAGATTATGTTGGAGATATATATAATCTATTAACAGATAAAATATTTATAAGAAAAGTTGCTAGAGAATAAAAGAAATATTATATAATATTAAGATTAGCAATATTATAGATATTAATAGAGTAATTTTTCTTGACCATCTTTCATTTAAAAATATCTCCAATATAGATTTCACAGTTTTTCCTCCGTCTAGTGGATATATTGGTATCATGTTACCAATACCAAGCCCAATATTTATTACAAATAGCCAGAATAATAATGATCCAAGGAAATCGATTCCAGGAACTTTATAATCATATTCTTGTTTAGTTACAATTCCTATGAATGGTTTACCATCTTTATCGGATAATTCAATATTAAATAATCCTGCACTTGTGTTTAACAAAACATACTCTCCTGGTTTTGTGTTATTTAAAACTTTTTCAATTTGATTTATATATAATATTTGATTTTCGTTGATAGAATATAAAATAGTATTATTTGGAATAACATTGTATGCATGTGTGTCTGGAAGAGTATATAATATTTTTACATATGGTAATGCTAAATTAAAAATAGAAATTAAATATGAATAAAGTAAAAATAAAAATAGGAAAATTAGCCCAGCGATTATATTTATAGCAGAACCTGCACTGTATATTTTTATCTGCTCTTTTTTGTTTAATTTTTCTATTTCTTTTTCATCGGGTTCAACAAAAGCACCAATCAAAGGTCCTAAATAGAAGAATCCCCAAGATTTTAAATTTAAGTTATTTTTATACACCAAAATACCATGTGCAAGCTCATGTATAAATGCTGCTATAAAAATTGAAATTATTGTTTGTACTATAGGTAATGTTATTGGACCGTATGATACACCTGGCAATGCTGGAACATATGTTGGTGTTTTTGTTAAAATTCCAAAGAATAAGAAAAAAACAGCCAATATTATCAGTATAGGACCTAAGATTAATGATGATATAGACAAAACTTTTGAAAATTTTGAGCTGGACAATTTTTTCATCATTTCTAATAGTTTTCTTGTCCTAAACATTCCATAAATAAATTTGTAGTCAGTATTCTCTTTTTTAAAGATTTTTAAAAATATAAATAGTACATTAATAGCTAAGAAAATTATTAATATGCTAAGAATACTGCTATTAGATATGTATAGATTATATTCCATCTACTTAGTTGTTTTTCCTGCTACTAATGTAATCTCTGATTTCTTTGGTCTTAATGCTGTTGATTTACATTTTCTACATCCAACAAGTCCTGCTCTTACTTTATCAGGATTTGCTCTAATCCTAGCTCCACATTTTCTACATATAAATATCCTATCAAATTTTCTTGCTTTAATCTCTGGTAATAAGTTTGATGCCATTATAGGAATAAATTATCAATAACATTTATAATAGTTTGTATTCTGCCATATTTATATATAAAGGACCTTGAGGTCTCAATATACTCTGTTTTATATAAAATTTATCTATCAAAATATCATCAGATATATATTTAGATAGTTTTTCAATAGACTCTTTAAATTCCTTTTTATTTATTATTTCTTTTATTCTATATATTGTAATATGTGGAGAAAATTTATAATCCCTATCGATTTTTATTTTATATAGTTGCTCATCTATCAGATTATGTAGATTAATGATATCTTCATATCCTTCTTGTATACCAATCCAAACCACCCTTTCTCCAAATGTTCCAATATTGCCAATTTTTATACTAAATTTATTATACTTTATATTATTTAATTCTTCTTTTATTTTTTCGAATATATTTGGTTGTACATCACCAATAAATTTTAACGTTATATGAAAATTTTCTTTTTCAACTGGTTTTCCATATATACCTCTTAAGCCCTTTTTAATTTTCTCTATTTCGTCTTTTATCCTTTCTGGCAAATCTACTGCTATAAATATCCTCATAAGAGAATTATTACAAAAAACATAATATAAATCATATAAGATAAATATTCTTGTAATTTTCTATTTTCTTTATTGTTTAAAATTGGTATAGCAAATTTATAGTTTGATATAGGATAAAGTGGTGTTATTCCAGATACTGTTAATGAATCTTCAATGATATGTAATAAAAATGCTAAAGAAAATAAATAAAATATTTTCATTATAAATAATCCCATAAGGAAAAATATTATTATTGGGAATATTGAATGTGTAAATCCTCTATGTTTAAATAATTTTAATAAAAATAAAATAAATAAGTAATATGGATATGATAAATATTTTAGAATTTTTGATTTGTTTATATTTTCATATTGTTTATTCGCCCAATTATAAATTTTATAATCATAATCGGGTATTATACAAATAAGCCCTACCATTATTGATATAATTATTGAAGATGCTTTATCAAAATTGAATATATAGAAAAATATAAGATATGTTATAAATGATGATAATGCTTGATGTAGTCTGATTATCATAATTCTTATCAATACTTAAAAAATTATTAAATTATATGGGTGATATAGATTATGATAAAATAATTAACAATTTACTAGAACTTGAAAAGTATAATGAAGTTTTATTTGGTTTTAAAAAATATTTGGATAGTATAAAAGAAGACATAAGTAAATTAAAATCTGAAATTGAAAATAACAAAGCAGAGAATAAAAAAATAGAAGATAGGTTGAGTTTATTGGAAGACAAATATAATAGTATTTCAAATGATATAAAGAACGTATATAGTTTATTAGATGAAATAAATAAGAAGATAACTGAAATAATCAAGAGATTGAATGAAGAATATATAAATGAAAAAATAAATAACTATAGATATAAATTACTATTGGAAAAATTAAAGGAATTAGATGGTATATAAATTAGTAGTTGTAGTTAGAAAAGATTTAGATATTGGAAAAGGAAAATTATGTGCTCAAGTAGCTCATGCTGCTGTTGAGGCAGTTTTAAATCAATTAGAAAAAGATAAAGATATAGTAAAAAAATGGAGAGATGAGGGTGCAAAGAAAATTATTGTATATGTAAAAAATTTAGATGAGTTAATGAGCATATATAATCAGTCTATATCGCTAAATTTAAATACCGTTTTGATAAGAGATGCAGGATTAACACAATTAGAACCAGGAACTATTACTTGTATAGGTATAGGCCCAGACATTAAAGAAAAGATTGATAAAGTAACTGGTTCATTAAAATTATTATGAGTGTAGAATTAAAGGATGTATGGGATGTAGAGATAAAAACATCTTTTGATGTAAATAATATACTTTATGAAAAAAAGGTTTTAATCATAATTAAAAATCATTCACCTTATGTTAGAAAATTCGAAATAGGAACTAAATATATAAATATAGAAGATCAATATGAAGCATTAAAATTTAGAATGCATTATAATTTAATTTCTCCGGTAGTTATATCTATAAACAAATATAGAAAGGAAATTATTGAAGTTTTAATACCAAAGATAAACCATCATTTAGGAGACAATATCATATTTTATGTAAAAAATCTTGATAAGAATGAAGAAAAGGAAATACAATATAATCTATAAAAATATAGCAAAAAGAAGAATTTTTGAATTATATAAATTGGCTATAGAAAATATAGATAATGTTGATTTAGCTAGAAGATATATATTTATACTGTGGAAGATAAAGAATAAGGCAAGGATAAAATTACCAAAAGAATTAAGGAATAAATTTTGTAAAAAATGTTATACTCCATGGATTGTGGGAAAAACGCTACAGATAAGGGTAAGAAAAGGTAGAATTATATATAAATGTTTATATTGTAATGGGGTAAAAAGGTTTATAATAAGAAAGGTTTAAAAAACATTTATTTTAAAGATAATTCTAGGGCGGCCAAAGTGGCCGGGAAACACCCGTACCCATTTCGAACACGGAAGTTAAGCCGGCTTACGTCCGTGCGAGTACTGGCGATGGCCGGGAAAGCACGGAAGCCGCCCGACTAAATTTATAAAAATCTTTACGCAAATATAGAATTTTTATGGACTCGGGTCGGTTTGGAGGAATGCGGTATGAGATCTAATGGATATATAAAGTTAAGTTTAGATGAGATTTTACATATATTAGAAGAGAGGGGAGGGAATTTGAATTTTATGTTTGCAAGACAAATAGCACCATATAATATAGAAACAATATTAGCATTACTACGTATTAAAAATATAATAGATGCATATCCAGGTAAGGTAAAAGAAGTAATTGTGGATTTTTTGCAGTGGGGGGAAGATAAGTTCTCTTTAAATAATATTGAAAAGGGAATATTTGCTGAACCTCAAATATTAGATAGTAATGGTTTAAGATATTATATAGCAGTTCAACCAAAATCTAAATTGAGAGAAGAAAAAGATATTAAAATAAAGAATATATATTTAGATACTACTGAAATAAGAAAAATGATAGAAAAGACGGGATTAAAATATATGGAAAAATCTTTAAATCATTTAATAGATAAAGGAAAAGCAGAATATAGTAGAGTAAACATATTAGACTTCTGGGGATTAACAACACTATATTATATATCTGAAATATCTAGTTATATTTTTAGAATTAGTAATTATGAAATAGAGGAATTTGAAGATGAAATAAGGTTAATAAATGGTAGTAAATATCATATATATGGATACAAATTAGAATTTGAATATAAAGGAGTAAAATTGAGGTTTAGAATATATGATATAAGTCATATCCACGAAAAGGAGATCGAAAGATATGGAAGTAAAAAGAATGGATATATAGTCTTATCATTATATTCTGGAAGTGGATATATACTATTTGAAGAAGATCTTGAAAAATCATCAGCAGCTGAAAAAATAATAGAATTCTCTAGAAAAGCAGAAGAAAGAACAAGATATGGTATATTATTATTTGAATTAAGTGAAGAAAAATTAATAAAAAACGGAATAATTGATAAGAAAGATTATGTAAAATTTATAGGTAAAAACTATGATGTCATTATAAATACCATAATGAAAAATATATGAAATATAAAATAATAAATATAATTAAAGATTTGGAAAAATTTTCTCCAAGGAATAATGAAGAATCTCTAAATAATATATCTAAATACATAAAAGAAAATTTAGAGAAAGTTGGAATAGATTTTTTTGATCAATATTTTAAAGTTTCTATACCATTTGATGAAGGATCATATATTTTATTAGATAATGGAGAAAAAATAATTGGAAAGGCAAATTCTTTTGTTTCTGGATATTTTGAAGAGAAAAATATATATTCAAGTCAAAATATAGATCAAGAAATACGTATACCGCATATAAATTATAACCAATATTATGATGCATTTTCTGGAGTAATTTTCTATGATTTCCCAGTAATAAATATAAAAAAATCAGACTTAATTAAGATTATAAATTCAGAAGAAATAAAGGTTTATGTTAATGTAAAAAGAAAATTAATAAAAACAGAAAACATATTAGTTGGAAATATAAAAAATCCAAAAAACATAATTTTTACACATTTTGATACGATATTTAATGGAGCTTTAGATAATTCTTCAGGCATAGCAACCTTGTTATATGGGGTAATGAATAATAAAATAAATATTAATGAAAATTTAATAGTATTTTCCGGTTGTGAAGAATTATCATACGATAGACCATATTATTGGGGACATGGCTATAGAGTTTTTGAATATGAATATAAAGAGATATTAGAAAAAAGTAAAAAGATTATAGCATACGATATGCTTGGACATTCAAAACCAATATTAACGAAAGATTATATTAAAGAAGCATTTCCAATAATGTCTGAATATTTATATGAAAAATCTATACTTATATCAGAATCTAATAACGATTGGATAAAATTTTATCACTCTGATGCGGATACAATTGATAAAATAAATGAAGATTATATTGAAGAGGGTTTGAATCTATTATTAAAAATTTTATAAATTTTCAGTTTGCCCATCAATCATCATTATTCAGATCGTTGATCCATCATCATCTTTCTAGAAATATTATTTTTAAATCTATTTATAATTTAATCATAAAATGGTACAGAAGACTTATGTTAAGGATATTGGAATTGAAGGTATAAATCCACCAGAAAAGGTATGTGATGATAAAAAGTGTCCGTGGCATGGAGAAATAAGGATTAGAGGATTCTTATTTGAAGGAAAAGTTGAGAGAATTAGGAGAAGAACAGCATTAGTAACCTTTTATAGATATTATTATGTTCCAAAATATGAAAGATATATGATAAAAAGATCGAAAATTAAAGCTCATGTTCCAAAATGTTTGGATATAAAGGAAGGGGATGAAGTTATTATTGGAGAAACAAGGCCATTGTCAAAGACAATAAACTTTGTTGTAATTAGTAAAAAATGAAACCAATTAGTGCAAAAGTAACTAGAGGAATTACTGTTGGTACTGTTTTAAAGGTTGCAGATAATTCGAAGGCAAAATTAGCAAAAGTGATTGCTGTAATTGGATATAAAGGCGTAAAGAGAAGGTATGCAAGAGCAGGAGTTGCTGATATGGTTTCTGTATCAATAATAGACGGTGATTTATCATTAGTTGGAAAGGTAATGAAAGCAATTATAATTAGGCAAAGAAAGGAATATAGAAGGAAAGATGGTACAAGAATAAAGTTTGAGGATAATGCATGTGTAATTATAAAAGATGAAAAAACTGGAACGCCAGCAGGTACAATTATTAGAGGACCAGTAGCAAGAGAAGTTGTTGAAAGATGGCCTGAAATTGGAAAAATAGCAAGTATGATTGTATAAAATGGTTCTAAAAATGAAAAATATCGATTATGAAGATTGGAGTGCATCTTGGAAATCTTCTAGAAGCTCTAGAAAACAAAGAAAATATATAATTAATGCACCTCTACATATTAGAGGTAAATTAATTTCTTCAATGTTATCAAAGGATATAAAAAATCTAATTAATATAAATTCCCTACCTTTAAGGGTTGGAGATTATGTTAAAGTTTTAAGAGGTAAATATAGAAATACTGAAGGATTTGTAATTTATATAGATAGAAAAAGATATAAGGTATATGTGGATAATGTTAAATTTACAAATAAGGCAAATAGAGAAGTATATAGACCTCTTCATAGTTCAAAATTATTAATATTAAGGTTGAATTTAAAAGATAAAAAGAGAATAGAAATTATAAAGAGAAAAATGAGAACAAAAAACATTGAAGAAAACAAAATAGAAGAATTAATAAATCAATTAATAAATAATTTTTCACTAAAGGAAGATGAATTGGCAAAAGTAATGGAAATGAACAAAAAATTTAAATAAGAAAATATTTTAAAAATAATTATCAAAAAATAATAAAATGGCTCATGTTTCCAATAAAAGACATCTAAGAAATATTACAATACCAAAAACATGGCCAATAAGTAGAAAGAAATATTATTGGATTATTAGGCCATCAACAAACGGATATAAATTTGAATATAGTATGCCAATATTATTATGGTTAAGGGATTATTTGAAAATTGTAAAAAATAAGAAAGAAGCAAAATATTTATTAAGAAATGGAAAAGTTTTGGTAAATAATAAGAAAATAAAAGATTTGGGATATAATGTCGGTCTATTCGATGTTATATCGGTAAAAGATTTAAATAAAAATTATAGAGTTGTCATGTCTAATAATTTAAAATTAAAATTAGTTGAAATTTCTGAACAAGAAAAAGATTTGAAAATAATAAAAATTGTTAGGAAGAATCTTGTTAAAGATGGAAAAATACAAATTACCGGAATTGATGGTAGAAATTTTATAATTGATGATAAGGATATAAAAACAGGAGATAGTATTTTATTTAATACAAAAGAAAATAAAATAGAAAAGATAATAAAAATGAATAAAGGAAATCTAATATACATATTCTATGGAGCAAAAGTAGGTGTTATTGGAAAATTAGAAAATATAAAGATATTTAGAAAACCTTTTGGACATACAAAATTTATAGAATATATAAATATGGATAGTAACAAGAGAGAAGAAACAATATTTGAGTATTCTATTGTAATAGGCGAAGATAAACCTTTAATTACTGTAAGATGAACTCTAATAAAAGTAATATAATGAGAAGAATTATTATAGATAAAGTTACAATAAATATCGGAGTAGGTAAACCTGGTGAACCATTGGAAAAAGCAGAAAAATTATTAAAAAAGATGTTCTCAGATCTAAAACCTGTTAGGACAAAGGCAAAGAAAAGAGTACAAGCTTGGGGAATAAGGCCAGGATTGGAAATTGGGATTAAGTTAACAATAAGGGGTAAAAGGGCTGAAGAAACATTAAGATGGTTGTTGAAAGCTGTGAATAATACACTAAAAGAATCACAATTCGACAAGTATGGAAACTTTGGATTTGGAATAAAAGAATATGTATGGATACCAGGTATGAAATATGACCCATCAATTGGAATATATGGTATGGATGTTATAGTGACTGTCAGGAGACCTGGATATAGAATAATTTACAGAAGAATTAAGAGGTCAAAAATGCCAGAAAGACATAGAACTACAAAAGAGGAAGTTATAGAATATTTAAAAAATAATTTTGGTGTAAATATTGTAAAAGAATAATTTTTAATACTTTTTATAATATAAAGATAAAATGAGACTCTCAATTATGATAGATTATGTAGAAATACCAAATGGTGTAAATGTATCAATAGAAGACGGAAAAATATATGTAAAGGGACCTAAAGGAGAAAAATACAGAAATATAAATAACAGAAATATTGTTATCGAAATAAAAGAAAATAAGATAATATTTAAAGCATATTTTCCTTCAAAGAAAATAATTAAGGATATGAATACAATGGTTGCTCATATAAGAAACGATATTGAAGGTGTAACAAAAGGTTTTGTATATAAATTAAAGGGTGTTTCAATACACTTTCCATTGAAATTAAAATTACAAAATAATAAGTTAATAATTGAAAATTATTTGGGTGGAAGAGATATAAAGGAAATAGAAATACCTAGAGGAGTAAAAGTAACATTGAATGAAAATGAAATTACATTGGAAGGACATGATATAGAATTATTAGGAAATTTAGCTGGATTGATAGAAAATTCAGTAAAGCCAAAAGAAAAGGATTTAAGAAAGTTTCAAGACGGAATTTATATTATTCAAAAACCATGATGAACAAATTATTAAAATTAAGAAAAATAATTAAGAGGAAAAAACCAGATTATCTTAGATTTCAGTGGTGGAAAGTAATAAAATTGAGAAACAAAAAAGAATCTTGGAGAAGACCAAGGGGTATACATAATAAGGTAGGGAAAAAATTGAAAAGTAGAGTTTCTATGGTGGAAGTTGGATATGGTTCTCCTAAAGAAGTGAAAGGGTTATTACCAAATGGTAAGAAACCTGTATTAGTACATAATGTAGAAGAATTAGAAAAAATAGATAAAGAAAAAGAATGTGCAATAATTGCTTCTAGTGTTGGAAAAAGAAAAAGAGAACAAATAATAAATAGGGCAAAAGAACTAAATATTGAAATTTTTAATATCTAATGTTTGTATAATTTGAAGTAATCTAGTATAAAATTTCTTATTTTTTCAGAACTATTATACAAATCTCTTCCAGATATATCTATTAATTTCTTTTTTCCTCTGACTTTTTCTAGATTAGATTTCATTGAACTTAGCACATTTGAAAAACCCAACCTTAATAAAATTTTTTCAATTCTATTAGCTTTATTTATATCGAAATCTTTAAATTCTTCTACATTATGAAAACTTTCTATACTTACATCCAAATCGCCAACAGATGTATTTATGTTATAAGCATTAATTATTATTGTTAGCTCAATTTTCCAATTAATTTTCGGTTCTTCTTTCCAATAATTTTTATAAGCTTCCCATTTGGCTTCTACAAACAACAAACCTTCTGGAGTTAATCTATGAAAATAGTATTTTTCATATCTATCTTTTTTAAATATTCCTTCCCATTCATTGCTTTCAAGAAATTTTTTGAATTTTTCATAAAAATCTTGCGGAATAAATTTTATTTTTGATTTTACTCTCGCTTTATATATTGTTTCCCAAGTCATAATTTAAATGATGCTGTAAAGTCTTTTGCTAAATCTAGAAAATCATCTGCAATTTTTCCAACATTTTTTTTATGATCTTTTAATTCACTGTCATATAAATATTTTTCAAATAATCCTCTAAGAAATATATTAAATGGTTTATCTCCAAAATATTTCTGATAATCTGTTATTAGATCTCCATTTATTTTTATATTTAAATTTTCTGCATATTGTTTCATATTGTCAATTAATTTTAAACTGTCTACGCTAATACTTATATCATAACTATATGTTACATAGTCGGTTATTTTCTTTTCTGTGTGCCACTCTAAATTTATAGATCTAGAACCATCATCTTTTACCTTTTCTTCATGTTTATTTTCAAGGAAGTCAAATCCTTTATTATCCCAAAATTCTTTCAATGATTTATAGAATTTTTGAAAATCAATTAGTCCAGTATACGAGAATGTTTTACCATCAACAATTCTTTCCTTTGGTGGCATAATAAATAAAAAAACTTTAATAATTAAAAGTTAAACTTTCTATAATGTATAAGGTAATATCTTTTTTGTATAGGCTAAGAGAGAAGAGTGGTTTAATTATAATTGTAGAAGGTAAGAAAGATAAAGAAGTATTAAAAGAGTTTGGATTTAATAATGTATATACAATATATGAATTGAAAAAGGATGGTCGGGTATTTTTAAATTATAGAGAGGCAATTATATTAACAGATAATGATAGTAAAGGAAGAATGTTATATAAATATGTAAGAAATTTATTAGAATCTGATGGGATAATTGTAAATGATATTGAAAGGAGAAAATTCTTTAAATATTTTAGAGTAAGAGAAGTTGAAGATTTAAGGAAACATATTGAGAAAATAAAGTTTTATATTAATTATTTTGAGAATCTAGAGAAAATTTTGTACTCTTGATTTTCTTGATTGGGTAGGATGAAGGGTTTTTAATCAATGAACAGATATTATCTGGAGTACATACTCCAATATCTTTATAATATATTTCATTATTGCAATTTGGAGTTAAATATTTTTTATTATTTTTATATAATTTTTTGTGCCATTCTAGTTGATATTCTATATATCTATCTTTTAACGGATCTTGTAAACTTTCATTCCACTCTTTTATATATTTTTCAATTTTATTCCAATCCCACCCAATATTTGCGAAGAAATTTATTAATATAAATAGAGATCTTTTTCTACCATCATCCATTTCTTTATTGTTTAATATATTTTTTATACATGGGGGAAATAAATCTTCATTTATTTTTATTTTTCTTTTCTTTATTTCTTCTACATCTTTTTTTATTTCTTCAAATCCTTCCTGATTTTTGTAATTTTCTGCTAATTTGCTAAATTTTATTATTTCAAATTCATTTTTTATTTTCCATAATAATGAATCATTGATTAATTTTTTTAATTCCTTAGATTCTTTTCTTTCTAAATCTTCGGTTAAATATGGTATGCCTTCATACGAATAATTGTTTATATTAGAATCTTCGGGATTTAACTTTTTTATATAATTCTCTTTTATCGGTATGGATAAATTTTCCGTTTTTTCATTTATCGAATATAAGCATCTAATTAAGTGTCTTGATGATATTAATACTGTATCTATTTCAATAATATCATATGGATTAAATTCTTCTATATCATTTACCCCATATTCTTTTAATTCATCTTCACTAAATTTTAATAATATTACCTTCTTTAATTTTTCTTCTATTTCTTTTGATATATATGATGCTAAGATTCTTGCAAGATCAGGGAATAATTTCCTAGTTTCTTCTTCTACAAGATTATCTTTTTTGTATACATTTATTATTTCTGGAAATATTTCCCAAGGAATTGCTATATGAAAACCTTTTCCCCCAGAATATTTTATATATACGGGATTAATATTTTTTTCTTTTAAGTAATCAAATATAATCCTTGCAGCAATTTTAGATAGATCTAAAGATTTTGCATCTATATCTATTATGAAATCCCATCCTAATCTATATTCATTTAAATCCTTTTTTGAAACTTTCTCACTTAAAATATTTAAATCAACCCATCTTTCAATCGATATATGAAATGAAATAGCACCTTTTTTGATATAATTTATTATATCTTCTTTTGTTTCTATTTTTGATGGCCTATGTCCAAAATTATTATTTGATAATAAATATCCAACTTCTCTATTTTGTGAAATTTTTACCATATCTTCCAAAATCTCTTTGTTATTTTGATAAAATTTAATTAAATCATTTATCATTATGCTCATAATAATTTTTTATTGTAAAAAAATAAAAATTACAAAAGTTTATAAAAATTTATAAAATCATTCTAATAATGTTTTATGAAGTTCAAATATATGATGTAGTAAGGGTACCGCCAAATGAAATAACAGATGATGTAAAAGAAATGATAGAAAAGATATTATTAAATAATTATGTTGGAATGGGTGGGAAAGAATATGGAATAATCGTAACAATAAAGTCTATAGATGAAATATCTGAAGGTATAATGGTTTTTGAAGATGGGGGGGTGTATTATAAGGTGAAATTTACTGCAATTTCATATTTTCCAATTATTTCTGAACTAACATATGGATTTGTATCATCTATAACAGAATTTGGTGCATTTATAAACATAGGACCCGTAGATGCATTGGTTCATATTTCTCAAATAATGGATGATGAGGTATCTGTTTCTGGAAGGGAAGCATTAATTGGAAAAAATAGCAAAAGAGTATTGAAAGTAAATGATGTGGTAAAAGCAAGGATAGTTACAGTAAGTTACAAGGGCGTGTCAAATGTGAGGATTGCAATGACAATGAAACAGCCAGGATTGGGAAAATTAGAATGGCTTGAACAAAAGAAAAAAACTGGTAAATAATGGCATATAGAAAACCAAAAAGAAAAATATGTAGAAATTGTAAAGCAATAATTGATAAAGATGTGGATAAATGTCTATATTGTGGTTCTACAGATTTATCTGAAGATTTTTCTGGATTTATTATAATTGTAAATCAAGAAAATTCTGAATTTTCCAAAAAGTTAAATTTAAAAGAGGGAAAGTGGGCAATAAGAGTGTTATAAGATGGATATAAATAAATTAATAAAAAAATGGATACTATATAATAAATATAAGTATGGAAATGTAGATTTAAATTCAGTCATATCAAAAATAGTATATGAAAATCCAGATTTAAAGAAAAATATAAAAGAACTAATTCCAAAAGTTAAAGAAGAAATTAATAATTTGATTAATATATCTAGAGAAGAAGCTTATAATATATTATTAAAAGAATATCTGGAATTATTGGAAGAAAAGAAAAAAGAAGAAAGAAAAGGATTACCACCATTAAAGAATGCAATAGAAGGTAAAGTTAGGACAAGATTTGCCCCAAATCCTTCAGGATATTTACATATAGGTCATGCGAGAGCAATTATATTGAATTATGAATATGCAAAAATATACAAAGGGAAATTTATATTAAGGATTGAAGATACAGACCCCAAGGTTAAAAAACCAGATCCAAATGTATATGAATCAATAAGGGAAGATGTTGAATGGTTAATAAATGATAGGGTAGATGAATTTTATATACAATCAGAAAGGTTAGATATATATTATAAATATATAAAAGAATTAATTGAAAAAGGGTTTGCATATGTGGATCTTTCTCCAAAAGAAATAATATCAAAATATAGAGCAGAAGGAATTCCTACAGAATATAGGTTAAAAGAACCAGAATGGCATTTAGAACAGTTTGAAAGAATGTTAGATGGATATTATGACGAGGAAAAAGCAGTAATAAGAATTAAAACTGATTTAAACCATCCAAATCCATCTATAAGAGATTGGATTGCATTTAGAATTATTGATCCAAATAAAAATCCGCATCCATATTTATTAAAAAAATATGGAAAAAATTATGTAGAAAGATATTGGTTATGGCCAACTTATAATTTTTCTGTATCTATAGATGATCATTTAATGGGGATAACACATGTTTTGAGGATGAAGGAACATGAAGTAAATACTTATAAGCAAAAATATATTTATGAATATTTTGGCTGGGAGTTTCCAACAGTAATAAGTTATGGAGCTTTGTTAGTAAAAGATTTACCATTGCATAAATCTGAAATAAGAAAATTAATAAAGGAAGGAAAAATATCTGGATGGGACGATCCATTTTTACCAACATTGAAAGGATTGAAGAGGAGAGGAATTGATAGAGGGGCAATAAAAAAATATATTGTAGAAATGGGTCCAAATCCTGTAGATGTGATTATAAATTGGGATAAGATATATACATACAATAGAGAAATATACGATAAAAAGGCCAAGAGATTTTTTATAATAAGAAATCCAATAAAAGTTATAATAAATAATTTACTATTAAATAAAATAATAAAAGTTAAGAATCATCCGGAGGTAGATTTAGGATATAGAGAATTTATAATAAAATCAAATATAATTTATATAGATAGAAATGATATAAATAATAAATATTTAAGATTATTTGAAGGATTTAATATTGAAATAGTAGATAGAAGGGAAGATTACATTATTGCCAAATATTTATCAGATAGTATAGAAGATATAAGAAGATTAGATACAAAAATTGTACAATGGGTGCCCGAAGAATATAAGATTAATATAAGAATATGGGAAAAAGACAGTATAATAGATGCAATTGCGGAAAAATATGTATTGGAATTAACAAAAGATGGAGAGATAATTCATGGAATAAGGTATGGATTCTTTAAAAGAGAAAAAGATTATCTAATATATATGCACAAATAATTTTTAAATAAATTTTTTAATATAATAAAGAATGGTTAGTGAAGAAGAAATTGCATCAAAGTATGAAGAGTTTGAAAATTTAAGGCAAGCATATTTATTAATAGAAAATAAAAGACAGAAGGTTCTACAGGATTTGATTGAGACAGAAAATGCATTAAAAGAATTATCAATCTTGCCGGATGATAAAAGGGTCTATTATATGATAGGCAATGTACTAATAGAAAAAGATAAAAAAGAATTAATAAATAAGCTAAATGAAGATAAAGAAATATTAAAAATTGAAGCAGAAAAGTTAAAAAAACAGTCTGATATATACAAAGAAAAGCTAAATTCTTTAACTAAGGAGTTAAACGATCTATTAAAAAGATCAAATTTATCATCTAAATAAATAATATCATAAAAGATAATCAAAAACATTAACCAAAGGCATAAAAATGATGGAGAAATATATATTTATATGGTATCTTTAGGGAGCATATTTAAGTCAAAGAGGAAAGAAACTTCTGATCAGTATGTAGAAGTAGTACCAACCCAGAAAGCTGAGGAAGTGAAGATTTATGTTAGAGTATTTAGAATAAAAGATCCATCAGAAGTTAAGGCTGTTGTAGATTCATTAAGGGAAAGAAATTATATAGTATTTGTAGATATATCTGGATTAAATACTGGTAAAGACCTTGTAGAAGTAAAGAAAGTTGTATCTAGAATAAAGTCTGTTGTAGATGCAATTGGTGGAGATATAGCTGCTGTAAGTAAAGATTGGATCATTGCTACACCTTCATATGTGAAAATTTGGAGAGGACATCAAATGTCCGCAGTTGAAGAAATAAAGCAGGAAAATCAAAGATCTTAATATATTTTTGATAGTCCTTTTTCATCTTCTATTATTATAGTTAATTCCTTCTTATTATTCAATACATCTTCTATATAATTTATTTTTTCAATTATTTTATCATATTTCTCTTTATCATCAGAATATAATATTTTAAATCTTTCTAAATTATTTTTTATATTTATTAAAAAATCATCTATTGCTTTAATTTCAAATTTTGATTCAATACCCGGGGTTATTTCTATTTCAATTTCTTTTAATATTACTTTTGCATAAGGAGATTTTAAAAATAATTTTCTAGCTTTTTCTTTATTATCTATCTTATATTCTATTTTTATATAACCTTTATCTTCTAATGGTATTATTTCAAATGTTTTATAATCACAAGAATTACATTTAAATACATAAAGTAATGACTTACCAATTTCTGGAAAATTGTATTCAATTGTTTTTATTTCAACATCTTTTGAATTACAAACCGGACAAGAATCTGTTAAGATTATCATGTATTTTTAATAATCTAAATATTAAATTCATTTGAGCTCTTGCTTTTGATAGATCTCTTTTATTAATTATTATAATATTGTTTTCAATTTTTATTCTCTCTTGAGATTCTAAAAATTTTAGTATATCTATTAACTCTTGATCTTCAATATTAATTATTATCTTCATATAGCTTTTATTTTTTTAATTGTGTTTGATCTCAATTTTACCAATATTTTTGATCCGCAATAAATGCATTTAACTTTTTTTAATGCAGTTTCTCCATCTATTATTCTTTTACAGTTTATACAAATATACCGGGTCATTGTATATTATAAGCTTTTCCAGTAAATTTTTTACCACAATGTATGCAATACCATATTCCATAAGATAACCTTTTTACCGATATATTATTACAAAATGGACACTTTAATCTCTTATTTTTATATTTTTTTTCTGTTTCAGCTACAAGCGCTCTTATCTTTTTTCCATATCTAGAACCAAATCTTGCAGCAGGACCTAATAATTTAGTATGACTCATAATTTACATATATTTTAAAAATGTTTTATAAATATTGCATATTATGGTATCTGTAAGAGATGTGAATGGTCAGATGCTTGTAGAAAGATTAGCTAGATATTTATTTGAAAATTATAGAGATATAATAAAACCACCTAGCTGGGCATTTTTTATTAAAACAGGACCGGATAAGGAGAGAAATCCAGATTTTCCTCCAGATGTAGATTATGATGGTGGACCTGGATGGTGGTATTATAGAGCAGCATCGATTTTAAGAAAAGTATATTTATATGGACCTATTGGGGTTTCTAGATTGAGAAGAAAATATTCTGGATTAAGAAAAAGAGGAATGGAACCTGGAAAGGTTGTAAGAGGATATGGAAAACTAATAAGAGAAATATTACATCAATTAGAAAATGCAGGATTAGTTATGGAAATAACTGAAGGAAAGAAAAAGGGAAGAGTTGTAACGAATAATGGAAGAAGTTTATTAGATAAATTGGCCAATGAAATATATAAAGAATTAAATGACGAAAATAAGAATTTAATTAATTATATAAAATCTGTTTCATGAAAAGTATAAGCTTATGGGTTGAATTTTTGATATATACAGCATTTGCTATTTCTATACTTTCTTTTGTAATATACTTTGTTCATTTAACAGCTCAAAATAAACAAGATGAATTAAACCTAAAATATATTGTAAATTTATTGACAAATTTGAACTATCAAATAGAAACAATTGGATCTTGTTATTCATGTAATTATAAAGTTTTTGAAAATTTACCACCAAAAACAACCATATATATTTATCAGGGAAAAATAATGTGTATATATTATTCTACTGCAAATTATTCTCTACAAGTTCCCCCATATATAGATTTAAATATAACTAAATTATCCCCAAATAATTATAAATATAATTTTACTATTAATACAATCCCATTTAATTTATTAAATGGATCCAACCTTACAATTACAAATAATCTATGTTTATTATTAGATAAAAATCAATCAGGTCTATATATTGGTTTATGTTAAATACAAAAGAAATTAATATAATAACTATTGGAACTACTTACATTATAACAAAAACAAATCCAATCTGGAGGATTATATAAAATAAAGTTTTCATTACAATATTTTAGTATACTTTTATTTACAATAAAATATCCATTAAAATAATAGCAACAATTTATATTATTTCCAGTACATTCTTGGATAAATAAATTATATGAAGATATACAAATGAAAGAAAAATTATAATTAATATATTTTGTGTAATTCTGAAAATGTAATGTATAATTAGATATGTAGATGTATCCAAAGTTTTGATATATGTATATTATTTGATCTTTAAAATTTTTTCCTATTAAATTCGGATTAATGTTATCTATTGGGGAAGGATTATAATATGTAATGAAAGATAAAATAATAATAATTATAATTGTTGCTAATAATATATATTGAGATCTCATTTAAATATAATTAGTATATATGGATCAAAATAATCTTGGCCAGCATATAAATATTCAAATACCGGTCTATAATTTTGTATATATGTAGAATCTACATGTTTTCCAAAATAACATACTGTAATACTATTATTTGTTAAGTTTATTATCTTATATACATATAGATTATTGTTGCATGAAGAATTTAAGTAAATTAAATTATTAGGATCAAAAGTATAAATATTGTAATTATTATATTTACTATAATAAGTATATAAAAAGAAAAATGTTAATATTGTTATTGAAAATGCTAATTCGACCATAATTATCCAACCTCTCATTTTATATATATTATTAATTGATCTTTATATAATGCATTTATTATCGTATTATTTAATACATATATATTAAAGCTTTCAGAATATCTGTAATTATTCACAATATTCCCTACGTATACTGTACCGTTAAATATTGTTATATTTAAATTATTAAAATAAAAATATACATCTTGATAGTTTTTAGATATATTAATTAAATTATTTAAATTAATTACATTTATTGGTTCAATATAATTTATTTTGATATATGGAATTTGGGTAGAAAATGCTAAATATAATGCTGTTTGTCCATCTAAATTTGGGTTTGAATATAGATAAAAATAATAATTTAGATAACTATATTTATAATTTAATGTTGCATTTGTGAAATAAAGATTATTATAGTAGTCATACGATGAAACATAAGAAATATTTATTATAGGATTATAATTTGTGTATAATATAGAATTTAAGTGTCCTGAACAAATAAAAGTTTGTGTGTAGCATCTTCTTAATATTATACCATTTTTATATTCATGATATAGATATCCATTATATAAATCGTCTAGATCAAATATCTTATTATAAATGTTTGTAGATTTTAAAATAAATCCATATTTGGGTTGAAAAGTGTTCCAAAATATCATATTATTTGAATAATAATATTTTTGCGTATTAAATATATACCAATAAGTGTTAGAAAATATTATATTCTTTATTGATAAATTTGTAGAATTATATAAATACAATAAAGCTAATGAGGCATTATAAATATAGGGAGTTAAATTATAAGGTCCATATTCAGAAGTATAAAATGAAAATCCAACTTTAATATATGAAAGAAGGTTTGTAGAATAAGTTGTTGGAATGGAATAATAGCTTCTATTATACATACCTGTTATGTAAGAAAAATATGCTAAATTATTATTATATATTGCAAGATTATTATAAGAATTTGGTAATGAAATTTTTCCCTTATCTAGATCGTTATATTGAGAAAAATCATAAGTTATATTTGGACCTATAATAAATTTATAATTTTTAGTTAAATTTGGTTGATAAATTATTCTTGTATTTGGTATTACATTATATGGAATTAAATTTATATAATATGCATTAATATTTTGACCAGATACTTGTAACTTAACCTTGTCCCCATCATTATAACAATAATAAACATATAAAGAATCTGAATTTCTAGAAGATTGTAGAGTTATATTACAATTATTTCCCAATTGCATATAGGCATTATTAGATGACATTAAATTTTGAATATTGTTTTGAATATTAAATAATATTAAATAATTGCCTTTTGGAATTCTATTATTATAAGTAATTGTAAAGGTATTATATCGTATGCAAAAATTACCGTAATATAGAGAACAAGAATAAATATTATTTCCCGGATTCATATATGAAACATTTATAGGAGTATCATTTCTCCAATATTGGCTGAATTGTTGATAACTTTGATAACTAAAATTATCATATACTAGGAATATTCTTTTTCCATCAATTGAATAAATACTTATTTCATTTATCGGAGAAATATTTAATATTATATAGCCATATGAAGATATATTTAAACCAACCCAAATTCCATAGGCACCATTATTAAAGCTATCACAATTTAGATTATTGTTTAAATAACAAAAATAATAATTATTTTCATTTAAATCTTTTACAGATAAATTGTAACCATTTTGTAGCCAATAAAGTATAACAGTAGAAGTTATGAATACAGGATAATTGATTAAATTTTGGTTTGATGGATTTGAAACATTTATTAAAACATATTGGGGTTGACTATTATCTATATTAAAATTTAGAAAATTTGCATAAAAAAACACCCCGACATTTGGATCTAGATATGTATTATTTGTATTATTTAATACCCCAGAATACTTTGTTAAAAAAGATATATTCAATGGGTAATAAATTGGAAATGATGTACAAAAATCTTTGTATGCATTTTTATAAATTAAATCGTCATATATTGGAGAATTTGGTAAGCATTGATAATACATAGATAAAGGTATTGAAACATTTAGAGATAACAAATAATATTTGGTTTTGATAGAATTCATTATATCATTTATATAATTATTATAATAGTTTATTTGATTATAATTACTAATATTGTTTATTAAATATCCTTTATAAACTGTTAAATAAAATGTTAAAAATGAAATAAAAATTACAATGGCAATTATACCCTCTACTTCTTTTATTATCCCTCTAACCATAACCTCTTTCTAATTAAAGTTGGATCTGAACCCCCATGCCAAGAAACCCTAGGTTTCATTTGAACAGGATATATTCTTTCAGATTTATCATCCAAAATTAAGGCAGCACCTTTTTTCTTTGGTAAATTTTCATTCATATATATATCAATATCTTGTGCAGTAAAATTTTTCATTATTTCATTTAAAGATTTTAGATCTCGTTCTGCAGTTACTCTATGTGATAAGACTATATCACTTTGGGTGATTACATCTGTATGCATTTTACCGGGTTGCTGAGTTGCCAATACTAATGTTATACCAGGTTGTCTTCCTTCTCTTATTATTTGTATTAATGGTTCTGTTGCTGGTGTAATTGATTCATTAGGAATTGCCTCATGTGCTTCATCAATTGCAATCCATATTAATGGAAATTCTCTTGTACCCAATTCTTTTGAAATATATATTTCTTCTAATTCCTCTACTTTTCTAAATATTAATCTTTGATAAAATATTTTTTTAGATATTAATCCAATTACCAGATTTTTTATTGACCATCCACCAGTTATTGCAGTATATAAAGATATATCTAATATATTTATATAACCAGGCTTTGTTAAATTCTTTATACCTTCAGCTTTTTCGGAAAATAAACCCCAACTATCTGCGTTTTCAAAGTATGTGGTTATAGCATTTTTCATATTACTATCAATGTTTAATTTTTCTGTATAATTTATTATATCTTGTATAGAATATCCATTATTATTTTCTTTCATTCTTTTTATAATTTTTTGTATATATAGTGCAATATGTGATGTGGGATCTAAATTAAATGTTAAAATCCATTCGATTCCAGATAAATCTGCTGGATTTAATTGAAAAACATCATCTATAGGAATATTTATTTTTCTATATTCATTTAATAAACCTTTTGGAACCAGTATTCTACAATTTTTTATTGATTTTGGCTTTAAACCCCATCTTTCTAATAATTCAGCATCTCTATAATTCGGAAATTTCATTGTCCAAAATATTCCCATTGTATCAAATATTAATCCTGAGAAGTTATTTAATAAATCTTTTTCTAGATCTGATAAACTTTCAAATATTGAAGCTAATGTATAACTTTTTCCTTGCCCTCTTTTTCCAGCAATTAATATTAAATGAGGTAAATTAACATCTAAATAAACTGTATTTGCTAAAGATAAAGCGTTTTCCATTTTTATATATTCTTTTCCTATGAAAATTGAACCTTTTAATCCATATTTTTTTAAATCATCTAAAGATCTTCCTATAATAATATCCATAAATTTTATGTAGACTTTCATAATTAATAAATTAATAATGCAAAGAAAATGTGTAGCTCTACTAATTGGAAGGTTCCAACCATTCCATATTGGTCATTTAAGTGGCTTATGGAGAATTTTAGAATATTATGATGTAGAAAATATAAAAACCATTGTTGTTAGAAGAGAGAATTCTAAATTAGATAATGATCCAATACCACTTAATGTTACAATGGATAATATATTAAAAGGTTTAGGAATGATATATGGGAAAAAGTATAATATCGAAGTATATGGTATTTACTATAAAAACTTAATTGACCTTCTTGTCAAAATTGGAAATATTATTAATAATAATGAAGAAAGAGATTATATAATAACAACCAGTGATATGGAACGTTTAATAATGTTTAAAATAGCTGGAATATTTTATAAAATTGTGTATGGTGTTAATTTGAAAGTTATTTATAATCGTAGAATTATTAGTGGGAAGGAAATTAGGGAAAATTTAAGAAATGGAAATATAGAATATAGTAAATATATGGTTTATCCAGAAAAAGAAATGATAAATTATATAATGCACCCGCCGGGATTTGAACCCGGGTCGCGGGCTTGGAAGGCCCGCATCCTGCCACTAGACGACGGGTGCAATATATATTCTTAATAAAGTTAATATTATTAAACTTTGTAACCTCATTACATAGTATTTTAATAATATAGAATGATGATGATTTTAAGTATATAATTCTGTAATTATTGAAGTTATTTTATACTTTATAAAACATATTAAATATAATTAGTTATGAATGGTATCCCAAAACACATAGCAGTTATACCGGATGGTAATAGAAGATATGCAAGAAAATATAATTTATCCATATATGAAGCTTATAGAACAGGTTCTGAAAGGATTTTGGAATTCATAAATTGGTGTATGGAATTTGGTATAAAGGTTGTTACATTTTTTGTTATTTCATATGATAATTTCCTAAAAAGATCGAAGGAAGATGTAGATGCTGTATTAGGATTATTAGGAGAAAAAATAAAAAAGATAAGAGAATATAAAAATATTATTGAAGATAAAGTAAAAATAAAGATAATTGGTAGAACACATCTTTTGCCAGACGATATTCAAAAAGAAATAAAATTAGTAGAAGATCTAACAAAAAATAATTCTAGATATTATTTAAATTTAGCAATTGTATATGGGGGTAGGCAAGAAATAATTGATGGTATTAAAAGATTATTTGAAGATTTTAAAAAAAGCATTATAGATATTAATAACTTGGATGAATCATTATTTATGAGATATTTATATTTTGGTGATGAAATTCCATATCCAGAGCCAGATTTAATAATAAGAACGAGTGGGGAATATAGAATAAGTAATTATTTATTGTATCAAGCCGCATATTCTGAATTATATTTTATAGAAAAATATTGGCCAGAAATTACAAAAGAAGATTTTATAAATGCAATTGAATGGTATAAGAAAAGAGAAAGAAGATTTGGGAGATAATGGACCCGCCGGGATTTGAACCCGGGATCTCCGGCTAGCCAGGCCGACATCCTACGACTAGACTACGGGCCCAATAAACTTTAAATATTCTTATAAGTTTATATATAATACGTTGAAATGTTATATACTTTTGTATTATAAACGTCTTTTATCTTAAATTCATTTAGAGTTACTATTAATCCTTTTTCAGGATTATATCTCTTAATAAATGTGTAAAAACCTTTATTAATTCTTTCAGATGTTTTACTTCTATTGGAATAATCTTATCCTCTTTTGTTAAAATAAAATCTATTTCTAACTTTCTATTTGTCCCCAATAATTTATTTTCCAATCTGAAAAATTTTTAACAATTCAATATAAACAAAAATTCTATAATAATTGCTCTTTATCCGTTCTTTTATCATAATGACTCTATTATTTTGTCAAACACATATAATTTTTAAATATTAAATATTTTTTAAGTATGAAAATAACTATGATTTATGGTTTATGGATATATGGGGAAAGTTTTGAGAGTGAATTTAACAGAGGAGAAAGTTTCTATAGAACCTTTACCTTCAGAAGATGTACTAAGAAAATGGTTGGGGGGAAGAGGGATTGGCACCTATTATATAATAAAGGAAGTACTACCTAACATAGATCCTTTAAGTCCTGAAAATAAATTAGTCATTGCCACAGGACCTGTAACTGGAATTGCAGGAATTCCAACTGCTGGAAGATGGTCTATTATTACAAAATCCCCCATAACAAACACAATTTATGAAGGAAATGCTGGCGGAAAATTTGGTGCAGAAATAAAATTCTCAGGTTTTGATTTTATAATAATCGAGGGAAAAGCAAATAGGCCGGTATATTTATGGATATATAATGGAAAAGCAGAAATAAGGGATGCAAAACACCTATGGGGAAAAACAGTTTATCAAACTGTAGATTTAATCAGAGAAGAATTATCATCAATTGTAGGAAAAGATGATGCAAAAAATATTAAGGTAATTAGTATAGGACCTGCTGGTGAGAAGTTAATTAAAATAGCAGCAGTAATGGAAGATAAAGGAAGAGGTGCTGTTGGAAGGGGTGGAATAGCTTCAATATTTGGAAGTAAGAATTTAAAGGCAATTGCCGTAAGGGGAAATTTAAAACCACAAATTGCAAATCCAGAAAAATTTAAAGAAGTCATCTTAAAATCTTCACAATTCATAAGAAATTCGGCTATTACATCTACAATATTGCCAAAATATGGGACTGCAGGATTCTTAGCAAAAGCTTTGGGAGAAAAGGGCATGATACCCGTAAAAAATTATCAAACAAATGTATTTCCAGATTTTAGTAAATTATCTGGAGAAACAATTGTAAAAGAATATTTGGATCAAGAAAAAACGAGAGAATCAATATGTTGGGGATGTCCAATAGCATGTAAAAAATATACAAAGGTAGATAAACCATTATTTAGTACAGAAGGAGATGGTCCAGAATACATGGGTATATGGGGATTTGGATATAATCTAAATAATGATAATTTACCTTCTGTTCTAAGAGCTTATCATTTATGTAATGAATTAGGTTTAGATATAGTTGGAACAGGTCATGTCATTGGAACATTTATTGAATTGGTTGAAAGAGAAAAAATACCAAAAGAAAAGTTGGAGGGATTAAAAGTTAGTTGGGGAGATCCAGAATTAATTATTGAATTAATATATAGAATTGCAAATAGAATTGGAATTGGAGATGATTTATCAGAAGGTACGAAAGAATTTGCAAAAAAATATAATTCGGAAGAATATGCAATAACAAATAAAATAGGAATGCCTTTATTTGGTTTTGATCCCAGAGGAGCACAAGGTTATGGATTATGGTATGCAACAAGTAATACAGGCGATTATGACCAACTTGGATTATTCAAAGAAGTTACAGAACCGACATATTTAGGAAATAACAGTATTAATAGATTTGAAACAAAAGGAAAGGGGGAATTGATAAAAAAAGAACAAGATTTAGCTGCAATAATTGATAGTATGATTGTATGTAGATTTTCAAGATATGCATTGAATGAGGAAATATATGCTGAACAATTATCTTCAATTACCGGATGGGATATTAGTTCTCAAGAATTATTAAAAATCGGGGAAAGAATATGGAATGCGGAAAGAGTATATAATATTTTAGTATTTGGAGATAATACAGAATATGATAACTTGCCAAAAAGATTTTTAGAAGAACCATTTAAAGAAGGATCTTCTGCAGGTTACGTAGTAAAAATTAGCGAAATGTTACCAGAATATTACAAAGTAAGAGGTTGGGTAAATGGAAGACCTACAAGAGAAAAGTTAGAAGAATTAGATTTAAAATGGCTAGCAGATCTTTTAGAAGAAAAGCAACTATTACCTTGATTTTTAAAAATTTAAATTAAATAAAAACCTTAAATTTTTATGCTTGTAATTTATCCCCTACCTTCTTTATTGATCCTTCTCTTGATAATCTTGATACTAATGCCTTTATAACTCTAACTCTTGTTCTTGGTCTTTTAGATTTTACTGCTTTTATTACTTCATCAAGTGTCTTTGGAGTTTTTAATAATTCCAATAAAAGCTCCTTTAGTGTTTTTCTTTTTCTAACTGCCATATATTAATATTGTTAAAATTAATTTATAAATTTATATCAACAATTTTTAAAAAATATATTATTTTATATTTCTGCAAAATATTTTATATTATGAATACTAAAATAAAAGAATTAATAAATAAATCTAATATACTGCTTGAAATATTGGATGCAAGGTTTCCAAAATTATGTAGAATAAAATATATAGAAAAATATATAAAAGATAAAAATAAAGACCTAATATTGGTTTTAAATAAATCTGATCTGGTAAGTAAAGATTTTTTAAAGAAAGTAGTGGAAGAATTTAGCAAAGAATATATAGCAGTGTATATATCCGCAATATATAGAAAAGGAAGTAGAAAATTAAGAAAAGCAATTAAAAAAGTTGGAAAAAAATATGAAAAAGCATATATTGGAATATTCGGATATCCAAATACTGGAAAATCTTCAATAATAAATGTATTAGTCGGAAGAAGAAGTGCTGGTACATCTTCAAAACCAGGATTTACAAAACATTTACAAATAATCAGATTATCTAGAAAATATTATTTAATAGATTCTCCAGGTATTGTTGAGACAAAGAATAAATATCTATTGACAATTTTAGGGGCATATGATGTAGATAAATTGGAACATCCAGAAAAGGCAGTTTTTTATTTATATAAAAAGATAGGTAAAAAACCGTTTGAAGAATATTACAATATAAATATAAAAAGTATAAAAGATCTATTTATTAAATTAAGGGAAAAGTATAATATAAAAAAAGATTCTGATTGGATAAAGAGAGTTTCAAAGGTTATATTATATGATTGGCAAAAGGGAAAAATAAGAGCATTTTTCTTCTGACCGCGGTATCACCAGCCTCATACTCGGAATCCCTCATTGATTAGGAGGTGCGATAATTATTATATATTTTTAGAGATTATAAAGTTATATATGAAGAAATCGATGTCGACTGAAAGATGATGAAAAGAGGGTATTCAGATCATAAAAATTCAGATATAATTATTGGCAATATAATTGTTATATCACCCCATATATTTACATGTTTTGCATTTTTTTTAATTTTTTTCCATGATATAGCTTCTTTTGTCTTTGCTCCAGATAAACTTCCATCCAATTCATTTGCAGAACTAATATATACTGCATATTCTAATCCTCCAGAGAATTGAGCCCACCATATTGTATGATGTTTTGAAATCCCACCACCCAAAATCAACGCTCCTACTTTTTTTTCTCCAAAGAATTTTGACGCTAGGAATTTTTCATCTTCCCATACAGATACCTGTATGTCTGGATAGTCATATTCTTTCATCAATATTTGTGTTCCAACTGCACCATCTGTAATTCCAGGTACAATTATTGGTATTTTATTTTTATATGACCAGTATATTATACTTTCTTCCTTTTTATCAAAATTTTCTAATCTTTTTCCAATTTCAAATATTAGTTCATATGTTGATATTAAATTCTTATTTCTATTTTTTAATTCTCTAAATATATCATCTAAAATTGATCTTAATGTATTTTCAATTGCTATACCATAATTTTCTTCTGGTATATAAATATTTCCTAACCTTAATATTCCTTCTTCTCTTAATTTTATATCGTCAGAATCAAAATATCCTAAATAATAGTCTTTTGTCAATCTTGCAATATCATGATCCAATGTTCCGGCTGTTGTAATAATTATGTCAAATAATTTATTTTTAATAATATCTTTAATTATACCTCTTATTCCAGTTGCAATAATATCTGCAGGAAAACTTAATACTTTAATTGTATTCTTATCATTTAGCATTTCTTTTAATATTTCATATCCTCTATATAATTCTTGTGCTTGAAATCCTCCAATATATCTAAATTGTTCAATTAAATTTCTTATTTTCATATCTTTATTTATTTTTAAATCTCTTACAGGATCCATTTATAAAGTTTATATAAAAAGTTTTTAAAATGGATTACATAACAATAGATGAATTTTCAAAAATAAAATTGGTTGTTGGAAAGATTATAGATGTAAAAGATCATCCAAATGCAGATAGATTATATATATTAAAGGTTGATCTGGGAAATGAAGTAAGACAAATTGTATCGGGAATAAAACAATGGTATAAAAAGGAAGAATTACTAAATAAAAAGATAATAATTGTTTATAATCTATGGCCAAAAAATTTTAGAGGAGTAGAATCTCAGGGAATGCTATTAGCTGCGGAAGATGGAAATGGTAGTTTATCATTATTAACTGTTGATAAAGATATAAAAGAGGGGTCTTATGTACATTAAGAAAAATATCAATCATTATTAAAGTTAAATAGTTCATAATAGCTTTTTTTGCTTATTTCTCCAGCAATGTTTGTTAAAAACATTTTTTTAGCTTCATCATAATTTTCTGTATGACCCAAAACGTACATTAATTTTACATATGCTGTTTCTGGATGCATATCTTCTGCATATATAACTCCCAAATTATATAGTAATCTTGCATTACTATATACAAAAGGATTTGTTCTTCCAAATATTGTTTGAGATGTCATAACAAATATTGTACTTCTTTCTATTCCATATTTTATGTTTTCAATCCATGAATATTTTGTATCTATTGGATTTGTTGGTACATGACCAAAACCAGTTCCTTCTATTACTATTCCCTTATAATTTTTATCTACATAATATTTTATTATATCTGGATCTGAACCAGGATATGCTTTTATTAATGCAACTTTTTTACATATTTTATCATCCAAATATGGATTATTGTTGTTTTTTTTTCTATAATCACCATCAATTATTTCTATATTTTTATCATATGGAAATATCTTTGCTAATGGTAAAGAATTTATTGATTGAAAAGCATCCCTTCTTTCTGTATGCATTTTTCTAACTTTTGTTCCTCTATGTGCATATGAAAAATTGTCAGAACTACTTCCATGCATTACAACTGCTATTTCTGCAATGTCGGAATTATCATATATGGCAGAGGATAATAGATTAAAAAAAGCATCTGAAGATGGTCTATCAGAAGATCTTTGGGATCCAGTAATTGAAACTGGTTTATTTAAATCTTTTATAATAAAAGATAATGCTGCTGATGTATAATGCATTGTATCAGTTCCATGTAATATTGTTACTCCATTTACATCATCATTTAATAATCTAACCAATATTTTTCCAATTTCTATCCAATTATCGGGTACCATATCTTCTGAAGCAATTGAGAATGGTATTTCTGTATTTTTAATTTCAACATAATCTAATAGATCTGGTGCAAGATCAATTAATTCTTCTGGTTTAGTTAACATATGGACCCCGCCAGTTCTATAATCTATTTTTGATAATATTGTTCCACCAGTAGCCAATATTGATATTTTATTATTTTTATTTTCTAGCTTTTTATATTCTTTATTTTCATATTTTGATTTTATTTCTTCTTTATTTAATTCCAAAATGTCATCATTTCTTATTCCAATGTTATAACCATTTTTTAATTTTATTATAATAAATTCTGACGTTTCATTCACTAAATAACCTTCAAACACTTTGTTATCTTTTGTTTTTACTTTTGCATATTTCATAAAAAGATTTTATATAAAAAATATTTTAACTTTTTTGCTATAGGGGTAATAATTAATAGAAATTATCTCAATGAATAAATATAATTTGTTCCATTTATATTGCATATAATATTCGTCGAATTATAATAACAATTTACATATGTTTGATTTATGCTATTTAAATAACATTGAGAAAAATTATAAACTTGTCCTAGAAATGCGTAATTCATCATATTTTGTGCACAATCAGCATATGCTATAATATTTGAATTCATACGAATGATATCTGTCGATAAATATTGAATGGTAGCTATTATCGATGCTGCTATAATTAATGCTGGTAATATAATCATTGGAAAGGTTGATTCTAACTTCATAATAATAATGGTTATAAAAAATTTTATAAATTCTATATTTTTTGATTATCTTATAAGTTATTTAATGACAATAATTTAAACAATATTTAAAAATTTTTCTATTAATGATTATCTTAACATGATTTTTTAATTATTCAAAAATATTTGTTAGATATTTATATAACTTATAAACATATTATTTCATGTTAAAAAATATCTTAACTTTATGGAAATTTACTAAAATTTTCAAAAAACACTATTTTTTTATAGAAATATTTTTAATATATAAAATTCCATAACTATAAATGGCAGAGGTTAATAGTAAAATGGAAGAAGAAATAATAGGAGTATCGCCAGGAGAGGAGTTTAAATTGTTGCCAACAATAAAAATAATAGGTGCAGGTGGGGCAGGAAGCAATATGGCGGATTGGTTATATAGAATGAATATAAAAGGTGCAGAAGTAATTGCAGCAAATACAGATTATGCTCATTTAAAGATAGTTAAAGCTCATAAAAAGATTTTATTAGGTAAAGAAGTTACAAGAGGACTGGGTGCTGGAGGATTACCATCAAAAGGAATGGAGGCTGCAAGAGCCTCTCAATCAGATTTAAGAAAATTATTAGAAGGTGCAGATATGGTTTGGATACTATTAGGTTTGGGAGGCGGAACTGGAACGGGAGGAGCACCAGTTGTTGCACAAATAGCAAAAGAAGCTGGAGTACCACTTGTAGTGGCAGTTGCAACATTACCTTTCTATAATGAAGGTGTAGTAAGAAGAGAAAAAGCAGAAGAAGGTTTAGTACAATTAAGAAAATATGCAGACAATGTTATATTAATTGATAATAACAAAATATTACAATATGCTGGTAATCTACCATTTACACAAGCATTCGGGTATGCAAATAACTTAATAGGACAAATGATAAAAGGTTTAGTAGAAACATTTGATAAAGCTTCATATATTAACTTAGATTTTGCAGATGTAAAAACCGTATTGGGTGTAGGTGGAGCTTCAATAGTAGGTATTGGAATTGCAGATGATGAAAAGAGGGCAGTAACTGCAGCAAAAAGAGCATTAGAATTACCATTATTAGATGTTGATTATAATGGAGCAGCTGGTGCATTGGTACATGTTGAAGGTGGACATGATATGACATTGAATGAAATAAATGAAGTAATGGAATATATAAAGCAACATCTTGGAGAAGATGCATTAACAATAATGGGTGCAAGACAATCTGAAGATATGAAAGGAAAGATAAAGGTTACAGTAATTGTATCTGGAGTTAAGAGTCCATATATATTAGGAAAATGGAAGGAAGAATGGGAATCTGGAGGATTAACAAAGGTAAGGAAAGATGTAAACCTAGGTATTGATATATTACAGTAGACTTTTTTTAATTTAATTTTATATATTTTTTAATGGAGTTTGCAAAGCTAGCTGAAGTTTTTAGGAAATTAGAATCAGTTTCTGAAAAAAATCAAAAAACAGAGATATTGGCAAGATTCATTAAAGAAATAGATAAAGATTCTTTAAAAGAGACATTTATGTTATTACAAGGAATAATTTTTTATCCATGGGAAGATAAAGATATAGGGATAGCTGAAAAATTTACTATTAGAGCTTTATCTTTGGCTACTGGCTATGATAAAAATTATATTGAAGGTTTGTTTATAAAGACTGGAGATCTTGGAGTTATTGCAGAGAAATTAGTAATGGAAAAAAAGCAAAAATCGATATTTACAAAAAAATTAACTATAAAGGATGTATATAATACTTTTAGAATGATAGGAGAGCTTGAAGGGGAAGGAACACAAGATAAAAAGATCAGATATTTAGCTAATTTATTTATTTCATCATCACCAATAGAAGCAAAATACATTGCAAGATTAACATTAGGAGATCTAAAAATAGGGGTTGGAGAAGGAATTATAATTGATTCTATAGCCACAGCTTTTAGTTTACCATCAGAAAGTGTAGAAATTGCATATTCAATTTTGAATGACTTTGGCGAGTTAGTAAAGCAAATTTTAGAAAAAGGAAAGGATATTGTATTTAAATTAGAACCAATATTAGGAAATCCAATTAGGGTAATGCTGGCAATAAAAGTGGAAAATGCTAAAGAAGCTTTAGATGTTGTTGGAAGACCTGCACAAGTTGAGTATAAATATGACGGATTTAGAGTTCAAATACATAAAAAGAGAGATCAAATATCTTTATGGACAAGAAGATTGGAAAATGTAACGAAACAATTTCCAGATGTAATAGAATATATCAAAGAATGTTTTCCAAATGATAAAGATTTTTTAGTAGAGGGGGAAATTGTTGGATATGATAAGGAAAATAAAAAATATTTGCCATTTCAGAGAATTTCTAGGAGAATTAGAAGAAAATATGATATAGAAAAAATGGTTAAAGAAATACCAGTTGTTGTTAGAGTTTTTGATATAATTTATTATGATGGGAAATCTTTAATAAATACATCATTTAAAGAAAGAAGAAAGATATTAGAATCAATAATAAAGCAAGATATAAATAAAATATCTCTATCAGAAAGCATAATAACATCTTCGGATGAAGAAGCTCAAAGATTTTTCGTGGAAACAATCAATAATGGCTTAGAGGGCGTTATATTTAAGAAATTGGATGCACCGTATCATCCTGGAAGAAGGGTTGGTTATATGGTTAAATTAAAACCTGTGAAAGAATCCCTAGATGTTGTAATAGTTGGTGCTGAATGGGGTGAAGGAAAGAGAAGTGGATGGTTAACATCTTTTGTAATTGCTGTTAGAGATGAAAAAACAAGAAAATTATTAGAAGTTGGCGAAGTCGGAAGTGGATTTAAAGAAAAAAAAGAAGATCCGGATGATGTAACGTTTGAAGAAATGACAGAAATGTTAAAAGATTATATAGAAGAACAAAGCGGAAAATATGTAAAAGTTAAACCAAAAATTGTAATAGAAGTATTGTATGATGAAATAGAAAAAAGTCCAAAATATTCTTCTGGCTATGCATTAAGGTTTCCCAGGTTTGTTAGACTTAGACCTGATAAATCTGTTGAGGAAACTGATACCATTGATAGGTTGATAGAACTATATAAAAGCCAAAAAAGATAATTCTATTTTTAAGTTTTTTATTATATATAGATAAATATGGTTATAAGTGAAGAGTTGGTAGAAAAGATAAAGTCATCTTTTAATTTGAATACTTATGAGGCCAGAATATGGTTGGCCTTATTAATGAAGGGTGTTGCAACGGCTGGTGAATTAGCAGATATTGCAGATATACCAAGATCAAGGGCTTATGATGTTTTAGAATCATTAGAAAAGAAAGGATTTGTTGTCATGAAACTTGGTAAACCAATAAAATATATTGCTGTTCCACCTACAGAAGTTGTTGAAAGAGTAAAAAGAAAATATGAAGAAATTATGTCAAGAAGAATTAATGAATTGGAAAAAGTAAAAGCTTCTGATTTAATAAGAGAATTAGATGCATTGCACAAATCTGGTGCCGGATCTATTGATGTTTCTGAAAAATCTGGAGCAATAAGAGGACAACAAAATATAATAAGTCATTTAGAATCTATGTTAAAAGAAGCACAAAAACATGTAAATATTGTTACAACTCAATTGACATTTGTTAGGGATGCAATTGCATTAAAACCAGTATTTTATGAATTAAAAGAAAGACAAATACCGGTTAGAATTGTAACACCAATCGATGAAAGAAATGCAAAATATGTTCAAGAGTTAATGAATGTAGTTGAAATATACGATGCTGGAAATTATAGGGGAAGAATTGTTACAATAGATTCTGAAGAAATATTAATGATGTTATTTGATGAAAAGGAGGTTCCATCTTCAATGGATGTTGCCGTTTGGTTATATGCACCAGCATTAGCAAAATTCATAGATGAAATGATTGAAGTATTATTACCAAAATTAAAACCAGCACAACAAAGTTTGGTTGAAAAGAAATTAATAGTATAGATTATATTTTTTCAAATACTCTTTTAAAATAATTCGTAATGCTTTTTATATTCTTAAACAGAGGATAAAATTGTGGTTTATATACTTTGTTTCCCCATTTTTCAAAGAATGTTATATCATATAAATTTGGTCTAATGGGTTCTTTTGGTTTTTCATTTGGATATCCCATTGCAATTATGATATGTATATTTTTATCTTTTGGTATTTCTAATAGATTTTTTATACTTTCTTCATTAAAAGAACCTATCCAACAAGTTCCAATGTTCTTATCAGTAGCAGCTAATAAAATATTTTCTGCTATTGCCGCAGTATCTTGTATTGCAAATATTTGTCCTTTTTCTCCATATAATGATTTTAGTTTATTGTCATCAGATATAATAATTATCAATGTATTTGCATCTTTTATAAAATCTTGATCAGCAAATTCGGAAATTTTCTTTATTTTTTCAGGATCTTTTATAATGATAAAATAATAATGCGATATATTTCCAGCTATTGGTGCTAATATTCCTAAGGATAGTATTTCCAATATATCTTCGTATGGAATATCATCATCTAAATATTTTCTAATACTTCTTCTATTTCTTATAGCATCTTTTAATTCCATAATATTTCTTTATTTTTTGTTTTATAAAAGATTTTATTTTTTATATGAAAATGAAGAAATTATTGTAAAGAGCAAGAGTATTGAAAACACATAATGATCATTTGCAGTATTTAATAATGTTAGAAATATTATTATTGATATCTGTAGTACAATAATAAGATTTTTGTAATGTTTTCTATAAATTAATATATAAATAAAAGCAAATATTATCATATAATAATTGAAATAAACAAGAGAAATTAATAATATCAATGAAATAATCTGCATTTTTTTATAATATTTTTCAATATCATCTTCTATATATCTTCTTGTATATATAGATATTATCAAAGCAAACAATAATATTAAAAATACAAATGTTTGATCTAGTGATGGGATTATGTAATTTTCCATTTATATTATATTCTATGAATAATAGTTATAATACTTTGCTTATAACTGAAAAAGGTTTGGAGAATATTACAATTAAGGAAATAGAAAAGATATTAAATAGAAGTGTAGATTATAACATAATTGAAAAGAAAAACAAAATTTTAATTTATATAAATTTGAATTTTGAAGAAAGATTAAATTTGTTGTTTAATTCTAGAACAATAGATAATATATTATATATGAAAGGAGATAAATATGAATATTTTCTATTAAAAAATCTATATGAAAGAGGATATCAGCTAAAAAAGATTGAAAAATTAAAACCAACATTGGTAAATAAAATTATATATTATTCAGATATTAGGGAAAATGAAGAAATATTAAACATAATGGATGATGGTTCCTTTTCTATAGAACAGGGCATATATATAAAAAACATATTACCAATATTCTGGAGAAGAAAGGAAATTTCTAAATATATGGATTATTTTGAAAAATACATGAATATAAAGAAAAAAGTTAATATTAAGATATATTGTGTTAATAAAGATAAAAATAAATTATTATTAATGGAGAGAAATTCTGAGAATGCTTTAGTAAATGACATAATATTTTTTAGAAAATTGAATATAGAATGGATTGACTTAAAATTCAAAGATGGATCAATTGATAAAATATTTACTTTTAGAATAAAAAAAAATCCAGAATTAAATATAAAAGATAAATATATTTTTTATCATTCAGACAAATTGCTAAAAGATAAGGGAAAATTATATTTATTATTATATAGTTATGATTATAAAAAAATCCTAGAGAATATAATAAATTATATTAAAAAGTATTCGCTAATATACATTGATTCATTTTATCTATATAATTATAACAAAAAATTACTTTTAATTGTATTAGAAAAAATTTAAAAATGGTTTAATTATGAATTTTATTATGGATATAACCGAATTAGAAAAAACAAATGTATGGAGAAACTTAATAGTAAGTGATACAGTAGTAAGATTTATATGTCCAAATTGTGGTCAAGGAGTAATAATAAGGAGTAATAAAGAGAAAAAATTGGGTTTGGAATGGAAATGTCTGGTTTGCGGTTATACTGGACCATAAGATGGGAAGATATGTTGTTATAACATTAAAAATATCTCCAAATGATGTTGATGTAGATTTAGAAAAAATAAATGAGAAAGTAAAAGATATAATAAAGAATTTTGGTGGTCAATATTTATCTCACGAAATACAACCAATAGCCTTTGGATTAAATTCTCTAAATGTTAAGTTTTTATATCCAGATCAAGAATTTAGAGAGGAAGAATTATTAAATCAGATAAATAATATAGAAGAGGTGAGTAGTTCTGAAGTTATTTCAGTATCCTTGGCCCAGTTATAATGTATATTTTTAAAGAATTTTCAGAATTAAATATAAAAGAATTAAAAGAAGAAATAGAAAAAGAGAGAGAATTAATTAAAGATATGAAAGCTGGAAAAATATACAAAGAACAAAAAGAATTAATAAAGGTTATTTTATTTATTGTTGAATCACCAAATAAGGTAAAAACAATTTCTTCGTTTTTTGGAAGACCATCAATCAGAGATGTTGGTGGATTAAAAGTTTATGAAGTTTCCTTGGGAAACACATATTTACTAATTACTGCATCAAAGGGTCATATTTTAGAATTGACAACGGACAATATTGGTTTATTTGGTATAGAGAGGAAAGATGGGATATTTTATCCATATTATAATACAATTAAAAGATGTTTATCTTGTGGAAACCAATTTACCGAATATAAAGATGGAAAATGTCCATATTGTGAATCTAAAAATGTTGATGATTCAATAAGTAGGATAAAAGCACTACAAGAATTAGCTATGGAAGTAGATCAGATTATAATTGGAACAGATCCAGATACAGAAGGTGAAATGATTGCATATTCTTTATATTTAATACTATATCCATTTAATAGAAATATTAAAAGAGCCGAATTTCATGAAGTTACAAAAACAGCAATATTAAATGCTTTAGAAAATTTAAGAGATATTGATTTAAATTTAGTAAAATCCCAAATTGTTAGGAGAATTGAAGACAGGTGGCTGGGGTTTAGTTTATCACAGATTGTTCAAAGATATTTTAATAAAAATTGGTTATCTGCTGGAAGAGTACAAACTCCTGTTCTTGGTTGGATAATTAATAGATTTAATGAAAGAAATAAGTCTAAGTCATATATTTTAGAATTAAAATTAGAAAACGATAGAAAATTGTATATTGATGCTGAAATAAAGAATAGAAGAGAAATAAATAAAATTTTAAAAAATATAAAGGATAAAGAAATAAGTATAGTTGACTATAAAGAGGAAAAAGAAGAAATACAACCTTTACCTCCATATATTACTAGTACAATTCTACAGGATGCAAATAATATATTAAAAATTGGTATAGATAGAATAATGCAAATATTACAAGAATTGTTTGAATCTGCATTAATAACTTATCATAGAACAGATTCTACAAGAATATCTTCACTTGGTATATCAATTGCAAAAGATTATATAAACCAAAAATTTGGAGAAAATTATTTTATAGCAAGATCTTGGGGGGAAGGAGGAGCACATGAAGCAATTAGACCAACAAGACCTTTAGATGTTGATACGTTAAGAAATTCTATAGAAAATGGAGAAATTGAAGTATATATTAATATGACAAAATATCACTATATAATTTATGATTTAATATTTACTAGGTTTATTCAATCACAAATGAAACCTGTTTCTGTAATTAAATATATAGAAAAGATAAAAATACCAGAAATAAATAAGGAAATAGAATTAAGCGGTGTAAAAGATATAATAGATCACGGATGGGATTTAGTACTTCCATTTAGAATTAATATTATGAAAATACAACCACTACAAAATGGAATAAGAATTGTTGAGGTTATAGGTAAAAAAGTACCTAAGGTTAGATTATATTCTCAGGCAGATATCATCAATTTAATGAGGGAAAGAAGGATAGGAAGACCATCAACATACGCGATAATAGTAAAAAAAGTAATGGAGAGAGGTTATGTAATAAATAAAGGTAATAATCTAATTCCAACAAAATTGGGAATAGATGTATATAACTTTTTAGAAAAAAATTTTAAAGATTTTGTTTCTGAGAAAAGAACAAGAGATTTAGAAGAAATTATGGATAAGATTTCTGAAAATAGAGAAGATTATAGAAAAGTACTCGAAAGTATATATGAAGAGACAAATATGATAATTGAAAAAGGAAAAAATATACAAAAAGAATAAACTTATATATAAGTTATTTTAATATTATTTAATGGTTGTTAGGGGAATAAAAGTTGGAGATGTATATGAGGTAGAAATAAAGAGTTTGACACAAAAGGGAGATGGATTCGCTAGAATAAAAGGAGTTGCGACTTTTGTAAAGAATGTAAATGTTGGTTGGAAAGGTAATGTAAAAGTTATTAAAGTTGGTCCTACTTACGTAGTTGCTGAACCTACTACAACTGAGAAATCTAAAGATTCAAACCAAAGCAATTTTTAAAGATTTATAAAATATTTTTTAAAATATTTTTTATCTAAATGACGATATCATGATGACAACTCCATATGTAAAATGGCCCGAAGATGTGTTGAATACATTTATACAAAATTACGAAGCAAAGGTATATGAATTGTTTGAAAGAGCAAAGCAAAGTGGAAAAATTAAAAAGGGAGTAAACGAAACTACAAAGGCAATAGATAGAGGACAGGCAAAATTAGTAGCAATTGCGTTAGATGTAGATCCTCCAGAAATAGTAATGCATATACCAGCATTATGTGAAGAAAAAGGAGTAACTTATGTATATGTTTCTTCTAAACAAAAATTGGGACAGGCTTGTGGTATAAATACACAAGCATCAACTGCCGCAATAATAGAACCTGGTGAAGGGAAACAAATTATGGATGAAATAGTAAAGGCAGTTAGTACATTGTTAAAGAAGTAAATTTTATAAATTTTTTTATTATTATATGTAGGTTAATATAAGTAAAGAAAAATTTATAAAACTTTATGTAGATATATATAATATGGCGTTAGCAACCTATGTTAATAATACACTAGATCGATTATTAAATCAATATGAAAATGGAATGAATAGATTAAAAGGATTTGCTGAAAATGATCTTGAAAGAGAATCACTCGATGGAAATAAAAAGACATATTCTGAAATTATGGGAGCTATGAAAGAAGTTTCTCAACAATTTGGAGGACGATTGGATCCAAAAGTTAATGAAGATTTAAGGCATACACTTGAATATTTTATAAGTAAAGCATTAAAAGATAATGAGAGTCCATCTCAATTATATAGAATAATTTTAGATGCATATAATCAAGAAATATTTAGTAAAAGAGATGAATCTCAAAAAATTAGTGAAGGAGAAAGGGCTCTTTTGATATTATTATCTAAAATATATTGGGAAGCTCTTAAAATTCTAGGCAATCCAGATCCAATAAGAGGACAATACTATCGTAATGTAGGTAGAGAAGCTAGAGAAAATGCAGCAAAGATTAAAGGCATAGTTGAAGAAATATTGGGAGAAGCTCTATATAAACATTGGTCATCAAGGAATAAGAAAGTAACAAAAGGAGAAATTATGGCTAATTTAGCAAAACATGCATCTCCATTCTATGGAGAGTGGGAAGGAGTAAAAGGTAAAATAATAAGTGGTGTAAACGTGTTAACACCAGATGAAGAAGTACAAAATGCAGTCATGAGGTTAGTAACAGAATTAGAGAATAGCTACCTATCATTTATACAAGGATTAATAGTGGCGGCATATAATAGACGTCCAGCTCCAGAGCATATAATACCAGTGCTAAAATACCTTAGTGGTAAAGACTTCTTTAAGAATGTATTTAGTGAAATATACAATGAAATTGGAAGTTATATAAATCAATTACAACCACAAATAGCCCAATATTTACAGTTAAATCAACTAGCTAGTCAGCAACAAGGACAGCAAATTAATCAACCTAATATACAGCAACCTGCACCTATACAACAGAATCAACAACAGCCTGCTCAACAAGCTAATCAGCCCCAACAAAATCAACAAAATAATCAGCAAGGTCAGCAAACACCATAGATAGTTAAAAAATTTAGAAATTTTCTATTGGTGTTCTTTTATCCTTTTTTAAGACTAAAAGAATTACTTAAATTATCTTTGGGGATGTTGAAATAGATTTTTATGTAATTACTTTTAGTCCTAATGACAATGTAGAATATTCTAAGGTTGATTTTAATGAATTATACAAACTATATAAAAATAGGGATATGTCGATATATCTAAACAAATTAAATTAGATGATATACTGGAAGGATTAAATAATTCGGATTTTGTATTTATTACTAATGTTGGTTTTGCTGTTTATAATAATAGTTTAGATAAGGAAGATTTGGACAAAATATTATCTAAATAATAGATAAAGATATTTATATGTCAATGTTTTATACGCATTAATCCAGCATATACAGAATCATATGGTCTTTCTACTTTAGAAGCATTAATATTTGTAAAACTTTTAGCAATATATATAGATGTTAAAGGATTAAAAGAATTAAAAGAAGAGAGATATCTAAATAATCAAACAACATTTAGAACATATGAAGATCTCGTTAATCTAACTAAGAAAATTATTAAAGAAATTAAAAATGGAAAGTATGATAAATATGTAAATAAAGAGGCAATAGAAATGTTAGAAAAAGAAGTAGATCTAGAAAAAGATGCAGAGAGATATGCAGAAATAATATATGAAGTAATAATATATAATGAATTGAAATTAAAATATAATAATAATAATTTGGAAGATCAAAGTAGAGAAATTGAAGCAATTGAGTAGTTTTTATTTTTTGGTGGTTATCTAATTCTTATAAAGATCAATATTTCTTTAATTTTTATGGTATATATAAAGTGGCTTAATGAGTTATCTAAAGATGATGTAAATATTGTTGGTGGAAAAGCTGCAAATTTAGGAGAAATGACAAAAATAGGCATTCCTGTTCCTCCAGGATTTGCCATAACTGCAGAAGGATATTGGAAATTCGTAGAATACAATGGAATAAAAGGTAAAATAGAAGAAATATTGAAATCAATTGATATAAATAATCCAACACAATTAAGGAAAGCTGCTAATCAGATACAAGAATTATTTATACAAGGAAATATACCAGATGATCTAAAGAATGAAATATTAGAAAATTATAGAAGATTATCAAGCATGTTTGGAAATGAACCAATATTTGTTGCTGTAAGATCATCAGCAACTGCAGAGGATTTACCAAACGCTTCTTTTGCAGGTCAACAAGCTACATATCTAAATGTAAAAGGAGAAGATAAATTATTAGACGCAGTTAAAAAATGTTGGGCATCTTTGTGGACGGCAAGAGCGATTAATTACAGATCGGCTATGGGATTTGATCATAGTAAAGTAGCATTATGTGTTGTAGTACAAAAGCAAGTATTTTCAAAGAGATCCGGCGTTATGTTTACTGCAGATCCTATTAAAAATGATTTATCAAAAATAGTAATTGAATCTTCTTGGGGATTAGGTGAAGCAATCGTTTCTGGAGCAGTAATACCAGATGAATATATTGTAGATAAGAATACATTAAATATATTAGAAGTAAAAATAAATGAGAAGAAAGTTATGACAATATACGATCCTGATTCGTTTACAAAAGAAATTGAAGTTCCAAATGAATTAAAGAATGCTAAAGTATTATCTGATGATGAAATAAGAACTTTAGCAAATTATGGAAAAATATTAGAACAACATTATGGAAAGCCGCAGGACATTGAATTTGCAATTGATGATACAGGTATATACATTGTACAAACAAGAAATATAACAACAATTAAGAAAGTAAAGGGAGATGAAGTAGAAGTAAAGGGTGAAAAAATATTATTAAAGGGTATTGCTGCTTCACCAGGTGTTGGTACTGGAAAAGTAAAAATAATATTATCTCCAGAAGAATTTGATAAATTTGAAGAAGGAGATGTATTGGTTACTGTAATGACAAATCCAGACTTTGAACCATTAATGGCAAAGGCTTCTGCAATAATTACAGATGAGGGAGGTCATTTATCACATGCTGCAATTGTTTCAAGAGAATTAGGAAAACCTGCAGTTGTTGGAACAAAAGATGCAACTAAAATATTGAAGGACGGAATGATTGTAACTGTAGATGGGACACACGGTATTGTATATGAGGGAGAAGTAAAATTGGGAGAATTAACTAGAAAGGAAGTTGCAATAAAAGTAGTAAAGTCCACACCATTAGAAATTACAGCTACAAAAATTATGGCAATCGCCGATTATCCAGAAACAGCAAGTAAAGTAAAAGATTTAGTAGATGGAATAGGATTGTTAAGGATGGAATTCTTGATATTAAGAAATAGAAAACATCCAAGATGGTATCTAGACAATAATAATTTAGATGAATTTACAAATATGTTGGTAGAAAGATTGGAAGAAATATTAAGGATTATGTATCCAAAGCCTGTAATAGTTAGGACATTGGATATGAGGACTGATGAATATAGAAATTTAGAAGGAGGAGAAAAAGAACCAAAAGAAGCAAATCCAATGATGGGATGGCATGGTATTAGAAGGGATTTAGATCAGGAACAACTATTTAGAGCTCAAATAAGAGCTTTTAAAATATTAATAAAAGAAAGAGGATTTAATAATTTATGGGTAATGTTACCATTTGTAATATCGTGGGAAGAGGTATATAGAGCAAAAGAAATAATTAAAAGTGAAGGATTAGTGCCTGGAAAAGATATGAAGTTTGGAGTAATGGTAGAAACACCTGCTGCGGCATTAACAATTGAGGATATAATTAAAAATGCTGGTATAGACTTCGTATCTTTCGGAACAAACGATCTAACTCAGTTAACATTGGGAGTAGATAGAAATAATGAAATGGTACAAAAACTAATGGACGAAGGACACCCCGCAGTTGTCAAATTAATATCAAGAGTAATAAAAATATGTAAAAAATACAGAGTGTATACATCATTATGTGGACAAGCTGGTTCCAGACCGGATTATGCAGAGCTATTGGTAAAACTTGGCATAGATTCTATATCAGTAAATGTAGATGCAGTAGAATTGGTAAGGGAAACCGTAGCAAGGATGGAGAAAAAACTTTTATTAGATAAAATAAGAAAATTATAAATGAATAAAAAGGATATATTATATATATCTTTAATAACTATTTTTTCCATATTTTTCATATTTTTACCAATAAATATCAACATATTTGTTAAAATTGGAATAATTATATTATTATATTTAATTTATTCATTAAGATATCTTCAAGAATATTTAGAATATGAAGAGATGGTAAACAATTTTCCATTATTTTTAAGAGATTTATCCCATTATTTAAAAATAGGACAGCCGTTACCAATTGCTCTAAAAAGTGTGTCAAATAATTATTATGGAAAAAGATTGAATAGAGAAATTAAATATATAATTTCTGAGATGGAGTATGGAAAAACTTTCAATGATGCGTTAAATGATTCTGCAAAGAGGATAAATAATTTAGAAATATCTGAAGTTTTATTAAATATAAATAATGTTTTAAAAAGTGGTGGGGATTTAAGTAATTTATTAGACACATTATCAGAAAGCATAAGAAATTTAGAAATGATTAAAAAGGAGAGATTGTCTCAATTAAAACTTACAACATATACATATTACGGATTATATCTTGGAGTTCTATTATCAATTATTGCGGTATACTATTTAATAGTTAATATAAAATCATTGGGTCTTTCATTTAATAAAGATGCATATTATGAATTAATAAATGTGTATAAATTTCTATCTTTTTTATTATTATTAATTAATGCAATTTTTACAGGTTTAGTTATTGGAAAACTTGCAAAAGGAACTATAAGAGCTGGTATAATTCATAGTATAGTTTTGACAACTATATCTGTAGGCTTTTTCTTTTTATTATAATTTTAAAATTTTTTTATTATAAGAAAATATAATGGTATTCAAGAACTATAACATTAAAATAAGAAAAATTAAGGAATCGAGAAAATTTATGAGGCCACCCTTTTGGGCAGCAATTAAAAAATTTGGTAGAATAGTCTCACTTTATAGATTAAAATGATTATACATTTGGTTCTACACTTTTTATTATAAGATCTATATCCATTCCTGGTCTTTTATTTTTTATTAATACAACTCTTGAATCAACATCTTCATCAAATATCTCATAACCAGGTAATTTTTCTACTAATCCTTTTGCAAAATTTCTTATATCTTCCATGCTTGGAACATTTTTATATTCTAACTTCAACCTTGAATATCCTAAAAATGAATAAGATTTTACTTCTATAAAGTGGGGATTATATATTTCAATTAATTTAGCCCATTCGTCAAAATATTTTAGATCATCATTTACTCCTTTAATTAGTGTTATTCTTGCAACTCTTCTTGTTTTCATTTTTGATGCAATTTCTAATGATTTTAGAAATCTTTCCCAATAATCCTTATATAAAGGTACAGATATTTTTTTGTACATTTCTTTATTTGGAGCTGTAAATGATATATACAATTGGGTTGGTAATGCATTTTTTTCAATTAATCTTTCCAATGCTTCTGGAACCTGTCCGGAAGTTACTATAAATATTGATTTTATCCATGGCCAATTTTTCTTAATGTATAATATACTCTCTGCGACATATGGGTATAACAATGGTTCTCCGGATAGCGAGAATGTAACATGGGTTGGCTTATCAATAAACTTATCCAATAATTCTTTATTTGCCTTTGGGTTGCCATAATATCCAATTAACAGTTTCCTTCTTAATTCTCTAAGTTTTTCCATTACTTCTTCTGGCCTATCCACTTTGTTTTTTGGTAGTATATCATGATAGGATTCAAATTTTGCGTTTGGTCTCCAGCAAAATATACATCTATTTGTACACCAAACTACTGATTGAGTCATTTCCATACATCCTGCAGTGTCTATTCCATAGAATTTATTTTTATAACATACTCTTTTATTTACAATTGATTCTTTTGTCCAATGGCAAATTTCAACAGCAGAATGATTATAAATTCCATATCCAGCTTTCTCTAATTGTTTTGAAGTCTTTAGATTATGTACTTTCCATTTTTCATCATTTTTGATCATATGAATAATATATTATATAACATAGTTATAAATATATCAGTGAACTTGGCATTCATCATTCATCAGCTGAGAAGGCTTTCTTCACCCAAGTAATTGTATATTTTAAAGGATTTTATTTCATAATTTTTAAAATATTTCTTAATCAATTCTTCAAATTTTTCTTTATTTAGGTTTTCTCCACTACACCATGCAGCATCTATATCTATATAAATTCCGTCCTCTTCGGTATAGCTACTTATTACTATATGAGATGTTGTTAAAATTCCAATAAATGTTATATCTTTATTTCCTTCAAAATCTGCCGGAAATAAATAAATTTTATGATATAATAATTTACTATTTAAAATTTTTGCAAGATCATTAGAAAATTCTTTAATAACATCAATAAAATTTTCATTTTTACTTATCTTTACTATTGTTAGCAACCTCTTCACATCCCTAACAGATATTTTTTTATATTCTCCATTCATTTATGGATAAATCTATATATTTTTATCTTTAAAAATTTATATTTAGGAAAGCCCCGTCGTCTAGTGGCCTAGGATGCAGGGCTCTGGTCCCTGAGACCGGGGTTCGAATCCCCGCGGGGCTATTCTTATAAAAATAACTATTTAGTGATCTTTAATGTCTAATAATCTTGAATCAATAATAAGAGAGGCTAAATATATAATAGATAATGCTGATAAATTACAAAATCCTATGGAATATTTTTCTATACTTTCAGAATTTCCGCGTATACTTTCCCAATTTGGTGCAAGCTTTTATGAAGGAATAGAGAGGAAAAGAATACCTTTTGAAGTAATAGAAGGACATATGGATCTAGATAGTATAATTATCAATGGATGTTCAACGATTGGAAATATAAAAATAGCAAGAATATTGGGTTATGAAAAAAAAGATGTAAGTAATGTAATTGATATAGTATGCGTAGATCAACAAAGAACTATAGAACAAAAAGATAGCATAATAAGATATTTAGAAGTGAGAAAATATGAATATTCATTTTTACAAAACAATGTTTATGGATTTAAATTAAATCTAAATAGAAAAGAAGTAAAAATTCCTAATTTATATGGAATATACTATTATATAGAAGTAAAATTACCAAATAATACAGTATTATATATAATGATTGATACAGTAGGAAATATAACTATTAAAAAAAGTGGTTTAAATTATACACTATATTTTGACAATTTTGGATTATTTTCTATAATTTATAAATTTTTTAGATATAAAAGTAGAGATAAAAAAGATTTAAGAGAATATGAAAAATATAGAGATAGAATTAAAGAAATAATAAATAAAGGATTTAGCGATAGAGATATTAGTAATTTAAGAAGACTGTTCAGTAGAGAAGATATTGATAAGATAAGAAAAAACTTAGATAAATATATTGAAGAATATCCAGATTCAGTATATAAGAGTTTATATAAGGTTATTGAATATATCTTCTAATAAATTTTTTGGGCGAATTAATTATTATAGACTTTTCTAGTGGTATATTTAAATAAATAGAGTCTAACAAAATCTTTATTAATATATTTATCCTATCTGGAACATTTTTTATAGATCTATATAATTCTATTCTCTTATGTGGTAAATCAATATTTCTATATAAATATTTGGTTGCATATTGCCAATTTAGATCAACATCAACAATTCCTCCAAGAATAAACAGATCATATCTCTCTAAATCTTTATCATTAAGTACATCATCTCCGTAAGGGTCCAATATTACTGCTTTATACTTATAGAAATCAAAATCTTCTTGTTTTTTATATATATTTACAAGATTATTACTTAAAAAGGAATAATCAATATCTCCAATTAATATTAAATTACTATCAAATAAATATTCTCTTATGACTTTTAATGATTGAGAAATTTGTGTTTTTAAACTAATTTTTCCTTTATTCGGTAATAAATTGTATAATGAGTTATCTATCAGAAACTTTTTTTCATTTTGAATATTGTTTAATATTTTTTCTTTTGGTACATCCACTTCCTCTTCTGCATCTTTATTATGTTTTACTTCAATAAAGTTCTTGTATATTATTTCTCCATCATCTTTATATAATCTTTTCTTGTTTAATAAATATTTTATAATGCAATCTTGTCCGACATATTTTTTGCTTTTATCATAGTTTTTTACAGTTATATAATTAACATATTTTGAAGTGATCTTTTCTAATATCATAAAAAAATATTTTCTAAAAATATTTTAAGGCCCGTAGTCTAGTGGTATGATGCCGGACTCACTATCCGGAGGTCCCGGGTTCAAATCCCGGCGGGCCTATATAACAATATTATCTTAAAGATGGAATGATTTGTAGAGTTTGAATATATAATGTTAATATATTAGAAATTTATAAACGAGATAAATAGTTACATTAAATTTTTATTAACTCGGTATTAAGTCATCAATTTTTCTACAATTGATGGATTATTGCATATTTGATTTTTATCGATTTTTAAATTTTATTATATAACATCATTATATGACACTGAGATGTGAACTATTTGTAAAAGAGATGCTTCCGTCAATTAGAAGAGAGCTATCAAAAATATTGTATGATAATTACAAGATGTCCCAGGAAGAAATTGCGGATAAATTATCAATAACACAATCTGCAGTTTCTCAGTATTTAAAGGGTATAAGAGGTAAATATTATTTCGAATTTGATCAAGAAGATAAAATTATATTAATTAGGATGGCTGAATTGTTAAAAGAAGATAAAAATATTAAATTGCCAGATCTACAATCTATGTTATGTCAATTATGTGAAAAAAGATATAAATACGTAAAATGTTATATTAAAATATGAGTATATTTGATGCGAAATCTGTTGCAATTGTAGGAGCAAGTAATAAAGAAGGAAAGGTTGGAAATATAATATTAAAGAATTTTGTTAAAAGATTTCCTGGAAAAATATATCCGATAAATCCAAATTATGATAATTTATACAATTTAAAATGTTACAAAAATATTCTTGAAATAGATGATAACATAGATGCGGTTGTAATAGCAATACCTGCAGAGGGTGTTCCTGAAGTTATAAAACAAGCTGGAGAAAAAGGTGCAAAATTGGCAATAATAGTTTCTGCTGGATTTTCCGAAGTTGGAAGAAAAAATCTTGAAGAAAAAATATTAGAATATTCGAAAAAATATGGAATAAGAGTATTGGGACCAAATGGTATGGGTTTATATGATCCATACAATGGTATAGATACATTTTTTGTTGATGATAAAAGGTTAATAAGACCAAAGAAAGGAAAAATTGTTTTATTATCCCAATCAGGTGCAATTGCCCTGGCGGTTATGGAATGGTTATCAAGTAAAAATGTTGGCGTATCGAAGATAATTTCTTATGGAAATAAAATTGATTTAGATGAAATTGAAATATTAAAAGAATTAAAAGATGATCAAAATTCTAAGGCAATATTTATATATATGGAAGGATTAAGAGAAGAGAGGGGTAAAGAATTTTTAGAAGTTGCTAGTCAATTAAATAAACCAGTAATAGTATTAAAATCCGGAAAGACAAAGAGAGGCTCTGTTGCAGTTTCATCACATACAGCTTCTATGGCAGGAGATTATGAAGTATACAAAAATTTATTTAAACAATATAATATAATTGAAGCAAAAAGTATGGGGGATTTTATGATTTATTTAAAAACTCTAGCATTTTATTTATAATAATGGTAATTTATGTATATACAAATGGAGGAGGTGAAGGTGTTTTAACAACAGATGCTTTAGAAGAAAATAATATTAAAATAGAAGAAACACCTGATGATATTAAAGAAAAATTAAAAAATATTTTACCTTCTTTTGCATCATTTCATAATCCGATAGATACTACAGCTCAGGCAAGCGAAGATCAATACATAGAAGGATTAAAGATACTATTGGAAGATTCTAGAACCGAAGGAGTGATTGCAATATTATTACCACAATTACCTTTTTTTACAGAAAAATTTCCGAAAAAATTATCAAAAATAATAAATAAAAATATACCATTAGTATTTTTAATATATGGAGGGGGATTTACAGAACAAATAAAAATATCTGTTGAAGAATATTTACCTGTATTTGAATCTCCAGAAGATGCTGCTAAAGCATTATCCTTTTTATTAAGATTGAAGAGAAATAATTGGATATAAAATTTTCATAAATATTTTCTTTATAAAGCTACATTGTAATAATAAGAATTTATTGAAATTATATTCTAAATACTTTAATAATATTTTATACTAGATATAGTAAGAAATTTCTAACTGTACAAAATATTACTAGACGGCTTTGGTATAAAATATAAAATGGTTTTTTATCGGAATTAAATATTATAAAAGTAAAGCAATTCAATAATTAAGCGGACCCGGGGGGATTCGAACCCCCGACCTACGGCTTAGGAGGCCGTCGCTCCATCCATGCTGAGCTACGGGTCCTTTATTAAATTTTGATTAAAATTAAAAAATTTATAAGTATCGATATTCTACTAAATTATTTATGAAGAGTATATCGCCAATCATTGCGACAATACTATTAATTGTAATGACAGTAGCAATAGCAGGATTAATGTATGCATGGTTGTCTGGAGTGTTTTCTACTTTAACAACATCCACCTCACAACAAATTAGCGGGGTTACTCAAGCAGTATCCTTTAGGGTACCACAATTATATGTTTCTGGTGGTAATGTACATGCAATATTATACAATAGTGGAAATGTGCCAATTAATACTGCTAACCTAACTATAATAGCTCAAGAATATTGGTCTGCAAACAATACATATACTCTTACTACATATACTTGTTCAGCACCATCGGCTATAATTGCACCGGGTCAACAAAGCACATTAACTTTATCATGTAATCCCACAGGTTTAGTTACTAGATGGAGTTCTAGAATTTATCATTATGTATTTACGTTTACATATAGCGGAATATCTGTTCAGATGACATTACCTCCACCATAGGCTTAAAGATTTTTTATGATCATGATAAAAAATAAAATTTTTATAAAAAATTACGTCTTTGAAATTTTACGCTTATGTGTTTCCCAAAGTTTATGTATTTCATTTAATATTATATGATATTCTTTTTCAAGATGAGTTGATGATCCTTTCTTTTTAATTTCTTCTAATATTTTGTATAGCTTCTCAATAAGCTTTTCTAATTGAATAATTTCTGGATAAACTCTATTTAAATTAGCTCCATATAATTTCTTTAAAGATTCTATATATTTTTTTATTTTCTTTAAAGCCTTCTTTACTATCTTTTCAATTTTTTTAATATCCTTTAAATATTTAGCTTCCCTTAAAAGTTTTTCAGTATCTATATTTACTTCTTTAAATTCCTTTCTTGCCTCTTTTATAATTTTTTTCTTCTTTTTTTATCGACGATAAGTTGTTTATCAATTCTATTCACCGGCTTATTCGGTGATGCTTCGCCTTTAGATAATCTTTTAAAAGTAGGATTACCATAAATTTTAAAAGCATTTTGGCAATCATAAATTTTTTGAATCTTACTTTATAAATAATCGAAACCCAACTTTTATTTCAATTAGGTAAAATGTTGCATGACAAATACAAATATCTATTTTAAAACATTATCCAAAATATTTTTAACATCTTCTTCAGAAAAACCTAAAAATAAAATTTCTCCATGTTTATATACTAATACATTTTTTTCATCCAACTTTAACCATATGTAATCCCTATCTTTTTCTTTTATTTCAAAATTATTTAACAAATTTATTAACTTATCAACGAATTCATCATCAAATTCTTTATCAAACCTTACAGATAAGTCATTCATTCCACAGAGTTTACTTATTCTATATTTCATTAATGATAAAATATAATTAAAAAATATAAGAGTTTAATATAAACTTATCTTATGATAAATCCAAAAGAAATAAAGAAAGATTTTCCAATTTTTGAAAATAACCAGAATTTAATATATTTTGATAATACTGCTACAACTCAAAAACCTAGACAAGTTATTGAAAAAATAAAGGAAGTTTATGAAAAATATTATGCTAATATACATAGGGGCGTATATAAAATAAGCGAAATATCCTCTGAAGAATATGAAAATTCTCATAAATTGGTTGCAGATTTTATAAAATGTAAAGAGTGGAGGGAAATAATTTTTACAAGAAATACTACGGAATCTATAAATCTTGTTGCATATTCATATGGACTAAATAATATAAAGAAGGATGATAAAATTTTGATATCTTATATGGAACATAGTTCAAATTTATTACCATGGAGGTTTGTATGTAGAAAAACAGGAGCAAAATTGGAATATATTAATGTTAAAGATTATAAATTAGATTTAGATGATTTTGAAAGGAAAATAGATGAAAAAACGAAAATTGTTTCTATAACCCATGTATCAAATGTTTTAGGTACGATAAATCCTATAGAAGAAATAATAAAAATTGCTCATGAAAAAGGTGCTTTGGTTTTGATTGATGCTGCACAAAGTTCTGGACACTTACCTATAAATGTTAGAAAATTAGATGTTGATTTTTTAGTATTTAGTTCTCATAAAATGCTGGGACCATCTGGAATTGGTGTATTATATGGAAAAGAAGAATTATTAGAAAATATGGAACCTTTTTTATGGGGTGGAGATATGATTAAAGATGTTGATTTTGATAAAGAATATTTAAACGATTTACCATGGAAATTTGAAGCAGGAACACCGAATATTGTAGATGGAATTGCGTTTGGAGAAGCAATTAAATATTTAAATAAATTAGGAATGGAAAATATTGAAAAATATGAGCAAGAATTAACAAAATATTTCTTAGAGAGATTTGAAGAATTTTCAAATAAATATAAGTATACAATGTTAATGGGATTAAATGATTATAAAGATAGGGAAGCAATATTTTCATTATTATTTAAAATAAACCCACATATAATTGGGAAAATGTTAGATTCTTATAATATTACTGTTAGGACAGGATACCACTGTTGTTATGTATTATTTAGACATTTGGATTTGTATAAATATGGGGGATCTGTTAGAGCTTCATTATATATTTATAATACAAAAGAGGAAATTGATTTCTTCTTTGAAAAATTGGAAGAAATTGTTAAGAGATTCGGTTCTTAAGTAAGTTATTTTAGATCTTAGATTCTTATTAATAATGTTAGTATAATAAAGTTTATTTACAGTTTTTTAATTCTCTGTTTTTGTTTATAAGAGTATTCTATAAGTGTTTATTTACATTTTTAATTAATTAAAAATTAAGAAAAAATAATTATGAAATGCATTTTATTAAAAAATTAAATTTATGTAAATTTTAAAAATTTAGATTAATCAAAAAGAATCTGTAAATTTTTTCTTAACAGTTGTAAGTCATAATCACAGTATAAATTTGGATTATTTTTTAATATTTTCATTGCAAAATCTGATATATTTTCATAAGGTGGTGACTTTTCCATTACACAACATCCGTATGAACAATGGCTAGCTCCGAGCAGATGTCCTAACTCATGTGCAGCTATAAATAAAAATAAATCTATCCAATTATTAAAATATTTCAATGGTCTAATAGATATGGTAATACTTCCAATGTCGGAAATTATCTGACCATCACGAGTAATTACATAATGTGAAACTCCATATATTGTGTTAAGCGGTGGTGAAGGTTTGCCAGGAAGATATATATCATAGTATATTATATATACATCATAATGGGGTTCTTTTTGTTGCCAAGGCTCATTTCTACTAAGATTATGCAAACATTTGGCATCTATTAATAAGTCGTTAGAAACCCAACATTTTTCAATGTAATAATTAGGACGACAATAAGGTTGATTTGGATCTTCACACCAAGGCTTATCAAAATAATATCTAGCTATTTTAACATTTGCTAATCTTTCATACATATCAAATATATATTCTAGAACAGATTTAATTTTATTTTTCTCTTCTTCAAATAATATTTCATCAAGAATTATATGAAACGGTTTTCCTTTGGGAGGATCAAACCAGAAATTTATAGTAACCATATGATAGTAACAAATATAGGAAATTCTTATTAATCTTTTATGATAAATAATTCAATAAAAATTTACAATGTTTAACCCAGATTAAACTGTGATTAAACTATCATAAAATATTAGGATTTTGGATTATGTTAACCATTACATAAGATCGTGCATTAAGTCGGATAATCTTGGTTATGCGACATGGTCCTTGGGGTGGGTATAAGTTTGATGTAATTTTTGACAAGGATAATCTTGCTCTCACTCTCAAAAATTTAATTTCTCATAATAATTTAACTAGAAAACTAGGTTTTGTGATAATAAATTTTTTTCTTTTTTGATTATAATATAATATTGATATGGAGAAGATGTACGAGGATTTTGATGATGTTAAATACGACTCCAAAGAATTCCCAGCCATTACCGTTTATTATTATATTTCCAAAGATTATAAAATAGCATTTAATGTATTTAAGGATGGTAATTTTATATGTGCAGGATTAAAAGGCGATTTAAATAACTTTTATCAACACATTAATGAAATAGTCAATTCATTCCAGGAAAGTATAATAAAGAAATTTGCAAAACAATAAAGATGGACTTAAAATATTCTTTAGACCTTTTTAATGTTAATACTAAAAAAATAAAGTTTGCAATTATCGGATTATTATTAAGTATTTTATTCATTAATGTTTTTGTTTTACTTACCCATGTAAATAAACCACCCAATATATTTGATTACTTAAAAATAGCATGGTTAACCCCTCTATTAGCGAGTATTAGCGCACTTATCAGATATTTTTCTATAAAAGATGATGATTTTAAGCTTGAAAAAAACCCTAAAAAGATGATTATAAAGTTATATTTCAAATAACAACACGTGGTTTTAATGTTGATGCTTTAAAAAGATCCGTTGAAAGTATAAAATATTGGGCACCGAAATATATTAAAAATTATGAAATATGGATTGTAACCGAACCTGATGCAAATCTCGAAATAGATAATATTAAAGATGTAAAAATTATTAAAGTACCTTATGACTTTTCTACTAAAAATGGGACTAAATATAAAGCCCGCGCATTAGAATATGCAAAAGAATTAAAAAAAGATTATGATCATGAAAATACATGGATATACTTTTTAGATGAGGAAAGTATTGTTGGCGAAGATACAATATTAGGAATAATAGATTTTATAGAAAATAAAAGGGGTGAAATAGGTCAAGGTTTAATAATTTACCCAAATTTCTTTGGAAAAAACATATTTACATCATTGGCCGATTCAATAAGACCGTCCGCGGATATTTCTACATATGTCTTTCAAATTAAAACAAGTTTTGTTTCATGGATGCATGGCTCACACGTATTAATTAGATCGGATGTTGAACAAAAAGTGGGTTGGGATTTTGGCGAAACCTGGGGGGAAGATAGTTTATTTGGTTTAAAGGCTCAAGAATTAGGTTACAAAATTGAATGGTTAAGGGGTAGGTTATACGAACAGAGCCCATTTTCTATTAAAGATTTCTTAAAACAAAGGCGTAGATGGGTTTTACATTCTTTTGATGTATTAAAAAGGAAATTACCATTAAAGATTAAATTATATTATTCTTATTCATTATTAGTATGGTCTTCAGGTTTGATTAGTTTAACTGCAGTTATGTTATCAATATTTTCGGGTACGATCTTTCCTTTTAGTAATTATATAATATTAATAGTCATGCCAGTAACTATTGCATGGATTGGTTCTTATTTAATAGGTTTTTACTTAAATACCCAACCATTAGAAGTCCCACTGCATTATAAGGTTTTGTTTGCTATTCCATCAATTATAATTGGTAGTATTTTAGATGGGATTGCGATATGGTATGCAATAATTTCTATGTTAATAAATAAAGATGTAAAGTTTGAAGTTATAAAGAAATAATGATGAAAAAATTAATAGATAAAGTTTAAGATCTATTTTTTAAGTTTGTATGGATTTCCATCCCCACGTACCCTTTACTAAAATTTTAGCAAACATTTCTGCACCTCCTTCTTTCATATCTGTTTCCATATCGGATACACGTGGGTCATTACCTTTCATAAAATTAGAAATTTCTAAAGCTCTTATTTTTTTTGCAAGCATTTTAGCAAATGCTCTTTTTCTACTTTTATCTAAATCAGAAAGTTTTGTATTATCAATTTTTGCTTTAAGTATATTTTGCTTTATTAAATTTATCATTGCCATAAAGTATTGTATTCTTAAAGTTTTATCAATAATATATTTATCAACATCAAAATCTTGATCTACTATACTTATAATTGCTAATCTATCTATAAATGCAGTAACAGAACCGGGATTTAATCCTCTTTTTATTAATTCTCCTTTTAACCATTCCCTCCAGTCTTTTAAAAGATCTGTTAAAGTTTCATAACTTACTTTTTCAACATTTCCTAAAAATATAAATCCCACATCTCTTTTTATTATATCTCTTTCAGATTTGGTTGATGCACTTCCTTTTTCTATATCCCATTCTCCATTGCCTAACCCACGTTCTGATATGGATAAGAATTCTTCAAAATTTTGGCTTTCTAGATTTTTATCAAATGCATCTATAACAATATAATCATTATGAAATATAGCCCCTTCTGCACCAGTTCTTGCATCCATAATTAATCTAGTCCTTGATGGAAATCTTCCAAATATTGCAATTCTCATAATATTAGATAATTTAGAATAAAAAGTACTTTTTCCAGAACCTGGTTTTGTAAATTGTAACATATGTGTATATTTTGTAAATTCATCCCTTATTTTTACGGGAAATAAAGATAATACTCGAGGTATATAAAGCTGTCTTAATAATAAATATTCATCAATATTCATATCAAAAGGATTAATACTAATAGCACATAAAAACAGATCAAACCAAGTTACATTATATTTTTGTTTTATTTCTAATAATTCCTTAGTTCTTAATTCTACTTTTGCTAAATCCATATATGATTTTACATAAAATTTAGAATTCTTTTTATCTTTGCTTTTTACTATAATATTTAGATATAATAATCTAGCTTTTTTGATTTCTTCCAATATGTCGGTTAAATCTTTATCTTTTAAATCAGGATTACTTTTTTTTAATATATATTCATTAAAGATAACTTCAACCCCGTTAGATAATTTAACAGTAAATTCGTCCGATTCTTTTATCTTTTTTACTTCAATGATTCTCCCAATAAAGTCCATAGAATCTTTTCTTAATAATTTCAGTGTAAATTCTCTTTCTTTTTCGGGTTTACTCCAGTATATTATATCAATAACATTTGAGTTCCAATCCCTTATAAAAGGTACGTAAGGACTAATACCATCATATTTTTCTTCAGAAAGATCTATATCTTCAGGTATTGTATCCATAAAAATAGGTTCTTTAAAAATTTCTTTTAGGTCATAATCAACCATTTTTTAGCTTATGTTTTAGATATTTTGTGCTTTTTAGTATCACATAAGTTATTGGTGGTGTTAATAAAAGTATAAGTCCTATTTCTTTTATTAATAATTCGGATATATATATAAACATAGAAGCTATATATAATGCAAATACTAATAATACATCTGTAATTATTGTAAAGATAATTATTGATCTATAATATTCCCATTCTTCTTTATTTTCCATAAGGAAACCCACTCCAGCTATTGCTGATGTTATAAAGAGTGCAAATGCAACAGCTATGGGGGGAGGCATTTCTTTAATAGTAGCGACCAAACCCATAGGTGCATCTTCTGTTAATCCTAATAAATACATTAATAGATATAATATTACCATAATAAACCCTGTAAGTAAAAAAGCTGCTGTAGCCAATCCTAAACTTTCTCTATGGGATAATTCTTTATTCACTTTTCTAATTTCTTTAATTCTTCTTTAAGCTTTTTCTTTTCTTCTTCTAATTTTTGTAATTCTTCTTTTGATAATTCTATAGATTTACCCACTCGAATTTTTCTTTCTAAAGTTTCTATTTGATCTTTTAATTCTTTTATTCTTTTAACTTTAGATGTATCTATACTTTTTACTGGTTTTTCGCCATCAGCTTTATATAAATATTTTCCATCTACTAGTTTACCTTTACCTTCAGCAATTATCTTATTAATAGCTTCTATAATTTCTTTTTGATATCCTTCAAATTCTGTATTTATTATTTTAATGTCTATCCAGTTATGTTTATCAATTTGATCTAAAACCCATTTATATATTTCATCTATCTTTTTTTGATCTAATGCTTCAGGTTTTTCTTGTTTTTCTTTTTGGCTTTTTATTGATTTTGAATCCGTAAATAATTTCAGTAGATATTTTGTTCTATTACCAATGATTATTAACTTATTTTGTTTATCATAGTTTATAAAGTTTGTTTGCCTTAATAAACTATATGCTGCTCTAAATTCCTTTTCTAAACCTCTCTTTTTTGCATCTTCTAATATTTGAGAATAGCTTACTGCACGTGTATTTACTATTTCTTTTAATATCTTTTTCATGTAATCTATAACACCATTAATTCCCTTTTCAATAATTTCATTATCATCAGTGACATTATTCCTTAAGTAAAATTCTATTTCCTGCAATCCTTTTTTAATTAATTCTAAATCATTTAATATATCTTTTCTTGTTACTGCCATCTTTATCTTTTTAATTCGGCTGTACTTAAAGCCTCATCTATTAGGCTTAAAGTATCATCTATATCCTTTAATTTTTGATATATCAAATATAATATTATTACTTGCATCTCTTTTAATTCGTTATCTGTATGGTGTGTTTTTCCAAATAAACGTGTTTCTAAATATTCTTCTATTTTATTGATTTGTTCTTTATCCATTTTTCTTTATATATTCTATTACTTTAGCCTTTATTTCTAGGTCATATACTATAGCCTTATATATTTTGCCCCTGAGTTCTTCTAAATTTTCTTTTAATTCTATTGCGATCTTTTGTATTTCTTTTTCTATATATTCTGCAGTAGCTTCATCTGAAAAACGTACATTCCAAAACCTTCTTGTAGCCATATTATATAATATGTTGTAAATGTTTTTAAAGTTTTGCATTAAATAAAACTTTTAAAACTTTAGAAACATATTTATTATATGGACACAAACATAACCAAAGCCGAAAAAATAAAAACTATAATATCGATTACAAAGAATAATAAAATAAAAGCAGAGTTTATAAAATATCTACATGAAGAAAAGGCAAAAGCATCAAAAAAAGATAATAAATAAAATGAACCCAATAGAAATAGTAGAAAAAGCATATAAATTAATTTATTTAGTAGAAGAATCTAATACAACATCAGAGGCAATAATTCTTATTCTTACAGATGATTGGAAAAAATATATGAGAGAAATTATATATAAAATAATTTTAGCAGTACATGAATACAAAATATATGAAACTATAAGAGATGTATTAACATCAGATGGAATAAAATTACTATATATTTTAGATAATGAAGGCTTTAATGAAGCAGAAGTACTTAGAAGATTTATAAAATTAATGCATATGTATGTATCACATTCATTAAGAAATAAAATAGATATTATAACTAATAAAGAAAGATGGAATGAAATATACGGAGCCCTAAACGAATTTAATTCTTTAGTTAAGGGATGGGGTATATTATAGCTAAATTATTTGGTAATGAATTAGTAGTATTTAGGGCTGGAGAGATAGACGATCTTAATACAGATATTATTTTCTATATCTATAAAAAAGACGAACCTTTTTTAGAATTACTTGAGAATGAATCTAAAGAAGAAGAAACTCCAATATCTATTGAAGAAATAAATAAAGTCGGAATAAAACTTATATTAGTTAAAAAATTAGAAAAAGCAGTAATAAAAAAACATGAGCTTTTAACACAAAATATAGCTGAAAAAACAAGTGGTGGTGAAGACTTAGCATATAAATTATTTGGTTTTCTTTTATTTGTAAAATTATCAATTAAAACTATGATTTCATCTATGTATAGTAATCATTTAACAGAATTATCTCAATTAATAGTGGGTTTTGAAGATGAAATTGCATATAATTTAACCCATTATTTCTTAAATAAATTAGACTATAAAATTAGCTTTTCCAATAATATATTAGATAAATTAAAAAATAAAGATAAGTTTACTTATTATTATAAAAAGCTTAAAGAAAGCTTAAATATAAGTTTAGCACAGAAAAAAGACTTAAATAAAGAGGCTGTAGAAATGGCATATACATTGTTTAGTCAATCTATTAATAAATCTAAATAATATTTATAAGGATGAAATATAATTTTTTTATTATGTATGGCAATTATGTTTATGCTTGCAGATTTAAAAGTTATGAGTTACTACTGAGTTGTGTTACCAGGGGGGTCGCAATTTTCAGAAACCCCCAAATTTTAGATCGTGTAACCACCACAAACGCGGTACGAAACGAAAAGTTTATAAATCAAAATGATTTTCTTTATAAAATTTTATTATCACCAAAAAGATACAAAAGTTATCTATCAAAACTAAATCTCATCAAATCTATCTGCTTTAGGGAGATGGTACCCCCCGTGTCCGGAAAAGATAGATTTGAAAAGAAAAATTTGCAAATCTATCTGATCTTTAGAGGGGGGTGGGGGTCATGAAAAACCATACAATGTGTGGGTTGAGGGGATACCCGTCCCCCCCTCAGGTTTATAAATATATGCTTACATTATATAATATATGGGGTATACAATAATAAACAAATTAACAAATGACATATATATAATAAGAGAGGGTAAAGGCTCTATAAAAGCATCAGATTATATAGCATATATAATATCTTCAGAAAGCCAAAATTTTATAAAAATTTTAAGTATAAAAGAAGTAGATTCTAATGTGAGAAGGGGTTTAAATAAATTAATTGAGCCTATATTAGATGATTCAGGAATAGATTGGAATAAAGATTTCAATAAATTTATAGCATTTGTATTTTTACTTAAAGTTAAATTATTTATAGATTATATTCTTAAGAAAGGTCTGGATAAATTACCTCTTATAAAAGCAATGTCTATAAAAAAGGAAAATATTTCTATAGCATATCAGCTAGCTTATTATTTAAAAGATAATGACCCAAATATTGCTTTACCAGAAATATACTATGAAGTTATTTTAGATCCAGAATTATTCCCAAAATTCTTTGGAATCTTAAATAATATAACATTTAGATCAAATCCAAATATAGTGAGAATGGCCTTCTTAAATTTCAATAATGAATTAAGTAAGTATTTTTCAAAGTAAGGTTAACCTAGGTTAAATTTTGATAGTTTTTGTTTTTTAATAGGAAAGGTATTATATTTCTATTAAATAGAGACCAATGTTTTCTTAAAGATATCAAATTATAAATATTTATGTCGGTAATCATTTTATAAAGTACATAAGCAGTTATGTCTGAGGTATTTATCTTTAAATGGGTTTTTATAAATTCACGATAAACACTTCTGTTTACCTTAGCTACTAAATCTTTGTGTACCATAATTTCTGGCATAAATTTTAATAAAAATTCATCAATTTTTAAAGGAATTTCTATATATTTTGTTACAATTTTATTATCTTTTAGAAGATATATTCCAAAAGGATAAGATGCTTTTTTTCCATCAGATAAAACATATTCTTTAAATAAAATAATTGCTTTATTAGTTGAAAGCTTATTTATGTATTGAAAATAAGCTATTGATAAATATATCTTACTTTTTATATCTTTAGCTTCTTCTAAAGCTTTTTTTAATTTGCTTTCGATAGGGGTCTTTAATTTATCGGGTTTTAATTTTATTTTCATAAAATAACTATGTGAAAAAATCTTATAAAAGGAAATAAAAAAGTATAGAAACAGATTTGTTAAAATAGTGGGCTTCTACAAGCTTTATTTATACTAACGACTTTTAGGTTATATCTTATGTAATAGATGCATAAAATCTTTTATATTCATGCCAGCAATCTCTGAAGCAGCACCAATTGAAATTTTTCCTTTTCTATATAAACTTACAGCTAATTTTTTCCTATTTTTAATTATTCTGTATAGGGGTTTTATTATTTTTAGGATGTCATCTAATTTAAAGTAAAATATTGCTAAAATTTCATCATCTGTAGTACCATTAAATAAATCTAAAACTTCTTCTAATATATCTTTTTCTTTATAAGAAAGTTCTGATAATAGAAATTGGGCTGCTTCTTCACCATTTTTAGTTAATATAACAATGTTATTATTTATTTCTATTAATTTATTAACTTGTAAGAATTCAAGTGCTTCAGCTACAGCAGGATCAAAAAATATATCCTTATACATTCTTGGTCTAAAACTCATCTTTTCTTTTAATCCTTTAAGATCTAAAGAAGCTAAAAAAACTATTTTATGAAGTCTATCAATGCTGATTTTATCATTATAAAGATACAATAATATTAAAATTATCTTTTCTAGATATGTGTATTTTTCTTCACTCATGTCTTATTTATAGAATTATTTTTTAAGTTTTTTAGCAAATATGGAATAAACTCCTTATCAATTATTCTCCAATGTCTTTTTAGGGCTGCTAATCCATCAAACCCAATTTTATTAAAAGCATCTAATAAGTTATAGAGAGTTATATATGTAGGCTGAATTCTATGACCATATCTTAAGTGAGAAGTATAGGCAATAGTAGTAACCCCCTGCACTATATCTTTATAATTCATTAAATATTTACTTACTTCATCCAATAATTCATCAAAATTCAATGGAATTTCCAATTCTTTATATTTAAAAGTTTTAATTTTTCCGTCGGATAAGATATATTCCTTATATAGATTTACTGCAGTTTTTGTATTAAAACTATTTAGATATTGAAAGTAAGCTATTGCATGATAAACTAAAAATCTTATATAAGTAGCTGGTACAGATTCTTTAAAGATAAGCACATCTCTATAATGATTTATTAGTGATTCTTTTACAAATTTGGGAATATCAAAAAACAAATACCTTTCTGATATTTGTAGTTTCATATATTATCTATTTTATATAAAATTTAAAAGGATAATGTTCGACCTATTATATGTGAGCCTTAAATTTTTTGCAAGTTTAGTAATAGTGGGGGGCACTATAGTAGAATTCTTTTAGAAATATCTTAAGCTATTTATGCCCAGCTAAATCTTTAACACTATAATATAGATCAACTATTGCCAATCTAATACCTGCTTCATCTGGTTCTAATGGTTTAAAATATGTAAAGTATCCAATATCTTCCCTTAAGGTAAGGGTCGTTCTATATTCAAAATATGATATTGAATTATTAAATAAGAAAGCTCTTAGGTAAGATCTATTAATATTTTGTTTATACATGGATAATCTTTTCATAAAATCAATTATTTTAAAGTAATATGTATCATCAAATTCTTCAGGACTATATATGAATTTATCAAATATTAGAAATATAGTATTTTGTAAGAATTTACTTAAAGTATTGCCAACAAATGGTATGAAACCAATTTTATATACAATTGGTTGATATAAGATTACGGCATTATCCCCCTCTACACTAAATGGTACTCTAAATCTTTCTATTATTTCCCATCTAAATATTTCCATTAAAGTATTTTGAACTATTTTTGCAGGTACAACCCCATTATACTGTTTAGATAAATTTATTAAATTTCTATAAGCATTATAATACTTAATTACAAGCTTATCTATAATTCTATCTTCTGGTGTACTCATACTTTTTGGATCAATATAGCCTAACATATATAAATTATTTTTGGTATTTCTTATAAATTTAATAACTTTTTCTTAAAAATTATATATGCATTTGAATTTCATTTATAAAGCGTTCAAATTCATCAAGTTTTCTAGTAGTTTCTCTTACAAATAAAATTAAGTCTCTAGAAACATTAACATTGTTTTTTATCTTATGTTGAAGAACACCTATTTCAGATTCTATTCCATCAAGTATTTCTGTTTGAATTCTAAATAAATAATAACTAAGAACTTGTTCTCTAGAAATTTTTCTTACTTTTGATCTTGTATTTCCAATAATATCTCTTAATTTTTCAATATGTGCTTTTATATTATCTAATAAAATATAAATTTCTCTATTGTATGGTACATAAGATGAATAAGGTGCATATTGTTCAATTAATTCTAATATTGGATAAATTTTTTCAATATGTTTTTTTGCTAGTTGAAGATCTCTTCTAATAAAAGCAAAAACAGATGTATCCTTTATATATCTTGATACATATTCGTATGGTGGGTATGTGTCTATATAGTCATCATAATTAAATCGGTCCATTATAAAATATATACCTTAAAATTTAAAAGCTTTATAATAAGAAACATTTTATAATTTTTGTATTAGAAATTGTATTTCTAATACTTTTATAAACCATTAGAAGTATTTATAAAACTTATTTTTTAAAACAATATTATGGAAGTCTATGTAGAATTACTAAGACCGGTAAACCCAACGGGTAGAGGTTTTGTTACAGGTCTATATGCAGCAATAGCAGCAAAAGATAAGGAATTAATAGATAGATACAAAAAAGAAATATCAAGAAATATAAATAGATTAGGATATAAAATAGAAGAGGTTGTTGGAAGAGGAAAATTAGTATCAGGAACAATTGTGATATTAGTAGATGATAAAACTAAAGAACCTAAAAAAATATATGTTAAGAATTTGAAAGTGTGGGATGTAGTAAAGGAGGTTAACGAAAATATAGGTGTAGAAATTCCTTAATTTATTTAAAATATTTTTATATAAAACTAAAAAAATTATCTTAATGCTATATAGCTATGGTAATCCCATATCTTTTCTACTAATTCTTTAAATTTCTTTTCATCTAATTTTCCATTAAATTGTTCTTTATAAAAAGCATAACTATATCTGTTATCTAATAAGTTTGATATTCTCATAAATGTTTTAGTTCTTTCTAAAACATCTATGGTTATAATTACGGATAAATAAAACTTAAAAACTTTAAATAATTCTCTTTCATCCACATTTTTTCCATATAATTTTTTTACATCATTCCAAAATTCTTTAACTTTTTCATCTTCTAAAACTTTTACTAATACATCTTCAAAACCTTCTATTCTTACATGTAAATAGAGCTTTTCATCTTTGTTATTAGAAAATAGATTTTTTATTTTAAAGAATATACCCATACTATTAATAATTTATGATCTTATTTATAAATTCTTCTAAATTTTCTTTAGATCTAATTATTCTATAATATTCTATTAAATGTTTTGGTGACGCATAACCCATATATACCATAGTATCTTCAACTCCAATCATTTTAAGGGCTTTTGCTATGAATACATACCTTAATGTATGTGGGTTTATTCCCATATTATACCTTAAGAATTCTTTATAATTCCCTCTGTTAATATTTTTTAAAGTGTCTAAATATGTTCTTAATACTGGTGCCATTGATACTAAAGGTTCAAATATAATAACCCATCTTTCCTTATTTGATTTTTCTGCTAATATAGTAAACTTTTTATTACCTTTTGTTAAGAATTCTTTTAAAGCATAAATTGCCTCTGAAGCTCTTAACCCGTTAGTTATTTGTAAGTAAGCTATAGCATAATACATAAATCTTTTAATATGTTGCCTTTTAGGGTTTGGTAATCTTACTAGATTATAATATTGCTCTAAATTAGATCTAATTATATGGTATAATTCTTCAAATGTTGGGGGTTTTCCTCCTATAAATTTTACCCAATGTTTAGGTACTCTATCCATTTTAGTAAAGTCTTGGTTTATTATTGCGAGATATGCCTTTTTTAGTAAAATTATCCCTACTTATTGTATTATTTTGAGTAAATGTTGACGTTTGGGTGTGAGAAGTAGATATTAAACCTAAACGCATCTTGTATATATAGTCTATAGCTTTATAATAATTTAATGCAAATATATCAAATAAGTTAACTAATTCTTTACTAGTAAGGTTAATATTTACTCTAGTTAATAGTGGACCGATAATTAAAATAAACTCTTGAAGGTTTAGTGTAGTGTTTGGGTTAACAAATACTTTATAGAATTTATACAAAGTAGCTGCATAATAAGAAAAGTCTGGATAATGTATTCTATAACCATTAGCATTTGCTAAATAAGATAGATTTTGCTCTAGTAATATAACAAATATTACTTTCTTAAATAGATCAAAAATAAAATTTCCATCTCGGTAATTACGTACTCTACCATAAAGTACCAAATGAGAAGCCTCTATTAGATTAGATACGTCTCTTAATGTTTGTTGTATTACATAATTACTGTTATTAAAAGTTTTAACTACATTAGTAGAGATATCTCTTACAACAAACTTATAACCTTCAGCATCTCTAATTATATCTATTATGTAGTTGTTTTCAAACATATATTAATGTTTGTTTTGGCTTTTTAAAAATTTATACATTATGTAGTGGCATAATTCTATGCCCTTATTAGGAGCAGAATTTGCTGCCCTAAGAGAGGTCATGAAAAAACCTTCTTAAATAATAGCAGAATTTTATGCCAATAGGCCCCGATGGGCAGAAACTTATAAAGGTCTAATATATAAATGATAATATGAGAGGATCTACTGTATTAACACTTCTTTTCATGCTATTTTTAGGGTTAATTATTGCTATAATTGTATCATATTTAGCCGTATCCCGAGGGTTTAAAAATCAGAATAAAATATGGTTAAAAGTACCCAAAAACCACAAACATAAAACTTATAAAGCTTCTTATAAAAAATAATATTATGGACATAAAAGAAGTTAAAGAAAAATGGAAAAACAAAGTTAAAAAGGCTTTATTTTTATTATTTTTAGCAACCCCAACTCCTCTTTTTGTAACATTTTCTTTATTAAATCTATATTTTGAGAAACCAATAGATGAGTTATATATTAGTCTAATATTTGCTTTTATACTCAGTATAATAGGTTTTATAGGTACTATTATGATGATGATTTATTTACCCGACTTAATTAATGAGGAATATGAATGTATGTTAAAAAGGGAAAAATGTACAAAAGATATGACTCTTAGTGATAAAATACTTTCAGCAATTATTTTATCCATAATAATAGCTCCAATAATGATAATATTCTTTTTAGATTATTTTCCAGTAAGTACAGAAACAAAAATAGCGATAGGTATTGCTTCAGTAATGTTTCTTTTTGGTACTTTCTATATAATACTTAAAATTGCTTCACGCATACATAAAGAAAATGAATAAAGATCAAGAAGAATTAAGAAAAATTTAAAAGTTTAATTATATATATAAGTATTATGGATGAAACACAAACACAACAACAAAAAACAAATATAGATCAATCAAATAAAAAAGGAATTCTTATAGATTATGAGACATTAAATAAAATACACAATGTGATAGATACTAGTATCTTTCTTTTGCTTTTAATAGTACTTCTTGCTCTTATTGGTATGACTGCTTCATATAAATCTGAATCTACAATAATTTTCTTTGTTATATTAGCATTATCAACAATTGGTGCTATAATATTAATATATGCTTCAGATCTAATATATAAAATTAAACCAAAAAGAGTTAAAAAGATAATAAAAACAATTGTAACATATTCGGATGGGACAACTGTAGAAAAAGAAACAAGGTATGAATACCAATAATCCAATTAAACAAAACTTTTCTCAATTTTTTCTTGCTTTATTAATAATGGTAGCTCTTCTTTCAATAGCTTATTATACTGGTTTATATTTTATAACTATTTTTGGAGTATTGGCTCTTTTATTTAGTTTATTATATTTTAATCAAAACCAAAATAAAAATAGATAATGGATCTCTATTTCTTTAACTATTTATTAATAGCAACGTTTATATATAGTTTAGTGGGTCTTGGAATTTATAGATTCTTTATAACTCCAAAAAATTTTAAAGAAGGACTTACAGCTTTTTTTGCTAATATGATTGCTTTTTTACTTATATATCGTACAGGAAATATTCTTTTATGGTTTATTACATCAGCTTTTATTATTCCAATAATTGTAAGCTTGGCTTTTAAGAGCTTTACAAAATGGAGCTTAATAAAATATATTATAATTATTATAATTATAGTGATTATCCTTCTTTTCTATTAAATTACATAAAATAGTAAGCAAAAAATAGTAGGGCTTTTTTAGCCTCATAATATTTATCCTTTATAAAATGCTGGCTTTATTTCTTTTGTTCTTGTTTCTTTTTTCTTGCCATATTAAATACATTACTTTTGAATTTATAAGATTTTTATTTATAGCAATTGAATTATAAAATTTATATAATCTATCTTTAAATATTTATAATATGAGTTTGCCGTATCTTTATAATCAATCATTAAATTATACAGTAAATATAATAGTAACTCCAGAAGGAATTGCCTCTACTAGTTTATATCCTCTAATAATTATTTTATTAGGAATAGCTCCTGTTATAACAACAATTATAATCTTATCTTTAAATTTACCATATAGAACAAAAATTATGTTATTCTTTTTAAATTCATTCTTCTCTGTGATAATTCCTACTGCTGTTAATTCTTTAATTAGTTATCTTCAAGTATTACAATATGTTTATTTAGCAGTTACAAATGATATGGCTCTATTTAATACAATTTCGAGTTTTACAACTTTGGCTCAGAGTCTTAGTATAAATATACCAATACTTGCTGTAGGTATGGTTATAGTTAATATAATCCTTGGAATATTTCATATCTTTTTGGAGCTAAAAGAAAAGAAAATTATATAAATGTTAACAGCATATAGATATAATGGTTAGCGATTTGATATCTAAAAAATTTTTAGTATTTGCTATGATATGGTCGCTTATATTAGGGTTTACAATATTAAGAACTCTAGATATGATAGTCTTTTCAATAGTAGTAACTCCTTTAATAGGTGTTCCTTTAGTAATTGCAGCTATATTTTCAATAATTGTAGTGGCTCATGTAATTACAAGAGTAGAATATTACTATGAATATGCTATAAATAGAGTATATATTCTAGTATTAACAATATTTGCTTTTGCTGCGTTAATTTTAAGCTTAATATTACCATTCCTTAAAGTATTTATTAGATGACTGAAGAAAATAAATTAGAATTAAGAAAAGATGGTGTTTTTGAAAAAGTAGAAGAATATATATTAGAAGAAATTGAAAAAGTAAAATCTAGAAAAAGTTTATTTGAACCTTTTGATATTAATCCTTTTGAATCTACTCTTACTAGAACTATTAAAGAGACTTTTTCTAAACCATATGTAGTTAATGATGAAAGGCAAGCTAGAACAATTTCTAAAATAAGAAGAGTTGTGTCTAGACTTCATAAATATGTATCTGATTTACAAATGTTATTAGAATCTGGACGGATTACTGATGAAGCTACTAAAGAGATGGCTAAATCACTTATAACTTACTATAGTTCTATAATAAGTTCTTTATTAATGAGCTATGAATCTATAGTAAGTGGTGTATATAATACAGGGCAAAATATACAAATGAATCAATTACAAAGTGGAGTTCAAAATCAAAAACAACAACAATAAACCAAAAAAAGTAAATTTCCCATTTAGAGGAGATAGAATCTATGTAATATATTATGATCCTCCATTTGCATATATTAGAGAAGCTGAAAGATTATTAATAACAGTTTTTAGTAGTTTTGTAGATGAATGGACTATAGAATACACTGGCATTGAAGGCAAAGTTAGAGCTATTTTATTATATTATGGTTTACCATTAATGAAAAAAAGAACACCAAGATCTCTAAATCCAAATTTAGAAGATTTAGAAAATGCTTCGAGTATAGAAGCTTATTATTATGTAGCTATACAATGGATTTTAAGGAAATTAGAGAATACTCAAGCAAATCAACTTATGAAATTAGCAGATATTATGAGAAATGCTCGAGGAATACCAATAAAAGTTAAAGATTTAGAGGGAAAAAGGATGAATGAATATACTGGAAATATTAAAGGAATTTTATATGATTTGATAGATATAATTAGAGAATCTAAAGAGATAGGTTTAGAAGAATATATACCTTACACTACAGGTAAACCATCTGCTCTAAAAATATTAGGCTTTTTTGTACCAAGATCAATGGATCATGTTAGAACAGCATTATATATAATATTAATTGGTGTTATATTTGTGGTGGCAATATTACTTATGACCCATTTTGCTAAAATTTTAGGCGAATCCCAATATTTAGCTATTCTTAATCAACAAAACTTTACTAATTCTATAGTAACTTTACCAATAGGTAATGAAGGTATGCAAAATGAAACATATCATGTAATTAGTCCTTTGGAATAATTTATTCTCTATTTTCTACAATTATAGGATAAGCAAATAAAGTACCAGATTCATATATAATTAATTCTTTTGTAAAAATTCTTAATGGCTTTTTTGTATTATCATCATATTCTAAAACAATTTGCCCTTTAACATAACTACCAGGTTTGATTTTTTCTGCAATTTTAATACTAAATTCTTTTACTAATTTAGCTAAATCTCTTCTAAAATATTGAGGGATTTCTGGTACATTATATCCTATTCCAGCATAAAGATGATGTATAAATTTTCTACTAGCTGGTGCTACTGGTACAGTAATATCTATTATAACCCGACCCATATATTTATATATATGTTATCACTTATATATAAATATATGGGTATAAGAATTTTCAAAGAACCACAAGTATTAGAGGAAGCCATCATAATAGAATTTAATTTAAAAGATCTAAAAGTAGAGCCAAAAGTTACTAAAAAATATTATTATAATGGAAAAGAAATAAGTAAATCCAGATTTTATTTAATACATTTAGATATCCATAAACATATAGCAATAAGAACGGCAGAAATACAAAATAAAGAAACAAACAATATTCAAGGTATTTTACTTACAGGTTTAAATATCTTTAAATATAGAATAGATAAAAATACAAGAGACATTAAGTTTGTTTCACAAATAGATATAATTGAATATGAACAAATCCCAGAAATACAAATAGATGGCGATGTAATTAGAGTAATTTTACATAAAAGAGAGATATATCCAGCAATATGGGAATTTAAACCAATACAAATAGATGAAGAATTAGAAAATGGTTTAAAACAGTACTTATTAGATGCTATAAATATGGCTAAAGCATTTGCACTTACTAAAAAATAATGAATGAAATACCAGCAATATCAACAGGAGATATAAGATATTATTTATTACCTGAAATAATTAGACTTTTATCAGAAGTAGGAAATACTAGTAATCTAAAAGTTTCTGTCAATTATAGGGTTTTGGATGAAGAATATTTGAAAAAAGTAAGGGCATTGATAACAAATGTTTATTTATATGTATCTTCAGCTAAAATTACTGATGATGAATCTAAGAGAAACCTCTTAAATAAAATATTATATGAACTTTTAAATTATGATGATTATATTAGGTGGGGTAAAGTAGATTATAGAATTTTAATGTCTATTTTAAGTAGAATTGTTTGGATATTAAATTCAGTTACTGGTGCATATGATGTAAGAGCAAACCTATATAAAGAAGAATTTAAACCACGAGAAAAGCAAATAAGAAAACCAAGAATATTATAAATTAGATGGACTATTTAATTCAACAATTAAAAGGTATCGTTTTAGGACATTTATTAGAATTTCAAATTTCTTATGCAAAAGCTAAACTTTTAGCCACTAATAATGATTTATTAGATTTAAAGTTTAAGTTACTTGTTTTGTTAGGAGATTGTTATTTTATCATTAAATTATATGAAGAATCTGAAGATAAAAAGAAAGAAATATTAAGTAGGATTAAAGATATTGAAAATACTGTTATTGAATTAGGACTAATAAGTGATTCACTTAAAGAAATGGAAGATATATATGATGAAATAATAAAAGTACTCGATATATATTTATTTTCAAAAGAAACCAAAGAAGTCTGAAGTTATAACTTATAACTTATAACTGCAAATATTGGTTATAAATTATAACTTATAACTATTTTCAAGCTTATCTAATAAGAATAAGTTTATTAGTTATGGAACCATGGGCATATAGCTTAGTACAATTGGGTTTGTCAATATTAGTATTAGGACTATTGTCGGTATTGGGAGTAGTAATAACAGGATCCTTTGGTACTACAGTATTACCACTATCTGTACAAAACTTAGCAATGGGGTTGAATCAGTTACAACAGATAAATCAAACACATGCAAACAACACAGTAATAAGAGAATCAATAAACCAAGCCCAAACTACATTAGTAAATTTAGTTAATTATCAATACACTGCAACGTATCAAGGAGTAGTTGCAACTGGACAAGCATTTGTATTCCTATTAAACACATTACCAATGGTAGTTATATTAGTAATTTCAGTAGTTGTAATAGCTCTAATATTCCAAGTAGTAAATACAGTTTCAGCACCAAGATTTGGAGGAGTACCATCAGCTAGTATCTAAAGGCTTGGGATCTTCCCTTTTTTTATTTTATGTCAAAATATGTTTACTTTAAGAATATATATTTTGGAAATAATTCAGTCTTAGGTCTTTCTTCCAATAAAGATAAATTACAAGATGATGTTGATTTTACTATAACAGCTATTGCTTTCTTTTTAGATGTTGCTGATTTACTTAATCGGCATGCTTTATTAACACATTTAGCATATCATGATGGTCAAAGATTAAGACCTATTTTAATGGAATGGAATAAACCTACTATTATTGGTAGATCTGGAATTTTATTAAATTTAGCTTATCAATTTGATAAATCAGCGACCCATTTTATAAAAAATTTTATGGATCAGCTTGATTCAGATGAACCCCAAATAAAAGAAATAGCATGGCATATATCTACATTATTGGCTAATAGAAAGGGTTTAACTAATACCCATAGAATGATAAACTATAGATTAAATTCAGCTAAATCATTAGGCATAATAATGCCATATGAAAAGGTTAAAAAAATTGAAAACTCTATAAAATAATATGTCCTCTAATAATAGAATTGGTTATTCTTCAGAAAATAAACCAGTAATTGGTTATAGTTCAGTTAATAATCAATCTCCTACATCTAATACTTCTGGATTTTTTGGATACTCTTCAGTAAATAGTTCTACTAATAATGCTAATATTTTAAGTTCACAAACATCTAATTCATCTCAAAATATAGTACATACAACTCCAGCACAAACTCAACAAACTCAGCAATCAGGAATTGGACATAGACCTATTAATACATCATCAACATCTACTAATCCTACTAGTTCTACAAATGTTATAAATCAAACTAGACCAACTACAGCTAATGTTCAAACGGTTACCTTAATGGATACATCTTCAGCCGTAGGCTCTGTTTTAAGTCAATATGGTTATACTTTATCACATGGCGATGCTGAAAGACTTAAAAGTTTACAACCTGGCCAAACTATGACTGTATATGCAACTGGTGGAAGATATGGGGCTTTATTAGGGGTAACTTATCATAGTGACGGTACCTATACTATAAGGTCTACTACTCCATTAAATGTAAGTGGCCAATGGGTAGATATAAATAAAGAAGTAAGAGTACCTACAGCTACAATAACATATTCTAATAGTGGTATTCAAAATGTTACTACAACAAGTTATTCTACTACTGGAAATATATATGTAAGAGAATCAGGTAATCCAAATAGTACAGCATTGGCTGCATATAGTGTCAGTACAACTGTACCAATTATTTATCAAATAACTGATAGAGAAATAAGATTTAGTTCCAGTACTCCTCAAGTAACAACTAGTTTACAATCTGTAAATGTATCTACTTCAACTCAAGAACAACAAACAAATCAAAATACTTTATGGTTTGGTTATAGTTCAGTATATTCTTCACAAACAAATCAAACCTTACCAGAAAATATGCGTATATTTATCAATCCTATTGGATATAGCTCTTTAAATCCAAATACTATATCTTATGTAGGGGTTAATTTTGATACAAATACTGTATATTTACTTAATACCTATGGGCAAATAATGGGTACCCAAACATTTAACAATACTCAAGCTATGTTTGATTATCTAAAGAATAGGTGGGCTATCGATTTAACTCCTACATCAGTACCAGGTCAAGCTATATTAGCTGGTAGTCCTACAAATATAGATCCTAAAGCTCGTATAGATTCTATTATTAGTTATAATGATGAATTAGTACGACAAGCAATAAAAAGATTTTGGGAAAAACCAACAACAGCTTTACAAGCTATTAGTACAATTGCTACAGCTGGAGCTTCAACTGCTTTAACTAAAACGAGGTTAATAGAACCTGCAGAAAGAGTACAGAGATGGGCAGAACGCTTTTATTACGATCCTGTCTCTGGTAATATTGCTGGAGCTGGTATGTTAGCAGGGACAGCATTATTAACGCGTACTGCTCCTAGAGTAGCATTACATGCTGGTGTTGGTTCTGTTGCTGGATGGGGTTTAGGAGAGGCTACATCTATAGTAACAGGTCACGGTCCTCTTTCTCCTTCAGAAAAAATAGCTGCAGCCGAAATTGGAGCATTATTTTCTGCAGCCGGGTCTATTATGAGTCCTTCTTTAAGCGTACTTTACTCTAGAGGAGCAGGTAAATTTACTGAAATGATAACTCATAGTAAAGAAGCTGGTTCAAAAGTAGCTGGTTTAACGCCAGCATGGAGATTTACTGGAGAATTTACAACTAATACTATTTTATCATATCCATTTTTCCATGATAATCCAAATGCACTTTTATTGTGGTCGACGGGTTTATCTACAGTAAATACTTTATTACCTGGAGTAGCTGGTGCTATAGCAAGTAGATTAGATGCTAAAAGAGGTACAGGTTCTATTGCTGAAATAAGAGAATTTAAGACACCATTGGCTACAGAACCAGTTAAATCATATGTAGTAAGATTACCTTCTGGAGAAGAAGTAGTTATAGTACCAAGACCTACTTATGGGGAAGGTAGAAATGTATGGGAATTTGGTAAAGTATATGCAGATCAAAAAAGTAAAGATAATTTAATAGCTCATGTTACACCAGATGTAAAATTTGTTAATAGATTAGCGAGAGGAGAAGAAATTATGATAAAACCAAGTTCAAGTGATAAAGCAGAAAGCTGGAGAGTTCAATTAAAAAATGTAGGTATGTATTATTCGCCAGGAGAAAGTAATAAACAAGCAGTCGCTTTAGCTTTTTATGCTGGAATTACAGATACACGTCCTTATACAGGTATGCCTAATATTAGAGGTACTAGTATTAAAGAAGAAATTTCCAGATTTGTTCATTCCATTAGACATCCTTTTGAAAGAGGGGGTATTATTTTAGCAAATAGAGACATAGAATGGGGTCCATTACCACCAAGAGAACTTGTAGATTTTGTAAGAAGCTTACAAATAAAACATAAAGGCGATTTAGAAAAAATAACAAAAGAATTACTAAATCATCCAAAATATGGACCTATGTACATGCAATATAAAAATGCTGTAATAGAACATAGTGCTAGAAGAGGAGTACCTGTAATAGGTACTGAAGATGTATTAGGATTAGCTCATGAAAGGCAAGTTATTATAGAACCTGGAGCTAAATTAAGGGGTTTAGGCTATACACATAATGCTTGGTTAAGACAAACTCCTGAATTATTAGAAAAATTACCTGGTCCAATGCGAGATATTTTATCTGATTGGCATAAATTAAAGATTGTTAAAACTGAAGTAAAACCAGGAGAACCTATAAATCTATATCCAATAAATACTATGAATACAAGAGAAACAATAGTGTCAACACGTAAAGAAAATACAATTAGAAGATCTACTCCTGAAGAACGTTATATTATGTATAGAGAAAGAGAAATTGCCCCTGGTTTACATTCTGAATTAATAAGAACTACAGCAAGATCTTATAATGTACCTTACTCTAGAAATATATATGAAACTTTAGTAAGAGAACCTTATAGGACTAGTCATATAGAAACTTATAGAGAACTACGTTCCTATATAGAAAGAGGAAGTAGACTTTTTGAAAGATTTAGAGAACCTTATCCACGTATAGAAAGGGGAAGTAGATATCTTGAAAGGACTAGAGAGCCATACATTTATTACCGTGAATATGCAAGAGAATATCCAATTGAACCAAGACCTACTTATTATCCATTAAGAGAACCATATAATCGACCAAGGGAAGAACCATTTAGACCTAGAACTACACATAGAACTATACCCCCAAGTCCACCATCACCTTTCGGTTTACCATTCATAGCTATTCCAGCTAAACCATCTAAAGCAATAGAAACAATATTAGAAAAGCCACAAAAGAGTATATCTGATGTAGCCTATGCCTTTTATACTTTCTGGAGATAATATAATATAATATGGGTAAGAGATCGATCGGATCATTAATGATATTAACAGTAGCTGCAATATTAGCTCTTATTTTAATCATAGTTATGTCGTACATAATAGCTGGTAATGTAAGTGTGGCTTCTTACTTATCTGCAGTTGGAATTAATACTCAAACACATTTTTACGCTCAACAATACCAGCAATGCATGCAAATCATAGATCAATATAATTTATATAATGAATCTTATTTATGTAATAATCTTGTAAATGTAACAAACGCTACAGTAAATACTTTAACACATTTCGGAGCATATACTGGAGTATTAGCCAATCCATATGTATGGATAATATTCTTTGTAATACTAGTAGCAGGCATATATGTATTGGCTATACAACAAGTACAATTTGGTAGAAGATGATTAAAAAATTCCTTAAATTATTTGGAATATTCTTTTTAATATTCTTTTCTTATAATGTTTATTCTTTAGACGGATGGCAATATTATAGGCAAATTACAATAAATAACACCCAAAACCCAAATAATTTAATTGATTATCAGATATTAGTGACTTTAGACACACGTACCTTAATATCACAGGGTAAAATGAGATCGGATTGTGGCGATATAAGATTCACAGATTCTGATAGAACCACATTATTAAATTATTGGGTGGAATCGGGTACGTGTAATACGTCAAATACCCATATTTGGGTAAAAGTCCCACTTATACCGGGAAATTCTAATAAAACCATATATTTATGGTACGGAAACCCAAACGCTATAAGTTTAAGTAACGGAGATTTGGTTTTTGAATTCTTTGATGATTTTAATGGAAATACTTTAGATACATCTAAATGGACTGTGAATGGTTATGTGGGGTTTCGAGGAATTTTTTATAATGTTTCGAATTCAATACTTACAATATGGTCGGATAATAATTGGAGAATTTTAAGAATGAATAGAAATTTTGGACCGAATGATATGATAGTTATTGAGGTAAAATTTAGTAAAACAGCAGATAGTGATTGGCATACTAACTTTTTAATACAACATAATAGTGATAATAATAGGTTTGGATTTGTTGATATAGGATATTCTGGACTAAATATGGGGGTATATTATATGGTTAATAGTATAAATTATTATCCAAAAAATTTTGGTCTATTTTCTAATAATGTATGGTATATTTCGAGAATTATAAAAAAGAATAGTACCACTTTATATGTAGATGCTTTAGCTTCAAATAGGACTCTTATTAATTCATATGAAACTATACAATCTGCTTGGTCATCTATAACATGGACTTGGGTTACAATACATGGTGGAAGTACAGGATATGTGCATGTCAGGTATGATTGGGTTTTTGTTAGAAAATATACAAACCCAGAACCAATTATATTTGTAGGTCCTGAATATATTGATTTTTATGTTACCATAATAACAAACAACCAAATTATTCCAACCCCGTCCCCATTCCAGCAACAAATAGCAATATGTAACGGAACAATAAATATCGGTCCTAATTTTGCTTATGTAAATAATCCAACATTATTTAATCAAATACACCCAGATGGTAGAAATGTATATTTTACTACGAATTATGGCGATATTCCCAACATATATTCATGGTATGCGGGACAATTTATACATGGAAATACACAATGTAAGATTTGGTGGATAAGATTAGATAATGAAATCCCAGCTAATGGTAATATTACGATTTATATAGCAATATCTGACCTTAATACAAATTTTTATTCACCATATTACCCATATGTTGGTGCTTCTCCAAATGTATTTCCATCTAGACAATATGATAATGGTAGACATGTATTTATAGTATATGGATATTTTAATAATACGTTTGATGGTTGGACTGGACACATTTATGCCAGATCATACCCCACAGCTACTTCCTGGGGTATTCAAATGTTATACAACAACTTTTATACGGGTACTTATATCTTACCCCCCAACAATGGAAATATTCCTTTAATATCTTTAATTGTTGAAGAAGCATGGTATTTTACCCATGGTGGACATGCCAACGTAATAGCATTATTTGGAAATACAAGTAATATAATTAATACTAATGTAATAAGTGGTGTTTCTGGATGTTACGCGCCAACATCTCACTCATCCACATTTGTACAATTTCAATATAATAGAGGAGAATATACAAGAATAATGTCTGCAGTAACAAATAGAATATTAAGTAATACACATTTTGCATATGGGGGTAGGACAATTTATTCATATTTAATACTTACCCCATCATATGTCGAAGCTGGGTATTATATTTATAATTTTAGTCAAGTATGGGTTCCATTAACATTATTAAATACATATAGAACATATGTTCACGGATCTACTTATTCTTTTTTAGATTATAATCCTTTCCAACATGGCACATTGTTAATAGGTGCGGGGGATTGTTACGATTCCACATCACACCAATATATACAGTGGGTAATAGCCAGAGCATATCCACCATATGGTGTAATGCCATCTTTTTCAATTATAAAACTATTAACACCCGATCTATTAATAAACACATCAACAAATTTCCAATTTAATGTATCTATATATAACCCATTTTCCGAATATGTAAATTATACGGTATATTTAAATAGTTCTATATTAACAACTAATAATGTATCAGTAAATGCATTCCAAGCCTTAATAATTCCATATGAATTTCCTTATTTATTTAATCAATCGGGTGCTTATAATTTAACTGTAATAGCATATGGACAAACCTCTAGAGTCACATCTATTTCAACTGCTATATTTAATATTCAATTAGATCAATTAAATGTAACTTTAGAACCTTATTATACTTATAATAACGTAAATTATACAAACCTTTATAATTCAAACTTAAGGATAACCTATTATTGCATGAGGCCAAATAACACCTTAATAATTTATAATAATATAACAAATAGAACATTGCAAATTAATCTTTCATGTAATTACATACAAACAATAAATAATTTGATGGTTAACCTTACCCCAATTTTACAAAATAATACTTTAAATCATATTAACGGATCGTTATTATATGGTAATCAATCATTTAGAAATATGAGCTTTATGCCATTATGGGGTACTTTAAATGTGACCTTATTTACAAATATTCCGGGAATTTCAATATATACATCACCATTAAGTTTAAATTATTCTATAAATGTAAGAGATGTTCTACCAAATGTTGTATGTAATATTACATTATATGATAATAATACAATTGTGCAAACACATCAAACAACATTAACAAATGCTTCATCACCAACATATTCATGGACTATATCACAAGCACCAATACATAACCTTAGGTGGTATATTTATTGCTATAATCCAGTAAATTTAACATATATTATTGATCAAAGAAATGGTACTTTTTACTATAATAGATTTGATTTTAGAATGGAAGATAGTGGAAATATGCCATCAAATATATCTTATTCATTATCAATAGCATGTAATAATGATACTACTGTTTTTAGAAACCCAAATATGAATACTTATACGATATATGCATGGACTAATGATCAATGTGGCTTTATATTAGTATCACAAAATATACAGGGTATTGCTTATAGTATGGGTTATAGTACTAATTTATTATCTAGATATGCATATCAATGGACTTTATGTCTATTAAATCCATCATTAGCTTACTTTAATAATCCATTAATAGGTCAAAATCAATATTTAGATACTTTAATTGCTTTAGCAAATCCACAAGCAGGATGTTATTTATTAGGATCTTATTTATACTTATATTCATCTAATGTTTATTATGCACCAGTCCCTGTAAGAATTGGCGCTTTATATTCTATAAGAGTAAATAATACATTCTTAACAACAGTCCAAGGCCAACAACAACAAGCAATATCTATAGATAATCTTATAGCCCAATCAATTCTACAAAATAATAGAACTGTTTCAGTAATTGCTGAATTTCCAGTTATAAATGTTACAAACATATCTTCTAATGTATATCAATTAACAGTAACAGCTCCAGCAAGAATTTCTTCAGCAAATATAATTATATATTATAATGATACTCTTTATAGAAATCATACAATAAACTCTATAGGTACAAATAATTTTACTATCTTATTAACAGAATTACCAGAAAATTATACATTTAACTTAACTAATTATATGATTATTACAATAACTTATGAAAATGGATTTGTTCAGCAAATGATTTATCCACCAAATGTTCTTAATAATAGGATAACATTACCAGCATTTATGGTTTATTTAATAGCAATTTTCATATTATATGCATGGACTAGAGCATTTTCTTATTATCAGAGGTTAATAATAGCTGGATTTGGACTAGTTTTATTCTTAATACTTATGTCTATGGTTGTTCTTCAAACAACAGCTCCATTAGTTTTAGCTGCAGGTATCTTCTTCTTATTCTTATTAGATATGGCTTATACTGAATTTCTTTCTAGATTTACTGGAGAACACCCACTATTAAAACCTTTAAGTTTTTTAATAAGAATGTTTATAATAATGACGTTTATAACAAGTGTTGTAGGAGTATTTTTCGGACCCTATGGAATTTATAATTTAGGAATACCTACCTTAAATGATTATATGTATGAAGTAAATAATACAATTAATAAAATAAATAATACAATAATACAAATGACTAAAAATCCATTCTTCTTCGTTATAGGTTTTATAGAACTTGCAATAAACTTAATATATGCAATATCTTTAGGAATTAAGGGAGCAGGAGTATTTATTTCGTTATTTATAGTGCCATTAGCATCAATATTCGGACCTGCAGCAGTATCTGTAGCTCAAGCAATAGTATCAATAGTATATTTTGGAGCCATAATAGCCATATTGGTATATTTAACTTCACTAGTATTCTCGGCCGTTGGATTAAGACCTTTCTAAAATGGATCAATTAAATGTTACAGCTATTGGAACTGAATTAATAAATTTAACAGATACAATAGTAAAGTTAATTACATTTAAAGATATTTATTCTTACATCCTTTTAGAAATATTAGTTATAGCTTTTTATATAGCTATGGAAAGTAATAGAGTAGAAAGTATTAAAACTTTGGTAATGGGTATAATGATTATTATGTGGATATTTTTAATTGCAATATTAGCGCTTAATAGCATAGGATATATAAACATTACTGGACCACAGCTATATACTTTCTTTATGATGCCTACAGTATTAGTAACAGTAATAGCTTTAATGTTACCATTGTTAAGTTATTATAAAGGTTCTGGAGGCTCAGACTTTCAAAGACCTCCTTCTCTATAATGATGAAGATTGAAACCTTACAAGATATACGTAAATTAACATCTCAAGATCTTTTAAATGTTTTTAAAGAAACGAGGGTATTTCAGATTACTTTAAATAAAGTATGGGCTAATAGAACGGATATTAAAAAAAGATTTATAAATCCAATAGATTTTATAGAGAGTACATCTAAAGATATAGCTGATGCTATTAGTGCGCCAATTGATGAGGATTATTGGTTAATTATTTTAGGAGAACCAGGTACGGGTAAATCAGCATTATCTATTGCTTTCTATAAATATATAATGAAGCATTTAGGTTATACAGATGAACAAATTAGAGAAAACATATATTTAGATGTATGTTATCTCCCATATGATTATATAGGTAGAATAAATTTACATAGTAAACAAATTCAAGAAAGAGGTCGTATATTTCCTTATCCAATTGTATTAGATGAAGCTCATAATATGTTTGATTTATTTGCAGAAGGAGCTACGGGTATTGCGAGAAAAATACTTCAGAGAATTTTTGAAATTAGAGAATACAGATTAGCACACATAGTTAATACCCAAATACCAAGGCAATTAGCAAGTAGATCTAGAGAAAGATTTCATTCATTAATAGTTTTATGGAAAGAACCAATATATATCGGAGAGGGTTCTACGCCACTTATGGAAGAATTGTATCTCAGTTATACCAAAAATATATTAAAAAAGGATATTGGTGATGGTAAAATTGGTTACTTTTTATGGGGGGCTTTTTACAATAAAGAAGTAACACATTCTATAATGAGATGGGTAATAAAACATCAAATTAGTATTGAAGAAGTTAGACCAATTCTAAAGAAATTTACTCCAGATTTTTTCTTTCCTATGCTTTTATTATTACATGAATCTACAGAATTAAGAAAGGTTTATGCAGAAATCAAATTATATAATAATTCTATAAAATCTTTATACGATGCTTTTGGAATTAAAGGCAGTAAGAAATCTACTTTCTTAAAAATATTAGTAGAATTAGGCAAAAATATAAATAATATAAAAGATAAAAAAGATTCTAAAGGTAATTATATAGTAGATCCCTCAATTTCGGTAAGAGTTGATAATGAAAAAATAGTAGAAGCATTACAATATATAGGAAATGTATCTAAAGAATATGTGTATGAAGAATCTATAGATACTGATCAAAATATTAAAGTTGAAACTTATAAACGCATTAAAAGAATTATCCATGAAGAATATTATACAAAAATAAAATCAATTCATCCCGATATTTATTTCTTCTTAAAGAATAACTATTATATAATTGAAAAAAGAGCTAAATTACATGCTGCTACCGGTTATCAACTTTAGCTTTTAATTTTTGTTTTATTTTTATAGCTAAAAGATATATTAAATTAGCTGCAGGAATTGATAATGCATATACAATAACATTATAATCTAAAATATATAAAAATGTCGCAATACTTGTAATAATTGCGCTATATATAATTAAATATATAATTAGTATAAATTGTGGTTTTTTTACATATTCTATTTTATATATTTCATTAGATAAGATTAATAAAGATAAATCATCATTAAGGTCTCCATAAGTTTTCTTAAGTTTTTCTTTTTTCTTATTATAATATGCATCAGCCATTCTATTGGATATATTCAATATTTTTTTTACAGCTTTATCACTGCTTAAAATAAGAGAAACTATAAAGCCTATGATTAAAGGAACCAACCATTGTAGAAAATATGCCATATATTATAAAGCACATAAAAGTATAAAAATTTATGGTTACATATATATAATATGACTACTTCAGAAGAATTTTTTAGGGAATTTTCATGGATTGATGAATTTATTTTAATTATACTCTATCTGAATGATAGAAAATTATCAAAACAAAAACTTAAGGAATTATTTTACTTTATCTATAAAGATCTAAAAGATAAAAATTTTTATGGATATTTAGAATTCTATATTAGTTTAAATACAAAAGAAATTTTAATATTTGAATCAAGTAGTGAAGCAGAATTGGATGATATACTTTATAATTTATATTCAGAAACAGATCTTATAGATATAGATATTTTTGCAGATAATAGCATTATTTATCTTACAGATAAAGGTTATGACGTTGTAAAAGTTATTGTTAATGATCCTAAATATAAAGATGATATAAATCTTATTATGAAGATTATAAATCAATATAAAAATTTATCAGAAAAAGAATTATTTGCTTTGATATTAGAAGATCTAAAATATAAATAAAATTATATATTTTCTTATAGTTATAATTTATAATTTATTACTTTTTTTAAAATTTATAAGTATAAAATTATAATAATAGTTATGGACCCTAAAATAAAGTTATTAATAGAATTAAAAGAAGATATAAAAAAATTTGAATCAGATCTTGGATTTTTAGGAGGAATTGCAGCAGGAGCTATAGAAGATTTAAAAAATAAAGTCTACAAAAGAGATGAGGATCTTTATGAAGTACTTAACTCTTTAAATAATATCGAACGTAGACTTACTATTACACTTGCATCAATGATTAAAAAAGCAAGTATATTGGCTTATTATAATTCTACGATGGGGGAATTAGTTCATCTTCTTAATAAATTAGGACCGTATCTTAATTATATAAATAAAGCTATATCAAAAGCAATAGTTAGCTATAGAAATAATCCAACTTATGGTATAAGAAATGTATATAGTGCTTTAAGAGAAATTCAAAACTATGCAGTAGCTATGATGGAAGAAGTAGAAAAAATTATACGTGAGTATATAAATAAATATATAAGTTTCTATTTATTATCATGACATAACAACCCCAAGGAATAAACATTTAATTTTTGCAATACTTTTATTACTTTTTAAAAAAGAAAAAGCAGTATTATATAAATTATAAAGCTAAAAGTTTGAATATGTCATAAATTTTATAAATTTAAAAGTAGATGTTTTATTATGATGTGGGGTTATCTAAATAAGATAGGATCTATTGAAGAAGAAGTTGAAGAAGCTAGAGAAGATTTAGAAGCATTATATCTTATTATAGATTCAATTAAAAGAAGTATAGAAACTAGAAATTATACAAAGGAAGAACTTATAGAAAAGCTTTATAGGATACAAAGATATACAGATACATTAAGCTTATCTCTTAGATTGGTATATAGAAAGATACAAAAATATGATCCGATGAATATAGCTACATTAAATGTTATAGGTGGTCTTTTGAATGATACTTTTAGGATAAGTATGGCTTTTGGAGAAATATTAAAATACTTTTGGAAAAATCCTGTACAAGACATAGAAAATCTATATAGAACTTCAGTATGGAGTTTAGAAATTTTAGAAAAAGCTAGAAGGGATTTGGCTATGATTATAGGAAAAAGAATATTATAAATTAATAATTAGATACAAAAATAAGAGTCCACGTTTTCTTTTTTTCGCCTTTTTTCTTTTCCATAGATTTTTTCTTTTCTAATTTTTCAATTTTATAGTTTTTTAATATATCTTTAATAAGATTAAAAGCTTTATCATCAACTTTTAACAAAAATTTTCCTTTAATTTTTGTTAATATGTTTGCCATATCTCTGATATCTTTAATAGTAAATGTAATCCCATAATAATTATCAGATCTATCTGGATAAGGAGGGTCTAAATAAAAAACTGTTTTTTCACTATCATATAATTGAATAACTTTTCTAAAATCTAAATTTTCGATTATTATATCCTGCCAATTTTTTGTAAAATCTAAAATAGCCCTTATTTTTTTTCTAAAGGCTCTTGCATCATTTCTTTTTGGATTAATTACACAACTAAATCCTTTTTTAGGTCCACCCATAAAAGATGTGTTTACTAAATAGAAAAATAAAGCTGCAGCTTCTAATTCACCTAAATTTCTATTTTTTTCTAATAATTCACGCATTATTTTATTGAAACTACGGCTATATGGTAATAGAAATAATAATAAAGATAATATTTCTGGTTTTTCTTTAACTGTTTTATAAAGCAAAGTTAATTTATCATTAATGTCATTGTAAATAACATTTGGAAATTTGTTTCTATCAATAATTTGTGATATATAACCACTACCACCGAAAACTTCAACAAATGTGTATTTACCATCGCCAACCCGATATAATCTTTCTAAAATTTCATCTGCAATCCAGTAATCTCCTCCAGCAAATCTTATTATTTTCTTAACTCCTCTATTATCGATTAATTGTTCTATTTCCTGTTTTATTATCTTTAAATCTTCTTCTATATAATAATCATTTTCTTCTATCTTAGTATTTTCTTTATTAATATCCATATAGTATATAAATGTTCTTTACATTTATTTAAATTTAAAAATTTAAAATAGAACATAATCTTTATAAAGTTATAACCTATAAGATATATTATGGTAGATTTACAAATTATGCCACAAACGTATGAAGATATACATAATAAAATAAACGATATGATTCAAAAATTAACAAAATTAAAAGACGAGTTATTAAATAATAAAGATAATGTTAAAAAATTATATGAAATATTAGATAAAATAGAAAGTTTACAAACCGATTTAAATTTAGTAAAGGGTTTTGTTATGGCCCAAATTTATTTAAATTCTGAATATGTTTATGAATGACATATTAAAACAAGAAGAAAGTTTAATTTTTAAAATAATACTTAAAATAATAAAATTTTTGGCTTGGGTATATCTAGCAATTCTTTTATTTATTGCTATAAGTCTACCATTTTATAATTATATTTTAGTCCCATTAGATAAAAAGATTACTTCAGATGTATCTAAATATTTAGAATCTGAATTGATACAAGCATATAATCTAGATATAGATCCCACTGTAAAAGAATCATATATATCATCAGTAGAGGGGATATATCAAACAATTAAGGAAAAAGAACAAAAGATTACACCAATACCAACTAGAGAACTTATTGAAATAGAGATAGAACTACTGATACGTATATTTATAGTATTATTTATATTAGCATTTATATATAAACTTGAATCTAAAAAGGATGATTGAAATAAAATCAGATAAAAAAAAGAAATTTATTATTATTCTTTTATATATTATTGCTGCGATTTTTCTTTATATAGGAATAACACTTCCTATAAACCCTCAAATAAGTTTAGATGCAATAATATCTAATACAAAAAAAGTTATATTTTTATTATTAGCAGCAATGCTTGGTTTTTTAGTAGATAAAGTATCCAAACCTTTCTTAAGTTATAATTCAAGAATAATATACTTTAAGCTTATTTTTAGCTTAATTTCTATAGCAGCAATGATGTTTGCATTAAAACATTTAATATTTAATATGGAAGATGGTATATCAGGACTTATCTATCTTCTTGAAATTGTTACAATAACAACATTTACTATAAGTGGCTTAACTTTATTAAATTTGCTTATATATAAAAATTATGATGGCTGAAGGATCTCCATATATAACAAATATTTGGTATTTTTTAGAACCAGGTCTATTAGAAACACTTGGGCTATATATTATATTGGTAGTAGCAATGGTAACTCTTTATATAATTTATACAATAATTACTAGAGTAAGGAAAAAAGAAAGCTCAAAAAGTTCCGATTTTATAATTAATAAAGCTGCTATATTCTTAATACTTATAGCAATGCCAGTATTGTTAGTTGTGTCTTATTTAACTTTTTCTATATTTAACATTTATATCGCTATGATTTTAGGAATAGCTCTTTTATTTTTAGAAAGCAGAAACGATGATTTGCAATTCTTAAAAGAAATTGAGAATAATGAAAATATTAATAAGTTTATAAAAATCTTTATAAAATTAAGCATAAAAACAGTACCTTTTATATTATCTATAATATTAGTGTATAGTTTGGCATTATTAACAATATTCCCATTAAATATGTCTTTAGTAAATATAATAGTCGGTAGTATAATACCAATATACTTTCTTATGACAGTAGGAGGTATGCTTATTTTTATTTTAGCAAATTTCCATATTGGGGATAAAAAACAACAAGTAGAAGTAAAAGCATAATATGAATCAAGAAAATAAATTTTAAAACATAGCTAAAATATCTTTTTTAGTATACTTCTCTAATCTATTACCTAAAAAGGCCCATATTTCAACATTAACATTATCTATATTTTCAAATCTTTTAGCTAATTCATAGATCTTAATGAAATCTTCTCTATTAATGTATAAACCATTTACATTATAACTTTTTCTTTTAACCTGGATTAATCTTACATGACCTTTATCATTTATTGCAATTATATCTATGGGGGATTTTGACGCTGGCGATCGCCATACTAAATAACCCTCCTTTTCCAATATCTTTTTAACCTTTTTTTCATAATAATAACCTATTCTATATAATCTATTCATAATTATATTTATAAGTAGAAAAATTAATATTTTATTATGGCAATGGTATCTGAACTTTTTGCAGTAGATGTTGAACAATTTATGAAAACATTACAAGTATTATATTCTCGTGTAGGTAATTTAATGGCAAATATAGAAAATAGAACATATAGAAATATTAATATTTTATATGAACTAGATAATCTATCTACATTAGTAAGTGAATTAAAAAGGCTTAATACATTAATAACCATAAAAGTAGAAAGACATAGACCAAACAACACAGCTCTCCGTAGCCTTTTAAAACAAATTAATGGATATATTAGTAGATTGGGTACAATCTTTTGGATGGCAAAAAACTTTTATCAAAAAGACCCAAATTATGGTATAAGTGGTTTATATGAATCTTTATATACTGTTAGACAGGTTATAGAAGAAATTGATGATCAATTAAAAATAGCTATAGAAAAAGGATTATTTATATAACTTTTTCTTTTAAAACCCCACTATCTATTAACCTTGCTAAAAACCTCGCAAAAACATATTCATCTAATTCACATTCTCCGTTATTATTCTCTAGACATAAATCAACCCAACTATATGTAGTTATATCATAGTATAAATTTAATATAGCGTTAGTGGTTATAGCAAATATTTCATATTTTTCTAATTCATCAATATCTTTTATTCCATCTTTTTTAAAGTCTTTTATTGCTTTTTGTATTGCATAGCTTTTTATTTTATATACACTTTCCGCATTTTTATAATCAACAAAACCCGGTTTTGCATAAAGAAATATATAGATTCTTCCATTTTTTTGATTAATAACTTTTATATAATCATCATAATCCATATATTTTACATCATTTGGCTCAAATATTCTTTTTTTAAGAAATTCTAATACTTTTTCTTCTATAAAGGCACCAGATTCAAAAATAGTTTTCCTAAATTCTTCATATAATTCATGCAATTTTTCTTTATTTCCAATCCATTTAGGTATTAATGTGGTTACCATATTATATCTATGAATGAAAAAATTTATAAATTTATATTTATGCAAAAGATTATAAACCTTTTTATATGTTATTTATATTATGAGTGCTGAAATATACTTATCTACCATCATACCAGAATTTTTAGCTATTCAGCAGATAATGTTTATGTTTACTATTTTTGCTTTGATAATGTCAGCTTTAAGTATAATATTAGTTTGGCATTTACTAAAAAATCAACAAAAGAATATTAAGAATTCTAATGAAAATTAAATTAAATAAAGATGTGTTAGGGAAAAATCTTTCAAGTTTTTTAAAAAATTCTCTTATTGAAAAATATAATAAAGTTAAAACTGATCCAAACCCTACAAAAATAGATATAAAATTTTTAGCATATCATGCAATTGCATATTTTCAATATCTAAATGTTTTAAATACAAATTCTGCCATAAGACTCTATAAAAAATATATATTATCTGATGGAAGGGAAAATAAACTTAAATATAATTTATTTTATTTTGATAGCAAAGAAATCAAAACAAAAAGCCAAATGATAGAGTTACCTCTTTATTTTGATGAATTATTAGAAAATGTAAGTAAATATTTGATGAATTATAAAAATATAGTAGATACAATAACAAAAGACGGTTATATAAAATATTTTTCTAAAAAATATGGTATAAATACGTCAGATATAACTGTTTATGTAATTATTAATATTTTAGAAAATATAACAATATATGTATTAATAGCATTAAAAAGACATTGGACTATTATCAATAAAGAAATAATTCCATACTTTTTAGAAAAAACTGAGGTTATAAAATCAAAAAAATAAAATTTATAAACCTTTTTATATATTATTTATATTATGGGCGTCGATACATATACAACAATTATTAATATACTTGAAGCATTTGCCAATTATATCGTTGCAATGAACGAGATTTTAACATATATTACGCTTTTACTAACTGTGTCGCTTATACTAACCGCTTTCGCTATTATGATAGCATCTATAGCTTTAATTAGAATTATTAAACTAAAAAAGACAGTTGAAAGCATAGAAAAAGCCCAATAAAATAAATTATTTATACTTTGCTACCTTGTTCTTTAATCCTTTTTGCGAAATCTCATCAAATCTTTTTGATTTTCTTTAACAATGTCTAGGTTTTTATAGACTTTGGTCCCAAAGTCTAGTTTTTAAACCTTTTGAGACATAATAATATTATGGATTATATAACATATATTACAGATTATTTATCTTTTATAACTAAAGCATATGTTGTAGTATATGCATGGTTGCTGGTTGTTAATGTTGCAATTACTTTAAGCAATTTATCTTTATTTATTATTTCTCTTTATGCTAAGGTATTTTTTTTAGGTTTTATTCTTGTTATTTTATGGCTTTTTATTGAAGGAGAAAACCTTTTTAAAGATAAAACATTTAGAAAAATTATAAAAAATATTTCTTATGTATATATTATTATTACTCTTTTAGCAGCATTTCCTTATATTATTAAGCTTTATCCTGAAGCTATTTTAATTACACTATTAAGTTGTGCTTTGGGTTACATTAGTATTATCATGTACGCAATAATTGGTTATAGCCTTTATAAAATTATTAAAAATTCTTTATAATGAAAATTATAAACTTTATATGTTGTATACAATGTATACATTGTATAAGGTTTATAAAGTTTATACATCATATAATATTATATGGTAAATGAAGAACCCCCATATGGAACAACTGCGTGGTATCTTTCCGAAATAGATGAAAGGCAAAGGCAAATATATGGATTAATATTTGATATAGATACAAAGATAGCAAAAATAAAAGAATTATTGAATGAAATAGATATATTAAGAGTTCAATTAGAAACTAATGTTAATATAGGAAAACTATGAATAAAGATATACTTAAAGAATTAAGAATTGGATCTTATCTTGCAATAACATATTATATTTCAGTTCTTATATTATTTATTTTATTAATGTATACAAAACCTGTAGGTTTTACAGAAATCCCTATGCTTATAGTGGGTTTCTTTATGATATTTGGTATGTTCTTCATCCATATGTTTATAACTAGTATATTAAAGGACATTATAGAAATTTTATTAAATGAAATAAATGATTTAAAGGCTAAGATAGAAAATAATAATAAATAAAAATGTTACTAAAGAAAATTTATAAACTAAATTATAAGATTTTAAAAGAAATTTATGTAATATTTACATTAGGCGCATTTACAATTTTATTTTTTATTTCAGTATTTTACGATTTTGCATTAAAGAACTCAATAATAACGTATGAAGAAGCATATACTAATTTGTTATATTCTATTATAATAGCTGCAATATTATTATTTATACCAATATTGATAGATATAATTTATGAAATAGTCAAAGATCATAAAAATAATGAATTAAAAAATGACTAAAATAACGATTAAAATTTCATATGATAATTACATAGAATATAAACAAATACTCGCAAAAATAGAGGGATTAGCAAAAACTTTAAATATAAATCATTATAGGTTAAGATATCTAATATTAAAAGAATTTGCAAATAATGAAAAATGGCAAAATGAATTAATAGAAAAATTAAAGAAAATATGAATATATC
>Ga0080008_161571_pt1 | contig 93137 bp, 105 predicted proteins | sample ConCONMetagenome_FD_69211 | JGI IMG/M metagenome (GOLD analysis project Ga0080008, IMG submission 69211) | Hot spring microbial streamer communities from Conch Spring, Yellowstone National Park, USA - CON_C (SPADES assembly) (version 2) | ecosystem: Environmental > Aquatic > Thermal springs >...
TCCAGCAATTGCTACAGTTATAACAATAATTAATATAGTTGCTATTATTGGAGAAATAGATCTGATAGACATATAATATTTGTTTTTTTAGTTTATAAAAGTTTTGCGTTGGACAAGATTTAGACTAGATAGTATAGAAAGTATATTCATAGATAAGTTATAATCTTTTATTATTGATATGATTTCTCTACACATTAGCTGATTAATCTATGAATAATTTACTAACTAATTAGAACTATAAAAATATAATTTCAATGCGGCGGAGGGGATTTGAACCCCTGACGGGACTAACCCATCGGGTTTCTTACCAATTAAGGTCTTAAGCCCGACCCCTTTGACCGCTCGGGCACCGCCGCGTATTTTATTTTTATTACACTTCATTTTTTAAATCTTTTTTATCATAAAAATAAAATGGTAAAAATATACAAAAAAGGAGGATTATCTGTTTATCAAGGTAGAGATCTAAGAAAAGAAAATGGTAAAATAAAATCCCCCAATAGTAAAAAAAGAAAAGCAAATTATGGAAGATATCCAATTCTAACAAAAGTATCAAAAAGTAATGAAGAAGTAAGATACATATTTAGAACTAAAGGTGGAAATTATAAAGTAAAATTAAAAAGTGCTTTATATGTAAATGTCCTTATTCCAGAAACAAAAGAAATTAAAAGAGTAAAAATATTGAGTGTTATTAAAAATCCAAATGATAAAAACTTAGATAGAGAAAAAATAATAACTAAAAATGCTATATTAAATACTGAAATAGGAAAAGTTTTAGTAACATCAAGACCAGGTCAAGACGGGGTTATAAATGGGATACTGATGAAAGAATAATTTTTAAATCAATTTATAAAATAAATTTATAAAATCTTCTTGTATATTTTGTTTATGGACATAGTAAGACCTTTAGATATAATAACACAATCAAAAGGAAAGGAAATAATAGTAGAAATGAAAAATGGTAAACAATACAAAGGTAAATTAGTAGCTTCTGATGTTCACCCGAACATGGTACTAGAAGATGTAACAGAATTGGATACTAATAAAAAATTACCTTGGATATTCTTAAGGGGTGACAACATATCTGTCATAAAACCAGTTGATTAATTAGTAAACTAAATCATTTGTTTTTTATTGAGTTATAAAAATATATACAGAAATTTAATCATAATACCACAATTTTTGATTTTTATTTATAAATTTAATAAATTAAAAATAAAAATTATACCAAATCGTCTTCAGAAATCACAACAAAATCCCCAATTGCCTTTACCGCCATAAATGGTACTAAAAATCCATCTTTTACTTTTTCTAATCCTAATCGTTGAGCATTTTCAGTAGGATTCTTTAATATGATATTTAATACCTCACCTGTTTTCTCTTCGAATTGTAGATCTGCAATTTCCCCTAATTTTCTACCCTTATCCGTAACAACTGGTTTGTTTAATAAGGATGATGCTTCATATCTTTCCATATATATAAAATAGAAAATATCTAAATATAAAACTTATACATCCTTAACACCATCCTCACCAATTCTAAATACAGCTTCTCTTTCGGGTAAGTGGGGTGCATCTATTAACCTAGCAATCCTAGTTCTTTCTTTACCTTTTCTTAGGAATATTCTATATGTAATTGCATGAGCCAAAACATGTCCCCCAACTGCTTGCTGATCTAAAGCAAAATAACCTTCTGGTTTTGCCATAACCTGATTTGTTACGTATACTGCTAAGTTATAAACTGTGGCCAATTTTAATAAATCTCTTAAGTGTTGATTTAATTTTTGCTGCCTTTCAGCTAAATTACTTCTTCCAACATATTCTGCCCTGAAATGTGCAGTAATAGAATCTATAATTATTAATCTTATATTTCTTCCTTCATGAATTAAACTAGGTATTTTCTTTACAATACTTATTTGATGATCTGAATTATATGCTCTTATAAATATTATATTCTTCAAAACACTATCTGGATCTAATTCTAAACCTTTTGCCATTTGTATAATTCTTTCTGGTCTAAACGTACCTTCGGTATCAATATAAACTGCCTGGGCTGGTTTATTTGGTTCACTTAATCCACCATCTTCCTTTGACAATTGAACATTAACTGATAATTGATGACCCAATTGCGTCTTTCCAGAACCAAATTCACCAAAAGCCTCTATTAATGCTTGTGTTTCAACACCTCCTCCAAGTAAATTATCCAAAGCTTTTGAACCTGTAGTTATCCTTTCTACAGTTTTTCTTAAATTATAAAAATCATATGCAGATACAAATCCTTGTCCAACAATATTTTGAGCCATTTCTAATAATTTTCTAGCAGTTTCTTCACCAAGTCCGGCTTTTTCTACCAATTCATGAACAGAAGACACAGCTAAATCTTCTAATGAAAATATACCAGCTTCTCTTAACTTCTGTGCAGTTTTTGGACCTACACCTGGTAAATCTTCCAAATCTTTAATTTGTTTCTTTTCGTCCTCTTCCATTAAAAAGATATATAATTAAAGTTTATAATTTTATATAGAGTTAAATTCTCTCATTAAAATGCTTTTTATTTCTTCTTTATTCAGTGATAAATATTTTAGATAATTTTCTTCTTTTTCAGTTAATTTAAATATTTTAGATCCATGAAATCCTTTTGATTTATTATTTTCTATATCTAATATTGGTAATAGAATTGATATACCATTTTCTTCCAATAAATATTGGGATAATTTTCCTTCAGAATTTTCAGAATTTTTATCAATAAATATTTTAGATATTAAAACAATATTACTTTCGTTGTATATCTTCTCTATTGAATCTGAAGAAGAATTACCATTTACTTTATATAAATTATATATTCTTAAATTTCCAGAATTATTAACTAAAATATTTATCTTTACTTTTCCAACTATATTAAATTCATTATACATCATTGAAATTTCATTATTATTAATTTTTATTTTTATTTCAGAATTATTTATATTAAAAACGTTATAATAAATATTATTGTCCAAATTAATTTCAATGTATTGATCTTTATTTATATCAAATTCTTTTTCAATTATTTTATAATTATCAAAAACTTCATCATAATACTTCTTAAATATATTTTTAAAAAATGTTGAATCCATTTTTTTCAATCTTATCCAATATGCTCTTATCCCCAATATATTTTACTTTTCCATCAATTAATATTATTACTTTATCAACATCTAATTCTTTAGCAAATTTTAAATTATGAGAAATTAATATTATCATTTTATTTTCTCTTTTAAATTGACCTAAATAGTATTTTAATTTATTTAAAAATTCTATATCTACTCCAGAATCTATTTCATCAAATATAATAATCTTTCTATTTAATAGTATTGATAATAATAATGAAAATCTCTTTTTTTCTCCTCCAGATAAACTATAATTAACTCCTCTATCTAGAAAATCTTCCGGTAATCCTAAATCTTTTCCCAAATTTAATATCTTTTTTTCATCAAAACTATCTAAAATGTACATCAATAAAGTTCTTGTTCTAATATTTTCTATTTCAACAGAATCTTGAAAAGAATAAAATATGTGTTTTGCTATATTTTCAGTTTTTTCATTTGTTATATCTATATTGTCTAAGATTATTTTTCCATCCTTTTTTAAACTTTCATCGTTTAATATTGCTTTTGCAAATGTTGTTTTTCCAGAACCATTTGGACCAAATACTAAATATAATTTTCCGTATTCAAATTCTAAATTTACGTTTTCTAATATTTTTTTATTATCAGAATATACATTTAATCCTTCTATTTTCAGCATTTAAAAAATATACCTTTAACTCTTATAAATATAACTGTGTTATACTTGCCTAAAAGATTTAAATCCAGGAGTCAAACCTCTTAAAGCCCTCTTCCTATTCTTACTATTTAACAACCAAGAATATTCTTCTCTACTATATACATTTGGATTGTCTGGATCCGCCAATATAACCTCATACCACTTGTATTTACCATCTTCCCCAACATAATATGAATTTATTACTTCTAAATTCTGATATTTTCTTTGTGCTCTTTGTTCTGCAATTGCTCTCAAACCAATATTTAATGACCTATAGTAATAATAACTTTTTGTTTTAACATGCCTTGGCATATCTTTCCTTTTTCTCCATCCTTTCTTTACTCTTACTCTAACTAATATAATTCCGTTTATTGGTTTCCATCCTAACTTTCTGGCTCTATCTAATCTTGTTGGTCTTTTTATTCTAATAATTTCAGGTTCCCTTCTCCATTTAATTAATCTTTCCTTAACTAATTTCTTTAAATTTTCATCTTTAAATCTATCTTTCCATGTTTCAAAAATATATTTATATGCCGACTTCATTGTTTGTTTTGATTATCTTGTTTTTGCTCTTGCTTATTTTCCTCACTAAATTCTTTTTGTACCTCCTTTAATTCTCTGTTTAATTTTATGTCTTCATATCCAATCCATAATATTAGTACGCCCAATATTAATAATGTTAATCCAGCCAACCCTTTTATTACTAATATAGTTTCTCCTAACCAATAATATATTAAGAATCCACCTATTACCAACAATATTAATCCTAACAAACTTTCTTTCATCCAATCCTCCATTTTTTATATCTTGTTATAAATAGTTTTTTAAATTATATATTATGCATGAGATTATAGAAGAATTACGTAAATTGATTAATACTATTCCATATGGTAAAGTAACAACATTTAAAATACTATCAGAACATTTGGGTGATATATATTCAATAAAATTTATTATAAACTATTATAAAAAATTAAATGGACCGTGGTGGAGAGTTGTAAATTCTGATGGAACTATAAATGACAAAATGCAGGAAGAATTATTAAAAAAAGAGGGAATAGAAATTACGAATAATAAAATAGTAAGTTTAGAAAAATATTTATTTGATGATTTTAATATAAAAGAGAAAATATTAAAAAAATATAGAAAAATTCAGGAAGAATTAGCTAACAAAATTATTTTAGAAGATAATATAGATGATATAAATTTAATTGGAGGAGTTGATTTAAGTTATAAAAATGATATTGGCTATGTAGTATACGTTATACTAAATAAAAATTTAAAATTAATAAATAAATATATATTCAAAGAAAAAATAGAATTTCCATATATACCATCTTTTTTAGCTTTTAGAGAAGGAGAACCAATTATAAAAACATTTAACAAAATAAAAGAAAAAATAGATATATTGTTTGTAAATGGGCATGGAATTTCTCACCCATTTAAATTAGGTTTAGCATCATATGTTGGAGTAAACTTAAATATACCCACGATTGGGATAACTAAAAAATTATTATCTGGAAATATTATTGACAATAAGATTATAATAAATAATGAAGTAAGAGGGTATAAAATAGAAAAATTTGGAAAAATAATATGTGTTTCACCTGGAAATTTAATATCTTTAGAAAAAACAAAGGAATTATCAGAAAAATATTGGATAAGTGGAAAATGTCCGGAACCAATAAAATTGGCAGATATGATTAGTAAAAAAATTAAATATATGAAATAACTCTTTTACTTATTTCTCTAAATTTATCTACCTTATAATAAAGCGTAGGAGTAATTATTGAATAAGAATATCCTAAAATCCCATATAATAAATGATCTACCCTATAACCATTATTTAATAATCCATATAATCCAAGTAAACATAAAAATATTCCTGTATCTAATAAATATGATCTATAAAGTTCTTTTCTTGTTTTTGGAAATGGATATCTTAAAGATGCTTTTACATATTTTCTTAAACTTTCTGAAGTAGTTTTTTCGATAAACTTTGATAGTTTTAATTTTTACTTTCATCATCAAAAAATATGCTTATACTTCTCTCTTTTATTTTTTCTCTATTTTCTGTTATTTTGTATTTAACTCTATATATAAGATCTAACAAGGTCATTATTCTCTAAATGCCTGTATAATTATTCTTTCTCCAACATCCCAAACCAATACTTTTTGTCCTTCTTGTATTTTACCTTTTAAATTCTCATCTAATACTTTTGCATCAAATGTCTCATATGTATCTAAATCCATTACCGTATATTTATCATCCGATATTTTTGCAATAACTTGTCCCTTTATTTTATTTATTACAGGAACTTCTATTGGATCTTGTGTTGGTTTCACTAATTCAGTAGTTCTTCCAGATATTATAGATCTTATTAAAATTTTAGCCTTCGCAGAACCGTGTTTTCCTGTCTTTGCAGTTTCCATTTCTAATACTTCCCATACTTCATTATTATACCATATATATGATCCTTTCTTTAAATCAATAACTTTCTTAATTTGTATCTCCGGCATAAAATTATTATTAATTTAAATTACTTATATATGTTACTCTTGAACATTTTATTTAAACATAATATTACATAAATTATATTAATGGTAGATTATGAAATTTTGGATAATGGAATAAAGTTATATAAAATATCATTTAGAAATGAGAATATTGCAATAGGAATATTGGTAAATATAGGATCAATATATGAAAATAGAGAATTTAGAGGAATTTCTCATTTATTAGAACATATGATGTTTCAATCTAACAAAAAATATAATAAAAATTTTATACATTTATTATTTGAAGAAAGTGGATCAATTCATAATGCAGTGACTTATTATAATTATACTTTATATTTTGCTGCAGTAACAAAAGAAGGATTTGAAAATATTGTGGATTTATTTTATTGGATGTTTGAAAATGATAAATATGACAATAATGAATTTGAAAATGAGAAAAATGTCGTAAAAACAGAAATAATGATGAGAGAAGACGATCCAATAATAAATTTGAATGATAATTTATCAAAATCTGTCTATGGAGATTCTGATTATGGAGATCCTGTGGGTGGTTATATCGAAACAATAAATAACATAACAAAGGATAATTTAGAAGAATTTAAGTATAAATATTATTCTCCTAAAAATATTTCTATATTTTTAGAGGGAAATATAAGTGATAAGGATGTTGAAATTGTCAGGAAATATTTTTCTAAGTTAGAAGGAGATAATGTAAAGTTAAAAAATCCAAGTAAGGGAAAAGGGAAAGATATAATAATAAAAATGAAAAATATACAACAAATATATTATAGTATTAATATGAATAGTGAAATTAAAAATATAATCCTAATTGATGCATTAACAAAATTTTACAATTTAGGAGCATCTTCAAAAATATTTGAAATATTTAGAAATAAATATGGTATAGGATATTCCCCCTCACTTTCTTTATCAAATTTCTATGATGATGAAATAGTATATTCATTAATAATACCCGGATTTCAAATTGATAAAGAAAAAATAATAGATAATGCTATTAGAGAATTTTTAGATAATTTAAAAAATATTGATGATAAATATAGAAAGGCAAGATCAAATATATATAAATTTAATTATAATCTTAGAAAAGAAAATATATTAAAAAGAATAGAAACAGATTCTTATTTGATAAAAATATTGAATATGGATTATGATCAATATTTCAATAAAGTACACAGTCTATTATCAAATATAGATAGAGATTTTATTGAAGAGAATGAAAAATATATATATGATTTATTTGAAAAGGGTAAAAAAGTTATAATTTATCCTGAAGATTATGACAAAAAATATAATTAAAGGAATTGAAGAAACATTAAGAGAAAATAATATAAACGAAAAACTAACATCTCCATATATTTGGGAAAAATATAAAGATCCGTTTAAGGTATTAATAACAATACTATTATCTATAAGAGTAAGAGAAGAAAAAACATTGGAAGTTTCCGAAAGATTATTTAGTAAATATAATAGGCTAGAAGATATTAAAAATGCATCTTTAGAAGATATAAAGGATACAATAAAGGACATAGGATTATATAATAATAAGGCAAAATGGATTAAAGAGATTGCTGAGAAGTGGGATTATGATAAATATTGTGATGAAGAATATATTAGATCTCTACCCGGAGTTGGAAGAAAGATTGCAAATGTATATTTAATAATTGTATGTAATAAAAATTATATTGCAGTAGATACTCATGTTCATAGAATATCAAATAGGATTGGATTTATAAAAACAAAAACTCCTGAAGAAACTGAAATGGAATTATATAAGGTTATACCTGAAGAATATTATAATAAAATTAACTTTTTATTTGTTTTATTTGGAAGAAATATATGCAAACCAATTAATCCAAAATGTAATATATGTAAAATAAATAAATATTGTGAATATTATAAAAAATTATTTAGGGGGGATAGATCTCTTTAATAATTCTATATGCTCATCTATAAGTTTTTCTTCCGCATATTTTTCTAATTTTACCTCATTATTTATCTTTACTTTATGGAATAAGAATAATTTATTTTGTAAATCTGCTGTAAAGGTTCTTATTTCCTTTAAGGATTTTAAATATTCTCTTATTTCGTCATTCAATATTTCTGATAATTGTTTTGTTGCAATCCAAATTCTTATATGGATTAATAATGAACTTTTATATCTGGAATTTTTTAATGCTAATATTGTTTTCTTTGTTATTTTAGATACATAAGATATCTTTTGTTCACACCATATACAATAAATACAGCATTAAAATTGTTTTTTACAATATCATTTGCAATATCATTCAATTTATTTTCATCATACAAATATATTTTTGCTACTTTATCTTTATATCTGTATTTTGATAATAGTGAAGATACTAAAGAAGATGCCAGAGATGAGCATATTCTATCTGGATATGATATTATTGCTATATTTTTATATCCATCAAATATACTCTTTGTTATAACATATCCTGTTAATCCTCTTAAGTATATTTCATCTTCTAGAGAAGCCAAACTTATTGTGTCCATAAAATACTATAACAAAGTTGTATTTAAAAATATAGAATAAAGAAAAATAAAATTATATAGGGCTTTTACATCTTCTTGAATATTTGTTTTGTTGCTAATTGTATATCTTCCCTCTTTACAGTTGTCCTCTTTCCATGGGTTGCCAAAGCTACTGCTCCTTTTGCAATTTCTAATGCTATATCTTCCAATTCTTGTTTTAGGTATCTAATTGCTTTGTCTGATACTCTTGTTACTCCTGCTTGCTCACCCTTTTGTTTTAAGATCCTTTCAACTACAGCCATTGGAATTCCTCTTTCTCCTCTTGCCATAAAATATATATTACTGAACTCCCTTATAAATTTTTCATATTTTGACTAATGAAAACTGGATTTTATCATAGAGATACTTTGAGATTTTAACTACACATATTTTTATTTTATAGTATTACATGTCCCATAGACATATATCAAAAAACCGACATTTACCCAACAAATTTAAAATTGGGGTAAATATTTAAAAAATAGATTATTCTCTTGGAGCTAATACAAATCCAAATTTAAATTTATCGGTTGACTTATAATCAATCCATATTGGTTTTCCTGAATCAAATTTAAATGTTAATGTATCGGATATTTTTGCTACTTTAGATAATTTATATAAATAGTCTACAGAATATCTTGCCATTGCCTTTGATGGAACTTCCATAGACAATACACTTTCGTCTTGAGGAGTTAAATCAATTCTCATATCTTTTAATTCTCCTTCAGCAATAAAAGATACTTTTGGACCATCTGGATTTGTAACAATCTTTATTTCATCCGCAATTACTTTTGCAGATTCTATTATATCATAAAAAGCTCTTGAATCCATTTCAACTTTTACAGATAATTCTAAGCTTGGTAAATCCATAAACGATCCTTCAGATTCTATTAATGGCAATGTAAATACTTTCTTAGCCTTTCCATACACGGCTAAAACAAATTTATTCTTTTTTTCATCTATCTCCCATGATATTTGATTTTTTAATGCAACCCTTGTCATTATTTTCTTTAAATCTTCCAAATTTATTGTAAATTTTTCTTCATCCTGTACATCATATTCTATGAACATATTTGGATACATATCTAATAATATTACTGCAACATTTGCTGGATCTAATGATGATAAAAATATACCATCCTTATTTGCTTTAAATGTTCCTTCCGATAAAAAACTTACTATTGCGGGTAATATATTTTTAATCTCTTTAGCTTGCGGGAAGACTACCTTCATTCATAATAATTCCAAAAAAATTTTAAATATATATTAGTATGATGGACGACCCAGAGCCCATCCAATTGCTAATCCTATAAAAAATATTATACCTGCTTGTATAGGGTGATTTTGGACAAAGTTTATAATGTCAAAAAATATCTGAGCAAAATTATTATATAAAAAGTGTGAGAGTATAGCTAATATAAATACTATACCAAATATTGCAAGTACGAATGCAATACTACGTCTTGGCGCTTGGCTTCTCATAAAATCATTTAGATCTTTTAATATTTAAAAATATTTTATATATAAATCCCCCAGAATATTTATCTAGATATTCATTGTAATTACCGCATTTTGGAGAATGTATACATCTTGGGCATCCGTCAAGACATTTACATTTATTTAAAGATATTATGGACTTTTTAATTAATTTTTCTATATTATTGTATAATATTTCTGCTAAACCAACTCCAGATTCATATCCTTCATATATGAATATTGTTGGTTTATTTGTTTGAGGATGAATTGGGTATGAATATCCACCAAGTTCTTGAGAATCTACAAATGTTACAACTGGAGATATTTTTATTATATTATGTTCTATTGCATGTAATCCGGATCTAAATGAAGATTCATAATCAACAATTTTCTTAATTAAAAATATTAATATATTATCTTTTATTTCATGATTTCTTTCTAAAAATTCTCCAATTATTTCCTTTATTTTTTTACTTGCTAATCCTCTATATTTTTCATAAAAGAAGTCTTTACTTATAGTAGAAGAAAAATTTAATATTTCATCAACATTTATATTATATTTTTTCTTTTCAATATATTTTTTTAATTTATTTAAAAAGAAATTATAATAAATACTTTCTAATTCCCCCTGATATCTCTCAGGTATTATAATCCATATTGCTTTTGTATTAAATTCATAATTTATACTCTTTTCATAATAATTTATATTTTTTATATAATTTTCTCCCATTTTATATTTTTCGATATATCCAATAAACTCTTTTTTTACTTTTATTTCTCCTAAATATATTTCCCAATCATTTATTACTTTTTTATCTATTGTATTAATTATCTTTACATCTTCATAATATATTGGACTTGTTTCTATGTTTGAAAATTCTGGTCTAAAGAATACAAATGTAACATTATCTATATTATAATAATCTGTTATTCTAATTGCCTTTCCTGAAGAATAATATACCATTCCTGGTAATAAATAATCATAAAATGCTGGTTCATCCATTTCTTCCAAAATTTTCCCCCTACCTTTTAACATATTTATTATCCTTATCAATCCTTCCTTTTTCTTTATTCTTTTTATCATATCTTCTTCTTCCTTTGTTAAATCTACAATATAATATACATTATCTGAAATATTTCTTAATCCAGAATATATTACTTGAGTATTTAATTTATAGTATTCTTTTCCAAATAATGGATCTCTTATTTTTGATACAATATTTTCTTTTTCCAATTCTTCTAAATATTTTTTCTCCAAATCATTTAATATACTTTTATCAATTCTTCCAAATTCATTCATCAAATATTTCAAATGTTTCTTAACAACTTTTTCATTATCTAAATTTAAAGAAATATTATCTAACTTATTTTTCTCAATTCTATCTAAAAATTCATTTATATTTGTTGAATAATAAAAGTCTAATGCATCTTTTTTAAATATCATTATGTCTATTGAATCGGAAATCCTTCCAGATCTTCCAAATCTTTGGATTATTGAAGAAATTCCATCTCTGGGTATTCCATAATTTACTACAGATCTTATTTCACCAATATCTATTCCAAGTTCTAATGCAGATGTAGTTAATAATATTAGATATTCTCCAGATTTGAATTTTTGTTCAATTTCTTTCCTTTTTTCCCTTAAATAACTTGCCTTATATGTATAGATTTTATTATATTTATCTAAATCTTGTGATTCTAATCTTAATAATTCAACGCCTTTTTTTGATTCAATAAATATTAAAGACTTTATACTATTTTCTAATAAGATTCTTATTGACCTTTTTAACAACAATCTCGAACTTGAACTTTTTGGGTCTAAACAAATTATATATTTTCTATATTTATTACTATAATCTTTATCAATCAATTCAAAATCTAGATCAAACATGTTTTTTGCAAATTCTACAGGATTTCTTAATGTTGCAGATAATGTTAATATTTTAAAATTATTATTTTTGTAGAAATATTTTAATAATCTGATTAATCTTCTAAATGTGTATGCAGCGTTTGTTCCAAATACCCCTCTATATGAATGCAATTCATCTACAACAATCAAATCTAAATTTCTAAAGAAATAAAATAATTTGTCATGGTTTTTTAATATATATAAATGTAAATTATCAATTGTGGTTAAAATTACGTTTGGTCTTTCTCTTATTATTTTTTCCTTTTCACTATATGTTAAATCTCCCAAAATAAATTTCATCTTAATATTTAATTTTTTATTTATACGATTTTCAAAATCTTTTATTAATTCTTCAAACTTTTCATATTGATCATATAATAATGCTCTCAATGGATAAATTAATAAAAATGTCTTGTTTGGATGTTTTAATATATTGTCAATAATATATAATCTAAATATATAGGATTTTCCTGAAGCTGTTGGTGTTGTTACAATTAGATTTTTGTTTTTATATAATAAACTTAATGCTTTAGCCTGATGCTTATATAACTTAAAATTTTTAGAATTTAAATACTCGTTTAATTCTTTATTATAAAATTCAAAATTATCAAACTCCGCACTTTTATTATTAATTAATTTTGTTCCAACTATATAATCTCTAAACTCTTTTTCAAAAACATTTTTTAAATCGTCAATATTCATATTTGATATATAAGATTAAACATTTTTATATTAAATATAATGAAATATTTCTCAGAATTAGCAGAAGTATTGGAAAAAATTGAAAAAATTAATGAAAAATCATTGAAAATTGATATTTTATCCAGATTTATGAAGTCTTTAGATAAAAATGAATTAAAAATAGCTATTTGGTTAATTTTGGGAAATACTGAAGAAGAATGGGTTGAAAGAAGATTAAATGTATCTGTTGGTACAATTATAAGAGTACTAAAAAATCTAGGAGTGAATATTAAAGAATTAAGTTTATTATATAAAAGATTTGGGGATTTAGGAGAAGCTGTTAAAATTATTTATGAAAAAGGAAATATAAAATTAAATAAATGGTTTGCCAAAAAATATACAATAATTGATATATATAGTGAATTAAAGAAAATTGAAAATTTAGAAGGCGAGGGATCTAGAGAAAAAAGAATATTATATTTAGAAGGAATATATAAAAACTTATCACCTTTGGAGGCAAAATTATTTACAAGAATTTTACAAGGTGACATGAGATATGGTGTATCAGAAGGAACAATTGAAGATTGTTTATCTTATATATATGGTATTGATGATGAAAAAATTAAAATTGCACATGCAATAATTGGAGATATTGGTATTTTGTCAGAATATTTATTTGATAATCCAAAAAATATTGAAAATGTTAATATTAGGTTATTTCATCCATTTAAACCAATGCTTGCAGAAAAGGCAAATAATTTTCAAGATGTATTTAATAATTTTTCTCCTGCAGCTTTTGAATTTAAGTTTGATGGAATAAGAGCACAAATACATAAAAAAGGAAATGAAGTAAAAGTATTCACTAGAAGATTAAAAGATGTAACAAAATCCTTTCCAGATATTGTAGAATTAATATTAAATAACATAAAAAATAACGAAATTGTTGTTGAAGGAGAAATTGTTGCATGGGATTATAATAAAAATTTACCATTACCATTTCAAGAAATTTCAAAAAGAATAAAAAGAGAACATGAAATTTCAAAATACATAAAAGAAATACCTATTAAATTATTTTTATTTGATATAATTTATTTAGATGGAAAATTATTAATAAATGAAGAATATATAAATAGGAGAAGAATATTGGAAGAAATTAGAGGAAATGTTGATTTAACCCCAATGATAATTACAAATAAAAAAGATGAGGCAAAGAAATTTTTCAAAAAATCTATTAATATGAAAAATGAAGGTCTTGTTGCAAAAAAATTGGGTTCAGAATATATCCCAGGAAAAAGGGATAAATCATGGTTAAAAGTGAAAGGACATTTAGAACCATTAGATTTAGTAATAATTGGAGGAGAATGGGGACATGGGAGAAGAAAAAATTTTATTTCGGATTTATATTTGGCTGCATTAGATAAAGAGACAGGAGAATATTTAATGGTAACAAAAACATTCAAAGGATTATCTGATAATGAATATATTCAACTAACAAAAGAATTATTAAAATATAAAATAAGAGAAGAAGGAAGAATTGTTTGGTTTAAACCAAAGATCGTTGTAGAAGTTATATATGATGAAATACAAAAAAGTCCAAAATATAAATCTGGTTTTGCATTAAGATTTGCAAGGGTTAATAGAATAAGATGGGATAAAAATGAAAAAGATATAAATACAATACAAGAGATAAAAGAATTATATGAAAAACAAAGAAAAGAAGAAATATAAAATAAGTATATCTTATATTTATAAATGAACAATGCTTAATATGGATTAAAATATCATAAAAACATCAAATTTAGTATGGGCCCGGGGGGATTTGAACCCCCGACCTCCCGGTTATCAGCCGGACGCTCTAGCCCCTGAGCCACGGGCCCTAAAATTTATGATTATTTATCTTTTATAAAAGTTTTTTTAAATTAAATTTAATGGATTTCATAAGTCAATTATTATTAAGGATTTACCAATTAATAGGAGAACCTGTTTTAAGACATATATCAAACACCCCAGATTATGCAATATACTTTATAATTTTCATAATATTTATTACAATTGGATATATGATAGCAAAGGTTACTATATTCATATTAAAGATTATATTCAATTATACAAAATTAAATCAAATCCAAAAGAAAAATCCCGAATTATTTTATGGAATAAATTTATCTAATTTAATTATAAATTTGATAAAATATTACATACTATTATACTTTCTAATATTGGGAATTGTTGTGAATCTCCCCCATTACTCCTATTTATTTTATATTTTAAATCTAATTTATACAGCAATAATAATATTATTTGCTGGTATGATTATTGGAGATATTATTGCATATCTATTTAATATAAAGAATAATGTTGCAAAGATTGTAAAGGGAATTATACTGTATCTATTCTTAATTATTGCATTATCGTATTTGGGATTAAACTCTACAATATTAGTTCAAGCTTTATATTATTTATTGCTATCTGCAGCAATATCTTTTGGAATAATGATTGGTATTATGATAGCATTAGAATATAAAGATGAAATAATAAAAATAATAAAATGAAAACATGTGAACTGTGTGGAAAAAGTACAGATAAATTATATAAAGTATATGTAGAAGGTACAATATTAAGTGTATGCAAAGATTGTTTGAAATATGGAAAACTTGTTGATGAAAATGGAAATATAATAAAAGAAAATAAATTAAAAATAAAAGATATTGTTGGGGAAGTTATAGATGAAAATTATAATAAAATATTGATAAAATATAGAGAAGAACATAAATTAAAGCAAGAAGATATGGCAAAATTATTAAGGATTAAAGAAAGTTTGTATAAATCAATAGAAAATAAAAAGATTATACCAGATATAAATCTAGCTAAAAAAATTGAAAAAACATTGGGAATAAAAATAACTAAAAAGGAAGTATTAACTGAAAAAATAAATAATAAGGATAATAAAAATTATATAACAGTTGGAGATATTTTGGAATTTGAAGAATGAATATATATCATATATTATATCTATTTTTTGAATCTTTTCTATTAAATTCTCTTCCTATATCTATTGGATCTTCTACATTATTAGCATTGCCTATATTATCTATTGTCGGAATAAATATATATAATGTTGTTTTAGCATCTATTATTTTGGGCATAGGATCAGCCACCGGGAAGCTTGTAACATATACTATCGGTATTTTTTTATCAAAACCTCTAAGAAATAACAAAAATTTATTATTCATAAAAAGAATATCGAATAGTAAGAAATTTTATATGGTTTTTTTCTTTCTTAACTTATTACCACTTGTTCCATTTGATGATCTATTATTTTTGTCATTTGGAATTGAAAGACTTAGTATATTGAAATATTATCTAATAGCAATTCCAGCAAGAATACTAAAATCTTTTTCGGAATTATATGTTGAAATATTTATTTTAAATAAAGTGAGTGAAATATCACACATACCATTATTTGAATTATCTATAATATCTGCAGTAATATTTATTATATTCAGTATAATATTTTTTAAATTCGATTGGGAAAAATATTTTAGTAAATGGACATTAAAAGAGAAATAAGAATATTGGGAATTGATGATGGTTACTTTGATAGAAATAAAGATAAATATACAATAATTGTTGGAGTTATAATGAGAGGATCATTACAAATAGATGGGATACTATCAAATAAAATTGAAATAGATGGATTTGACGTAAATGATAGAATAATTGAAATGATAAAAAGAACAAAACATTATGATCAATTAAGAATAATAGCAACAAATGGAATATCTTTTGGTGGTTTTAATTTGATAGATTTTGAATATCTGTATAATGAATTAAAAATACCAATAATATCTTTTGTGAGAAAAAAACCAAATATAAATAAATTTATAGAAGCAATTAAACATACAAAAGATTATGAAAAAAGATTAGAGATAGTAAAAAAATATCCGGAGCCAAAAAGTTATAAAACTGAATATGGAACTTTATATTTTCAATATTGTGGACTAGAATATAATGATGTAATAAATATAATTAAATTAACATCTGTACATTCTAGAATTCCTGAACCAATTCGAGTTGCACACCTAATTGCAATGGGAATAACAAAAGGATATTCAAGAGGAAAACCATAAAAATGTTTTACATAAAACATCAATATGGACATTAAATCATTATTAAAAAACTGGAGAGTTTTAATATTCATTATAATTCTTATAGCATCTTCGATATTTGTTACTTATGCATTAACTAGTAAAAGAGTGGAAGTTTCTTCTAGCACTATTCTACCAAATGGTACATATATATATTCAATAAATGGTTGTCAAGTAAATTCAATAAATTCTTATTATGCATGTATATATGATAATATTAATTCTTCATTTTTACAAATAAGTACAGGTAGTGGGAATATTATTTTAGAACCACATCAATATCATTTATTAATAAATGAAACAAATATCATACAAACTTCTTTAATATCTTATGGAATAGATATTGCTGGAGGTTATTTATTAATATTAAATTCTTCAAAACCATTAACGCCACACGAATTATCTGTTGCAGCACAGATAATTGAAAGGAGATTAAACTCTATTGGCGTTAAAGCAATAAATATATATCCAACATCTGAAGGATATATAATTATTCAATTACCATATTCTGAAAGAGATTTGATTCCTTATATAACTAGTCAAGGGGAATTCTATGCAAAAATTGGTAACACAACTGTATTCACAGGCTCTGATATAAAACCATTATTTGGTGGACAATATTCTGGTTTACTAGGATGTTCTCCAGTTGGTAATCAATATGTATGTACATATTATTTTACATTATTATTATCACAAGAAGCTGCTAATAATTTTGCAAAAGCTACGCAAAATTTATCAGTAGTGCTACAAGCTGGTGGAGCATATTTAAGTGAGCCGATAGTATTCTATTTAGATAACCAAAATGTATCAACATTATTAATTGCTGCAAATTTAAAAGGTTCAAATACCCAACAAGTTAGTATTCAAGTATCTGGAATTGGAAATACTTTAGCACAAGCAAAAAATAATGCATATGAGCAAGCATATAATTTATACATAATATTGGAAAGTGGACAATTACCTTCAAAGTTTAATATAGTTCAAGAATCTGTAATTCCACCAGTATTTGGATATTACGTATTAAAATCTTTTGAATTAGTGATACTATTAATATTTATTGGGATATTTGCAATACTGTATGCAGTATATAGAAATATAAAGGTACCGACTTTACTTACATTGATATTAATATCAGAATTTTTAATCTCGTTTGCAATAGGCATCGCACTACGTCAGACATTTGATATTCCAGCATTTATTGGTATTATATTTGGAACTGCAACTGGTATAGACGATCAACTAGTAGCTATTGATGAAATACTAAGAGCAAAAAAAGAAAAAAATACTGAAGTAAAAGAAACGGAAAGATTGGAGAAAGCAATTAAAAAAGCCATGTTTGTTGTACTGTTAGCAGTTGTATTGGAAAGTTTATCAGCATTTCCAGCATTTGTAGCAGGTTTATCATTATATAAGGGATTTGCAGTTATGTTAATAATTACAGTGTGGGTCGGATATCTAATAACAAGGCCAGCATTTATTAATTTAGCAAAAAATTTACTCTAACTTTTTATAATAATCTCTCATTCTAATTGCATCTTCTTCAATATTTGGAGATTCTGAAATTACAATGCCCTTAATCCTATATTCTTTTAATAATTTTAATATATCTTTCCAAGGCATATCAGATTCTTCTAAATTTAGATGTGTACCTTTTTTATCTAAAGCTATACCAGACATGTGAATATGCATATTGTCCAATGCTTCTCTTCCAAGTTCATTTTCTATTTTATCCAATATTTCTCTAAAGCACTCTATATCATTTCTATTACTTCTATATCTTAAATGGGCAAAATCTACTGCAGGTAAAACATTCTCTATATCTTGAGATAATTTTATTATTTCATCCATATCACCAAATTTTTTTGATAATTCCATCGTTTCAGGTCTTATATAAATATCAATACTTTCATCATTTAATTTATTCATTAATTTTTTTAAATTCTCCTTTATTACGTTATATGTCTCCTCCTTTGAATTATTTAAGTACCAACCCGGATGAAAAACAACAGAATACCCTCCAGATAAGTAAAGTAATCTAGCAGCACTATATAACATATTTATTGATTTATTTATTTTTGATTCTTCAGTAGAATTTAAATTAATATAATATGGAGCATGACATGTTAATATAAATTCTTTATCTTTTAGATATTCATTTATATTATATGCAACATCTTCTCTTAACTTTACACCATATGTAAATTCTATTTCAAATCCATCTAAATTCAATTCTTTATATGTATACATAATCCCGTTTAATGTATCTCTTTTTTTAGAAGATAATGGAACTCCTGCAGGACCAAAATGCAATTTTTTTGGATGTTTTACCATAATGTTATTATAATACTTTTAGTTTAAAATATATTTTTTCATAAGAACTTATCAAAAGCAATAATAGATAACATAATACCTATGACCATAAAAAGTATTTTTAACATTTTTAATATAGATATAACATTAAATTTATACTTTTCTAAATAATACTAAAAATTCTGTATGAACCAATTCCAAGTTTTTTGGTCTAAGAACTTTTCCCTTTTCATATATCCATTTTCTATAAAAATTCTCATATACTCCAATAAACAAAAATCTATTATTTGAATCTAATAACTTTAATACAGAAGTTATGTTTGGTAAAAAAGATACCAGATATCTTCCAAATTTTAATGAATTATAAGCATGATCTAAGGTATTCCATGGATCTGGTATATCCAATATTATTAAATCTACGTCTTTTTCATCAATTCCCTCATTAATATTCTTTAATTTTAGTTCAACATAATCTAATAATTTTAATTTTTCCAGATTTTTCTTTGCAATATCATAAAAATCTTCCCTAATTTCATATGAATATACCTTTCCATTTGGTCTTATAGAATTTGCCAAATATGATGTCAATATTCCAGAACCAGTTCCTCCTTCTACAATTCTCATTCCAGGATGGATATTTACTAAAGAATATAATAATCCCATATCTTTTTCATGAATTGCTTGAGGTCCTCTTTTTAAATATTTGACTAAATCATTAAAATTATCTTCCAATATTAAAAATTCCTCATTTAAATGGGACTTAATTATACTACCAGGTTCTTTATTTAGATCTTCCTTTTTTATTATTCCAAAATTTGTATTAAAATCTCTATCTTTATTTTCTACATAAAATTTTTTGCCGGTCTTTCTATGAATTATTATCATGAATATTTCATAATATAGAAAAATATATGAAAAATTATGATAATATTATTTATAAAACTTTTATCTACGATCATTCCATAATGATGATATCAAAATATTTAAAAATAATCAAAATAAATTTATATATTCTTTGAAGAAATAATAATATTTATATATTTTACTATTGTTATTATTTAGTAATGAATAAATATTCATATGATTTAGACAGTATTATAAGAGATAGTTTTAAAGGAACTATAAAATATCTTAGAGATAACGGTATAAATAATAGAGAGCCAATATTAAGAATAACAAACTCTTCTTATTTAAATGAAAATACATTAATCTATCTAGCAATTACCACAATCCTCTCTTATAATGAAATTTCTAATATATTAGAATACGATATCAATTATATACCAGTATCACCTTTAATATGGACTGCTATATTATTCTGGACATTATGGAGATTTAGTATATCCTATGGAATATACGTACCAATAATGAAAACAATTTATATTATAAAAGATCCATTAAAGAGGGATATAGATAGAATACTAGATAATCTTAGTTCGAGAAACATAAGTGGACCTTCTATTATTCGTATAAAGTCATCAGAACATAGTGTAGTAATCTATCCGGTATACACGGATGGAAATAATATAGAAGATGCTGTAACAAAATCCATGATTGATATTGTAATGAATCATGAGACCACACATTCTATTGTTGGTATAAGTGAACTAAAAGCTTCTGCTTTAGAATATATATTATATTTTTATAAAAATAAATTATACACGTACCCCAAAATCTATGAAATTATAGAAGAAAATGTCAAAAGATGTAAAAAATATGTTGAAGAAACTAAAAAATACGATCCTTATGATTTAGGAAAATGCTATGCAAATATTATTATAAATGAAAATAAACAATCACCAAACATAAATATAAAAAATATAATAAGAAAAATTAAACATTTATCTAAAAAAGATGTTATAAATATAATAAAAAATTATAATATTAATCAAAACTTAAAAATTTAAAAATATTTTTTAAATTAGTTTATATATGAACTTTGATCGGAAGATTTAATGACGAAGATTTTTCTATTGATAAATTCTATAAATCAAATTTTATAATCAATTATGCTATGGAGGACAAAGACTCACTCAAAACTGGTTTGGAAATAGATATCGTAGATAGATTAAAAGTGCTAGAAAGAATGAAAGAAAAAGGTTATAATCCATATCCATATGGGTTTGATAAGACGAATGATATAAAGGAAATAGTAGATGAACCTGATAAATTCATGGATAAATATGTTAAAATTGCTGGAAGAGTTTATTCAATTAGAAAACATGGCGGAATTGCATTTTATGATATAAAAGAAGAAGGTTATAAAATACAGGCTGTTATTAAAAAAGATATAACAAAAAATTTTGAAGATGCATACGAATTTATTCAAAGAGGAGATATAATTGGTGTATATGGAAAAATAGGAAGAACAAAAGCCGGAGAATTATCGGTATTTGCTGAGGATTGGGTTATATTAACAAAAGCATTAGTTTCCTTACCAGATCAATGGTATGGATTTAGTGATGTAGAAGAAAGATATAGAAAAAGATATTTAGACTTATTAATGAATGACGATGTAAGAAAATATTTTGAAATAAGATTTAAAGCAATAAGTTATATTAGGAAATATTTTGAAAATTTAGGATATATAGAAGTACAAACACCAGTATTACAACCAATATACGGAGGGGCAAATGCAAAACCATTTATTACATATGTAAATGATTTAAAAGAAAATTGGTATCTTAGAATTGCTACAGAACTGTATTTAAAAAGGTATATGGTTGGAGGATTTAATAAAATATTTGAAATCGGACCTGATTTTAGAAATGAATCAATAGATGTAACCCATAATCCAGAATTTATAATGTTAGAAGCATATGAAACATATGCAAACAGAGATAAAATGATGGAAATAGTAGAAAATTTAATATATGGAATTGCAAAGGATGTTATTGGAAAGGACTATGTTGAATATAATGGTAAAAAAATATCATTGAAACCACCTTGGAAAAGGTTAACAATGTATGATGCATTAAAGGAATATGCAAATATAGATGTAACAAAACTATCAGATGATGAAATAATAGAAATAATGAAACAAAATAATATTCAATTGGAATTAAAAGAGTATAACAGAGGTTTAGCAATTACCACATTATTTGAAGAATTGGTTGAAGATAAATTAATAGAACCAACGTATATTATAGAACATCCAAGGGAGAGTACACCCTTATGTAAATTAAGTAGGAAAGACCCTTCTTTAGTTGAAAGGGCTGAAGGATATATATTAGGAGTAGAAGTTGCAAACATATATTCTGAATTAAATGATCCAATATTACAAAATAGATTATTATTAGAACAGGCAAAAATGAGAGAATTGGGTTTTGAAGAAGCACATCTATATGATCAAGATTTTATAGAAGCACTAATGTATGGAATGCCGCCTGCTGGAGGAATTGGAATAGGTATAGATAGAGTAATAATGTTATTATTAGGAATAAAAAGTATAAAAGAAATATTACCATTTCCAATGGTTAAGAAAAAAACAGAAAGCGAAGCTGTAAAAATATTGACAAAATATACAATAGAAAATCCAATTGTAAAAGGTTATGAAAAATATTGAGCCATTTCAACTCCAACTTTTTTAACATGCCATAACCTTTTTCTTCATTTTATTTAATAATTCTCTATATTTATATAAACGCCGCGGGTGGGATTTGAACCCACGCCCCCTTTCGGGGATATGGTCTCAAGCCATACCCCTTGGACCACTCGGGCACCGCGGCATATAAATAATTTTGATCTTTATACAATTTTAAAATATTTGGGTTTTAAATATTCTAATAAATCATGGACTATACTTGATAAATCAAAATTATCTGAAGAAATATGTATAAAACAATAATCAATTCTCTCCCAATAATTTAATGCAATAGTAAACTTATTTGTATCAAATAAAAATGATGAAAATTTTTCCTTATCTGATATTATTATCCTTTTATTATTTATTACTAGTTTATACTTATCAATTAAATAATCAAAAAATTTATATATATCTTGTTCAGAAAATAAAAAGTTGTTTCCTATTCCATTAAGAATTAGCTTTACTTCCATATAATATTCTCTCTCTTATTATATTATCTATATCTTCTTCTGTTCCACCAACTTCTACAGATTTTATTACCTTTAATATTGCTGGATTCTTTAATGCTAACCCAACTGCTAAACATGAACCAGTTTCTAATTTTGTTAATGCTTCAAAATATTCTCTAGATAAATATGGACATGTTTTTCTTATGAATTCTAAATCTTTTGGATTGATTATTTTTAATAAAATAAATGTATTTAATTGAGATGTAATATCTTCAATAATATTAGAAGGTACTTGGGATACCAAAATTAATCCTAAACCAAACTTTCTTCCTTCTCTTACAATTAAAGATATTCTTGAAGATACTTCACTATTTTTAGATGCAAATCTATGTGCTTCTTCGATTACAATTCCCAGTATGTCTGTTTTATTATTAAATTTCCAAGATTTGTATTTTTCATATACAATTTCTAATAATATATCTATTAATATTCTTTGTTCTTCTATTGATAAAGGATATAAATCAAATATAATCACCTTTGGAATAAATTTGTTAAATTCTTCTAAATACACTTCCCCATTTTCTTCTTTAACTATATTATAATCTGAAATACTGAAATTTCTAATATCTTCTAATAATTTATTAAATAAGTCATCCACATTTTCGCCCATATCATCTACATTTCTTGGAAATAACATCCAATCTTTTATTCTTAACAATCTTGATTGCAAAGATCTTATTACATCTTCTCTATTTTTATATTTTTCAAATATTTGTGGAGGATCTCTTTTATTTACCATTTCTAACAATTCATCCATGAATTTTGGCGCTCTTCCCTCTTCTAATGATAAAATTCTATATAATAAGGAATACACATGAGGGGCTTGTTTTCCAGATATTCCCAAAAAACTTTCCATATAATCTTTTATATACTTTAATGGTAATTTTGCATTATATACTATTACATTTTTCTTATTTCTTTCACTTATTAATTTTTCAATAAATACTTTTTCCCTTTTACTAAATGTTATTATTATAGAATTTTCAAACGATAATATATAATCTCTATGAATATCAAATAACAATATTGGTATATTTTTCTTTGATAACTCACTTATTATGTGAGCAACAGTTGTACTTTTTCCAGAACCTGTTATTCCAAATATACCGGTGTGTCTTATAATTAAATTTTTTATATTTAAATCTACAATAAATTCCTTATTTTGTAAATTTATTTTTCCTAATGGTATTGATAATACTTTTTCCTCAAATGAATATATTTTACTTACCTCTTCCTCTTCTGGTAAGAATACTTCGTCCCCGGGAACTGGCGGTGTTTTTGGTTTCTCCTGTAATATTTTTCCATTTTTTATTACACCGACAAATATGGCTTTTCCAATTATTAAATATTGAGATTTTTTTATTTGTCCATATAATAATTCTATTGCTTCATAATCAAACAATCTTTCTTCTTCAATTGCCTCTGATTTTAAATCTTCAATTATCCCAAAATAGAAAGAATCGCCAATTCTTAATTTAACTATACTTCCTATGCCGACCGAATATCTTTCCTCTGGATCAACAACAAAATAAAAATATTCTGATGTAGCTTCTTTTATAACATAGCCAACTTTCATAGATGTATATTTATAATATACTTTTAAACATTTTTTATCTAAATATTTTAATGCCTGGTGCACTTAAAGTAATAATACCTGAAGGTAGAACATTAAGAGATGTTATACGTATTGTAGGAGTAGAATTAAATGGACATAAACCAATAATTGTAGAATTAAAAAAGATACCTGGTGTAAATTGGAGATTTGCTAATGCTGTATGTAGTGTACTAAAGATAAATAAATGGCAAGCTTTGGGATCTTTAACAGATGAAGAATTAGAAAAATTAGAAGATTGCTTAAAAAGACCACAAAATCATGGTATACCTGCCTGGATGTTAAACAGAAGGAGAGATTCTAGAGATGGTCAGGATAAACATTTGGTAGGACCTGATTGGGAAATTCAAGTAAAAATGGATATAAAAGATGAAATTGAATTGAAAACATGGAGAGGAAACAGACATATGTATAAATTACCTGTTAGAGGACAAAAAACAAGATCTCATCATAGAAGAGGTTCCACTGTTGGTGTAATAAAGAATAAAGAATTAAGAGCTCAACAAAAATCTGAAAATAAAAAGTAAAATGTGGAGAAATAGAAAAATCTGGGAAGGTCCAACTCATCCTTGGCAAAAAGATAGATTAGAAGAAGAAAGACAATTATTAAAGCAATACGGACTAAAAAATAAAAGAGAATTATGGAAAGCTTCTACAATTGCTAGAAAAATAAGATTCTATGTTAGATACTTAAATGCTAAAAAAGCTGCTGGGGTAGATGTATCAAAAGAAGAAGAAAAATTAAAAAATAAGTTAGCTAGACTTGGATTATTAAACAAAACTTCTGATATAAGTGAAGCTTTAAACATAACAGTAAGAGAAATATTGGAAAGAAGGTTACAAACAATTGTATTTAGAAAAGGTTTAGCAAAAACAATAAAGCAGGCAAGACAACTAATTGTACATAGACATATCGCTATAGGTGATAAAGTAATAGCATCTCCTGGCTACTTAGTTAAGATTGATGAAGAGGATAAAATAGGATATAATCCTTATTCAAATATAAATAAAGAGAAATTACTAGGCCAAAGTATGGATAAGAAAGAAAATAAAGAATCGGCCGTACAAGAGGTTAATCAAACTTTTCAATAATCAATCTTTTTCACTTTTTCTTTAAAATTTTCCTTAATATTTTAGATATACACTGTCATCCAATCTTCATACATTTATAAATATGCTAACTATAATAATATAGAAAAATTTATTAATAAATATTTAAAAATTCCAGAGTTGTATATATATGGGTTTTTATTATACAAAATTTTATGGTAGAATATTGTAAATTTCCATATGAAGATGAAAAATATGAGATTCTTATTAAGATAGAAGAAGAAACAAATGAAAAATATGGTTATAATCCATGGAAAAGGCCAATAAATGAATTGCTGGATTTCTCAATTATTAATTTAGATAAACCGAAAGGACCTACATCACATCAAGTTTCTGGATGGATAAAAAATATTTTAAATAAAAAAGCAGGGCATGCGGGTACATTAGATCCAAAAGTAACCGGGATATTACCAGTAGGGATTGGAAGAGGAACAAAAGTATTGAAATTATTGTTAACTACTGGAAAAGAATATATAGCATGGATGCACATACATAGTGATATTGACGAATATAAAGTATATGAAGTATTAAGCAAATTTCAAGGAAAAATTATTCAAAAACCTCCATTAAAATCTGCAGTAAAAAAAGTTCCTAGAGAAAAAAATGTTTATTGCATAAAGGTATTAGAGGTTGATGGTAGAGATTGGCTATTACAAATTGCAACAGAAGCTGGTGTATATGTAAGAAAATTAATAGATGATATAGGAAAGGCTTTAGGAACAAAAGCTCACATGCAACAATTAAGAAGAATTAGGGTTGGAGAATTAAGAGAGGATTCTGAAAAATATCCTTTAGTTACTTTACAAGATATAGTTGATTCTATATGGTTTTGGAGAAATGAAAATAATGAAGAATATATAAGAAAGGTTTTTTTACCAGCAGAGGTTGCAGCAGAACATACAAAAAAAATATGGATATTAGATACTGCAGTAGATGCAATTGCACATGGAGCAAATCTAACAGTAAAAGGAATATCAAAACTATATTCGAATATAAAAGGAGGTGATCTAGTAACAATATTTACATTAAAGGAAGAAATAGTTGCTTACGGAACTGCATTAATGGATTCTGAAAAAATTTTAAATTCGGATAAAGGTATTGCGGTTGATATTGATAAGGTTATTATGAAAAGAGGTTTATACCCAAGAGTATGGAAAAAATCTAGTACACAATGAAATTAATATTAGGTATTGATGAAGCTGGAAGAGGACCTGTAATAGGACCAATGGTAATTGCTGGCTATTGTATTGAAGAAGAAAAAATAGAACTACTAAAATCTTTGGGTGTTAAAGATTCTAAAGAATTAACAAGAAAACAGAGAGAAGATATTTATAATGAAGTAACAAAGTTGACATATAAATATAAGTATATAATAATTGGTCCAAAAACGATAGATTATTATGTATATAAAAATAAATTAAATTATTTAGAACTTGAAAATATGATAAAGATAATTGAAGAAATAAAACCAGACAAAGTAATAATTGATTTTCCAGTAGTTAATATGAAAAAAGTAATAGAATATATAAAAAATAATTTAAAAATAAATATTGAACTGGTTGTAGAGAATAGGGCAGACAAGAATTATCCAGTAGTATCTGCTGCTTCAATTATTGCAAAAGTTATAAGAGATAAAGAAATCGATAAAATTAAAGAAAAAACCAATATAGATTTTGGGTCTGGATACCCGTCTGATGAAAGGACGATTAAAGCAATAAAGGAAAATTATGAAATACTAAAAGATTATATTAGGGAATCCTGGATAACAATTAAAAAAATAAGAGGAAAAAATCAAAAAAATATACTTAATTTCCTTAATCATTCTCCTTCAAATTCCTGAACATTACTTTTCTTATATTCATAATGCTTTTCAACTTCTTTCATAACTTTATTTATTTCTTCAATCATTTCCTGTGATATACTATCTATTTTTACATTATTAATCCCTATTCTAATATATTTATCCCATTCAATTTTTATCCCATTTTCATTTATTTGCATTTGGTGTCTTAATAAACTATGTTTTGTATCCCTCATTTTCCACACAATAATTGATCTATATAATTTTCCATCTATCTCATCTAAATCCATCCTTACAATTCCATCTACCGCATGTTCAACACCGGGTCCTCCAAATCCCCTCTCACCAACAGAAATTTGTGAAATAAATATTGCAGTACATCCTAAACCAGCAATCAATCTTTTTAATAACATTACTATAGATCTTGCCATTGCTGGTTTTGTTAAATATAATGTAGAAATAGAATCTATAACAACCCTTTTAGCATTTATATCTTTTATTGCTTGTCTTACTACATCTAATAGCTCATGTATATTATCTAAATCTCTTACTAAATATCTTTCTCTTTGAGCTGCAGTACCGGTTCCACCGGTAAATGCATCTACAATTGCTATTTTTCCCTCTTCTTCATATTTTGATATATCCCATCTAAAATTCTTATAACTCCTTCTAACACTTACTGGATGTTCTTCAAGTGCAACAAATACACCATTTTCATTATTCTTTAATCCATTATATAAGAACTGTTTACCTAAAATTGATTTTCCTGTACCGGGTCCTCCACTTAATAATACTACATTTCTTTCGGGTATTCCCCCATATAATATTTCATCAAATCCTGATATATATGTTCTAACTTTGTATATCATTATTATAGTTTGGAATAAGTATTTAAACATTCATAAATAACAACATTGTTATATTTTAATGGCAAAGTACTTAATATTATTAACAAAAGAAGATAAAAACACTGTAGAAATGGCTTTAGAATTTTCAAAAGTATTAAAAATGAGTGGAGCAGAAGATATAAAAATTTGTTTTACTTTAGAAGGAATTAAAGCTTTAAATAAAGAAAATGATGAATATAATTTAATCATATCTAAACATTTAGAAGATATGAAAAATTTAAACATAAATATATATGCATGCAGAAAATGTATGGCAAAATTTAACATACCAGAAGAAAAATTAATATATAAAAATAAAATATTTTCATATGAAGAAATGAATAAATTAGTAGATCAAGGGTATGCAATAATTACCTTTTAATTTCTATTATTTTTCCTTCAACATTATCTTTAAATAAATCATCATGGGTACATAATATTATTTGATAATCGTCTAGACTAGATATTAATTGAGCTAAAGATAATCTTATATTTTCATCTAAAGATTCTGTAGGTTCATCCAATAACAGTACATTGACATTTATGTTTAATATAGAAGCAATTGTGAGTCTTAATGCCAAGTCCAATATCTTTGTTTGTCCTCCACTTAATCCAGCTTCATCAATATATTTCTTAATACTTTTCCCATCAATATTTTTAATTACATAAATATAAAATAGCTTTTCGTCTTTTACTTTACTTTCTTTTATATCTATTCCAACATCCATAATATCTTGATATCTATACAACTTTTTAAAATAGAATTTAAATGCATTTTCCAGATTTTTTGATAATTTTTCCCTATTAACTTCTATATATTTTAATAAAACATTATATAAAGACCTTAAAATATTTAAGTTTTTACTTATATTTTTTAACTTTTCATTTATATTATTATATATATTTAATTTTTCTTTATAATTTTTTATTAATTCGGGTTTCAGATTTTCATATTTCTTTATTTCTTTATCGAGTTCATTCAATTTATTTTCAAACTCATATAGTGAATTCAAATTATTTCTTTTATATATATCTTTTATCTTTTCCAAATTCTTTTTCATATTGTCTATTTTCATTAAAGAATATCTAATATTATTTATCTCATTTTTTATATTTTGATATTCTTTTTTTAAGTTATCTATTACTTTATCCAATTCATTTTTCTTTATATAATTTATTGTATCCTTTATTATCCTATATTCATTTATTTGATTTATTCTATAATTTATTTCATTAATTTCTTTTTCAATCCTTATCTTTTCATTTTCAATGTCCAATAAATTTACTTTATCTTTAATTTTTCCCTGAATATATAGTAAATATCTGTATTTATTCTCCATTTCCTGATATAGTTTATCTAGCTTGTTTTTTTCATTTTTAAATTTATCTAAATTTTCTTTATCTTTATCTAAACTTTCTTTATATTGATTTAGCAATTTTTTATGTAAATCTCCATCTAAAGCTCTTTTACATACTGGACATTTTGATATCTCTCTATTTAGAATATTTAAATATTCTTCTTCTTCTTTTATTCTATTTTCTAAAATTATAATATTATTTTCCAATTCCTTCTTTTTATTCTCTACATTTTTTATTTCACTTTCTATATTTTTATATTCTATATACTTTTCTATATTTGAATATATTTCTTTTAGTTCTTTCAATTTATATTCTAACTCTTTTTCATTAATATCTTCTAAATACTCTAATTCCTTTTTTCTATTTTCTAAATATTCTAAAGATCTATTTAATAAATCTTTTGAATAATTTTCACATTTTAGATTCTTTCTTTCAGATTCAAGACCTAATATATTATCATATAACTCTCTTTCTTTTTCTTCATATTCTTTTAACTTTTGATTTAAATAATTTTCCTGAGTTAATAAATTATAGTCTATACTATTTTCCAATGTTTTTAGCTCTAAATAATCTTTATATATATTATCTCTTATTTTCTTTAATTCCAGAGACTTATTAACTTCTTCTAATAATTTTTCAATATCTTTATCACCAAAAATATTCTTATATAATTCTATATCCTTTAATAATAAGCTCTTCTCTTTTTCTTTATATTCTTTTTCTTTTTCTAAATCTTTTATCAATCCTTCAACTATTTTTAATATTAAAGAATAATATTCTATATCAAATATTTTTTCTAATAATTTTGTTAATTCAATTTTTCCAGATAAACTAATATATCTACCCAAGTCTCCTTGTTTTATGTACAATATATCTGTAAATTTCTCAATCCTATTTATATTTAATATTTCTTTTATTTTTTTATTAACAATATCCGGTCCGGAAGCTATAATTCTATTTCCTTCATATAATATTGCTTTAGATTCTCCATTATTATTTGAAGATCTAACTATTTTATATATTATATTTCCTTCAGATATTTCTAATTCTACATTTAAATTATATGAACCAGTTCTTATTAATGATGATATATTTGATATATTTATACTTGATAAAGAATCTTTTCCAAATAAACCAAATAATATTGCATGAAATATAGATGTTTTTCCAACTCCGTTTTCTCCTATTATTATATTTTTTTCATCGAAATTTATCTCTAAATTTTTATGTATTTTAAAGTTCTCCAACCTTATTCTATTAATCCTCATTTTATTAATTGTTTAAATATTGTTTCTCTTATTCTATCTAAATCGGAATTCTTACCAGAATACATTTCTTCAAATAATTCTTTTATATTATTAAACATTTTTATTACTTCCTGTTTATCATTTATAAAAAATGAGCTATCTATTATATTATCTATTGTAATTATTTCTTTACTTAATTTTATTTCCTCATCTAAAGAATAGGAGTCATCCAATATTAAATATCCAGATTCTATTAAATTTTCTAATAGATTTCTTATATTAATATAATAATCTTTTTTATATCTAACCTTAATTTTTATGATTGTTTCCTTTGATTTATTATAAATATCACTCTTTAATTTATTTAATCCATCATCATTATTTATTATATCTTCATAAATATATATTGTCCTAACATTTAATTCTTTAAATTCTATATCATTGTCTTTTACATAGAAGAACCCTTTCTTTATATTTTCTTCATCTTTTGATATTTCAGTCCTTTCAGTAGAACCTGGTAAGGCAAAGATTATATTATCGTGCTTTTCTAAATGTTTTTTATGAAAGTGTCCAAATGCATAATAATCTGCTTTAGGAAAATCATTCAAAGATAAGATTCTAGGTTCTTTACTATGACCCTCCAAGATATTTTCTGGAAATATATTTACTGCTCCATGAAACATAAAAATATTGTAGCCATTATTTTCAAATTTCAAATTTAATAAATTTTTTTTGTAATATATTCTTAATTGTTCATATGATAAATTTGAAGGTTCTGATATTCCATAAATATACACATCTTTATGTACAAACGGTTCTTTTATATTTGCTTCATATATTAAACCCAATCTTTTTAATATTTCTAAAACGTTTTGTCTTTGTCCCTTTGTATCATGATTTCCCTTAATAAATATTAATGGTATTTTATGATCTTTTAGTTTAAATAATATATCCAATATTTCCAGAAGATATTTTGAATCTATCCTAAAATAATCATCAAAGAAATCTCCAGAATGGATTATAAAATCTGTATTTTCTCTAATTGCAAAATCAATGACTTGTCTAAATGAATTTAAAAAATCATATTTTCTGATTTCACCATATTCTACCGGAATTTGACATCCTAAATGCGTATCAGAGACATGAATAAATTTCATTAAATATTATTGTGTGAAAATTTTTTATTTATATTTTCCAAATACTCATTTAAATAGTTTAAAACTATTTCTTTATCCTTTTTATAATAATCAAAACTTACTTTTAATAAGAAAGAATCTTCTGTATAATGTATTTTAATAATTTTGTTTAATGTTAATTCGTCTTTATCGATTCTTAAGTATATATTGTAGTTTTCATCAAAATTACAATTACTTTTTATATCTTCAAATCTTAATCCTAAAGAAATTAAATTTCTAAAAAATATATTTACGCTATTTTTATCATTAATTTTTATTTCATATACTTCAATTATATTACTTATTAATCCCTTATCCTTATAATTGTTTATTTTTATTTTCTTTCTATCAATATCTTTTAATAATAAATCTATTGCATTTAATATTCTGTTTTTATCATCCCATTCATGTATATTCACCCTCAATAGCACAAAGGAAATCCTCATAACAATTATATACATACATAGAAAAGTTTATATTTATAAAAAAATTTATATGTAAAATGGTAAAAAGAGCTCAGGGTTTACCTATAAATACTATAATTTTGGCAATTATTGCAATAATTGTATTGGTATTTCTTGTATTAATATTCACTGGTGGAATCGGAAGATTTGTTTCAAGTACTGGCCAGATAGGTCCATCAGCTAATCAAACAACTGGTGCACAATGTTCACAATTTGCAACAGCAATACAGCAACAAATGGGAACTTCTACAAGCCCATCCTCTCAATTACAAATGTTAGCAAATTCTCAATATGTATCTTCGGGCTGTAGTGTTCATTTCCAACATTCATTTATTTTATATGATGGTTCGGAAGTCTTATGTGGACTTGGTCCTGATAAATGTCTATATTTATCTGATCAACAAAACAATCAAGGATGTACTCCACCCAACGGTATACCTGGTTGTGAACTCAAGAGATAATTTATTTTTTTATTACTAAATATTTTTTCATGATAGATAAGAATCATGTTTCATCTATTTTAGGTATATCAAAAACAAAATTACAAGAACTAATAGATGAAAAAATAAAACAATATAAAAATTTAATTGATGAAGAAACAGCTATTTTATTGATATTAAAAGAAAGAGGATTAATATTAGAAGATCTATATAATATAAAAATAAAAAACTTATATCCTGGATTAAAGGTAAAAGAGATAAAATTAAGGATAAACAAAGTACTAATAAAAAAGGGTAATTTAATAATTCTAGAAGCTGGAGATGAAACAGGATTAATTAAGTTAATAATTAAAGATCATAAATGGAAAAGAAAAGAAAGCTTATTAAAAGAAAATAGCAATATAAAAGTAAAAAATGGTGTAGTACTAAATAATTTTGTTCTATCAATATTCATAAATAATATAAACTTAATAGAGAAGATAAATGAAGAAATAAATCTGAATCAAAATTATATATCATATAGATATATAAGATTACTAAAAGAGAATGAGAATAATTATATAGTATTAACGGACAATTTTAATGTACTATATTTAGAAAAGAATATTCAATTAGAATATAACAAAACATATACGATAAAATTTTATAATAAAAGACCTATTGAAATTATTGAATTAAAATCCTACTAAACTTATTAATTTATCAGGATTATTGTAATACATACTCATAATTCCTGCAATCTTTCTATAATTTCTTATGTTATTTTCTAGTATATATTCTAGTACTCTTATTTTAAATTTAAAGTTAGTTTCTATATCACTTTTATCCCAGTTCCTGATTTCAGCGATTTTATTTAATATATAACTTTCACCTGCTATGTAAGTATCGTCTCTTGGATTCCATTTAAATGAAATTATCCTATCAACATCTTTCTTTTCTTTATTAAATCTAAGTATTTCATATATCTTATCTACTCTTCTTACATATTTTCCTTGGTATTTCAGTCTTTTGAGGAATACAACCCCATCCAATACTTCTAATAAAGCTGGAGGTAAGCTAATTGGTGGAGATAATAACCTATCCATTAATGCTTCAAAACTTTCCGCATGTATAGTACCCAAACCGGCATGACCTGTTGCCATTGCCTGGAATAATATATAAGCTTCTTCTCCTCTTACCTCACCTACAATTATATAATCCGGCCTTTGTCTTAAAGCAGCTTTTAATAGATCAAACATGGTAACTTCACCATACCCATTTGGACCATATCCAGGTCTTGCAACTTGTGATAACCAGTTGGGATGTGGTAACTTTAACTCTGCAGTGTCCTCTATTGAAACTATCTTTTTCTCGGGTTTAATAAATAGAGATATTGCATTCAAGAATGATGTTTTACCTGTAGCTGTTCCACCAGATATTAATAATGATCTACCCTCTTCTATTAATGTCCATAAATATGCCAACATATTAAAGTCCACAGTTCCATATAGTAATAAGTCAACTGGTGTAAATGGGTCTTCTGTAAATTTTCTGATTGTAAATGAAGAACCTCTCCTAGAAATATCTTTTCCAAAGGTTATCTGAATTCTTGATCCATCGGGTAAAGCTGCATCTAATAAAGGATTTGCAACAGATACAATTCTACCAGCTCTCACAGATAATTTTATTACAAAATTATCTAATTCTTCATCAGAATTAAACTGTAGGTTTGTTTTTATTTCACCTATTAGTGGATTCCTATGGAATATGAATATTGGATAATTTATACCAGTACAGGATATATCTTCAATTAATGGATCTCTCATTAATGGATCTATTATTCCATAACCAATTGTATCTCTTATTATATAATATAATATATATGGCAATTTATTTGCATCTATCTGATATCCTTTTTCTTTTATTATACTCAAAGCTTGTTTTATTATATAATTTCTCATATATTCCTCATTTTTTTCCATTCCAAGAGGAAGTTCTGATATTCTAGTTAGATCATCAATTATTTTATTTATAATCTTCCTATCATTATCATCTATATTTGGTTCTATTACGTGATATACAAGTTCTCCATATTCATTATCCCACGATATATCTACATATGCAAATATATATTCTCTACCAAGAATATTCATTCTAGTTAGTGGATATTTAAATTTACTTACATTTTCGTTTTTATTGTATAATTCTATGAAAAATTTAAGTTTATCTTTTTCGGTAATTTTTATATTTTCCGATGGTATACTAACCAAACTTATATTATAAATTTTTTTCTTTTCTCTTTTCTTTTTCCTTTTTCTTTTTTCATATTTATTACTAATTAATGGTATATAAATTGGTTGATATGCTTTAGGTGCACTTTCTACAATATTTATTTTTTCAATCTTTTCATTTAATTTTCTTCTTAATTCAATTTTTTTTCTTACTACATCTATAACATCATCAAGAAAATCATAAATGTTGCTCATATATTTAAAGAAAATTTGGGAAAATATAAATTTAACTTATATATAAAATGGAATCTACAGAATAATTCTTATATTGTAAAAAGAAAGAATTCAAACCATGGCCATAGATAGGACGGAAATAAGAATTGTTATTTAAATTTATAGATAAAAATTTTTCATTATATGTTATGTACACTACGTTATTAATTGCACTTATTGAAAACTTATAATTCTGGGAAGGTTGGCAAAAGAGATTTGCATTATATAAATAAGAATAATATATACAAAATTTAACATTTGATTCTATATAATTTAAAACTACTTTATCATAATTTGATGGGTTTGTTATATAATTAAAATATAAAATCGTCAATTGGGAAATATAAAATAATATTAAAGTTATTAATACTATTTCTATTGCGTTTACTGGCATTATACAACAGAAGCTTGTACATAATAATATACTAATTGTTTACAAACAGTAGAATTTGGATTATTAATTATTTCTAATCTTTTATATTGTAGATTTACATTAACAGAATTTCCATTTGTATTAACCGATGTTTGACCAGCTGGTTCTATTACTATTAATTCACATTGTCCATTTTGAGGATTATACATTGGTCTACACTCTATTTGATATTGTATAATTCCACTTAATTGGGTTGCTGAAAGTAAACATTTTGGATAATATGATACACCAGATATTCCTACATTACGTTGGGGTATGAATGATACAACATTATTCTGAACAATTATATTAAAATCAAAATATTGGGTTATAACATTTTTAGTACTCGCTAAAGGCAATATTAAGGTATTATTATTTATATCTTGTATAATTATATTAGAAGAATTTACTTTTACTATAAGATTTGAAATTCCACATAATTGAATAGAATTATAACCAGATAAAGGTACTGAAACTGTATTGTTTACATTACATGGAATATATATGTTATAATTTATTGGAATTACAGAAATAGATGGATTATAGTAATTTACTGGTGTTTGAAATGAATATTGAATTAAATTACCATATATATTTAAAGATCCTCTTGGTAAAGTTAATGTAATAGTTTGAGATCCTTTACTTTGAACAACTGATGATATAGCATCTGCCAATGTAGTTAATTGATTCTGAATATTATCTACTGTAGACCTAATCTGGGATTTTTGTAGTAGTGGTATACCCCATTCATATATTCCTATTGCTAAACCAACTATAATGGCTCCCAGCAATAAATAACCGATAAGATTTGATTGTAATTTCATTTTATAAAGATACTAAAAAAATTTATTAATTTTTATATCCTTTTGTTATAATTTTGTATTGATGAACTTATATAACTTAAGCCTTGATTATTTTTTATACTTTCTATCTGCTTCTTAAGATTATCTAATAATTCTGCTACTTTTAAGTTAGCTTTTTCTAGGTTTTCTATTCTCTTTATTAATTCGGTATTATTTTCATGTGTTTCTTTTTCTTTTGGTCTTAACAGAGCGGCTTCTTTAAATATTTCAAATAAACTCCTTAATTCTTTATATAAATTATTTGTAACGACCACTAATTCAGATATCTTTGCCTGTAAATCTATATTACTCTTTATTAATGAATTTGCAATTTCTTTATAAAATGATGTATCTATATTTGATTGAACATAATACAGTTGAGCTTGTGCTTCTTTTTTAGCTATTGGATTTGTTTCGGATGGTGTAGAAACCTGTTTTTTTATTTCTTCAATATTATTTTTTAATTCTCTTTTTAATATAGCTAAATCATTCTTTAGGTTTTCTATCTCTTCAACCAATTTTTCAAAAGGGTCTGTTGGTATAAGTTCATAATCTGGGGATGGCATAAAAGAATAAAAAATTTTGATATTTATAAATCTTCTAAAAAACTATTCTTCAACCTCCCCCTCTTCTTCAGATTTACTCGATGACTTTTCTTCTGTTGATTTTCCTACTGCAGCAATAACGTCATCTATCTTTAATATCATTATGGCAGCTTCTACTGCCGACTTTATAGCTTGTATAGTTATATTTGCTGGTTCTATTACATTTTTCTCCCACATATCTGCAATTTTACCTTCAATTGCATCTATTCCAGCCCATTTTTTACCTTGCTCATGCAATGCTCTTAACTGTGTCATTGCTTCTATAGTATCCATACCAGCATTTTCTGCCAATGCTGCAGGTATTGCTTCTAACGCATCTGCAAACGCTAACATTGCCATCTGTACCTTTGATGATTCTTTCTTAGCTTCTTTTCTTATTCCTTCTGCTAATTCCATTTCTAGTGCACCACCTCCAGCAACTACTTTTCCATATTTAATTACTGTTGCAACATCTTTAATTGCATCATTTATAGACCTCTCAATCTCTTCAGCAACGTGCTCAGATCCTGCCCTTATTAATATTGTGACAGCTTTTGGATTTTTACATCCAGTTATAAATATCATATTTTCATCCGCAATTTTTCTCTCTTCAACTAATTCTGCATATCCCAAATCATTTTCTGACAATTCATCAATGGAATTTACAATTTTTCCACCAGTTGCTTTTGCTATTTTTTCCATATCTGATTTCTTAACCCTCCTTACAGCTAATATTCCATATTTTGCCAAATAATAGGCTGCTAAATCATCAACTCCTTTTTGTACAAACACAACATTTGCCCCTACTTTCTTTATCTTTTCTACCATTTTCTTTAACAACTCTCTTTCCTTATTTAAGAACTGTTCCAATTGCTCTGGTGAGGATATATTTATCCTGGCATCTGTCTCTGTTTCTTTAATTTCAATAGCATCACCTATCAATGCTACCTTTGCGTTTGAAACAACCTTTGGCATTTCTCCATGTATTTTTTCTTTATCTATTACTATTCCATCAATTAGTGATGTCTCTTCTACACCACCACCCACTTTCTTTTCAATCTTTAATGAATCTAAATCTACAATTATTTTCTTTTCTCCATTTGGTAGTTCTACAACATCGGTTACTTTCCTAACAGCATCAACAATTATTTTTGCCAACTTATCTGAATATATAGATGCTATTTTTGATGATAAAGCAGACTTAGCAACCTTAATTAGTATATCTTCATCGTTCATTGATACTCTTTGAGCCAATTTATTTACCAATTCTTCAGCAATTATTGCTGCCTTACTATATCCTTCTATAACAACTGTCGAATGTATATTTTTATCTAATAATTCATTTGCCCTCTTCAATAATTCACCGGCTAAAACTGTAGATCTTTTTGTACCATCTCCTACTTCTTTATCTTGTGTTTTTGCTATTTCTATTACTAATTTAGCAGCTGGATGTTCAACATGCATTCGATCTAATATTGTTGCTCCATCGTTTGTGACAGTTATATCTCCTAATTCATCTACTAACATTTTATCCATTCCTCTTGGACCTAAAGATGTCTTTAATATCTCTGATACTAATACAGCCGCCATGATATTTGATCTCATTGCTTCTCTACCTATCGTCCTTACATATTTTTCTGGAGATAGCACAATTGGATATAATCCTTTTTTATCCCCTGCCATATATATATTATATATATAAGACTTATAAATTTTGGACCAAAAATTTTTTATTAATTTGTTTTTTCCCTATTTTCTATTAATCTTCTTATTTCCATTATTATATTATTAATATCAATTTCTTTATTGTTATAAAAAACGTAATATTCTTTTTTCATTTCTTCTAACTCATCTTCTATAACTTCAAGGTTCATTGCCCATATATTTGTAAAAATTTTATTATATGGATAATTCCTTTCTTTTAATAACCTTTCATATAATATATTTGGATCAGTTTTTATAACAATATATAGATCACACTTATCATATAAATGAGCAAAATTCCCCTCTATGATAATGTATTTATCATTTAATTTTTTTATATAATTATCAATTTCTTGAAATAATTTATTTTCATCTATTATATATGTTTGTTCAGCCTCATCATATTCTTCATATAAATTATTCTTAATTGCAAAATCATATATATCAATCAAAACAGCACCAATTTGCTCAGCCAATTTCTTTGCTATTGTGCTTTTTCCAACACCAGGTGCTCCTGTTATACAAATAATCATTTCTTTCTTATTACAAATTCAGTTTTTGGACCTCTATATAATGTGGATTTGTTTATTGCCATCATGGGTATTCCAAATAAAGTACTTAACAGACCTTCAAAATATCCTTCCATAAAATACTCCTTTATTTCTACATTTTTTTCCTTTAATATATCTTCTATATCTTTTAATACTAAAGACTCCATTGATGAACTTAATGTAATTAAAAAATCTAATGTTTTAATATCAATAAATATATCTTCTACTTTTCCAAAACCTAATTTCTCAATTAATTTAATTATTTCTTTTAGATAATCTTCATTTAAAACTCTTTCCATTCCAGAATACATTTTATATGTAGTTGAAATTATAATACCAAATCTTTTTCCAGAATCTCTAATGAAATTTAGATTATTTATTTCTAAAGCTTGTAAATATAAAACTTGAAATATTTCAGAAGGAATTATTAAAAATTTTATATCAGAAATATTATAGAATTCATTTTTATCTTTTCTAATTAGCTTTATTATTGGTGTACTTCCGTGAATCATCTCTAAAAAGCTTACATCTTCATTTATATACCATATTTTTGCTTTTCCGACAACCCTACAATTTAGGTATCCTCTCTCTTTTAGTATTTCTAGATGTTTAGATAGCGTAATTCTATTAATATTTAAGATTCTCGATAGTTCAGAAATGGTTAATCCATAAGCATTCTGTTTAAGAACCTCCAATAATTTTTCTTCTACATCATTAGTACTCATTAATATTTTTTAGAATTGGAAAATTTATATATATTTATCAAAAGATTAATATATGAAAAGAGAAAAAATTATTAATTTATTGGTTATAGTCATAGCTTTTATAATTTTAGTATTACTAATAACTACCAAACCTAGAATAGTAAATTATACAAATAATATTAACGATAATGATATATATATATACACAAATCCAGATAATATAACGATTGCTGGACCCTATAATATTACACAATTGGAATTTATACCAATATATTCAAATACAAGTTTATATAATTCATTGAATAAATATAGATATCAGTTATTTATTTTTGATCCAACATTGAGTGGATATTACAATGCAGAAATTCTTTATATATTGATATATTTATTAAAGTATAATAAAAATGTTATATATGTGTGTTCTTTCTACTATAACAGCTCTGGATGCAAATATTTTTTAGAGAATAATAGTATAAATGATGATTTTATTCTTTTATATGCTATGAATAATAATTACGAAAATATTACATATATTCTACCAAGAAATGAAACATTATTAATATATTTAGTGCCAACAAACGATTCTTATGGAATAATCTTTAATGATTGGAATAATACAGTCATTATATATAACAATAATAGTATAATTGCCCAGATGGTGGCCCAAAAGTTTATATTATACTATTATGGGATTATCAACAATTAGAAAAATATTAAATTACCAGTTTGGAAATAATGTTGGGGATAAGATAATTGAAAAATATGGAGAAAAGATAAAAATAGAAAAAAGTAAGAAAACAGGAAGAATAAGGAGAATATACATAGATGATGGGCTATTTGGAACTATAGAACCAACAACAGGATTTGTTATATTAACATTTTACGGAGGACTAATAGTAAAAGAATTTTTAGAATTCCCAAAATATAGGATTATTGTAAAAGATGAAGCAACAAAATTTATAAGAGAGGGAAAGTCTGTATTCAATAAATTTGTCGAGAATTTAGATGAAAATATATTACCAAGAGATATTGTATTAATAGTAGATAAAAATGATAATTTATTGGCAATAGGAGAAAGTTTATTGTCTGGAAAGGAAATTAAAGATTTTAAAATTGGAGTTGCTGCAAGAGTAAAAAATGTTTGAATATATAATAAAAAAATATTACAATAAATTAATAGATTATTCAAAAAGAAATAACAGATTAAGAAAAGAATTAATTTTATCAGTATTTCTTGCAAATATGCTAATATATTCAATACCACTGTACTTATTTAGCTACTATTATATCGTTTTACCATATGATTTTTTGATGAATTATTCAGAATTTATATCAAAAATATTATATTATTCAAACATAGATTTTATATTAGAAAATAATGTTTTATATATAAAAAATATGAGTTTTATAATTAATCAGGAATGTACTGGCTTTAAATCTTTATTTGGTATATTTGCCCTAATATTTTCTACACCAATATTAAATATAAAGAAAAAAATACTTTATTTTATTATTTTTTCTCCAATATTATTTATCCTAAATATATTTAGATTATGGTCTGTCTTTTATTTTTATTATATGTTTGATATCGACCCCTATTTTTTACACACCTTTTTATGGGAGATTTTTACAACAATATTTTTAATTATTTTTTGGTTAGTATTTTTAATTAAAAACAAGAAAGAATTATTCGTTTAAACTTTCTAAAATTTTTTTAATATTCTCATATAGATTTTGGCTTATTTTTTCAATATAAACTATATTATTATTTTTCATATAAAATCTTACATAATCACCTAGATTTAATTTATTTATATCTACAGGTTTATCAAATGCATATTCTTTTCCACTTATTTCTATTATTACTTTATCTTTCATTATATTTTTTATTTTTCCATATATTATCCCTTCTTTTATATAATTAAATGATTCATACATATAAAATATTTTCATTTAAATTATAAAGCTTCTATTACTGCTGCTATAAATATAAATAATATTGCTAGAACGAGCAGTGTTAAAGAATCTGAAAGTATGTTTTCTAAACTTTCTCTATCCAAGTTTTTTATAAATGCTATAGATAGAATATTACCTGCCAATGCTGCTAGAAAATATCCTAAAAATTCTAATATCCCATGTGGTAATATCTCTATTAAACTAATAGCTGGAACTAAAATAAATTTATGTATAATATTATTTGACATGTATTCTGATGCTTTTAAGCCTAGGAATACTCCAATAATTGAAGCATTCCACAATAATAAATATATTGCTCCAGCACCAAATATTATTGAAAACGTAAAGAATAACAGTAATACTGTCATATTATTATATAATATATATGTGAAAAAACTATTTGTATGTATTACATTTGCATAACTTAGAGCGATAATATCTCTTCTAATGCTCTCTATTGCTTGTACTTGAGGATAAAATAAATTGTGATTTATTAAGTAACTTATATAAAAACCAAATATTGATGCAAAAAATATTATAAATGATATTGTAAAATATTCCTTGTATCTTAGAAATATGTTTTTCTTTGATTTTATCTTTTCAGATATCATTTCATCCTTTTCTATTATTTTATTATATATCTGAACGAAAGGAACTAAAGATATTGCAATTATCAATATTCCACCATAAGGCCCGGCTTTAAGTGACAATAATGTAGAAAATAATATTATTACTATACTTAAAAAGAATAGTACAAGATAATTATACCTTATCCTCTCTATTAAGATATCATACATAATAAAAATTCCAACTCTATCTTATTTAAATTTGACGGTATTATAATACATACTGGAGGATCTAAATTTATATTTAACAATTCCTTTATCTCTTTATAATATATTTTCTCATTTTTTCTATTTAGGTTGGAGCATACTATTAACTTAAAATTTTCATTAAAAATTTTTTCTCTTTTACTATCTATCTCCAATAATCTTTTTATTGCCTCTCTATGATCTAAATACTTATTATTTATCGGATCTAGATCTAATAATACTAATGTATGTAAATTATTTCTATAATTTCTTACAACATAGTCATAAAATTCTGTAGATTCATGAAAAGATATTGAAACTGTTCTTCCAAACTTATATAAAAATAAACCTATTTTTCCAATTTCATCAAATATTGATGGTGAATTTATTATTTTAAATTCTATATTATTTTTCTTACAAAGCTCTATAAAATACATATGAGTGGTAGCAAATAATGGATTTCCAGATGTTATCAAAATTATTTTCTTATTTTTATTATTTAATATTATCTTCTCTAAATCAGATTCTACAAAATTCCTATCAACGATCTTTATATCTTTTCTTATATTTAATAAAAATTCTTTTGTTTCTTCATCAATAAAATTCGTATAGTACTCTAAAAATATCAAATCTGCACTTTTTATTTCTTTTATCAACCCACAGGGTATTTCATCCTTATTTTGTCCCAATCCAGATAATATAAACATTTTACAAATTAAAGAAATCTTTGATTTGCCTTTCCTTAGATTGATTTCCAAATGTTTGATCTATTTTCATCTTTAACGCTCTTAAACTGGAATTTGTATATTCATCTAATTTTAATTTTTCAGCCAGCCATAAACTTGGTTCTAAATATTTTACAACACTACCATAATGAACGGTCATTACAATTCTTCCCCTACATTTGTCGCATTTTCCAGATAAAGGCGGCCTTCTAAATCTTTTATTACACTTTATACATCTGAATTCTTGTTCAGAAAACTTTCTCAAATTACCTTTAATATCTCTTGCAAAATGTAGATTTATTACTAAACTTGCAACAATACTTGGATCAACAGATCTTAATAATTTTGCCAATTTTAATTCAAAATTCAATTTTTCTAACATTTCTCCTAAAGATTTATATGCAGAAACCTTATTCCCATTTTCACTAATAGAACCTATATCATGCATAAATCCCCAATTTATATATTCTTCTGGTGTATCAATTCTTTCTTTAAATATTTGTATCTTTACAGATTCTGGAGATTTGTATTGCAATGCTGCTTCGTACAATTCTAATGGATAGTTCCAAACAGTATCAAACTTTTGTACTTCATCATCTATTTCCATTCCTTTAACCTTTATTGTAATTGTTAATGGGGCATCCATAGTTCCTCCTCTTTTATCTGGTAAATATTCTCTAGAAAAATTTAATAGAGCATCTAATAATAATAATACTGTTCCTTCATCCCCATCACAATTTCTTCTTATTGCAGCATGCATCATTGGGTGCATAAGTAATGCTTGAGTTCTTGAAAACCCTATTATTCTTCCAACAGTACCTGCAGAAGTATGTGGGGCTAAAACAATTAGCAGATGACCTAAAAAATCTTCCGGTTTTTTTACATTGTAATATCTATTCATTTTATATAATCTTTCTAATTCTTCGTCAATAAATTTGGTAGTATTTATTAAAGAAACTAAAAATCCGTCTTTTTTTAGTTTACCACCTTTCTTTAATGGACCAATTGTTGGTAATATAATATCTTGAGGTTTTAATTCTAATATCTGATTTTCATTTTCCAGCGGATTTCCGTAAATATCGTGAGTATATCCTAATTCCCTTAATTTTTCTATTGAAGTATATACTAAATCTTTTGGTTTAAAGTATGTAATCGGTATTTCTATGGCATCAAATCTCACCGTTCCATCTCTAAATACAAATATACCATACTTTGCCCTTAATATTCCTTTTTCCAATCTTTCTGGTTGCTTGTTTTTTGAACTTAAACCTTCTGGTCCCTTTACTATTTTTGGCAATTGGGAGGGATCTAATCCAAGATTTTTTAATGCAGCCTCTACATATTTAGAAATCTGTATTGCATATTTTTTATGTTCTTTTTCATCTTCTGTTTTCAATAATTTTGTTTCTGAATTACAAAATATACATTTTTTATATGGAACATATGTTTTACAATTTGGACAATAATATGTTCTTAAATCTGAAACAATCTTCTGATATTTCATTGATTCTAAAAGATTTCTCATCCTCCCTCCTTCTTCTCCTACAGGAAATAAGACCATTATTGAACCTCTTAATTCTCTAATTTTCGACTTTTCAGGTCTTCCCATTCTAACTCCAATATATGTACCAACCTTATCCCTAACAATAACTTTTGATATCTTATTTACCAATTCGTATCCATTCTTTTCATTATTTAATTCTGGAACTTTTTCAAAATATCCCAACTGTATATATAATGATGCCGAGTTTGGATATTCGATTACGATCTTATTATTTTCCAGTTTATGCTCAATTAATATTTCTTCTAATATATTCTTCATTCTATCATCATATTCGATTTCAATTTTATCAGCAATTTTATAATTTTCACCATTTATTTTAATTTCCTTATACGAAATTTTTGCTTTTTCTTTTAAATAATTTAATAAATATATAAAGTCTTGTGAACTTATATCCTTCCAGAAGTATGTATATTCCGGATGCAACGAAACATTTAATAATATAGATATCTTTAGCGAATTAACAAAATCTGGTTTATTTCTTAGTGGATCTCTAATGTAATTTTCTAAAATATTTTTATCAATATCCAAATATTCTGATAATTTTTCCAAATTTTTTATTTCAAATAATTTTCTTGGTTTAAACATATCAAAAACAACCTCAAATCCATTTACTTTTTCTTTTGCATTTTTTTCAAATTCCAGTATCCACCATTCTTCGCAATATCCCAAAGGAACTAAAGGATGTCCGTTATCTAAAAAATCTCCATATGTAAATAAAATATCTCCTAAAAATAATATTTTTTCCACCAAATTCTTCTCAATTAATTCTTTTGCTTTTTTCTCATCTTTTACCTTTATTACAGAACCATCTTTTAACTTTACTACAGGGGGTTCAATTGTATCCGAAAATGTAACTGCAGAAGCTTTTCCAGGTCTTTCTACGGCAAATTGGGTCCCCCATGCTAAAAAATTATGTGTTAAAATTGCGATAGCTAGATGTATAGAAGATGCTTCATGTCCGTTTGTCCTTGATTTTCCCATTCTTAATCTAAATCCACCCTTTGCAGATGGTAAAGAAAATATTGGTCTCCCAGCAGTCAATTGTTCTAAATATTTTGCATTCGGTTTTATTACTTCTGATGATCCTGAAGAACTTCCATGTAGTTTTTCTTGCAATTTTTTTAATTCATCTAACCAAGACCATTCTTCTAAATTAAAATCTCTTGCAATTTTTGATAAATCTTTCCATATTTTTTTAGCCTTTTGGCATATACCTTCAGCAAGAACAAGGACGGCCCCTCCTCTTATATAATTTGTTTCAACTCTTGGTAAATCTTTATATGCAGAAACTTCTATTTTTTCTGTGGGCTCTCCATTTATTTCAATTGGTAAATTTTTAACTGCAAACACTATTTCTTCATTCTTTGGTGTATATTGTAGATGAGCTGCCCTCTTATAATCATAAATTTCAATTACATATCTTTGGATTTCATCTTCCATAGGATCGTATTTTTCATATCCAAATTTTCTTCTTAAAAAATCTGCAATTACAACTGAAAATGCCTGTGGAGTACCACCAGCAGATCTTACCGGTCCAGCATAAAATACAGAAATATATTCTTTTCCATCCATTCTTTTCTTTGCTATTACTTTTACAATTCCTTCTGTCGGAGCAGCTACAACACCTAAGGTATGATATGCAAAACCCGCCCTTAATCCAAGTTCTATAGCTCTAATTTTATCTTTAGTTTTATTATATATTTGTTCTGCTACATACTCTGATATTTTTAATATCGTAGAAAATGAAAGTGGTTTATATGTTTTTTCTATTTCTCTAATTTTTTCTGGTAAATTTATTTCTCTTATAATAGGATCAATAGTTGATAGTAAATTAACTACCCTTTCAGCCATATCTTCAGAAATGGGTATTTCAACATCATTAACAGGATCTAAAGATAAAGATCTTGCCTTTTTTGCAATTTCATAGGCTTCTAATGTCTTTTTCTTAATTTCTGCAAAATAATCATTTATATCCATAGAAATATATTTAAAACAATATTTTTAATTGTTTAAATTTCTATATTTGAAATGGGAAGTAAATATAAAATTGGTTATTATTATGAGCAAAAAGTAAAAAAGATACTAGAAAAGGATGGATATGATGCGTGGAGAACCCCTGGTTCCCATTCTGCTATAGACATAATTGCAATAAATAAAGAAGGAAAAGTAAGATTAATTCAAGTTAAAAAGAATAAAAAGGATATTGATATAAATAACATTAATTATATTGATTTATATGAATTATATCATTTAGCAGAAAAATATAAAGATTCTAATAATGTTGATATTGAATTATGGATATTTTCAAATAATAAATTAAAAAAATATAATAAAGAAGATTTACTAAAATTGAAAAATGTTATTTCCCCACGATAATAAAATATTCATATGGAATATCGAATTCTTTAATTATTTTATATTTTAATTTATATGTTACAAATCTTTTAATTTTATATCTCCAAGCTAAACCAAGATTTCTCTTTTTTCCAATACTTTTCTGAGGAAAAGATATTATCAAATAATCAAAATCTAGCTTAGATAATAAATTTCTTGGTGCATAGAAATCATATTTTTCCAATATTGGAAATATCTTCCAAAAGAATATATATTGATAATGTCTGAATATTCTATCATCCAGATCCAATAAATCAATTAACCATCCCTCATTTTCAATATTTAATTCTTTTAATATTTGATAATTTATATCTAATATTCTTTCAGATATATCTACATAATAATATTTTTTAGGTTTTTGATCTGAGAAATAAATTGATATTGGATTTAATCCTGATGCTAAATCCAATATTTCTAAGGGTTTTTCAATAAATATGTTCTTGTATATTTCTTTATAGAAATTTATTCTTTCAGCAGTAGACCTTGTCAACATTAATAGTTCTATTATTTTTTGTTCCAATGTCATTTCATTATTAAATAATATTTTATCTATTTCTTTATCTTCTTTTGGAGTATATAGACCATATAATTCGTGCAAGATTCTCCTTACTTCTTTAAACAATAAATAAAATTCTTCATCATTTTTTAATTGCTTTATATTTTTTATTAAAGACAATCTTTCATATAGATGCTGTCTTTTTCTTAATTCTCTTTTTAATATATTTTCAACTACTTTATCGGATATATTTCTCAATTCTTTCTTATTTTTTATCTCATTTATTATTTCAGATAGTTCCATATTAATTCAAATTCTTTTCTTTTACATATTTTGCAGTTATCACTTTTAACTTTTATCTCTTCTAAATAGAATTTATCTCTTATATTAAAATGATATAATATTACATCTCTATTTCCAAATACATAATTTATAAATAATTTTAGCATTAAAGAAACTGCAAAGATTACTGATGAAAAGTCTACACCAGTAATATCGCATGTTAATACATCTTCCTTACCTTTATATATATCATACAAACAAAATTGTTCGGGATTTATTAAACCAACGAATCCTTGATCCATAACGACTGAAGCAAATATATATGGTTTATCGTAATATACAGATAACTCATTTATTAAATATTTCGATTTAATGTTGTCAGTACAATCAAATATTATATCTCTATTAAATATTTTATTATTTATTTCTTTATATTTTTCTATATTTACATCATTATCTATTTCTTTTAATCTCTTTTCAATAGAATCTATCTTTAATTTACCAATATCACTAATTGTAAAATTCTGCCTATTTAGATTTTTTTCTTCTACAATATCAAAATCTACAATTGCCAAATTTTTTACACCAATTCTCACTAAAAATTCTGATAACCAAGAACCTAAACCGCCCAAACCAATAATCGCAACGGATGTTTCTTGTATTCTTTTATTCTTTTCAAATCCAAAAAATTTTATTTGAGAAATATACCTTGAAAAATTATCCATAATACTTGTTATCCTTTCCTATTATTCCTTTTCTAAATGTTTCTGCAAAAACTTTGTAATAATTCTCCATTTCTTTTGTTATTGATGGTTTTACTTTTTCTAATGCGGACTTAAAATCATTCATAGTAATTCTTATATCTTCTTTTTCTAATTCTTTTAGAGCTTCCTCTTCTTTTAATCCTTGTTTTCTTTTTAATTCATATAGTAATCTTATTCTATTTATCGCAGCTTCTTTTACGAGTAATTCTAAATCTGCACCACTATATCCTTCAGTAATTCTTGCAATTTCTTCTAAATTAACATCTGGAGCTAATGGCATATTCTTCGTCTTTATTTTTAATATCTCCAATCTTGCCTTATAATCCGGAGGTGGTATGTATATTATTCTATCAAATCTTCCAGGTCTTAATAATGCTGGATCAATTATATCTGGTCTATTTGTTGCTGCAATTACAATTACATCACCCCTAGTAGTTATACCATCCATCTCTGCTAACAATTGGTTTACAATACTATCATAAACATTCGTACCTACACTAGAACCTCTTCTTGGTGCTATTGCATCAATTTCATCAAAGAATATTACTGCTGGAGCTACTTGTTTCGCTTTCCTAAATATTTCTCTAATCATTTTTTCACTTTCTCCAAACCATTTACTAAATATTTCGGGACCTTTTATTGCAATAAAGTTCGCCCCTATTTCTGTTGCAATTGCTTTTGCTAATAATGTTTTACCTGTACCTGGAGGACCGTATAATAATATACCCTTTGGAGGTTCAACACCAACTTTTTCATATATTTTTTTATTTTTTATTGGCCATTCAACAGCTTCTTTTAATTCTAATTTTACTCCATCTAATCCACCAACGTCTTCCCATCTTACTTTTGGTACTTCTACTAGCACTTCCCTCATTGCAGATGGGGGTACAACCTTTAATGCATTCATAAAATCTTCTTCAGTAACAACCATCTGATCTAAAATTTCTTGTGGTATTTTGCCTTCATACCTTTCAATTTCCGGCAATATTCTTCTTATAACATTCATTGCAGCTTCTTTTACTAAAGCAGCAAGATCTGCACCCACGTAACCATACGTAATTGAAGCTAGTTTTTTAATTAATTTATCTTTTTCTTCTTCAGATAATAATACATATTTATCACCTTCCTTTTTACCTAAAGGAACATTTCTTGTATGTACCCTTAATATTTGATATCTACCTTGTTCATTTGGTACTGGAACTTCTATTTCTCTATCAAATCTTCCTGGTCTTCTCAATGCATGATCTATAGCCTCTGGTCTATTTGTTGCTGCAATTACAATTACCTTACCTCTTGATTTTAATCCATCCATCAATGTTAATAATTGAGCTACCAATCTTCTTTCAACTTCTCCAATTGCTTCATCTCTCTTTGGAACTATTGCATCAATTTCATCTATAAATATTATTGAAGGTGCATTCTTATTTGCCTCTTCAAATATATCTCTTAATCTTTTTTCAGATTCTCCAACATATTTTGATACTATTTCAGGACCATTTATTGCAATAAAATATGCTCCACTTTCATTTGCAACTGCTTTTGCTAATAATGTTTTACCTGTACCTGGAGGACCGTATAATAATATACCCTTTGGAGGTTCTATACCGAGTTTTTCGAACAATTCTGGATATTTTAATGGTAATTCTACAAGTTCTCTAACCTTTTGCACAACTTCTTCCATATCGCCTATGTCTTCATAAGTAACTTCTGGTATTTCTCCTTTTGTTTCTACAGCGTGTGGCAATATTTCTATTTCTGTATTTTCAGTTATAACTACCGCACCTTTTGGAACTACATTTACAACTGTAAATCTATATTCATTCGAAAATCCAAAAGCTGGAAATAAATCTGAAAAAATTGAAAATCCAAATTCTTCATCTAACAAATCAAATTTTCTTCTATATCCTGTCAACATAACAATATTATCCCCCTTTACAACTGGCCTTCCATCTAATAATCTTTTTATATAATTTAATGCACTTGTATGAAATTGATATACAACTCCCTTTGCTGCTGGAGCTAATACAACTTTTTGTGCTTCTTTTACAATTGCTTTCCTTACAGTAACATATCCGCCCAATGTAGCATTTGCATTTTTTCTTATAATACCATCCATTCTGATTATTCCAAGACCATAATCTTGTGGAGGTAATAATTGGGCGATTGCAACTGTTTTTTTCTTTCCTTCAATTTCAACAATATCCCCGATTCTTATTCCAAGTTCTTTCATAGCTTCAGCATCAATTCTAACAATTCCTCTATATAAATCGTTTTGAATAGCTTCTGCAACTTTTAATTTTAATTCTTTTCGGTTATTTTGATTATCTTCAGATGCCATAATTCCATAATATTATTTTACCTTTTAAACCTAAATTATGAAAAAATTTAAATTATTCAATATATTTATTTTATTTTATGGCATTGAATGTTAGAAAGATATCTGAAACAACAAGATCAAAGGTATACACAGAAGATGGATACTTCTTAGGAGAGGTTGAAGATGCAATAATAAGTGATAATAAAATATATGGATGGAAAATAAAAGTATTAGATCCTGATTTATCTAGAAGAGGAATTAAAGGATTGATTGTTCCACACCAATTAATTAAAGCAATGGGGCAAATTTGGATAATATCAAAAGCTGTATATTCTGTAAAATCTTCAACAGAAAAAGAAGAAAAAAGTAGTAAAGAAACATTCAATATAGAAACCCAAAGCAAAATAGAGGTCGAAAAAGTTGAATAAATTTACCTATAGGCCGTTGTATAGTGCTTTCTTGCTTTTGAAGTAGGGGATTTTCTTTGTTCTTTTCTCCTTGGATCTGATTTTAACATATATGGATCGTATTGTAGATATAATAATTTTAATTTATCATCATCAAAATATTTTACTAAGCCTTTCGCAATAGCTATTCTAGCTGCCTCTGCTTTTCCCATATAACCGCCTCCATTTACTTTAACCTTTATATTTACCTTTAAAACATAATCTTCCCCAGCTAATATTAATGGTTCACTTATTCTTAATCTCGCTAAAAATGGTTCGTATACTTGTAATGGAATAGAATTTATTGTAACTTTACCATTACCTTCCTTTATATATGCTCTTGCAATTGCTGTTTTTCTTTTTGCTGTAACTATTATTGTCATGTTATATAGATTTATATACTAAATTTTTAAAATTTTCCACCAATGTGCCTTGATATATCTCCTAAGTAATGATATTCTCTTATTATCCCAACCTTTAATCTATTATGAATTAGTGAATCTTCTATCCTTTCCAATTTCACATCTTTAAATTCTTCTGGTAATCCTAAGAATACTTTTACTCTTTTTAAAGCCCGTCTTCCCCTATAATTTCTTGGTAACATTCCCCATATTACCCTTCTTAATATTTTATCTGGCCTTTTTGGATAAAATGGACCTTTTATCCAATCCCCTCTTTCATTTACTTTATGATTCCAATGTTTAACCAGATTATTCCATTTTCCAACCAAAACAACCTTTTCAGCATTAAATATATATACTTCATATCCTTCTAATAAATATTTAGCAACTTTTGATGTGAATCTTCCCAAAACAGAATCTGTTGCATCTATATATTTTCTTCCTATTGCTATCATATTATTATTTTTATATTTGAACCTTTTGGATTCGCCTTCAATAGATCTTCTATTGTCAATGTTTTAATACCTGATTTTTCCAACTTTTCTTTTGCATTTAGTGAATATTTCCATGCAGCAACTGTGATTTTCCTATTTACCATACCATAACCAAGTAATTTTCCTGGAATTATAACAGTATCTCCATCCTTTGTATATTTATTCAATTTAGATAAATTTACTTCAACTCTTTTTCTTGTTGGTCTACTTAAAAGCTCTGCTACATATAACCAAAGCTTACTATTATTTTTCTTTCCTTCTTTTTTTAACAAATTTATCAACTTTCTTAAATAAATATTAGTAGGTCCTGTCCTTTTTACCATTTTTTCATAACTTATAAAAAATATTTAAAAATTATTATTAAAGTCTTTTGATATTAAAGATCCGGTAGCACCTTCCTCATTTAGATATTTAGATCCTTTTCTTTTATCATATGGTATCTCTGAAGATTCTGTTTCAATAAAAACGATCTGAGCAATCTTTGTTTTTGGATATATTTTAATTGGGACTCTATTTACATTAATAATCTCCAATGTTAAATATCCCTTATATCCTGGATCAATATAACCGGCAGAAGTATGCACTATTAAACCAAGTCTCCCAATTGAAGATCTACCATGTATTTGTCCTACAATATTATCTGGCAATTCTATATATTCATATATTGATGCTAGAATGAATTCTCCTGGATGAATTATTATTGGAACATCATCATTTTTTAATATGTATAGATCCGAATACTTTCCTATATGTACTATATATTCTTTGGTCTCTACTCTTGTATATACATCATCATAATAATCTTTTACATCTATAACTTCTTTTTCCAATGTTTTAAATACTCTAAACTTATGCCCCAATCTTATATCCAATGATGCTGGACCTATCAAATTCTCATCAAATGGTTCAACCTTTATTTTTCCACTCTTTACATATTCCCTAATTTTTTTATCTATTAATATCATTATACTTCTTATGTACAAATCCATTATAAATTTAATTAAAGAAATGGATTTTCAATTTTGGTGGCCAGTAGATGTAGATTATCATAATAAAAATGAAGGAGATTGGAGGGTAGAAATAATTATAGGATCAATACTGACACAAAACACAAAATGGAATTTAGTAGAAAAAAATTTAGAATACTTAAAATCAAAAAATTTTATCTTTAGATTAGAAAATATAAATAACTTGTCTATTAGTGATATAAAAGTTCCATTTAGATGAAGGAAACTAGAAACATTAAAATCTTTATCTAATTATATATTAGAAAACTATGGAAACATTGATAATTTTTCTAAATTAGAAATAAGTGAAATGAGGAAAGAATTATTAAAAATAAAGGGAATTGGAAAAGAAACATGCGATGCAATAATATTATATTCATTTGAAAATCCAATATTTGTAGTAGATTATTATACTAAAAAATTTTTTAATAGATTTGAAGAATACGATAAATTAAGAGTTGAAATAGAAAAAATTATAAATGATAATTTTAATGAAATATATAAATTATTTTTAGATAAGTTAAAAAATATTGAAAATAGAAATCTTCCTTTTTTATCAGTATATGATCTAAAAAAAATATAAGTTATGAAGAAAAATTGACGATAATATATAAAGAATTGCATGCAATGATTGATATAAAAATGAAAAATTTAAAGTAATTGTTTATACTAAATTTCTATGGATATATATAATTATAAAAAAGGTCTTGAACTATTGAAAAATAGGATAAATATAAAAGACCTTGAAAATATCGAATATGATAGAGAAGTTATACTAGCTGGGTGGATAGTAAATATAAAAAATATTGGAAATATATCGTTTATTATATTAAGAGATCAGACTGGAGATGTTCAAATAACAATAAAAAAAGAAATATTTAATGATATAGAATTTGTTAAAGAATTTTCTTTGCATACATTTATAGTAGTTAGGGGAAAATACATAAAAGGAATTGCAAAAAAATATAAAGAGATTGTTGCAGAAGAACTATATTTAATTAGCGAACTGGCAGATAGATTGCCTATAGATGAAAATTCATATTTTGAAAAAAGAATGAATTATAGATGGGTTGATCTTAGGGATCCAAAGAGAAGTTTAGTAATTAAGCTAACATCATATGCAATAAAATACGTTAGAGAATACTTATATAATGATAATTTTATTGAAATATTCTCTCCAAAAATAATAAGCACAGCATCTGAAGGGGGAGCAGAAGTTTTTGAATTAAAATATTTTGATAAAAAAGCATATCTAGCACAATCACCGCAATTCTATAAACAAATGGCAATATGTTCTGGTTTTGAAAGAGTATTTGAAATTGCACCGGCTTTTAGAGCAGAACCTTCCTTTACATCAAGACATTTAACTGAATTTACATCCTTTGATGTAGAAATTGGGTATATAAATTCACATTATGATGTAATGAAAGTTTTAGAGGAAATTATAAAATACACAAATAAAAAAATTAAAGAAAATTTTGAAGATGAAATCAGAAAATATTATAATGTAGATATATTTATTCCAGGAAATATTCCAAAAATAAAGATGGAAGAAGTGTATGAAATTGTTGGAAAAAATAATATAAAAGAAAATGGTGATATAACATCAGAAGGGGAAAAAATCTTGGGAGATTATGTTAAAAAAACATATGACAATGAATTTGTATTTATAATTGATTGGCCCTGGACTGCAAGACCATTTTATCATATGAAAGGGGAATCAATGAAAAATGGAATGATAACAACAAAAAGTTTTGATCTATTATATAATGGTTTAGAAATTTCTACGGGTTCTCAAAGAGAACATAGATATAAAATATTATTAGAACAAATAAAAGAAAAAGGATTAAATCCAGATAATTTTAAATATTATTTAGAATTCTTTAAATATGGTGCTCCAACAATGGGTGGATTTGGATTTGGTATTGCAAGATATATAAAACAATTATTAAATGTTGAAAATGTAAAAGAAGTAGTATTAATACCAAGAGATCCGAATAGATTAGAACCATGATTGATTTTTATATTGTATTTGTAGAACCAGAATCTGAAGACAATATAGGTGCATTAGCGAGAGTAATGGCAAATTTTAATTTTAAAAATCTTATATTAGTAAATCCTAAAGTAAATCCTTATGGAGATAAAGTAAAGATTGTTGCTAGAGAAAAAGGATGGGAAATAATAAAGAATATGAAAATATACAATAATTTAGACGAAGTAATTGATTTATTTGATATAAATTATGGTACAACTGGAGTTTCTTCAAAGATTGGAAATGAAGTATTAAGAAATCCGTTAACTCCTAGAGAATTTGCAAATTCTATATATAAATATGATGGTAAGATTGGCATATTTTTTGGAAGAGAATCTAAGGGCTTTAGTAGTGAAGAATTAGATAAATTTGATGGAATAATTACAATTCCTGCATGTGAAGAATATTCAATAATGAATATAACCCATTCCGCAGCAATAATATTATATGAATTATTTATTTCTCAAAATAATCCAATAAGAAAAGTATTTAAATTAATAAATAATCAAGAAAGAAAATATTTATATAAAATGTTCAAAGATTTTGTAGATGTATTACCTTCTCAAGATTATAGAAAACCTTTCATATATAGAGGACTAAGAAATCTAATTGGAAAAGCATTAATTACGAAAAGAGAATATTCCTTATTAATGGGTATGTTAAGAATTGCAAAAGAAAACATAGAAAATTGTAGGAAAAATAAAAACCAAACTTTATAAAATTTTGTTATTCAAATATCATAATGCCTGAAGAAACTCAATTAGTACAAACAGAAAATGTTCAACAGAATCAAGAAAGTGTTGAAAAGAAAGAAAATATACAAGAATTTCATATAAAAATAAATATAAGGAAATGGATATTAAAAACACCATTAAAAAGAAGGGCAAAGAAGGCAGCAAAAATAATAAGAGAAATTATAATGAAGAGATATAAGTCAAAAAATGTTTTATTATCTGTAAGATTAAACAATTACATTTGGTCTAGAGGGATTAAGAAACCACCAACAAAATATAAATTGAGAATAATTAAAAAGGAAGATAGAATATTTGCAGATGTTGATGAATGAGGGAAAAGCTATAATAAATTATAATCCAGATTTTTTAAAGAAATTATCATCAAAATTACCAGTATTTTATAACCCTTTAATGAAAATAAATAGAGATTTTACAATAATGATATTAAAATCTTATTACAATATAACAAAGAAAGGTTTTGATATTTTGGATTGTATGGCTGCTACCGGTATTAGATCCATAAGAATATTAAAAGAAATACCAGAAGTTGTAAATAAAATATATATAAATGATATAAAAAAAGAAGCTATAGAAAATATAAAAGAAAATTTAAAGATTAATAATCTAGAAAATGTTGAAAGAATAATTATATTAAATAAAGATTGTAGAGAACTATTATTAAAATATAAATTCGATTATATTGATATAGATCCATTTGGTTCCTCTATAGGTTTTGTAGAATTATTACCAAAGGCATTAAAAAATAATGGAATTGCTGGAATTACTGCAACAGATATTTCCTCATTATCAGGATCAAAGCCAAAATCTTGTTTAAAGAAATATAATACAATAGGAATAAAAACAGATTTTTATTTAGAGTTTGGATTAAGAAATTTAGCAAAATATATAATTATTGAAGGATTAAAATATGATGTTGCATTAATTCCGATTTTTTCATATTATTATAATCATCATTATAGAATATTTGTTAAAAAAAGCACTAAGAGTAAAGATATAAATTATTTAATAGAAAATATAATGGAAATATATTATTGCAGAAATTGTGGGTATAAATCCTTAGAAAATGGAAAATGCAAAGTGTGCAATAATGATCTAATTAAGTTAGGACCTATATATATTGGAAAATTATATAATGAAAATTTATTAAATGATATTAATAATAATATTAGTTCATTGAATTTAGATAAAGATGAAAGAAAAATAATCGATAGAATAATAAATTGTGACTCAAAAATAAATTTATGGTATTATTATGACATAAGAAAAATTTCATCTTTCTATAAAAATAATTTACCAAAAATAGAAAAAATATTAGAAATAAATAACGGATGTAGAACTCATTTTACAAACTATGGAATAAAAACTTTATACTATCCAAAAATATAAATATATTATGAGATATAGTTTAGTAATAAAAATAACCAAGAATATTTCTTTAGAAGGTAATGATAATTTAATTTGGTATATAAAAAATTATGCAAAAGATATAAATGATCTTGAATCTATATTTGAGGCATTAAAAAAATATAAGGAAAAATATAGAAAAAAGGGAAAAATAAATATAGTAATTATGGGGGATATAGATAAGAATATAATTGAAAAATACAAAGATTATTTCAATATATTTAGTGAAAACTATATGCAAAGAAAAATTACAGAATTCATAAATAAATAAAAATCTTTTTAATATTTTTATATTATGTCTTCTATAGAATTGAGAGAATATCAAAAAAATATATTAGAATCATGCTTAAGAGAGAATACACTTGTTATATTACCAACAGGTACCGGAAAAACAATTATTGCCTTTTTTCTTATTATTGAAAGATTAAAATTATTTCCAGATAAAAAAATATATTTCCTAGCCCCAACAAAACCGTTAGTAAACCAGCATTATAATAATTTTATAAAAATTTTTCCGGATCTAAAGGATAAAAGTATTGTAATTACTGGTGATATTCATCAAGAGAGAAGAAATTATTTGTATAAACAAGGGAAAATAATTTTTGTGACACCACAGACATTACAAAATGATTTAATAAGTGGAAGGGTTACATTTTATGATGCCTCGACAATAATATTTGATGAAGCACATAGAGCGGTTAAAAAATATTCATATACATTTATTGCAAAAAAGTTTGTAGAACAGGCAAGAGATTATAAAATAGTTGGATTAACAGCTTCTCCTGGTTGGAATATTGAAAGAATAGAAGAGGTAATAAACAATCTATATATAAAGAACATTGAAATAAGAACTGGAGAAGAAAAAGATATTAAAAAATATATGACTGGTATTGAAATCAAAAGAGTAGATATAGAATTAAATAACGAATTAAATAACATCAAAGATCTAATAATAAAAGCTATAGATTTAAGATTATCAAAAATAAAAGAATTAGATCCATCAATTGATATCGATAAAGGTAAAAAGGATATACTAAAATGGATAGAAGAAATTAAAAAGAATTTAGAAACCAGAGGAAGAGATTATAGACTAAGAGAAATCATAGAGCTATTATCCGAAACATTAAAAATATATCATGCCCTAGAAGTTCTAGAAACACAAACTCTATATACTTTTATAAGTTATTTTAATGATATTGAGAATAATATAAGAAAAAGTAGGGCTGATTATGAAGTTTTGGGTGATATAAGAATAAAAAAGGCCATATATCTGGCAAAAGAATATATTAACAAAAATATTGAACATCCAAAATTATTAAAACTAATAGAAATATTAAAGGAAAATAAAGATAAGAAAATAATTGTATTTGCGCAAATAAGAAAAACTCTAGATAGAATAAAGGAGTATTGCGATAAAAACAATATAAAAGCCAAAAAGTTTGTTGGGAAAAAGGAAATGAGTAGAAGTGAACAGATAAAATTATTGAAAGATTTTTCAGAAGGTAAATTCAATGTATTATTATCAACATCTGTTGGTGAAGAAGGTATTGATATTCCGAAGGTTGATATTGTAATATTTTATGAGCCCGTACCATCTGAAATTAGATATATACAAAGAAGGGGTAGAACTGGTAGAGGTGAAATAGGGGAAGTAATAATATTAGTTACAAAAAATACAATAGATGAAAGATTTTACTGGGTTTCAATAAAGAAGGAAAAAAAGATGCTATATATAATTAAAAGAATAAAAAAATATCTAAAAGTAAATAATAATATAGAAGAAAATAATATAAATAATAAAATGATGGCTGAAAGCGTTGAAAAATCCAGAGGAATATTTAAGTATATTACAGGTAATCAGATCTCTCAAGAAAAGGATAATTCACCAAATGTTATTAATACAAAATCTAACGTTCCTATGATTGTTGTAGACTATAAAGAAAAAGAATCTGGAGTAGTACAAACTTTGGCAAATACAGATATTTTAATAAAATTGGAAAATTTGGATGTTGGAGATTATATAATTGGAGATTTAATAATTGAAAGAAAAAATATATTAGACTTCATTAATTCTATATTAGATGGAAGGTTATATAATCAATTAGAAAAATTAAAGGATAAAAAATCTATATTAATATTAGAAGGAACAGAAGATAGCTTTGGGATAGATACAAACATTTCAATAAGCTACATAAGAACGTTAATACTAAAGATAATTTTAGAATATAAAATACCAATTATAAGAACTTCAGACTTTTTAGAAACAGCAAATTATTTATATTTATTAGCAAAAAATTATAATAAATTCCCAAACATACCTGAAAGGACAAAGAATTATGAAGACCTTGATGAAGTTAAATTAGAAATATTAAAAACCATACCGGGTATTGGAGAAAATCTGGCGTTAAAATTATTAGAAAGATTTAAATCATTAAAGAATATTTTCTTAGCGAATAAAACCGAGTTAGAAAATATTGTTGGAGAAAAGAAAGCTGAAAGAATTAAAAAGATATTTGAAGAAGAATATAAAAAGTGATTGCAATCACTCATTGGGATATAGATGGAATAGCGTGTCTATCAATATTATATAAAAAATTTGGTGATAAATTTAAAGTTTATTTTTCAAGTCCAAGATTAATAAATAATACATTAATAAAGGTAATAGAAAACAATGATAAAGAAGAAGAATTATATATTACGGATATTGCAACAAATCAGGAAGCTATATATTTAGCTTCATATTTTAGAAAAGTTTATTGGATAGATCATCATGAAAAAAATTTTAATGAGCTTACATCCAGGGTGCATGTTTATATAAAAAATTATAAATCTGCTGCCAGGGTTTTGTCAGAATACCTAAACGTTGAATTTAAATATTTGGATATTATTGATGATATAGATTTTGGAGAAATAAAGAATAACATAGAGAGGGATTTTGTAGATTATGTAGTATCAATAAGATATTTTTATCCAAAATCATATGATTTATATTTTATATCTATAGCAAAAAATTTATTAAACAAGGATATTAAGGAAATAATCGATCATGGTATCATAAAAAGATTTAGAAAAGAATTAAATGAAATATATAGAAATTTGGATAAAAATATAACAGTAATAGATAAAAAATATAAAATTTATATAATAAAATTGGATAAAAATATACCATCAAACTATATTTTAGAATATATAAAAGAAAAAATAAGAGATAATCCAGATTTTATAATAACATTATATGAGAAATCTAAAAGAGGGGAAATAAGGACATTAAATAATAAAGAAGTAGATGAAATAGCAAAATTGCTTAATGGTGGTGGTCATAAGTATGCTGCAGGATTTACATTTAATAATGAAAGGGAAGTTTATGAAAAAATATTAAATAATATTTAAATTTTTTACTATTAATTTATATTCATGGTTACAGCACTTTTAGTCACAAATATAACATATGCCGACTATTTAGTAGCTAGTGTAGTAGGACATATATATAAATTGCCAGTATATACAGTATATCAAGATCCTGTAAATATTAGTAATACAGTACAAATGTTAATAAGTGATAATGTAACAAATGTAATAATAATAGGAGGACCTGCAGTAATATCAAATTTATTATTACAAAATTTAAATCAATCAAATATAAGTTATTTATGGATATGGGGAACGAGAAGATATGACACCTCTGCATACGTAGCATTATATTTCTGGAATAGTTCTAATAGTGCAGTATTAATTACTAGAGACTTGGTTAATGAACATGTAAGTCCTGATAAATTGCCTTTAGTTACTAATGCCGTTCAATATGCTAAAGAAAATGATGTGCCGATATTAATCGTACCAAATGGTGTATTATCCGAAAGTACATTATATACATTGAAAAAATTAAATGTAACTAAAGTAGTTATCTTTACTGGAGCAAGTCCTTCTTTAGGAAATATAACGGATCAATTAAATTCTTTAAACATATCTTATGAAGTATATAGTACTAATAGACCACCATTACATTGTGTAGGTTATATATATGTAAATATAACACCAAATACTTCTTGGCATGAGATTAGAGAAATATTCATCGGAAAGGTTAGAGATATTTGCATATTACCAATTGTCGTAAATAATAATATAAATATAACACAAGAAAGAGAAAAATTAAAACAAGAAATTGAAAATGAATACAAAATGTATAGAAAGAATGTATTAAATTTAACTGAAATTGTAGAAAAACGTATTAATAGATTATTAGAACGTCAGATTTTATTATTAGACAAATTTGAACTATTATGTAATTATACAAATAATCGTTTGCCAGTATGTAATATACTACCACAGTTGAATCAAACATTAACACTAACAATACAAGAAGCTATGAATGGAAATATATCTGCACTAATTAATAATCAAAATAAACTTGAAAACTATAATTGGGAAGTAATAAGAAATATAGGAGATTATAATGAAAGAGAATTTATTAAAAATAACATGGATTACTTTAAAAGGAAAATGGATTTAATTGAAGATAAGAGACGAAGTCCAATTCCATAATTATTCTTAGTTAATATTTGAAATTTTTCCAAAAAGTATTATTTTAACTTATATATTATCAAAATTTTATAGATTATTATGATAAAATGGTATGAAATAAAGGTTTCATAGATTTTTAGATTATGTATGTGTGATATTTAAACCAAATGATATCCAAAATTTTTATTTATCATGGGCAAATTATAAAAATTTTTAAACATGGTGAAAAATGGGGAGAATATGAATCTGGAGAAGGAGATTATTTAGCAGAAATATCCATAAAAAAACAAAAAATTATATTGTAAGCTATTTAAATAGAAGTACATTAAGACAAAAAATATCAATAAAAAAGAAAATTTAGGAAATGTTGAGATTTCTGGTTATGGGACTATTACAAGCTGCAAGATATTATATATTAAATGGTGACATAAATAAAGCAAAGAGCTTTGGATCGGATAGGGCAATTTTGTATTTTTCTAGTAATTATGGTATAGATAATCTTTATAAAGTTTTCTTTAAAATTTTATAATATGGGTCCAGAAACACTTACGTTTATATTGGTAATAATTAACTCATTTTTAGCTGGTTTAATCGTAGGGACATTAACCTGTAAATTGGTAGATAGAAAGTCAATATTAATATTAGCGCTTGTGCTATTAATATTGTTTGGGTTATTAATATCACCATCATTAATAAATTTAATATTATTATTTATCTTTCTCATGATATTACTAATTGGAATAGCTTTATATTTCATATTTGAATTACCAGCATCTGCCGTTATTATATTTATAATTTCAGCAATATTAGTATTTGCAATACTATATTCTATAATTAATTATCCATCTATATATGCAAGTTCTAATTATTTACTGCCCATAATAATCAAAGGTCCTTTATACTAATATGGATTTATTATTTATTTCTTCTCTTCTATTACTATTAAATATATTAGTAATATCAATATTCGATCTAAGATATTTAATAAACATAGACAGAAAAATAAAAATCCCAAAATATAAGGATTTAAAAAACAAAGAAAATTTGTTTGTAATATTTCCAGTAAAAAATGAAGAGGAGGATGTTTTAATAAGAAAGATTGAATATTTGAAAAACATAAATAATGTATATAAAAATCTGACTATATATTTTATATTTTTAGATGATACAGAATTAAATAAAGAAAAAAAATTAGTAGAATATTTAGAAAAAAATTATTCAAAGAAATATTATGATGAAAAATATTTAATGTATGATTTAGATAAAATAAAATATTTTTTTAGATTAAATGGTATAAAAAGAAAAGGGGCCGCCTTAGATGATCTAATAGATTATTTAGAAAGAAAATATAATATAAAGTATTTTTCTATTTATGATTTTGAATGGACCGTTACAATTGAATATTTATATAAAGCGGTATGTATTCTAGAATCTAATAAAGATTTATCTTTTGTATATTGGAATAGAAGAACTGTTCCTGTAGATTATTTTCATAAAATCGTTGGAATTTATGTAGATACCTTTTTTGAATTTTATTTACCAATGAAAAATATTTTAGATGATGTATCAATGGTTCATGGCTCTTGCGGGGTTTTAAGATTGAAAGATTATAAAAAGGCTGGAAAATTTACACCACATTTAACTGAAGATGCTTCATTAACAATTAGATTATATTTAAATGGTTTTAGGGGGATATATATAAGGGATTGGGTTGAATATGGACAGAATTTACCTCCAAATTTTAATATGACATTAAAAACAATAAGGAGATGGCAAATGGGTACATTTGATGTAATTATTTCGAATTTCTGGAAAATATTATTTAATAAGAATCTAAAATTTAAACAAAAGATAAGTTTTATCCATATGTTTACAGCATTATTTTTACCATTAATTTCTCTTGTATTAATATTAATTAGTATAATTATTATTCTATTCAATTTATCATCCCCTTTATGGTATTATATAGCACCATTCTTTTATTTCTCACAAATTTATGTAATATCAATATTTATAACAGAATACTATATAGTTGAAAAAAGAATATACAATAAGGCAAGTATTCTAAACTCTTTTTTAACATTATTAATTGGTTGGGGCATTTCTGCACTAACAATATCTTATTATTTAAGAAGACTGTTGATTGGTTTAGATAACAAATGGATAGTTACTATTAAAACAATAAGAAAGTATAATTTTGATTATTATTCAATAGCAGTATATGCAATATTTTTATTAATAAATACATATTTCCTTTATTATGCATATTCATCTTGGTTACAACATATAAATTCTCATAATATTTTACCATTTTTGATGGGTATAACATTTGGATATCTTTCCATTTATATTTGGATTATTTCAATATTATTTATATTATATTTACAATATAGAAGTTATAAAATGAGCAAAAAGAATGCAAAAAATCTATTATATTTGGGAATATTAGAGAAAAAATAAAACTTATAAGAAAAAATTAAAAATTACCTATATGTTAGAAAAGGATATTTTAATTATAAATCAGAAAAGTAACATTTCTATAGCAACATTATGGGCAAAAAAAGATTTTATATTTGATTTATTACGTAAAGAAATTAAAAAAATGATAAATATTATTGGAACATTATATACAATTAATGGAATAAAATATTTAATTCAAACATTGGGTGAAAATCCACAAATAAATAAAATAATTCTATATGGGCCAGATTTGACCCAATCCGGCCAAGCCTTAATAGATATATTTAATAATAAAGATGAAGAAACATTAAAGAAATATAATATAAATTTAGATTATGACAAAATAAAAGAAATTTTAGATACTACAAATGTAATAGATATGAGAAAAGATTTTTGGAATAAAAATATAAGTAAACTAGAAGAAATAATTTTGAATAATTATAAACCGAACAACATATTTAGAAGAAAAATAAATATTGAAACAAAAGAAGATGTAAAGAGAGATCATGGTTATATTATCCCATTGCCTCCGGCATTTATATATGAAGAATCCCTATTTAATGCGTGGATAAAAATATTAACAGAAATTAAAATGTTTGGACTTTTAAAAGGTTCTGAATATAATGAAAAACAACTGGAAAGATTAAATATAATTGTTAGTTTAGGATTATATGGAAGAAAGTATGAATTAGAAAGGGAATTTGATGAATTTATTAAATTAGAAGAATTTGAAAAACATTTAAGTGGATATTTCATTGATAAAAAACCAGAAGGTGTTGATTATACATATGGAGAAAGATTTCTAAATTATAATAATTTGAATCAGTTACAATATATGATAAATAAATTATCAAAAAACCCAGAAACTAGAAGAGCAATTATGATTACATGGAATCCAAATATAGATATGTATTCAAATGATCCGCCCTGTGTTATATCTATAGAAGGTATAATTCAAGGAAAGTATCTAAATCTTACAGAATATATAAGAAGCAACGATATGTTCAGAGGATGGCCATTAAATATGTATGCATTAATTAGAATTGGAGAATATATTATTAACGAAATAAATAAAAGAACAAATAGAGGATACGAATTAGGAATTGTTACAACAATTTCAGCATCTGCACATGTATATGAACATGATTTTCCATATATGAAAAAAGTATTAGAAAAATATGGATATAAAATAAAATCCTTTGTACCAGATCCAAAAGGTAATTTTATAATATATAATGAAGATAATAAAACATTTGTAGAACATAGAAGTTATGATAATACAATTTTAGATTTTAAATTTGGATCAGAAAACATTAATGAAATATATGATAAGTTAAGAGGATTACCATTTTTCACATTATATGATCATTCAATATATGTTGGAAGAGAGATGTATAAAGCAGATGAATTTAGAAGATCTGGCAAAAAATATATACAAGATCGGGTATAACTATCGAACATCTAACTTCTTTACTCTTTTTAGAGCTCCTCTTAATATAAGTTCTCTTTCAATATTATTTAATAACTCTTCATATGATAAATATTGAATATAATATGATAAATTTGAAGGAATAATCTTTGATTTAATATCTTCATAATATCTTAAAAGTGTATTTGTAGATAATGTGGCCAGTTTTGTCCTTATTTCCTTTATTAATTTTTCATTTGTATTTTCAACTTTTGCTTCCATTCTAATAATTATATCTTAATAATTTATATAGTTTCTTAGGCAAAAAATTATAAATAGATTTCTTCTTGATTATCAAAAATATTATCTATTGATGTTTTTCTTTTATGTTTCTTTAATATATACCCATATAAAAGGCCAAACAATGTTCCGCCCAGATGTGCGGAAAATCCAAAAGGTACGAATGGATAAAATATACCAATTAAGTTAAATATAATCCAAAATATTACTGCATATCTTATATCTACAGGAATTATCATTGGAAATATTATTATTTTCTCTTTTGGATTTAATACTCCCAAAGCACCCAGTATACCAGATATTGCAGCAGAAGCCCCTATTCCAGCGACCAGAGGATCATTATAGTATTGAAATAAAAAGAATATATTTCCAACAATACCGGATAATAAAAACAATATTAACAAGTTTTTACTTCCATATGAATATTCAAATAATAGGCCAAGAAATAGTAAAGCCATTCCATTAAAAAATAAATGCATTAAGCTACCACTCCCAAAAATAGATGTTATAAACATCCATGGATATTCTATAGCATAGTATGGGTAAAATGCTATTAAGTTTAATATTTGTGGGTTCATTAATCCTATAAAAGATACTGCAAAAATTACAATTGTCAACCATATCGTTATTGAAAGATCTAACAATTTATAGACCTTATTCATTATTAAAAATATATCGGAATATTTTATATATTAATGAGATTGTCCAAGGATGTAAAACCAATCAAATATTATATAAAATTGGATGTAGACATTAATAATTTAGAATATAAAGGAGAAGAAACTATAGAAATAGATATAGTTAAACCTACAAATAAAATATACTTACATTCAAAAGATATAAAAATAGAATTGATAAAATTTGATAATAAAAAGGTAAGTTTTAAAAATATAGATAATGAAATAATTGAAATAAATCTATATAATAAATATTATGGAAGAAAGAAATTATACATAAAATTTAAGGGAAGGGTAAGGAATGATTTAATTGGATTATACTTAAGTAAAGGAAAAGATAAAATATTAACTACACAATTTGAACCCACATATGCAAGATATTTTATTCCATGTTTGGATGAACCAGAATTTAAAGCAGAATTTGAATTGGAGGTAAAGGTAAATAAAGATTATGATGTAATATCAAATACAGAAATAGAAAATGAAGAAATAAATGAAGATTATAGAGTTGTAAAATTTAAGAAGACTCCACCAATGTCTACATATTTATTATATTTAGGAATAGGAAAGTTTGATTATTTGGAAGATAAATATGAAAATAAGAAGATAAGGATCGTTACTGATATTGGTAAAGCTAAGGATGGGGAAAATGCTTTAGATTGGGCAAAAAAAGTATTAAAATACTATGAAAACTATTCATCAATAGAATATCCATTAGAAAAATTGGATCTAATCGCTATACCAGATTTTGCTGCTGGAGCAATGGAAAATTGGGGTGCAATTACATTTAGAGAATCTGCATTATTATATAAAGATGATTATTATTCATATGGACAAAAATTAAGAATATACAACGTCATAGCTCATGAATTATGGCATCAATGGTCTGGAAATTTGGTTACTATGAAATGGTGGGATGATCTTTGGTTAAATGAATCTTTTGCAACATACATGGCATACAAAGCTATGGATGAATTGTTAAATGAAGACAATATTGGATCAAATTACATGTATATTGCTGATACATATGAAGCAAAATTTGAAGATTCAACGATATATACACATCCGATAAGTGTCAAAGTAGAAAAGGAAGAAGAAATTGAGAGTATTTTTGATAGTATAAGTTATGGAAAAGGTGGAAATATATTGAGAATGATAGATAATTATTTGGGACATGATAAATTTAGAGTCGCAATAATAAATTATTTACATAAATATAAATATTCTAATGCTAGTTCTTCTGATCTATTTAAAGAATTTGAGTTAATAGGGGGAAAATACATAAGAGAAATAATTGAAAAATTTATAAATTCTCCAGGTTATCCAATAATAAATGTACATTATAATAATCTTGTAATACATTTATCTCAATCGAGATTTTTATATAATAAGAAAGAAAATAAAAAGTGGACAATTCCTTTATTTTTAGATATTGAAGGTGAAAAAGTAAACATACTGTTTAATAAATCAAAGGGAAAGATTATACTTAAGAGAGATCCAAGATATTTTGTAATTAATAGAGATGCTATAGGTTTCTACGTATCAAATTATGAAAATTTAGAATATGTAGGAAATGCAATTAAAGAAAAGAAAATATCGCCATTAAGTAGAGCTGTTATTTTACACGACTATTATTTATTAGCATTAATGAATAAAATTAAGTTGAAAAAATTATTTGAATTAATCGAATATTATAGAAATGAAGATAATTGGTTGGTTTTGTCAATATTGTATACAATATTTTATGAAATATCATTTTACTTTAATATAGAAGAAAAAAGAATATTTAGGCAATATAAAGATATATTTATGAATTATTATAACATAGAAATAAAAGATTATAATAGTTTAACATTAAAAAGATTGGCATATAAAACACTGGGATTCTTAAATGATTATAATGTGATAAGAGATTCATTTAATAAATTTAAAGAATGGGAAAAATTAAATAACAATGATAGACAGATTATATCTGATATAATTGGTTTACATGGAGGAACAAATGAATATATGAGAATGTACAATTTATACTCTAGATCTCAAAATCCTGAAGAAAGGATAATATTATTAAGAGGATTAACTAACTTTAGGAGAACTAGTATAATTGTAGATTTGTTGGATAAAGCAATAGATAATTATATAAAATTACAGGATTGGAGAATCTTGTTTACGAATATATCAAAAAATCCAGAAGTTGTTTATGTATTATATCAATGGTTTAGAGATAATATTGGTGAAATAAAAAAATATGAAAATGTGTATTTGGTTATAAGAGATGTTATAAGAAGTTTATTTGAAGCATACACTGGAAGTATTGTAAAAGATATAAAACAGTTTATGATAAAAAACTTACCAAAATATAAAAATGATATAATAAAATTCAGCCATTATTCTGAAATATATACAAACTTTGTATTAAAGAATAAAGAAGACATAGAAGAAATATTATGAATTTATAAAAATAATAACTAACAAAGATCTTATGAAAGGTAAGGATATTGTGCTAATTACATCAGCATTACCATATGTAAATAATGTACCACACATAGGAAATATTACTGGAAGTCTTTTACCTTCAGATATATTTGCAAGATATAATAGATTAAAGGGTAATATTATATTTTATTTATGTGGAACGGATGATCATGGATCCACTACAGAGGTAGAGGCAATTAAAAGAAAGAAAAAACCCGAAGAAATAGTTAAATTCTTTCATAATGTACATAAAGAAATATATAAATGGTTTAATTTCTCATTTGATCAATTTAGTCAAACATCAAACAATCATTTACATTATAAAATAGTCCAAGAATTGTTTATTAAAGCCTATATAAATGGATATATAGTAGAAAAAGAGGTTGAATTACCATATGATCCTGAATGGAATAAATTCCTAGCAGATAGATTTGTTGTGGGAAAATGTCCATATTGTGGATATGAAAATGCAAGAGGAGATCAATGTGAAAGTTGTGGTAGATTATTAGATCCAAAAGAATTAATTGATCCAAAAAATTCAATCACTGGAAATAAAATTATGTTTAGAAAAACAAAACATTTATATTTAAACTTAACTAAGTTAGAAGATAAAATAAAAGAATATTTAGAAAGTAAAAAAGGTATATTTACAGATTTGGCAATAACAATGTCTTTATCATGGATAAAGGAAGGATTAAAGGAAAGAAGTATAACTAGAGATCTATCTTTTGGAGTACCGGTCCCATATAAAGAATTATGGCAAATAACAATTAAGAAAATATTTAATAAATTACCATTCAATTCAAAAGATGCTTTTATTGATTCTTTGGTAAATGCATTGAGAGAAGAAGGTTTGGTAATAAATACAGATGAGTATGCATATATCTTAAAAATTGTAGAGGAAAATTGGCCAAAAATTGATAGTATATTAAATTTGTACAATCATTTTGAAGAGTATAAAAATAAAGTATTGTATGTTTGGTATGACGCATTAATTGGATATATATCATTTGTCGCTCAAAAATTAAAGGAAGAATATTTGTATGATGACGTAAAGGATGAAAATATTAATGATATATCTTTATTAGAAGATAATGGAAAAATAATTAAAATAAAAATAAATAATAGAATATATGAATTAGAATATAAAATAGATGGAAGCATTTTATATTTATCTAGATTCTATAATGAATTTTTTAATTTATATAAGATATTAAAATTCTTATTCGAAAATAAAAAAGTTGTAAAAATTATCCTAGATATTAATTGGAGAGAATTTTGGATAAATGGAAAAGTATATCATTTCTTGGGTAAGGATAATATCCCATTTCATGCAGTATTCTGGCCAGCAATTTTATTATCTACGCATAATGTAAGTGATAATTATAAAGAATTCTTTGAATATACAAAGTTAGATAATTATAGTTTACCATATAATGTAATTGGTTTATCTTATTTAACATATGAAAATAGAAAAATTAGTAAAAGTCAAAACTGGGGTATATTCTGCGATTCTTTAATTAAATCCGATCTAGATCCTGACTATTGGAGATTCTATCTTTCATATATTTTACCGTATAATAGAGATTCTGACTTTAAGTGGGATGATTTTCAATCTGTTATAAATAACGAATTAATAAATAATATAGGAAATCTCACTCATAGAGTTCTGTCTTTTGTTAGAAAATATTATAATAATAAAGTAGATGGTAGTGTTAGAAAAGATGTAATAAGTAAGATAACAGATACACTAAATGAATATCATAAATATATGGATAAAGGAGAATTTAATTTAGCTTTAAGAAAGATATTAGAATTATCTAGTTACGGAAATAAAATATTTCAAGAAAATAAACCATGGGAAAATCCTGAAAATAATAAAAGTTTAGTTAAATCTTTAGTTATATTACTAATTTCTGTATATACAATGTTATATCCATTTATACCAAATTCTTCTGAAAGATTCTTTGAATTTATAAATTATAAAAAAATATCTTTTGATAACCTTAATATTCTTCTACAATTTTCCAATAATATAGTTATAGAAATTGTTAAAGAACCACAAATTCTTTTTAGTAAGGTTGATGATAATTTAATAAATAAATTGAAACAGACAGTAACTAAACCTTCGATAAACTTATAAATAAAAATTTATAAACCAAAAATAAAAAATTAAAAATATGAATGATGCCGATGAAAACCCGCGTATATTATATCTAATATATCCCACAAATAAATATCTGATATATTATTCTACCTTATTTCTTTTGTCCTTCTTGTTTCTTTTGTCCTTCTTGTCTTTTTCCCTTTGCCATAATATATTATTATTTAGAATATTTAAAAATCTTTCACTTTTTTATAACTTCAAATGAATACCAATACATAGTGAAAGCATAAACAGATTGTGTATTTATAAATAACTTATAAATGGGTTTATATATAGATATTTATAAAGTAATCGGGATATATCAAAATATCAAGATAATATATACAATTTAGATTCCCAAAGATGTAATATATAAATCAATATTGACTAAAAGATTGATTAACTAATATATTAAAAATAATAAGAATAATTAAGAATAAAGAAAGGGAAAATAAATAGTATAAATCTATATTAACAATAAAAAATATATTTTTATTGTTTTTTATTTAGAATATATTATGTCTTATGATATTGTAGGGAATATAGCTATAATTAAAAAACCGTTAAAATATAATGAAGAAGAATATGTAAAAAGGATATTGGAAAAACATAAATTTATAAGAACAATTTTATTACAAGAAACAGATGTCTTACCCCCATATAGAATTCCAAAATATAGAATTTTATATGGAGAAAATAAAACTGAAACAATTAATATTGAATATGGGTTAAAATTTAAGGTAGATGTTTCTAGATGTTATTATTCTCCAAGGTTAAGCAATGAAAGATACAGGATTGCAAAACAAGTAAAAGAAAATGAAGAAGTTTTGGTGTTGTTTTCTGGTGTAAATGTATATTCAATATATATAGCAAAATATTCAAAAGCAAAAATAATTTATTCAATTGAATTGAATCCTTTTGCAGTAAAATATGGATTAGAGAATTTAAGGATAAATAAAGTAAATAACGTCATTACATTTTTAGGAGATGTAAGAGATATATCAAAATATATTGGTTATTTAGAAGATAGAGATGGGATAATAAAAAATGATAAAGAATATATAAAAGATATAACTGATTCCGGGTTAGAAATAAACACTTTATATATTTATGAATACGATGAAATAGTAGAAAATATAAAATATAAAAAATTAAGATATATTAGCGAATTGGAAAATTTAGAAAAATTTAATAAGAAGTTTGATAGAATTATAATGCCATTACCAAAAGAAAGTCATACATTTTTAGAATATGCAATACCTTTAATAAAAAATAATGGAATAATACATCTATACCAATTCTTTGAAGAAGAAGAAATAAAAGAAAAAGCTATATATTTATTAGAAAGATATTCTAGTGAATTAAACTTTAAATATGAGATATTAAATATATTAAAAGTTGGTGATATAGCCCCAGGAAATTACAGAGTTTGCATAGATTTTAAAGTTATAAAAAACTAAAATTTAAAAATCTCATAAAATTATTTTATCATAATGAGAAGCGACTTCCTCACAACTCTTGTTATAATATTTGGTGTTATATTAGGAATTACAATTATCTTATATTTGTTTGTTCCACCCCAAATAGTATTAAAACTTTTGGAAAAAGATACTTCATCATCGAATTCTGTATTGTTTAAAATATCGTATATGTACTTTTCTTCTAATGGAATATATGCAATAATATATAATAGTGGATCTGATATAGATTTAAATAATATGAAAGTTACATATACCTATAGCCGAAATATTCATCAAACTGACACATGTAGTATAGTCACAGATAATTATATATTATATTCAAATTATCAAGCAACAATTAAATTAAATTGTACAAATGAAGATATAATAATAGGTAATTTATTATCAAATGAAGGATCTTATGTATTTTCGTTTATGTATGGAAATGTCGTACAGCAAGCTTCTTTACCATTTGAAATTTCAAATCAATAACGGACCCGAGGGGATTCGAACCCCTGACCTACGGCTTAGAAGGCCGTCGCTCTATCCATGCTGAGCTACGGGTCCAATTATAAAAATATTGCATAAAAAATTAAAATACTTAATTTTATCTGTATATCGATGTTTCATCATTTATCAGCAATGCCTTGCATCTTCACCATATATATAATTATGTAATGACAATGTTAAAATTATCGTCCAATATTATGATTTATAAAACGTATAAAAAATCTTAAATGGGACCGCGGGGATTCGAACCCCGATCCCTGGGACCCAAACCCAGGAGCCTACCACTAGCCTACGGTCCCTTAAAAATAGAAGATTTTTCAAAAGTTTAAAAGAGTTTTTAATAACATATTAAAAAATGCCACAGCATGGTAGACACAAACCTAGAGCAGTATCTATGCAATTTTGGCCAAGAGTAAGAGCTAAGAGGATTTATCCGATAATTAAGAGTTGGCCATTTATTAATAATATTCAACCAGTTGCATTTGCTGGATATAAGGTTGGTATGACACATATTTTAACAAAAGAAGGAAAATATGTACCTGTATCAATTATAGAAACACCACCGTTAAAAATTCTTGGAATTAGATTATATAAAAAGGATCCAAATAAAGGACTTCTATCCTTAAAAGATATTATTTCTAATAATTTTGATGAACATATCAAAAGAAAAATAAAAACATTGGAGCCAAATGAAGATTTAGAAAAAGATATTCAAGATGCTGAACAAATATTAGATAAAGTTTCATTAATAAAATTAATTGTATATACACAACCATGGCTAACAACAATTAAAAAGAAAAAGCCGGAAATATTTGAAATACCGATTGGAGGAAATAATATTAAAGAAATATTTAATTATGCAAAAAGCTTGTTAGGAAATCAAATAAAAATAAGTGATGTATTTAAAGAAGGAGAATATATAGATGTAATTGGAGTAACAAAAGGAAAAGGATTCCAAGGGGAAGTAAGAAGATTCGGAATAACAATCCAGCCCAGAGAATCAAAGAGGAGTAAATCTGTAAGACATGTAGGTGCCAGAGGGGCAAGAGGAATGAAAAGAATATTTCCAACAACACCAATGCCAGGTCAATATGGATTCTTTAGAAGAACAGAATATAACAAATTAATAGCAAAGATTTCTGATAATTATAACGAAATAAATCCAAGCTCTGGCTGGCCACATTATGGAATTGTAAAGAATACATATGTAATGCTAAAAGGTTCCGTAATAGGGGCAAAGAAAAGATTATTAATATTAAGAAAAGCAGTAAGACCACCAAAGAATCCTGAAAAAATAGGCATAGAATATATATCTCTACTACCAAAAAACTAAGATGGAAGTAAAAATATACAGAGTTGAGGGATTAATATTCAAAATAAAAATTTTAAAAAATTTAAAGAAAAAAGAGGGTGTTTTAACAAAAAGAAAAGTTGTTTATAAATTTTCAAAAGAATTATTAGGAATAAATGAGAAAGATGTTTTAGAAAGGATATATTCATTATTTGGAAGTGTTTATAAAGTAAAAAGAAATAGAATAAAAATATTAAAAATTGAAGAAATTAGCGAAAATGATATAAAAGATAAAAATTTAAAGAAATTCATAGCATATATCAAAAATGGAAAATTCTAATGAACTATTAGAATTTTTGTATAGCCAACTAGAAGCTATACAAAGTAAAATACTAGAATATGAATTAATAAAGAGTTTTATTAACGAACTAAAAAAACAAGAAGATACATATATAAATTTGGGGGGGTTGATATTTGTTAGAGGATCAATAAAAGATGACCAAAACTTACTAATAAATATAGGAAGAAATATATTTATTGAAAAAAGTAAAGATGAGGTTTTAAAACTAATAGATGATATAATAAATAAACTAAATCAAGATTTAAAAGAAATAAGATCAAAAATAAATCAAATATCTATGAAAAAAACTCCTCAACCTTAACAATTTCATGACCTGTGGAATATTTTCCAATTATTAAATATTCTTTATTAATTTCTATCCCATATCTTAAATATGGGCTTCCAAAATTAATTGATCCTACATCTACAATATAACCTGTAATTTCTCTTACTTTTTCTATTATTTTATCACTTAATTCTTGACTTATTAATAGTTTATTATTATATAATTTAGATATGCTTCCAAAAAGATATTTTGTTTTTATTTTATATGCTGGTAGTGATAATTTTTCAGATATCTTTTTTACATCTTTTTCTTTTCCATGAGAATAAATTATCCCATTCTTACCAACTAAAAATATATTTCCTATAAGATTCTCCATAAAATCTATTTCAACTATATCAAAATGTTTCTTTAATACTTCCTTTAATTTTCCAGAAGCATTAGAACTAATAATTATTTTATTGTCATACTCTATAAAGTATGGGGTAATAATTGGTAACTCTATATAATATTTTTTTATATCGATATTCATTTTCTCAATACTATTTTTTTCACTTTCGCTTGCTATAAGAAAGTCTTCAAACATGTGCATTACAATACCTATAGACGGTATACTAATACGATCTGCTTTCTTAACTCTCATTATCAATAATAATTACTGAGAATAATTATAAAACTTATATATTTTAGAATATTTAAAATTTGTATGAGTATCTTCTCTAACATATTTAAAAAGAAAAATGACAACAAAAATGCTCAAAACATCAATTTTATACCTCAACAAAATATTATAAACCAAAATTATATATCAGAAATAAAAAATATTATAAACTCTATTGAAGGTTTAGCGAAAAGTGTAAGAGAGTTAGAGAATAAAGTGTCTGAAATTTCTAGCAATATATCAAATATCAACTCTATAGTAGAAAATCATCAAAATGAAATAAATAGCATTAAAAATAACTTAGAAAAAGTTTTCTCTGTATATGAAATGTTAATAAAAAATTATAATCCATTCGTAGAAGAAGAAAAAAAGGATGAAGTATTGAATATTCAAGTTATAAATGAGAACAAGATAGAAAATTCAGAAAATAATATATTACCATTGAGCAAGCTTGACGATAATCCAACTACTTCTTCAATTGTAATTGGTTGGTTAGCATATTTAGTTAAAAAATCAAATATAGAAGAAGTAGACAATGCATTAGATTATTATGAATCTATCAATTGGATAACTGAAAAAGTAAAAATAAAATTAAAGGAGTATTTAAATGGATTGAAAGGCGTTGAAAGTGAAAATAAAAAACTATTACCAATGGATCATATAGTAAGTTTATATATAATATCAAAATTGGTTCAAATAAATAGTTCAAATAATATAGAAAGATTAAAAGATTTGTATAATGAGCTAATCAAGAAAGGTTATATATCACCAATAAAAAGATGATAAGGGAATTGATATATTTGCTTATTTTATTTATAACAGGATATCTAGTATTAAGTACATTTTTTAGCTTTTACTCTTCAGCAGGAAGAATAATTGCAGATGATATATCAGATATAACAACTTCAATACATGGAACTCAGGTAAGTTATATAATAAACCATTATAACTCTGGTGATTATTCAATATTATATTTAGTACAAAATATTGATCCTTCAAATTGTATAAATAGTATAAAAGTTGGAAATACAATAGTTAACTTTACATATAAAGTATTAAATCAGTATACAATAGAATTGAATATAAGTTATCCAGTAAATACAGGAGATCGTTTAACAGTAACATTCTGTAATGGCCAATCTACTTTATATTATCTTAGCTAACAATGGTAGGATATATTAATATTTATTTAGATAGGGATGAATTTTCAAATAGAATTGGGGGTGGAATTCCAAAAGGTAGTATATTTATAATTGAAGGAGAAAATGGAACTGGAAAAAGTGTTATATGTCAGAGAATATTATATGGAGCTTTATTAAACAACCATACTGCAACATATATTTCTACAGAATTATCTGTTGTAGATTTTATTAAACAAATGGAATCTTTGGGTTATGATATAAAAGATTATTTACTAAATCAAAAATTATTATTCATACCAACACTAAATTTATTTAGTAGAATAAAGGAGAGAGAAAATTTAATATTTGAATTAACAAAAGAAAAATCTAGAAAATTATTAGAAAATGGGTTAATAATATTAGATTCTTTATCATATCCATTAATAGATGGATTAGATAAGATGGATTCGGTAAGATTAATTGAATTTTTAAGTAAAATAAAAAATTTAGATAAAACAATTATTTTAACATATAATCCTTCAGAAATAAACAAATTCTTTGTAAGAAATATAAGGAGAATTGCAGATATATATTTTAATTTAAGATTTTCTTCTATTGGAGAATCATCATTATTAAAAATAATAGAAGTAAAGAGATTTAGATATCCAATGGGAGTATACAGTACATTAATACCATTCAGAGTGGAGCCAAATATAGGGCTAATAATTGAAATATCCTCATATGTATAATGCCTGAACAAATACAAGAAACAAAACAGGAATATATAATAAAAAGGGAAAATACAAAAGTAATAACTAATGATATAACTACGTCTTTTAACGAAGCATTAAATAAATATGAACATCTCAGAAATTATATTAATGAAATATCATTAAAAATAGGACCTCCTGAATGGATGACTTCTCTAGATTTTTCTTTAAGATCTAGAAGTGAATTTAATATATTATATCCTGTTGGAGATCCGATATTCATTCATATATATAAATTACCATCTGGAGAAGCATTATATAATGTAATAGAGCCAGAATTAAATGATAATGAAAAGAAAAAATTAGAACAAATACAAACAAAAATTGTTAAATATGCAATAGAAGACATTAACTTTAATAATGTTGAAGAAGTGAAAAGATATATAATTGATCTGTTTAATAGAGTTATTGATTTTCAGAGGAGAAGATTATTTTCTGATAAAGTATATATAAAAAATCAAGAAGAATATGATAAGCTATTATATTACTTAATCAGGGAAAGATTCGGTTATGGATATTTAGAACCATTTTTGAGAGATGCTTATTTGGAAGATGTACATATATTAGGTCTAGGTCCAATTTATGTTGTACATAAAATATTTGGAATGCTCAAAACAAATAGAGGATTTAAAAATGAGGAAGATTTAAATAAATATATAATTAAATATTCTCAAGTAGTTGATAGACCCGCATCCGAAACAAGGCCGATTGTTGATGCAATATTACCAGACGGTTCAAGAGTTAATTTTATATATGGTAAAGATATATCTTTGCACGGATCTTCATTTACAATAAGAAAATTCTCTACAAAACCATTAAGTATAACACAGTTGATTTCATTTGGCACAATTTCTCTAGAAGAAGCTGCTTATTTATGGTTAGCAATTGAAAATGGAATGAACATAATAATATCTGGAGAAACTGCATCAGGAAAAACTACATTATTAAATGCATTGGCTACATTTATTAAACCTGATGCAAAGGTTTATTCTGTAGAAGATACTCCTGAATTAAATATACCACATAAAATATGGCAAAGATTGGTTACAAGAGAAGTTGGAAAAAATGCAGATGTATCTATGTATGATCTATTAAGAGCAGCATTAAGATCTAGACCAAATTATATATTAATAGGTGAGATAAGAGGTAAAGAAGGTTATGTAGCATTTCAAGCAATGCAAACAGGTCACCCAGTTATGACAACATTTCACTCGGGTAGTATAGTTTCATTAATAGAAAGATTGACTGGAGAACCAATAAATATTCCAATTACATTTATAGATAACTTAAATATCGCTGTATTTACAACATCCGTAACAGTAAAAGGAAGATATGAAAGAAGAGTAACAAACATATATGAAATAGAAAAATATATTGCAGAATTGAAGAAAGTTGCTGTTAGAAATGTATTTACATGGAATTCTGTACAGGATAAACATATGTTTATTGGAAGATATAATAGTTATATACTAGAAAAGAAAATTGCACCATTAATGAAAATTGATGATAAAAGAAAAATATATCAAATATTAGATTATAGGGCTAGGATATTAAAAAAGATGGTTGAAAATGAAATATTCGATTTCTTTGAAGTGTGGGAAGTATTAAAGAATTTCTATATAAATGGACCTTCAGCATTACCATTTTCGATATAATTAATAAATTTTTCTTGAAATTAACTTAATTATGGATCGGTATTAAAAAGGCAAAAATTTTTTGTTGTAATTAATTATGATGGATAAGAACATTATAAAATTACTTTTATGGAAAAAGCCAACAATAGAAGTATTGGGCGAAGAAAAAGTAAACAAGATGAATAATTTTAGACATTATATAGGATATGAAATATCTGGATATGTTCATTTGGGTACTGGTGTTGTATCTGGATATAAATTAGTTGATTTTATGAATTTTGCAGAAACAGAAGTATTTTTAGCAGACTGGCATTCAGTAATAAATAATAAATTGGGTGGGGATCCTGAAGTAATTAAAAGGATTGCAAAAGGATATTTTACTGAGGTAATGAAACAGACAATAAAATCTTTAGGTGGGGATCCTAATAAAGTAAAATTTGTTTTAGCATCAGATATATATAATAATGATTATTGGTCGGAGGTAATTAAAATTGGAAAAAATACTACATTAAATAGATTATTAAGATCTGTTACAATTATGGGGAGGAAATATGAAGAATCTATGCAGTCTGCAAATTTAATATATCCATTGATGCAGGCTGCAGATATAATATTTCAGAATATAAATATTGCACATGCTGGAATTGATCAAAGAAAAGCACATGTAATTACAATTGAATACGCTGATAAAATAAACTATGATTTAATTGCAGTTCATCATCAATTAATAACAAATCTACAATTACCATATGAAACTTTCCAAAAATTAAAATCTGGAAATATAAAAGAAGCTAAAGAAGAATTATCTGAACTGAAAATGTCTAAATCTATACCAGGTTCTGCAATATTTGTTCATGACAGTCCTTCAGAGGTTATTAATAAAATAAATAAAGCATTTTGTCCTCAAAAGGAATTAGAATTCAATCCAATATGGGAAATAGTCGAATATTTAATATTTAGGGATCAAGAGAATTATTGGGTAATAAAATATTTATATGAAAATAATTTGTATAAAATAGAAAATGTTGAAAAAATAAATTATGATATATATGAAGAATTGAAGAACAAAAATAAAATAAATTGGAATGAAGTATATAAAATTATCGATAAAGAATCTAATGAATTATATAAATATTCATATAAAGATATTGAATTTGAGATAATTAATGAAAAAACTGGAGAAAGAAAGGCATATAATAATTTATGGGATTTGAGAAAGGATTGGGTTGAAGGAAAAATACATCCAATGGATTTAAAGAAAGCTGTTGGAAAGTGGTTGGCAAATAAATTAGAACCTGTATATAAATACTTTACTGAAGGACCTGGTAAGAAATATAAAGAAGAATTGGATTCTGTTAAAATCACTAGGTAGTTTCATTTATAAATTTTTTTATCAATGATAATTTATGAAGATTGACAAAATGATTAACAATTTGATCATGTTGATTAGTTTGTATAGATTACATGCAAAAAAATTACTTAATAAAATCCAGGATAATGAAGCAAAAATGTTATTATTAATGTCATTTAGGGATAATGATATATTAAATATTTTGGAAGACATTGTTGATAGAAAGAGAATATTTGATGAATATATAAGAAATAATCAAATAAAGAAAGCATATATGGTATATAAAGATATTGAATATAAATATAAGTTAGCCGAATCATTATTATACAATAGAATTGAAGATTTAGTTAAAATAAGAGCCTTAGATATTGTAAAATCTAGAAAAAATTAATCTTTTCTTTTTATTACTCTATATAGAGGTATTTTTCCTTTATATGATAAATATACGTAGACATCTATAACAATTAATAACAATATAATCAACGCCGACATATAGTATAAATTTTCACTTGGTGAATTAATAAGAGTAGTCGCTACAATTGCAATAGTTATCAATGTAATTATTAAAGTAAGATAAACTTCATATTTCGTTGCATATAATTCTTCCTCCATTAATAATTGTTCTATAAAAATATTAAAAAATCTGAGCTCAAGACCCTCATCATTTATCAGCCGATGAGTTTTTCTTCATTATAAAGATATATAAAAATTTTATTTTAAAGCCATAATAGATTATGATTGTTTGTTTTCTAAATCTATATAATTATATTTATTTAGATAATATTTTCTTAATTTACTCCTAAAGAATAGATATAATAATGTATGAGTAATTCTTTTTATAATATTACTATCTATTATTGTCAAATATTGAAGATATTCTTTTAGAGATATTTTATAATTTTCATTATAAACCGTATTTAATTCCATTTTTAATCCTATCAAATAATCTAGAGCCCTTTTACATTTTAATCTTTCATAAATATATATAAAATCTTTCAAATGTTTTTCAAGACTATCTTTATTAAAACTAATACTTGCACTTAGATTATGTCTTCTATAATATGTTAATTCATCTTTTATCTTTATTATTCTACCTTTAGTTTTAAAATAACATATTAAACTATTATCAACAACAAAATATATGTTTCTTAAATATTCTACTAATTCATCTCTATTTTTTGTATGAAATATTATTCCTACTGTTCCACCAACGCTTACTAAATCAAATATTTTTTCTTTAATTCTCTTTATAATACTTTTATTTTCCTTAATTATATTTCCATTTACATCTATTGGAATTAATCTATGTGCAATCATATATTCTTCATCCTTGATATTTTTTACAATTTCAAATATTCTACTAATTTTATTTTCAGTAAACATATCGTCATCATCTAGTATAAATATTAGATTATTTGAAGAAGCTTTTATTCCTTCAGAATAGTTTCTTCCAACATAATGATCAGGATCATTAGGATCTAAATTTATTATTTTATGATTAGGAAAATTTTCTTTAATATAATTATCTATTTTTTCATCTTGATAATATTTTACAACAATTACTTCTATATCGTTTAAATCTATTCCCTTTTGATTTTTAATACTCTTTAATGCATCTAAAATATATTTCTTTCTTTTATAATCAATAATTATTACTGAAGCTTTCATAAAAGAGTATAATAAAAAATAAAGTTTTTTAAATTATTTTTTAGATTTTGAAAATGTGTTTTAAGTAGATCTTTAATAGAGAATTTTAAATTTTATATTTCATTATATGAACCAAATCTATTTATTATTTAAACTTTTTAATTATAGATAATTTGTTTTTAAAAATATTTATTTGCTACTACTATACAATTATAGTCTAAGATAAATTTATAAAATTTTCTCTTATACATTATAATTTATGGACAGCCAAACACCATCTTACAATCCAAAAAATAGAAATTTGAAAATCAACAGTGAGGTACTACAACCTTTAGAGAGTTTAGATGGAATATTGCGTAATATGATTGGAGAAATAATAAATAAAGGCGAAATACATAATGCAAGCAGGGCATTTATATATATGAGAATGGTAGAGTTAGCACATCCCAAATCTTATATCCATTATGCCAAAGTATCCGTTTTGGATGATAAAAATAGTACTGTTGCATCATGTGAATCAATAGAAAGTATATCATCACCAGGTAAAATTACATGCCAAAATTTAGAAAAAGACAAGCCATTTGAAATATCAAATGATTATTTGTCAAAGACAAAAAATGATCTTAGAAGTATATTAAATACAATATATTGGGAAGATCCAATTAGAAAGAATTTGGCAGAAGAATTAAGATTGTCTACACATGAAAGAAAGAGTCTAACGCCGTCATATTCATCAGAAATTTATGCAAACATAAATTTAGCCGAAAGACTAGGCAAGCCTACGATAGAAATTTATGAAAATCCACATTGTCCAGATAGCGGAATGGTTAGATATAAGATGGACGAAAATAACAAATATAAAATTGACGTACATTATAGATTTTTATAGACTTTATATTTTTTATACATATTTTTCTAAATCTCTTAAATCAAATAAATGTAAGTTATCTTCTTTAATTCTTTCTTTAAAACTTTTTGCAAATATTATTTTTTCTTTTAAGTCTTCCAATATTTCTTTAGCATTTCATTATTTGTATAATCTTAATTATACTAATTGTAATTATACACATATAGAAAATATAACGCAAAATTATAGATTGAGATAAAATACTCAAATGACTAAAAAAGTGTATGATTTTAATATTTACTTTCCTAAATTTATTAATTTCTTTATTTCATTTCCATATTTATTTAAGATATCTCTTAATTCTTTTATTTTATTTGCATCTAATATTTCTACTTTATCTTTTATTTCTGGATATGTACTTTCCAATAACTTTTTTGCCCTTTTTTGATATTTATTATATTTTTTATAAAAAATAAAATATAAAATAATGAGATTGGGTGCCCCAATAAAAAATTGATGAAACACATAGAGGTCAATATAACTGTTATATATTATAACATATAACTAATATAGCTCTAATAACTATCATTGGATTACATACGTTGCAACGGATAAATCAAACATATGGTAATAACCCATTAATGCAGTTGGTAATATATGATGTACAAAATACCACGCTTGAAATAAATAATTTTCAAAATTCTGCAATTATACAAAATGTAAACGCAATAGGAAGAACATTTGATTATTTTCATAATTTATCGTCGATAAAAGATTTTTTAGAGATTTTTACAATACTTTTGCTATTAATAATAATCATATCATATATTTATAAACGTCATAAAAACAATTATTTATAAAAATTTATAGACTTATCTTCAAAAAATAACCATAATTGATTGTATATTTGCTAATATCATAATTAATCTCTTTATTAATTTGTTTATTTCGTTCCGTTTCATTAAATACTTTTATTAGTCCTTTTTTAATATCTTGTTTAGATTATCAGAATATTTATTGATTGGTCTATATTACTTTTATCTTCATAAACATTTAATAGATTAATAAAATATATGGAAAAGAAAATTAATGATTACTTAAATAACTCGACTAAATTATCAAAAAAAGATTTATTTACAGCTTTGAAGCAGGGTGCTGATTTAATTAGAACGGGTTTGGATTATAGATCATTATTAATATTTCTTTTCTATAAAGCCATAAGTGACAGATATGAAAGTGAAGTTAATCGAATAATTAAAGAAGAAGGTTTATCTAGAGAAGAAGCATATATTGTAGCAAACTCTGAATTTAAGATGTATGATGAAAATACCAGAGAATTAATAACATGGAAAGAAATAACTAAGAAAAGCAATTATTTAGAAGAATTCCAAAATGCTTTAATAAAATTTGCTGAGCTAAATCCCGATATTATAAGCAAAGACTTAATGAAAGCTCTATTAGATAAATTAGGAATTTCACATTTAGAAAGCGAACATAAAGCTAGACTAGATCAAATAAAAAGAATATTTGATAAGTTAGATTTTTCTAATGTTGATTATGATATTATAGGAGATGCTTACATGTATATTTTAGCTCAATTTGCTCCAACTAAGGGTAAAGAAGGAGAAGTATATACACCATATGAAGTAATTAAATTACTGATAAGATTAATTGATCCAGAACCAGGGTCTGATATATTAGATCCAGCCATGGGATCTGGAGCAATGTTAATAGAAGCTTATAAATATACAAAAAAAAGAGGTAGAGTTCGACTATTTGGACAAGAATATAATCCAGACATGGCGGCAATAGCTAAATTGAACTTTGTATTACATGGAATTGAAAAAAATTTAGTAAAAATTCAGGTGGGAGACAGTCTAAAAAAGCTTAAGTTTGATGAAAATTCACAATTTGAAGTTGATTATGTTGTTGCTAATCCACCATGGAATCAAGATGGATATGGTGAAAAAACATTGGGTAAAGATATTAGTTTACGTAAAATTTACAAATATGGGTTTCCTCCAAATAATAATGCAGATTGGGCATGGATACAGTTGATGTTATATTATGCTAAAAAGAAAGTAGGAGTTATACTAGATCAAGGTGCTCTATCTAGAGAGGGAAAAGAAAAAGCAATCAGAGAAAAGATTGTTAATGATGATTTAATAGAAGCGATAATTCTACTTCCAGAAAAATTATTTTATAATACTCAGTCGTCGCTATCTGGAATAATAATAATATTTAATAAAGAAAAACAAGAGGATAGAAAAAGAAAGATTCTTTTTATAGATGCAACAGATCTTTATGTTAAACATCCCGAAGTTAGAAGATTAAATAAACTAAGCGATGAGCATATTCAAAAGATAGTAGAAACATATAGAGAATTTAAAACAATACCCGGTTTTTCTAGAGTAGTAAATATAGAAGAAATAATAAAAAATAATTACAATTTAAATGTATCTCTTTATGTTTCGAAAATTCAGAATAATAATTCTGTAAGTATAGAAGAAATAAAAGGATTATGGAAAAATATAGAGGGAATTAGAAAGGAAAGAGAAGAAAAAGAAAAAGAATTAGAAGAAATAATTAAAATTATAGTTAATAAAAATGAGTGAATATAACAATGAATTTATGGAATTTCCCAAAGATTGGGAAATAAGAAAACTCTATGAAATAGCTGAACTACAAAGAGGTTTAAGTTATAACAGTAAGGAAAAGTCAAAAGACGAAATCTCGGATGGTTATCTTTTTCTCACTCTAAATAGTATTAAAGAAGGTGGAGGGTTAAAGGATGATGGATGGACATGGATTAAAAGCGACAGGTTAAAGGAAAGGCATTTCGTTAAAGAAGGAGACTTAGTGATAGCAAACACTGATATAGGAATGCAAAGAGGTCGTATATTAGGGGCTCCTGCAATTGTTCACTTTCCTAAGTGGTATAAAAAAGATAAAGCAGTGTTCTCTATGGACTTATCTAAATTACTCATTAAGGTCAGTAATTTAGATGTTAATTTCTTATTCTATTACTTGGTCTTCGTCCAACCATTAGCAAGAAAATATCATACTGGAACAAATATTTGGCATTTAAATCTAGATTCTTGGGCTAAGGAGCTGCCGATTCCCATTCCTCCATTAGAAGAACAGAAGAAGATCGTAGAAATACTTTCAATAATTGATAATAAAATTGAGACTGAAAAAAAATATTTAGATGATATAAAGAAATTGAAAGAAAAATTATTAGCGGCATTAATGACAGGCAAAATAAGGGTACATTCGATCGCAATTGGTGACCTCAAATGAGATCAGAGATTTCAGTAGATCATATGTGTTTTATTGTGAATATCAAAAAACTAGGATGGAAAAATATTACCAATTATTATCCTGATCTTAAAGAACATAGTATCTCTCCATCATATATCATAGAAGAAGAACTAGATAAAAAAATAAAAGAGATAAACAAAAATATATTTGATAAACTATCTAATAGCGATATAAATAAGATTTTAAATGAAATAAAAAGAAAAATTCAAAAGTCTACTTTACCAGAATTTTCTGATTATATAAAACATGGTATAACCGTTGAAAACTCAGCAGATCCATTTACTAGTCTTAATTTAAAACTTATTGACTATAATAATATATCCAAAAATTCATTTATTTATGCTCATGAATTAAAATTTAGAGGTATAGATATTATTGAACCTGATTTTACATTATTTATAAATGGTATTCCATTAGTTTTGGTAGAAGTAAAAAGAGAACTTCCGGATTCTGAATACGAAGCATTAAATCAACTTTCTATATATGAAATAAAAGCTCCGGAACTTGCTAAAATGGTTCATATAGGATTTGCGATTGGTGGGAAAAAAGGTTATGTACCCATTTTTCCAAATTATGATAATAAACCTAGAGAAAAAAATCTACAAATCTGGAAAATAGATGGAAAAAATAATAATATATATTATCTTTTAAATCCTACTACTCTATTAAATTTTTTAAAATATTATGTCTTTGTAATAAAATCCGACAATAATTATTATAGAATAGCTGCTAGATATTATCAATATAGAGCTGCAGAAAAATCCTTTAATAGAATAAGAGAATATCTAGATGGAAAATCGAATAAAAATAGAAGTTTAATTTGGCATTGGCTCGGAAGTGGAAAAACTTATACAATGTTTTTTATAGCTTACAAGTTCTTACTTAATTATTCGGATAACTTTCCTATAGTTTTCATAGTTGTAGATAGACAAGACCTGGAAAAACAACATTTAGATATCTTTTCTAAAATATATGATAAACTTTTAACCGAATATAAAAATATTACTAAGATTAATAGTATATCCGAACTTCATCAATTAATAAAACAAATTAGAGAATCTGAATTTTCCGATGGTAAAACTGCCCCACGTGGAATTTACATAGTAACTATACAAAAATTTCAAAAAGGAGATTTAGAAAATGAAGAAAGAAAAGGAATAATTAACTTATTATATGAATTAAAAGATGAATATTTAGAAAATCTTAAAATTAAAAATTTTCAAGAATATAACAAAATTATTGAAAGGTTATCTAAGTTAAATGATGATGAAAAATTAAAAGAATATTTTAGATTAGGAGCTCCCAATAAAAAAGAAATATTATTCTTAATTGATGAAGCACATAGAAGTCAATATGGTAGACTGGCTTCCGTCAGAAAATTAGCATTTCCCAATGCTATAACTATAGGTTTTACCGCAACACCAATACTTAACGAAGATAAAAACACTTTGAAAGAATTTTCCTATCCAGATCTGAATGAATTTTACTTAGATGCATATTCTATAAATGATTCAATTAATGATGGAGCTACATTACCAATAGTATATAAATCTATAAAGGAAGGAGAAAATGGTATAAGATTCCAACTAGATGAAGACGAAATCGAAAAATTTATAGAAGAATATTTGAAAAATGAAAGAGAAGGAAAAGATATTAGTGAATATTTTGAACAAGATAATATTAATATTTCTGATAAGCAGTTAAGAAATATAATAAATGAAATAAAAGTATTTCTATTAAATCCAAAAAGAATTGATGCATTAGCTAAATATATTACAGAACATATTTTAGAAGATACACAAACAGTAGATATGAATGATAAATCAAAATATTTTAATACTAAAATATCAGAATTTAGATTTAAAGCCATGATAGTAATGGCTAATAGAAGGGCTTGTGTATTAATGAAAAGATATCTTGATAAACATCTAATTGAAACATTTGGAGAACAAGCTAAAAATTGGTCTGAAATAGTAATGACATATAATTATAATGAAACAGATCCTGATATTAGACAATATATGGAAGAATTAAGAAATAAATATGGAAGTAAAGATTTTGATGAAATTAATTCATATATTATAGATAAATTCAAAAATTTACCAGATCCAAGAATTTTAATAGTAACAGACATGCTTATTACAGGTTTTGATTATCCTAAATTAAGAGTTATGTATTTAGATAAACCAATTTATAGTCACAAATTACTTCAGGCTATTGGAAGAGTAAATAGACCATCTCCTGGAAAGAAAACTGGATTGGTTGTAGATTCTATAGGTCTTCTACCAAACTTAAAGAAGACACTAATTAAATATAATAGATTATTATCACAACAAAAAGATATAAAAAATATAGAAGAAGAATTGGATACTACTCTAAAAGATGAAAATGCCGAAGAAGATAATTTTAAAGAATTCTTTAATAAAGTTAAAAATGATCTAAAATCATTATATGTTAATGATGAAGATCTTGGTATAGATCTAGATGAACTTAAAAGAGATATAAAATCAACAGAAAATTGGATAAAAAAATATGAAGATAAAATAAGAAAAATAAGATTTTATTATCATTTCAGTAATCTAGATTCTATATATGATGAAAATTTATTAAAACAAATTAATAGATTAAAGTCTACACTAAATAGTTTAATTGATGTTGTAAAATTCTATAATTCCCTATCTCCATATAATGCTTCTTCAACTAAAATAATATATAAAGATGATATAGATACAATTAAAATTTTATTAAGATTAATAAATGGTCAACAAAATAAAAAAATAAAAAGTTTAAATAAATTACTCAACGAAATACTAGATTTAATCTATGATAAAACAAAAATTGAGCGATTTAAAGAAGATGAAAGTGCAATTATTAATGACAAAATTTTAGAAAAAATGGTTGAAATATCTGAAAAAGAAATTAAAAATAAAACATATACTTATTTTCTAGTAATACGTAAGAAAATAGAAGAAGATGTAGACATTGATCCTTTTTATAAAAAAGTAGCGGAAATGTTAAATAAATTAGAAGAAGACTGGATTGCTAGAAAACAAGATACTAAAGGAATATTGCGTCAACTGAAATCAATTTATGAGCAAATAATGATATATTCTGAAAATAGAAATAAAATGAATGATATAGACAAAATATTGTATTCTATAAGATTAGCATTAACTGAAGAATATGGAGAATCTTGCAAAGAAATAAACTTCAATAGTCTATCAAAATTTCTAAATGGTATAAAAAATATGATAAAAAATAAGTCTTTCAAAGATGCAAAATATATTATAGATAGCAAAGAAAGCGAACTAGAAAAGCGATTAAAGATAGATATTCTAAAGAACTGTAAAAATATAATAAAAGAAGACATAGATAGATATATTAAGAGTGAATTAGTTGAAAAAATAAAGGATCAGATAATTAGGTGGTTATATAAAAATGACAGCCAAAATAGATATTGAAAAGATAAAATCTAGAGTAAGGATTTTAACAAAAGTTGATTCAATTAAAATATTAACTAAAAAAATGAAAGCAATAGCATATTATGATTGGGAAAAAGATCTTATCATAATAAATGAAGATATTCTCAACAATGTTAGTGAAGAATGTCTTACATATATTATAGTTCATGAAGTTGTTCATAAATTAACGAACACTAGAGGTCATGGAGCAACATTTTTAAATAAACTTCTCTCTATCTATAGTATGGATGAAATTACTAAATATGAAATGGAAATCTACTATGCAATACAAAAATCCAATCTTAAAACTAAACTATTGTAGAAATATTAATGCGGAGAAATAACTTAAAAAAGTTGAAGACGAAATTGATTTAGCAGTTGCTGAATTGTATGGAATTACTAAAGAAGAATTAGAAGGGTTTAGAGAATTAATGAATATACTCTCTGGAAAATAAATTTTATTAATTATAAAAACATTAATATTTTTCATAAGCAATTTTATTCAACGAATATAAGTAAACACTAATAATATTGTAAGTAAAATCATTTTTAATGAAAAATTTCTTCAAAGGGTAAATAATTCAATATATAACAAAAATAATATCCTTATAACCACCAAAATATATTTTTATATGTGGGATAATAATATTATAAAATGAGTGATCTAGCTATAACAATATCAAAAATTATTGCAACATTAATATTATTTTTAATACCATTGTTACCTCTTATAGGTTTGACCATATATTCATATATACTTTCAAAACCTATTCTTTCACTTACTAAACGTTATTTTAATTTGAATATATTATTTTCAAGAATTTGGCGTATTACTTTCTTTTCAGGACTTTCAGGATTGATACATATATTTATCAAATTATTTTTATATTCTTCTGTAAATTATATTCTAGAAATTACAGCAGTTACAATTTTTATAACAGGTTTACTCGCCTATGGTTCTCTGTCCAATGGAAGTTTAAGAGTGGCTACTATTATGTCATTTATAACTACTTTAGCATATCTTCCTTTTATTATCATAGTCTATAATGTGATAAATATTTTATTATATCTTATCCCTCTTCACGCATATTGTGTATTAGAGACAACCTATATAACTTTTATTATGCTGATAGTCTTATCCATATTATTTAACTATTATTTATTTAAGGATTAATCATTATAGCCATGCTATATTAAAACCTATATCAAATTATCTATATTGTTTGGTGATAATAATAGTTATGTAAATTTAGGATTATTATTTATGGTTAATTGATAAGTATTTAAAAAATTTTAATTGAAACTTTTTGTATTTACTTAGATAAAAGTTTTTCTATAAGTTTAATACTTTAATTAATTTACCTTTTAATAAGCCTTTCTCATTATCTAGCTTAATAAATTGCAATTTCTACTTTTTTTATTTTTCTAAAATCTTTTCAGTTTCTATAATATTTATTGAAAAATTTATTAAATAAAAATCTAGAAAACTACTTCCTAGCCGGGAATTCTTGAGAATAATTGAACTTCTCTTATATATTTCTTTCCAGTTAAAAATCTTAATAATCTTTCAACACCAATTCCTCTTTCCAGCACCTGAATTGTTCTAGATAAGATAAGAGAAATTAAAGTGGTAAAGGAAACTATATTTTTGATAGTTTCTTGAAAGTGTAAAAGAAACAACTTTCATTAACTTATAGCAATAATTCTCCTTTTTTACACAAATATTTAAATGATTTT
>Ga0080008_138686_pt1 | contig 69270 bp, 77 predicted proteins | sample ConCONMetagenome_FD_69211 | JGI IMG/M metagenome (GOLD analysis project Ga0080008, IMG submission 69211) | Hot spring microbial streamer communities from Conch Spring, Yellowstone National Park, USA - CON_C (SPADES assembly) (version 2) | ecosystem: Environmental > Aquatic > Thermal springs > Hot...
TGGTTGGTGGAGGGTGGTTCAAGGTTTTAGATGTGGAGAGTGGTGTTGAGGTTACAGGTTTGCAGAGGAAGAGGGTTAAGTACCCTGTTGAGGTTATAAGCAAGGGTGGTTTCAAACACTATATGTTGAAGGAGATATACGAGGTACCAGAGGCTATGCTTAGGACCACCGCTACACTACTGGATAAGTACTTGAGGCTAGCTGCTATGATCATAAGCGGGGCTAGGAACATAATAGTTATAGGTAATGGGTCGAGCCTCCACTCAGGTCTCATAGCACAATACTACTTCGCAGACATGGCGGGGTTGAGTGTAACGGTTACTAGTGCAGCTGAGTTCCCCTACTACGCTGTAAACAGTGTTACAACGGGCACGGTGGTGGTAGCCATAAGCCAGAGTGGGGAGACAAGTGATGTGATTAAAAGTGTTAAGATGGCTAAACAGAGGGGGGCAGTCATAGTAGGTGTCACCAACGTCCTAGGATCTAGGCTGACAATACACTCAAACGTGTACCTACCGATTGGAGCGGGCCCTGAGATAGCTGTTCCAGCCACTAAAACCTTCACATCAACCCTGGTGGCCCTAGCAATACTAGCAGGCTACACAGGGTTATACACCGGGAGGTTCAGTCAGCAGGAGCTTTCAAAGCTATACTCCGAGGTTAAAGAGCTCTCCCAAGCTCTAAAGGCCAGCCTAGAGTCGATTGAAGGTGAGGCCTCCCTGGTAGCTGAGAAGCTATCGCCATGGGGTAGCGTGTACATAGCTAGTAGTGGCTTAAACTACCCAATAGCCCTTGAGGGGGCTCTTAAACTTAAGGAGACAGCCCTGGTGCACGCTGAGGGGCTACAGTTAGGGGAGCTCAGGCACGGGCCAATAGTGCTTACGGGGAGAAGCCACCCCGTTATAGTCGTGGAGCCCGTTGAGGAGATAGCGTTAGAGTTATACTCTAAGATCTTAGATGAGCTTAGATCTAGAGATGCCCCATTGGTAAGGGTTAGCTTTAGGGGGGAGGGGGAGCTTAAAGCACCTAAGGCCATGAAGCCTCTGACCCCCATAGCATGCGTAGTCCCCTTACAGCTACTTGCATACAAGCTAGGCTTACTCAAAGGCCTCCCCATAGACACGCCTCCAGGCCTGGCTAAGGCTATAACAACATAGGTGAGATCTTGGATAGCGTTTACGCTGTAAGCGATATACATAGCCCTAGATTCCTCCCTTTATTCAAGCAAGCAGTTTCAGGAGCTCCACCTAAACCCCCATGCTTCATCATACTAGCAGGAGACATAGTAGATAAGGGTAACGTTGACACGGTTAAACCTGTGGTTGAGAGCATTAAAGCTAAGTGGGGCAACGTAGGTATAATAGCGGTCTTCGGCAACGAGGAGTACCATAGTGTTAGAAGCTCCCTAGTTGAGAGGTACGATAAGGTAACATGGGTAGATGATAGGGTTGAGTTCTACAAATGCAACGAACTAAAGGTGGCAATAGTCGGAACCCAGGGGTCCCTGGATAGGCTTACAAGATGGCAGTCAAAGCATATGCCATGGCTTCTAGAGGAGTATAGGAGGAGACCGCAGCTCATAAGAGAGCTGGTAAGAGACTCTAAGGCTAAAGCTGACGTGGTGATCCTGGTATCACACTATGCCCTAGCCTCAGGTAACCTCAAGGGAGAGGATCCTAGAATATGGCCGGAGATGTACTCAAAGCTAATGGAGAGAGTTGTGGCTGAGGCTAAACCGGATATAGCGATACATGGGCACGCACACCTAGGTAGAAGCTATACTGTAGTCAACGGGGTCCCTGTTTACAATGTAGCTCTCCCGGCTGTTAAAAGCATAACCATTATAAACCTCAAGAGAGGGCTTATAGGGTTTATTAAGTAGGTGCTTTTAAACACCGAACAACCTCTAAATGGTAGGGGTGAGGTGGTTTGAGATCACTGAGGGCTCTCACACTAGTCATGTTGATTGTATTAGCTCAAGCTCTCACTATGGAGCCTTCGGAGGCTTCAGGGGATCTTAATTTCAACATTGAATCTAGGAGCAGCCTTGTAGCGAAAAGTAACTGGTCTACCACCCTAGCTGGCGTAGTAGAGGTCTCTAAGATTGCAAACGTTAGTGATGGGAGGGTGGAGGTGAAGGGCGAAGTTTACGCTAGGCTAGCCGATAGAGAGAGGGGGTTGAACTTTACCTTAAACATGAACTACAACACTTTAACAGTACTAGGCAAAAATGTGGTGGAATCCAAAACACAATTTAAGGTCGACTACATAGACTATGGAGCTCTAGCCGAGCTAGCTCCAACAAGGCAGGTAGCGTTAGAGGCTGACGGCTCAACCTTAACAACCATAGCTGAGGGTAGGCTTAATACAACACTAAAAGCCACAATAAAACCTAGCACAGGTAATAGGATTTACGATGCTATAGCAGCAAACCTTATAATATACATCTTAAACGAAACACTGGGAAATGTGAAAGAAGAACTCCAAAAAATAAATGCAACTCTAGAGTACGAGGTAACCCTAGGACGGAGAGGCACCGTAGTCGAAGTAGAGGTGAAGGCGGACATCCCCTTAAAGGAGAAGCCTAGAGTCGCAGAGGTGGAACCACCAACAGGAACATTCGAAATCAAGATCTCCATAGTATTAGAACGAAACCAGACAACAGTCTACGTCGAGCTAGGAACGCTAACAAGTGGGGGGAGCCTTAGAAAAGCCCTCAATGCAACACAATTGCTAACTAACACAAAACCGTACGGGTTAGAGGAGACCCTGGATAGAGTCAATAGGCTCCTAGAATCTCTAGATAGTCTCGTTACAACACTAAACAACACAATAGCAAACATCAACCTACAACCGGGAGGAGTGATAACAACACAGGAAACACCGGTAGGAAGCCCTATAGCAACTATAATAGAGGAAACTAGAACTCAATGGGGGGAGAGTAGAGGTGGGACAACACTAACACTATTATTAATGGGGGTTGTTATAACAGCGACCCTCATAGCATCCTACATGGTGCTAACGAGAAGGAGAACCTGATAGGTAGCCCTCCTCCGGGCTACCATACAAAATCTATCTAGGTTAACTTATAGGATTAAAGCTTAAATTTCATTAGATCTTTTAAGCCCTAGCTTTACCTATACCTCAATTCAATAATGGATAGGAGGCAACTTTAGGCTACGAAGTTTAACGTGAGAGATCTCGGCGGCATTGAGGGGTATCTTGGACTTGATAAAGGCGTTGATGGTAACTTAAAAAGGTACGTTGTAGAGACTGAATCGTATAACCTCTCTACAGCTATATCATCTAACTTGGTTAACGTCATGGCGATAAGGTTAATGGGCTTCGGTGTTCTAGAGCTTAGTATCCTAACGATTTCTAGAACGCTCTTCGTAACCCTCGGTAGTATAGTTGCTCTCCCTCTCATCTACAGGTTTAGAGAGCATAGGCTAAAGTTATGGCTTGTCTTCGGTGGGCTTAACAGGATTGGCCGGGCTCTATCCATATTTACAGTTCTACTACCACATCCCCTAAACTCCGTAGCTCTAGTAGCACTAGTGTCAGCTGTTCAAGTCTCTGGAGCCGTAGCTGGGATAGCCTCTACTGACACTCTAGCTGATATGATAAAACCGTCTACGGCTAGTAGGTTCCTCAGCGTTGTATCATCGATTAACAATATTGTAGCTCTCCTAGCTCTCATCTCGACATTCATAGTCTTCAACATTGCTAGTGTTGAAACAGCTTACTGGATATTATACATCATAGCTTTAGCCTCAGCTATCATATCAACTGTAGCCCTAGCATTGTTAAAGGAAGTTAAGGTAGTTAGGGGGATGAGAGCTCTCTTACTAATCCTTTAGTTTTAAAGTATAAAAGTGTAGCTCTAGAGACTCCTACAGCTAAAAGCTATCTTACGGTGACCTCGGCCTTCCATCTAGCTGTTAACATCCCAGCATCCTTCTGGGACTACTACATAATGGTCGTCATAGGATGTAATGAGAGCTGGGTTACAGTTAAAAACATAGCCATGCTATCCTCTAAAGCCATAGCTCTTAGAATATGGGCTCCTCTGGTAGACAGTATGGGTGCTAAGAGGAGCTTATCCATATCCATGGCAGCCGTGTCACCAATCCCTCTACTCTACTACAATGCAACAAGCGTCTTCGAGCTCATGGGTGTTAGTATATTTAGTAGCGTAGCCTGGGCACCATGGGATGTAGCTACAGCACTCTACGTGTACTATCTGGTCCCCGAGGATAGGAGGCCTGCGTTCACATCTCTGCGAAACGTATCCTCTAACATAGCTGCTACTCTAGGCTCAGCTATGGGGTCGTGGATTGGAGCTCATCTAGGCATATACTATGTCTTCTTAGCATTGACAATTCTAAGATCCACTACGGCCATGCTGGCCTACAAGATGACACCGGAGCTTAGGTACTCAAGTGAATATAGGTTGTTAGAGCGGTAGGCTACATAAGTTTGCTTCGACTCCCTAGGTTGCGGTATCCTAGTCTACGTACCTATACGTTTTATGGTGTATAGGTTTCTCTAGGGGTATCATGTTCAGTGTTATCTTCTCTAGGAGGCCTCTAACCGAGGTTGTCAAATCCATTTTAAGTGCTTCCTCTAACCTGTAGAAGCCCGCCTCCAGGGCGTCGCTTCCTGGCTTAATTTCACCTTTGGGATTCTTGTAGAGCACGTCTATGAGGACATAATGATATTTTATGTTCTCTCTCTCATCATATAATATTAGTGTATCCACGTTTACAACGCCTACAGGCTCAGCCTCAACTCCCGTTTCCTCCTTGAGCTCCCTCGTAGCCGCCTCCACCAGATCCTCTCCTAACTCCACGTGGCCTCCTGGTATGCTCCATTTCCCAGCACCTGGGGGGTACGCTCTTCTAACTAGGAGAACTTTACCTTGCTTGTCCAGGACGAGGCATCCGACCCCTACTTTAGGTAACTTCAAGTCCTGGCTCATGGTCTCACCTATGCTAGTATCCTAGGATAAGATTTAATAGATTCTACGCTCTCTTAACTTTTAAGGTGCTCTTAGTTGAGGGTTGCCGTGGTCGGTGTAGGCTGGTACGGCTTTAAGACTACTGTTCCGGAGCTCTCGTTTAGAGAGATGATGTTTGAGGCTGCTGTGAGGGCTTACGAGGATGCAGGTGTAGATCCTAGGAGGGATGTGGATGCCTTCATATCATGTCAGGAGGATTTCTGGGAGGGCATAGCTATCTCTGATGAGTTTGCACCCGAGCCTATAGGTGGTGTTCTAAGACCCACCATGACCATAACGGGTGATGGCCTGCAGTGTGTAGGACAAGCTTACATGATGATTAAGAGTGGTGCTTTCAACGTCGTAGCTGTTGAGGCTCACGCTAAGCCAAGCGATATATTGTCACCTCAGGAGATCTACGAGTTCTCACTAGATCCTAACATTAGAACTCTCAAGATACCGAACCCCCTCTTCCAAGCAGGGCTTGACGCTGTAGCCTACATGAGACGTAGCGGGGCTTCGAGGGAGCACCTAGCTATGGTTGCTGTTAAGAACAAGGTTAGAGGTCTCCTCAACCCTAGAGCCTCTCACTCTGCTAAGCTAACCCTCGACCAGGTGCTCGACTCAAAACCTGTAATACACCCTCTAACCCGATATGAGATAGCGGGGTTTACTGATGTAGCTATAAACGTGGTACTAGCATCAGAGGATGTAGCTAGAAGGCTCGGGGATAAGCATGTCTGGGTTGAAGGGATATGGTGGGCTACCGAGGTTGGCACAGGGGCTGTTGAATGGCACGAGTGGGGTAGGATGCCTTCAATGAGGCTGGCAGCTCTCGGAGCATATAAGCTAGCTGGTGTAGAAGATCCGCTTAGGCAAACAGATTTCTCCGAGGTTGAAGACAGGTTTAGCTACATGGAGCTCCTATCACTAGAGGAGCTAGGCTTAGGAGGTGGGGGGGCGCATAGGATGCTGGAGTCAGGCTACTACAACCCGGAGGGGGGCTACCCCGTTAACCCTAGTGGTGGAAGCCTCTCCATGGGGGTTACCTTGGAAGCTACAGGTTTATCAAGGCTACTTGAGGTGGTTCTACAATTGAGAGGTGAGGCGGGGGGAGTTCAGTTGAAGGATGTGAGGAGAGCTGTTGTTGCATCGTGGAGAGGGCCTCCAACGTATACTAGCATCGTAGCGGTTGTATCGAGGGACTAGGGGTGGTGGGGGTGAAGTCCAACATATTCGTTAAGGATAAGGTAGCCATTGTTGGAGCCGGGTTAACATTATTCAGGAGGAGGCTCCTTGAAACACCGAGAGACCTAGCTTGGGAAGCCTCTAGGGAGGCTTTAAGCTCTGCAGGACTGACGCTCAAGGATATAGACTGTATTGTGGTAGGCTCCGCTCCCGACGCCTTCGACGGAATCCACATGAAAGGCGAGTATTTAGCCGATGGATCTGGGGGGTTCAATAAGCCTGTTGTAAGGGTTTTCATGGGTGGCGGTACTGGCGTGATGGTCCCAGTTGTGGCATGGTGGCATGTTGCTAGTGGTTTGTGTAAAACTGTGCTGGCCGTTGGAGAGGGGAAGATGAGCCATGCCTACCCGCACCCTCAGGGGGTTTTCGCCTACATATGGGATCCTATACTTGAGAGGCCCCTAGGTCCTAACCTAATCTGGATATTCGCTTTGGAGATGAGAAGGTACATGCATGTTTGTAACGCCTCTAAAGAGGATATAGCTCTCGTCTCTGTTAAGAATAAGAGGAACGCCTTAGATAACCCAGCTGCTCAGGCGGCCGCTAAAATAACCGTTGATGATGTGTTGAAGAGCGAAGTTCTAGTGTGGCCTGTGCAACTACTCGATATATGCCCTGTTAGTGACGGTGCAGCAGCTCTAGTCCTAGCTAGTGAGAGTGTAGCTAGGAGGGTTACGGATACACCAGTTTGGGTTGAAGGAATAGGGTTCACCCTGGATAACACACACTGGTACAACAGGGATCTAGCTTACCCTAGATACCTGGAGTACGCTGCTAGGATGGCATATAAAATGGCCGGTATCGAGAGGCCGTGGAAGGAGATAGACGTTGCCGAACCCTACGACCCCTTCGACTACAAGGAGTTACATCATATCGAGGGCTTAATGCTAGCTAGGAGGTGTGAGGCTCCGAAGCTTCTCAAGGAAGGTTACTTTGATAGAAGCGGGGAGCTCCCCACATCGCCTAGCGGAGGCCTCCTAGGTGTCGGCAACCCTATAACTGCCGCAGGGGTTATGAAGGTCGCTGAACTCTTCTGGCAGTTGAGGTATGAGGCTGGAGCTAGGCAAGTTAAGAAGCCTGTTCACAAAGCTGTTGCTAATGCTTGGGGTGATTTAATGCAAGCTGGGACGGTTGTCGTCCTCTCAACATGAGGTGGGGTCCGTGAAGCCTGAGAGGGTTCCCGGGAGGTATATTAGGGAGGAGGATCTTAGAAGGCTACCAGGGGTTATAGAGTACACGCCCACAGCAAGGTACTCATATAGTGCTGGTCAAGCACTCTCAGAGTTCCTAAGAGGGCTTAAGGATGGTAGGATTCTCGGGAAGCTGTGCCCTTCATGCCGTAGGGTCCTGGTACCACCTAGAGTCTACTGTGAGTTCTGCTTTACACCTACAACAGAGTGGGTTGAGGTACCAGGGGCTGGGAGGGTTGAAACAGCTGTTATAAGCTACATAGGGGTTGCTAGGGAGAGGCTTGAGAAGCCGGAGATCATAGGTGTTATAAGATTGGATGCTCCAGGTCATGCTGAGAACAGCTTCGACTTCGCAGGTTTATTCCATAAACTATGCGGTGTAACGGAGGACGATGTTAAAAGCGGGAGGGTTATAGGGATGAGGGTTAAACCGAGGTGGAAGCCTGTGCATGAGAGGATGGGGAGCATACTTGATATTGAATGCTTTGAACCCCTACAACCTCGGGAGGTGGTCTAGATGAGTTTATGGAAGAAGTCTAGGGTATCAGATGTGGTCCACGTTGAGGGTAGGATGGAGACTGAGAGGTATATATACACACCCGGGCCGGTGGGAGTTAAGGTAGCTGAGGCCTTAATGGAAGGTAGAATCATGGGTGTTAAGTGCGGAAACAAGCTCTACATCCCAGCTAAGACGTACTGCCCGGATCATAGTGAAGGCGAGCTAGTGGAGGTTAAAGGGCCCTGGATTGTTAAAAGCTATACCATAATATACGAGGATATGTATGGAGCGAAGCTCGATAAGCCGGTTGTAATAGCCTTAGTGGGAACCGAGGAGGCCCACGGAGGGCTAATACACTATGTAGAGGTGGAGCCTGATAAGGTAAAAGTAGGGCTCAAGGTCGAACCCGTATTCAGACCTAAGGAAGAGAGGAGAGGTCTGATAACAGATGTAATGTTCTTCAAACCCGTAGAGCATGGTTAGACAGTAGTAGATAGCTGTGATCGACTTAAGCCGAGCAAGGTAAATTAGTTTTCGATGCAATAATTATACTGGTGAGGGCTTTGAGTCACCCGAGTGCAATCAAAGTATCGGATATCGTTAAGAGAGCCCCTGTAACAGTAACCCCTCTAACCACGGTTGAGGAGGCGGTTAAGTTAATGTATAGAGAGGGGGTCGGTAGTGTCATAGTAGTGAGCCCTGAGGGCAGAGTACTAGGGATTTTCACGGAGAGAGATCTAGTTAGGCTTATAGGTGAGGGTAAGCCTCTTACATCTAAGATAGGAGACTTGATGACAAAAGACCCTGTAACCGTATTCGAGGATGACACCTTAACGAAAGCTGTAACCCTAATGGCTGAAAGGAGAATAAGACACCTACCTGTAGTAGGTAGAGATGGAAAGCTTAAAGGTGTCATATCAGCTAGAGATATAGCGTCGACCTTCGGTAAATACCTAGAGGAGCTAGGGGAGATTAGCGAGTAACAGTCCCCTTAAACCAGTCACCTTTTCCCCTCATACAACCCACATATTTTACGCTTATCTTATATCCTTAACATTCTCGGGTAGCATCACCGTCCGATTTTAAAATGTTTCGGTTTCCCTAATGCTAGTTCTGCCACCTCCTGTACTGCTTCTGAAATTGTTGGGTGTGGGTGTATAGTTGAGGCTAGGTCTTCCAGGGTTGCACCCATTTCTATGGCTAGCCCTAGCTCCCCAGCTATCTCTGAGGCGTGCGGTGCTGCTAGGTGGATTCCGATTACCGCCTTACTACTCTCCTCATAGACTATTTTTATAAAACCGTCGAGGGAATCCTCTATGGTAGCCCTAGCTAGCCCCCCTATGGGCAGCTTTACTGTTGAGACCCTATACCCTGCGTTCTTAGCCTCTACCTCTGTTAAACCAACACTTACAAGCTCTGGATCCGTGAACACTACTGATGGTATCGCTCTAGCGTCGAACTCTGATTTAAGACCTGCGGCGTTCTCAGCCGCGACTATTGCCTGTGCGAAAGCCCTATGCGCTAGTAGTGGTGGTCCTGTCACATCGCCTGAAGCGTAGACATTAGTGGAGGCCGCCATTCTACCATCGACCCTCACATACCCCCTTTCATCTAGGCTTACCCCTAGACGTTCGAGCCCCAACCCCTTAGTATTAGGCTTCCTACCCACAGCTACGAGGACGAGGTCGGCTTCAACCTCAACGTTGTTGGATAGCTTAGCCTTAACGTAGCCTTCCCTCTTCTCAACCTCCACGATCCTAGTTGAGGTATACACCTTAACACCCATCCTAGATAACCTTCTAGACATTAACCTTGAGAAATCATCATCCATAACTGGGAGCACTCTATCCATAACCTCCACAATGTATACGTCGACGCCAAGCTTAGCCATGATGTTGGCGAACTCCACACCAATATACCCAGCTCCAATTACAAGGACCCTCGACGGCTTCCTCCTAACCTCTAATATAGTTCTATTATTATGTATTAGAGCTCCATCGAAATCAAGCCCCGGTATGCTAGCCGGGTCCGTCCCCGTAGCGACTACAAGCTTAGAGTAGCCGATCCTCCTCCCATCACTAAGCTCTAAAACACCCGGCTCTGCAACCCACCCTCTAGCGTTAAACACCTCAACATTATACCTTCTTAGGAGGGAGCCTACACCCTCTGATACCCTAGATGCCATACCTTTAACCCAATCCATGTAGGCTTGGTAGTCCAGCTCATAGCTTAATTTAACAAAGGGGAGTCTTGATAAGCTTGATAGGAGCTCTACAGGTCTAATCATGGACTTCGTAGGTATACAACCGTAGTTCGTGCACTCCCCCCCAAGCCTATTAGCCTCTACAAGAGCTGTGCTCAAGCCTAGCTGGGAAGCTCTAATAGCCGCAGGGTACCCCCCAGGACCTCCTCCTAGAACCACTAAGTCGAACTTATCCACTAGGCACACCTCACTTAAACTCCTCCTCTGAAGCCATTAAAATAGCTGGATTCTCTAGATACCTTTTAACCGCTAGTAGGAACCTCGTGGCGTAAGCCCCCTCAATGAACCTATGATCAAAGCTTAGCGAAAGGTACACTATTTTTCTAGGCTTAAGCTCTCCATCAACATACCTTGGAACTTCAACCAGCCTGTGGACTCCAAGTATGGCTGCCTCGGGGTAGTTTATTATGGCCATGCCGAGCACCGTCCCCACGGATCCTATGTTGGTTATAGAGAAGGTGCCCCCCGTTACATACTCTAAACTCGTCTTACCCTCTCTTGCCTTCTCCGCTAGCTCACCTATCTCCCTAGCAATCTGATATAAGCCCTTACCATCAGCCCCCTTTATAACAGGAACTACAAGTCCCTGTGGCGTGTCAACAGCAACCCCTATGTTGTAGAACTTTTTAATAATAATCTCCCCCCTCTCCTCATCTAGAGAGGCGTTTAGCAACGGGTACTCCTTAAGGGCTTTAACCACAGCTCTCACTATGAAAGGTAGGAGTGTTAGTTTAACGCCCTTAGACTCTGCATCCTGCCTTAGAACATCCCTTAGCTTAACGAGCTCCGTTACATCTACCTCCTCCACTATGTAGGCATGAGGTATCCTAGATTTAGCCTCGACCATTTTAGAGGCCATAATCCTCCTGATACCTTTAAGAGGGACCCTCTCAACAGCACCCTCGACTAGGGCGGGCTGCCTGGGGGCCTCAGCAGCCTTCTTAGACTCCTCAGCATACCTTAGAACATCCTCCTCAGTTATCACACCTCCAGGCCCCGTGCCTTTAACCTTAGAAAGATCCACCCCCAACTCTCTAGCAAGCTTCCTAACCCTAGGCGGGGCTCTAACCGGGACCTGTAACGCCTCTCGCGCACTCTCTCTAGATTCGACCCTCTCAACATCTGAGGCTCCAGGAGCTCCGGTTGCTACCTGCACTTCGGGGGCCTCGATCTCCGCTATTGGAGCTCCAACCCTAACAACGTCTCCTGGCTTAGCTAGGAGCCTTAAAACTATGCCCTCGAAAGGCGATGGTATCTCGACTGTAGCCTTAGCAGTTAAGACTCTAACTAGCGGCTGGAACATTTTAACATAGTCCCCCTCTTTAACAAGCCATTCTACAATCTCACCCTCGACCAACCCCTCACCTATATCGGGGAGCTTAACCTGCCTTAGAGCCATCGCACCCACCTAGTACTTCATAAGCTTAGACAACCCCATATATATGCGGGCCACGTTAGGCATGTAGAGCTTCTCGTGGACGAGGGGGAACGGGGTGTCGAAGCCTGTAACCCTCTTTATAGGAGCTCTTAGCATATCTATGGCGTTCTCCGCTACATAAGCCGCTATCTCAGCTCCCAGACCAAGGGTTCTTGGGGCTTCGTGGACGACCATCAGCCTCCCTGTCTTCTCCAGACTCTCTAGCATCGCGTCCTTATCGAAGGGGAATAGGGTTCTTAAATCTATGACCTCGACATCCCAGCCGTGCCTTGCCTTAACTAGCTTAGCAGCTTCAAGAGCCTGGTACACCATAGCACCCCAGGTTACCACGGTAACATCTGAACCCTCCTTAGCCACCCTAGCCTTACCTATGGGTACCACGTAGTCCTCCTCAGGAACCTCCTCTCTTACTGTCCTATAGAGTATTTTAGGCTCTAGGAACACCACGGGATCCTCGGATCTCAAAGCGGATTTTAGCAACCCTTTAGCATCATAGGGGGTTGAAGGCATTATAGTTATAAGACCTGGTGTGTGTGCGAAGTAGGATTCAGGGCTCTGACTATGGAACATCCCACCCCTAACACCGCCACAGCAGGGCCCTCTAACCACTATTGGAGCACTATACATGCCCCCAGTCCTCCTTCTAATCTTTGCCGCCTCGCTTAGAAGCTGGTCTAGCGCCTCGTATATGAAGTCTATAAACTGTATCTCTGCAACGGGCTTCAAACCATAGAGGGCCATGCCTACAGCTACACCAACTATGCCTAGCTCTGTTAAAGGCGTATCTATAACTCTCTCAGCTCCAAACTCCTCTATCAAACCGTCTGTTACTAGGAACACGCCCCCCCTCCTGCCAACATCCTCCCCTAAGACCACTATCCTTGGATTCCTCCTCATCTCCTCCCTTAGAGCACTATTAAGAGCCTGAACCATGTTCATCAAGGGCAAATCAGTCAACCTCCAATCCCAGCTCTCTTATAATCTCAAGAGACTCCTTCAACTCCTCATACTGCTCCAGCAAGTTCCATATAGGTTTCGAATATACATTCTCCAGTATCACATCCACGGGCAGGGGGGGTTTGTTGTAGCACTTCTTAACAGTATCCTCTATCCTCGAGCTCCACTCCTCCCATATCCTCCTGTCCCGATCCTCGTCTAGAAAACCCTTCTTGTAGAGGAACTTCTTAAACCTAATTATAGGGTCTAGTTTCTCGAACAACTTAACCTCACCAGGATCCCTGTATTTGCCTGGATCATCTGCTGTAGTATGGGGGCCCATCCTATAGGTTACAGCCTCCACGAGCGTCGGCCCCTCACCTCTCCTAGCTCTCTCAACGGCCTCTCTAGAAATAGTGTATACCGCGAGTACATCGTTACCATCAACTCTAACGCTGGGAACCCCGTAAGCTACTCCTTTCACAGCGAATGTTACCGATGCAGTCTGCCTTCTAGATGGTAGTGAGATAGCCCATTGATTGTTCTGTACTACAAGCACTACAGGGGCTTTAAAAACCCCTGCGAAGTTCAGAGCAGCGTGGAAATGCCCCCTAGATGTGGCTCCATCACCGAAAATCGCCATGACAACAGTTCTATGGCCTAGTATTTTAGCCGCCATGGCCGCGCCTACAGCGTTTGGAGCTTGATTGCCTACAGGCACCGGGGCTGGAACTAGGTTAACACTCCTCTTACCGTAGACCGCGAACTCGCTACCTCTCAAAATATCATCAATGTTAGCAATGGCCCTATCCAGTATCTCCTCCTCGCTCATACCTTTAACGAGGTACGCTCCAAGCTCTCTATAACTTGGAAACAACCAGTCACCCCCATCCAAGGCCATGGCCGCCCCGACACCGACAGCTTCTTGACCTTTATTAGGTGCATGTAAAGCTACCTTACCAACCCTTTGAAGCCTTAGAAGCCAGTCATCGAGTATCCTAGCTCTAACCATGTAGACGTACATTTCGAGCAACCTATCAACATCAACATCAAAGTCTCCAACCTGCTCCCCCTCCTCATCGATAACCCTGTAGAGACCTAACGCTCTCCTCAAGTCAAAACCAATATCATCTAAAGAATACTCCCTAAAAGGCCAGTCTGTAGAGTGAAACCTAGACCCCACCATAACACCCGTTAGAGAACGTGAGGCCCATAGGTTTAAAAAGGACTGTATAGAGAGGGAATCTAATAAATATATACAAGGCTATAAACTATCATCAAGGCATAGGGCTTAGTGTTACCGGCCTACTCTCTGAGGGCGAGGTTTCCAAGTTAGCGTTTCAGCGCCTGTAAACGGAGGTCCCTGTAGCTGGTTATTTAACATGGGTCCTTGGTGAGGCCACATGCTCTGTTGTAGGAATACCTTCTCGTACTCCCTCCTCACATCATCGTTTGTGAGGTGTAGGTAGAGTTGTGTTATTTTCAGATCACTGTGGCCCAGTAGTTTCTGTAGAGCTGGAAGGCTCATCCCCCTTCTTATAGCCTCTGTTGCAAAGGTATGCCTTAGCACATGTGGTCTCACCCTCTCAACGTCCACTCCCGCTATGTATGCTAACTTCTTTAACCTCTTGTATAATGCTTGGTATGATATGTTGATAAGCCTATCCCCGGGGTTCAGCCTAGATCTCACCATGTAATCTGCTAGGACGGCCCTGGATAGGGGGCCTAGGATGACTATCCTCTGTTTACCATACTTACCGGTAACTCTAGCAACTCCACTGTGAAGATCTATGTCAACAGCTCTTAGTGATAGGAGCTCTGAAGCTCTAATACCGCTCTCCGCCATTAGGGTAACCGCTACTAGATCCACATAGTCCCTTGAGGCTCTCACAAGCCTTTCAACATCATCCCATGTTAGGGCGTCGCTGAAACCACTCTTAGCTCTTGGAACCACCGGTATCTCAGCCTTTAAACCAGCCCATCTTAGGAAGCGCCTTACAAAGACACTATAGTAGTGGATAGTGCTATCGCTAACACCCCCACCGCCCTTCAAACCCCCTCCTCTAAGCTTGGAAAGCCACCTAATGTAATCATCTAATGTAACCTCAGATACAAGCCTATCACGTCCTACGAAATTAGCAAAACTATTAAGAGCTGCAGAGTAAGCCTTCAAAGTCTTAACATTAAGCCCCAAAGCCGATAAAGTCGCCAAGAAGGCGCTAACAGCCTCGCCAACACTCATCCTATCAGAACCTTTCAAAGGCGGAACATATACAAAGCCAGACACCAAACCCCCCACCATACATGTTTCCATTTAAAACCTTCTAGAAGTATGCGGGGGTAATACACTCGAAATACCGAAACGATAGTACAGCTTATACGGAACGTCAACCACCGTTTCTCAGCAGATAGCAGATTGATCGACCATCTGCCTCCCAACGGCACAGCGTGAGCCCCCCACCGCAACAGCTCCTCATCTTGCCACCAAGGGTTCACAGCCTCTACGGATCTCTGAACCCTACACCCACCGTGCTAAGATCTGCTGTAAACAAAGCTTAGTAAGCGTTTTACGCGAGAAGCTCCAGCCTAGACACACTTAGTTTTTAGGATATGACCCCTCCTCGCCTTGAAAGGCGAGGTCTAATTCGGCTTTAGCGTAATGAGGAACCCGCCTCTTGAAATGGTGTGTGAATAGCACGGATGGTCCTTAAAAGAGCTAGATTCCCGGTTGTAACAGCCTGCTAGACGGCCGGGGACCCTCCTGTTCAGAGCTGGATGAGGAGGTTTAAGTCTGGGGTGGTGGTTATAAGAATCTTGAGTAGCTCTAGGATTATGGGTGGTGAGGGCTGGGATCTAGGAGGCTTAGTTTTCCTAAGAAGAGGGAGGATGTGGAGAGGGTTGTAGAGGAGGTGGAGGAGAGGCATGGAGGTGGCGAACACCACCATCACCACCATCACGATGACGATGCTATTGCGGGCGTTCAAATGCTACTGGAAGCCTTAAACTCGAGGGTAACAGTTCTTGAGACTAAAATTTCAAACCAAGGTCTTGAAACAGCTAGATTGTATAAGGTGTTAGCACATATAGTGGAGGCTCTTATGGCTGAGAGTGAGGAGGAGAAGAGGAGGTCTTTACTAGAGGCGCTTAAGGTGCTAGAGGAGGGAAGGGGAGATTTAGAACGTTGAGGAGGAAATGGTTTAAGCCATCTAGCATAGTGCCTATAGCCTTCAAGGTAACAGTATATGAGGACTACCTATTAAAATTGCTGGCAACGAAATGCGGTGTATCTAAGAGTACCCTGGTAAGAGTGGCTTTATTAAGGATGTTGGTAAGAATAGTGGATGAGAATAGCGTCGTGAGGAGAGAGCTACCCCCAGGCTATGATAGTATGTTAGAAGAGCTAAGCCGCGACGTAGAGGGAATTCTAGAGAAATGCGTTGAGAAACTAGCTAAGTAGAGCTAGAACGACTTAGAGCCTCAGAGATAACCCTTACAACTTCCTTCTCTAATAACATTAAACACTCTCTAAGGCAAGCATCCCTAGCAACAGCATCCTCCATAGAACACCTCTCATAGAGACACTTTCTCTTAAACCTATCAGTATCCACATAGTAGATAACAAGGTCGCCAATATCAGCTCTACTTAGCAAACTAGAGACACCAAAGCTGGAGAGGACGCTTTCAACACTACCACTATCAATAAGCCTTCTATCGAAGATGAAAGCTCCTAGACTAGATAGAGACCTGATAAGCCTTAACCTGGTATCCTCCACAACACCCATAGGGGGCCCCGAGGGCTTATAGTTTTCGCGCGTTTTAATTGTTAGCGGGTTACGCTAATAACTAGTCTATCCAATCCCTTACTTGTATCTTCTCTGGTATATATTGGAATGCAAGGAATTTAAGTCCTTTTCCAGCTAAAGCTTCTATCTCCAACTTAACTTTCTTCTCTAGGAACATGTTGATCTCCTTCTTCCACCTTGGGGTTTGGAACCACGTGTAGTTCATGAGTTCTCTGGCTCTCTTCACATCCCTCTCTTTAGCCTTTATTATGAAGTTCTTCCTCTCCGACTCTGTTAGATATGGTTTCTTGTTTGTATCACCGAATATGTCTGTCATTGAAACTCCTAGGAACTTCGCCTTAGGTGTTGCCAACCTCTCACTCTCATAGCTTAAAGTTATACTTCCTACCTTAAACACCGAGTATATGTTCCATCCATAGGGGTCGCTATCTGTTAGCACGTACACGGGTAGGCCTAGCTCTTCGTTAAGCCTCCTCACAAACCTCCTCGTAGCTCTATCAGGTTGCCCCGCTCCAGTTACCAGTATTGACTTATACTGTCTCCAGAAGCCTATCCTGTGGAGTTGCTGGAACACAGCGTCCTTCTCCACCACTAACACGAACTCGGCATCCACATCGAGGAACTCTATGAGGTCGGGCGTAGACTCTATAGCGTAAGCTCCATGACCTAGCTTAGACAGGTCTATCACGTCAGGCCCGCTCCTAATCCTCATATTTCCAACAACCTTACCCTTCTCCTTACTAAGTATCAGCATATGCTCTCTTAACAGCCCCGTTGCAACCTCAATATCTCTTATGGCTGCATCACTCTCAGCCTGCTCGTCCCAGGTGTTCTCCTCCCTTAGGATGCCCTTGAGATCTCTATAGGATATGGTATGTTTACCCCTATAGTAGAGGTCTCTTATTGTGGGGTACTCGTTCTCTACAAGTGCCTGGTATACTATTGAAGCCATTAATAGTGTTTGCATAAACCTCCTTGTTTCACCCATATCTAGCATGTTTCTTTCGAAAACATCGTCGCCAAGGACTAGGATGCCCCTCTCAGGATCAAATATGGTGTTAGACAGGGTTCTCTTAGGTATGACCAGCTTAGGAGGCCTCCCCTTAATTACATCATCTAGAACTCGTAACATGACATCTCTAAGTATGCTAGCTGCTCTCCTCCTAGCCTCAACGTCAATTGAATCCACCACGTTCACCGGGCCCACCTCTAAGATACCTTAACCCCGCTAATCACGCTCCTCACTAAATCCTCGACACTCCTACCAGGGTTATCACCAGATCTAGGTAATGTTACACTCCTAGCCACCAACCCCACCAAGGCCTCCACAACATCCTTCTCCTCGCCCGGTTCTAGGGGCTTCCAGGATTCAGGTGGCCTTGAGAATGTCTTGAGGCTCCTCGCTATCTCCGGTATGTACCTAGCTAGAACCAGGATTTTCCTCATGGCCTCAGCCTCCCTCTCCTTAGCTGATATAAAGCGTTTCAACCTCCTAGCTAGCTCTAAGACGCCGTTCCTAATCTCGGCTTCAAGTTCTGGTACATCACTTATACTCTCCTTGCCTACACCCTTATACGGTATCTTAGTGCTAACTACATGCACCAAGACTACTAGGGGTGCCGGCATCTCTATATCGTACTGCTTCCAGTTCACATCACTTACAACCTTGTAGGATACGTCCTCCTTCTCCTCATAGAGTAGTGGTATCTTATTAGCATATCTTAGAAGTAGGGGCTCCTCCGAAGCCTGTATAGCCCCCCCATAGGCCATCCCAACCTCTACTATGAATGGGTGGCCTTGGTATGCCCTAGGAGGTCTCTTTATGGCGTCAACCCATTCTGGGTTGAACATCCTCTTCAAGCCTATTTTTATAAGCTCCTCCCCTAACGGGCTTAGATAATCACTACGGGGAGCTCTAAACTTGAATGATTTCATGGCTTCAACCATGGTTACTAGGAGCCCGTCGTTCTCACTTCTAAGAAGCCTTCTAGGCTTCATTTCGGGTTTTAAACCAACTACCTTCAAGAACTCAAGAGCGGATTGCTCTCCAACACTTTGAAACTCAGATTCAAGGAAGTCTAGGAGGGTTTTAGCCTTGGTTGCTCGTAGCATCTGCTTTAACGTCTCCACGTCAACACCGTGAGGGTGGGGTTTAGCTGTTCTAGGGGGTTTAGGCATTTTCCTCGTAGTTCTAGGGAAGAATAGAATTTCTCCATCGGGGGTTTGCAGTATTATGTCGGAGTAAGGTGCTATAACAGCTGTTCTCCTAACATACTCTAGGATCCTAGCTTTAGCTCTCTGCCAGTCACACTCTATGATAAGAGACACTCTAGTCCCATGCCATGAAACGTTCTTCCTGAACTGCGCCTCCTCAACTACGACGGGCTCGTTCCTCTTCGTATCAATATAAAGCTTCTTAACGTAGACATAATCAGAACCTCTAGTAGAGGATTGAACCTCAACAGGGTTACCTGTGGTGGCCCAGCCGTAGAGGATTGAGGCCTTAACCCCTAAACCGTACATACCGCGAGTTTGTCTTAACACGTACTTGCTACTAAATAAGACCTTCCCGAAGGCCTCAGACATAACCGTTGGGGGCACCCCTATGCCGTTATCCTCAACTGTAACCCTACACCAGCTCCTCTCACCACCAACCCTCTCAATGTATATCTTCACCTCAGGCACTATTCCATGCCCGTCTGTAGCATCTAGAGAGTTCTCCACAAGCTCTCTAACAGTTTGGTATAGTGCTCTAGCCGGGTTAGAGAACCCTGCTACCTCCCTGTACTTGGAAAAGAACTCAGCAACACTCATCTCCCTAAACTTCTCTAGCTCGCTTCTACTCATACTAGACACCGTCCACTAAACCCTATGCTACTGGTAGCGTAAAGAGGGGGTGACCCACACTCTTAGCTTCCAGCCTGACCTAAAAAGCTTAAGTGCTGGGTTTTAAGGTTAGATCCTGGTTTAAAACATCAATCTAGAGGCTTCACGTCTAGGATGCAGCAGGCTATCATGGGCAGGATTATAGTAGCATCCCCGTAGACCACCACGTGCTTAGCTTCCCTCGATATCTTACCCCAGCTTATAGCCTCCCTAGTCTGAGCTCCACTCAAACTACCATCGTATTCTACGGCTGTTGTAATGTAGACAGCGTAATCCAGCCCTCCTTTAAACTGAGACCACCATAGAGTGTGATGCTTGCTAATCCCACCTCCTAGTACAAGAGCTGTAGCCTTCTTAGCTGTGAAGAATGTATCAGCGAGCCTCGCCATATCCTGGAAGTAGTTGACCTTCACTCCAACCCCTCTCTGCAACTCCATGAACAACGCTGTCCCGAAGGCCCCGTCGGGCCAACCGGGGACTATAACATCTACACCTGCTAAGCTAGCACTTCTGAGAATACTATTCTCATCCTCTATCATACCCCCAGCTCGCCTTAGTAGCTCGTAAACACCCCACTCGCTCTTAACAGAAGAAGCCTCCCCTACAAGCCTTCTAACAAACATCTCAACGAGAGGACCGTAACTCTCAACAGGTATGTACACGTTACCCAGTCTGTGAACCCCCCTCTCCCTCAACTCAACATCGTCGGCCTCAAAGAAACCCCTATGGTAGACCCCGCCTAGAGCCCTAGCAATATCGTGATCTAAAGCCCCTGTAGTGGTGATAACCAGGTTGAAAAACCTCCCCCTCACGAGCTGGGCCAGAACACCTCTAAGCCCTGTAGCCACGAGATTACCTGTAAACGATAGGATCCTCAAATCACTTACGCTTAAACCCTCTCTTAGAATCCTCACAGCCTCCCAAACCCTTGAAGCGGTAAAACCATGAATAACCCCGTAAGTCTCAACGAGATCGCAAACCCTCATATCACCTGAAACCCTAACATCCCTTACAGGCTCCAACCCCAAAGCCACCCTAACCCCCTCCACCAGCCCGTCTTAAAAGTATTTGACATCTAAAAGCCATTGACCATCAACCTACACTACTAAAACCTGGTGTGGAGGTGGGAGGTGTGAGAAGAGGGCTGTCCCCCCTGGTGGCAACCATAATATTGATAGCGTTCACAGTGCTAGGTGGGGTTATAGTATACGAGTTCTTCATGAAAACAGCTGAATCAGCAATGGCCTCAGGTGAAACGTTAATAGTATCAGCTGCAAAAAGCTACTTCGACAACACAAGAGTTCTAGTTCAAGTAGACATGGTTAACGGCTACAGAACTAACATAACTATAACGGGGTTTAACTATATAACACCAGCAGCTACCACTACAAACGCTCAAATAGTCTCCGGAAGCTCCAATGTAAACCTAGTGCCTGGAGCTAAGCACACAGTAATCCTCCTCGTCCCCTCAGATGCTAAGGCAATTGTTATATCATATAAGGCTAGGAACCAGAATTTAGTGGAGACAGTAGCCATAGGTTGAGCACCATCTATCTCCATCCTTCTTTTCTCCCCCTTTAATGTTAACGTTTACGGTGATGTTGGATGTTTAGAATTGTTATTGAGAGACTTTCTAGGAGGTTCTCGGAGAGGGGGGTTGAGGTCGAGCCTAGGGTTGGGTTTGAGAGTTTAGGTGTTCCTGAGGATTGGAGGATCTCGGCTCATTACAGGGTTGGAGCTGTTCAATACTACCTATATACTGACGATAATGGCATGACTAGACTTAGGTTCATTGAGCCTCCTCCCCCACCGGCTGAGAGGCTTAAGGACCTCGTTGCAGGTATAACTAGGCCTTCTAGTGAAGCTGAGAGATATCATGTTGAGAGGTCTTTAAGCGGCTACGGCCCATTACATCCTCTTATGATTGATGGTAATATCGAGGAGATGGCCTTGGAGGGGTATCATTCTAGAGTGTCCGTCATCCACAGACTTGTCCCGGCTAGGTGGGTTGACGTTGATTTGAAGCTTGACCCAGCTACGGTGGATTCTCTTGTTCTACAGCTTTCAAGGAAGTCTGGTAGGGTAGTTAGCCTCCTTGCACCTTACGCGGAGGGGTTGACAGGTGAGGGTTATAGGGTTGCTGTAACCTTCATGAGGGAGGTTTCTAGGTTTGGTAGTAGCTTTGTTATAAGGAAGTACCCTGAGAAGCCCGTTACACTAGCAGATATGATAGCTTCTAGGACCCTCTCCCCACTTATGGCCGCCTACCTTTGGATCCTAGTTGAAGCTCAGGCTTTCATAGTGATAATAGGTAGTATGGGTGCTGGTAAGACAACGTTACTCCAAGCACTCGCAGGCCTCATACCACCCTACTACAGAGTTGTAACCATAGAGGATACTCCTGAGCTCCGCCTATCAAATCCACACTGGGACTCCCTTATAACCAGGGTTTCAATACCTGGCGAGTCTCTAACGGAGATAGGGTTAGAGGATTTACTTAAGTTTGCTTTGAGGAGGAGAGCTGAGTATGTTATAGTAGGGGAGGTTAGGGGGAGGGAGGCTAGACTACTAGCTCAAGCTGCTGCACTAGGCCACGGCTCTATGACCACGTTCCACGCTGACAGCCCCGAGGCTGCCATACTTAGGTTACAGATGGAGCCTATAAGCTTACCACAATTATTCCTAAAGTTAATAACATCCATAGTCCACGTGAGAAGAGTACCAGTGTATGGAGGTAAAGTTAGGAGGAGGGTTTACAGTATAACAGAGGTGCAGGACGAGGACTTGGTTATAGTGTTTAAGCTGAACCCACACGACGACTCGTTCAACCCCAACAGCCCATCTGAGGTTGTAAAGACTAGTAGTAGGCTTGAGGAGGCGTGGATTAAGCTGGGAATTCCCCATGGAGAGCTGGATAAGGAGCTTGAGAGGAGGGCCGAGCTCCTGGAAAAACTCGCTGGGGTCGACCCGGATAATTTCTACAAAGCTGTAACAAGGTTCTATTTAACAGAGTACGGGGAGGTTCTAAGGCCGTGAAGGGGTATTTAAGGGCTTTGGCTGAACTTGGTGCATACGTTGATCTACACTTATACAGGCTCTGGGATCCAGAGCTCTACGGACCGGAGCCCAGTAGGTTCTTTAGATTAATGTTTAAAGCTTCCCTATCCCTAGCTATAGTGCTAACAATCCTAGCACCTCTCCTACTCTTAAAGGGGCTTGAGGGCCCCATTGTGCTCGCACTCACCCTAGCCCCCCTACTCCTCTCTTATACCATGCCAACAGTCTGGAGGGTTATCCTAGGTTCCGGGGTTGATAAGGAGCTCCCAGCAGTGTTAGCATATCTCATTCCCTACACTAGAACCCCTATTAACATAGCAGATCTCATAGCTATGCTTAAAGGTGAGGGCTACTTCTGGACTAAGTTTGAAGCTTCAAGGCTTAGATTCCTGTTAAACCTAGGTTACGACCCTCTAACTGCTTTAAAGAAGCTTGCCGAGACAACCCCCTCCAGGGGTTTAAGCGAGGTTCTAAGGGATTATATTAATGCTCAAACATTGGGGGTTTCAAGGGGTCAACTTACACTCATACTCTTCAAACATGCAATGGACTCTATAAGGGATCAGTGGAGATCTCATATAGAGTTTGGAAGAGTTGTGGCAGAAGGCGTGGTTGCAGCCGTCGTGTCAATGGCAGCATTAGCCCCCCTAGTCCTCCTAGGCGGAGGTTACCCGGTGCTCCTAGTGACTATCCCAGCTGTTGTAGCTCCAGCCGGGGCCTTAGCCATGCTGGCAACTAGACCCACCATAGGAGAGTATAGGCTATCCTACTTCGAGCTACTCTTAACAATAACCGTTCCATTTATAGCTATCATAATCAACTTCAAGGTCTCACTTGAAGCTGGCTTAGCGTACCTACTAGGTATGACCATAGTAGTGGAGGCTATAGCCGTGGGGTTTAGAAGGCTTAGCTCAACAGCCATGAAAGAGCTAAGGCTAGCAGTCGAGGAGGCAAGACTGGGGCTCATACCAGAGGAGAGGCTCGCTAAAGCTGAGAGGGTAGCTAGCGGGATTGTTAAAACTATAATTTCAGCGTCGAAGATAGCGGGTACCATGGGCATCGGAGAGGCGTTAAACCAGATCCTATCATTAGTGGAAGAGGCTCAAAGACACGCTAAGTCGGCCTCACTCCAGGCAACAATACTAGCTGTGCTCTCAGCCATATCTATACCCATAGCAATATACGGGCTGGACTTGCTCAAGAACGCTGTTGAAACAAGCAATGTAAGCATGGTAGACCCCACCTCAATAACATACATAATCTGGCTGATAGCAATAACATCCCCCCTGGTAGCACTTCCAGCCTCAATACTACAAAGAGGATGGCTAATATCACCCCTATACCCACTCCTAGCACAAGCCCTTGTAATGACCACACTAAAAATACTACACTTACACTAAGAAAGGAAAACCTGAAGCCCCCGAAGCCGAGCTAGTTGCGAGAATGCTACGGCTACACTTAAACTCCTGACAACGCGCGCACACCCAGCTCCTAGGAGATTGCCACCCCCTAAGCTATGAGCTCTCTCCTAGCTGAAATGTGATACCCCGAGCCCGGGGATCTAGAAGTGGGATGGGAAGTGTGATTTTAGCCGGAGAACCGGCAAACTACTTGAATGCTATAGAGCCTCCCGAGGATGAGGGGGGAGGGTTAGCCCGCTACTCTAGACCTTAAATCTTTAAAGTTTTATATACTGGAGGCTTATACCTTTAAAAGCGGGTTTGGACTAGTGCTATACGGCTTCCCGGTGGCTCCACATGGGCAGATATGGTTCTGAGAAGAGGTATCTCGGCATCGTTAGGTCGGTAGCCCCTATGGGGTTGATTGTGGTTTCTATGGATAGGAGGAAGCCTATACCGTTAGGCTCTAAGGTCTACTTCCGCGATGATAGTGGTGCATACAGGGAGCTTGGGGTAGTTGTAGATGTTATCGGTAACGCTGAGAGACCCCATGCTGTAGTTAGGGTTCACGAGAGGAGTTCGCTTAACGAGATCCCCATAGGCTTAGATGTACTTTATGAGCTGAGATCCCCTAGGAGCCACCGGGGGGCTGTGAGGAGAGGTAGGTGAGACGCTTTGGAGGATTGGGATGTAGAGTTCTTCCAGGACATCCCCTCGCGTGAGTGCCCTGGAGAGGTGGTTACCACACCTGAGGGTTATAAGGTATGTACCGCTACAGGCGAGGTTTTAGGGGAAAACCTTATATCCGATGAGCCTGAGAGGTTTTTCAAGGAGGAGCCTAGAAGCGGTCCTAGGGTCGGTAGCCCTATAACGTACACCCAGCATGATATGGGTATTAGTGTAAGTATAGAGCCTAGGAAGCCCTCTAACCCTCTTAAGAGGGCTAGTAGTCTGGTTAAGGGGATTAGAGGGGCTAGGGTTGCTAAGAGAGATGTATGTAGGGTCGTAGTTTTACAATATGCTAACGATGTTGCTAGTAAGCTTGAACTACCTAGAGCTGCCAGAGAGGATGTAGGCTTCATACTCCAGAGATTCCTGGCTAGGGAGAAGGTTAATGGCGATAGGGAGAGGAAATGCTTGGTAGCAGCTGCAACTCTAAAGGTCATTGAGAGGTATAATCTGGATATAGCTCAGAACGAGGTTTTAGAGCTCCTAGAAGTAGATCACATGTGCGTATGGGAGGCTAAGAACAAACTACACGAGAAGGGGGTTCTAGCGGAGTTCGCTAAAACAATATACGGTAGAGGAGGACAAGAGAGGCTCCTAAGTAGGGTTGAAACATACGTTGCTAAGATCGTATCCGAGCTAAAACTAGGGGATGAGGTTAGAAGAGATGCCATGGAGTTTATAAGAGCTACCCAGAAGAACGGCAAAAACCTCTACGGTAAAAGACCTGAAACAATAGCAGCCGCTGCAGTATACCTAGTAGCTAGACTACACGGCCACGACAACGTCAACCAGAACGTGGTAGCTAAAATCGTTAAAATAAGGGAATCAAATGTAAGAAAGCTCTACAGATACCTCATGGACGGCATGGTAGTACTAGTTCCACTCTAATTCCTACTACAAACACGTAAAACAGGCTTAATAGAGCCTCCCAGGACAAATCTAATGACCTCCTCCCCGCACCCTGGGAGACCTCTAGGCCCCCTCAAGTGGTTTGTCGAATCTCCGCCTTGAAAGAACACTCCTCATCCCTCCATTTGGATCCCCATCCTAGGAGCATCGCGTTTCTCAGCTGGCGGAGGCCTCCGGCCCCGGTGGGTCCATCGGATCCCCCTTATCACACCGGCTCCTCTCAGTCTTTCAAAAGGTTAACTCAGACTTAAATCTCTCCATTCCTGCCTTGAAAAGGCGAGGTTTGCCAGGCTTTAACATCATAAAGGCGGGGGAGCTCTTTAAGGAAGAGCTACCATTTACTGGAGAGATGCCTTTTAGCAGGATTGAGAGTTTAGAACGTAGTGCTACCAGAAGGCTTATGGGGCTACTTCAATAAACCAGGTGGTTGGCATACTTAGCTCCCCACCTTAGGGTTGAAAGCCTTTAATCTAGCTTTTTAGCTGTGATTCCCTCAATATACTTAGGGATCTATGTGATTGTAGAGGTTAAAGCCCACCTTAAGGTAACAGATGAGGGTAAGGTGGTTATCGAGAAGTGTTTAGATCAAGAGTTTTGTGCTAATTTGGTGAGAATAGGGGTTGCTGACCTCAGGGGTAATGTTGAGCTCCTAGAAGCGTTACATCTCCTAGCAACTCGTAGAATTGCAATTGAGGGGAAGACGGGGTGGGAGGAGGCTCTTAAGTATGCTAGGAAGTTTAATATAAAACTATCACTTTTCATGGTATACCATGACTTAAGGAAGAAGGGTAGGAAGGCTAAGCTGGGAACCAGACCTGGCACTCTGATATTAAACATTGGATCGAGGAGAACAGAGATACTAGTCTTAGAGGAGGGTGTCCTAATGACGTTAGAGGACCTAGCTGAGTGGAGTAGATCATCTATGTCGTCTGGCTACGAGCCTGTAATAGCCATAGTTGATAGGTATGGGGTAATAACATACTATGAGGCTAGAGCGGTGAATAGTATAACGTGAACTCCTCGAAGGCCAGGATTCCAAACCTCTTCTTTAGCTCTTTAAAGGGCAGAGGAGAGGTTAGCGAGCTCTGTGAGCTACTGTGGAGACACTGGGTACTCTCAAGGGTTATAGCGTTCAGAGGGTATGGTATAGAGGTTGAAATCATACTAGAGCACTACACAAGCAAAGAACGCTCAATATGCTGTGAGGTACACGAGAAGAGAGTTCACAGAGGACTATACATCTGCAATACGGCTGGGGGAAAGATAAACGCTGATGTAAACGCAGCACTAAACATAGCAAGAAGAATAGGATATGAGATAGGGGTAATGAGGGATATTGAAAGCTACCTTGTAATACATAATGGTGTTAAACCATTAATCCCCAACCGGAGGGGTAGAACACCCTAGACCTAGAGGTTCGAAACCCCGCCCTTTAAAGGCGGGGAGGGGTCATAGTTAGGTAGTGTTCCTTAACTGATTGAGGCCTACTGGTGGGGAGATTGTCTCTTTAAGTATGGAGATGAGGTCTTATACTCTCTTAGTTATTTAACTGTTTCATGGTATGCGTAGATCTGGTGTAGGCTTTTTGAGGGATGTTGTTGCGGAGCTTAGGAGTTTGGAGAGGTTTTTGAGGATTAAGCCTTTATACTTTGACCTTGAGAGCATGGAGTTCGTGTGGCTTGACACTAGGCTTATCCCGTTCGAGGAGGTTTATAGGAGGACTAGAGAGTATAGGAGGGTTGCTGAGGCCATAAAGGGTATGGAGATTAGAGGTGCTCCGGCTATAGGTGTTAGTGCAGCCTTCGGATTAGCCCTCGCTGCCTTGGAGAGTAAATCTTCAAGTGTAGAAGCTCTCATTGAGGATCTAGAGGTTGCTAGGAGAGTTTTAGCTTCAACGAGGCCTACGGCTTTTAACTTATTCTGGGCTCTTGATAGGGTTATGAGGAGAGCTTATGAGGAGGCCTCTAGGGGTGGTGTGGATAGGGTTGTTAACAGTGTTTTGGAGGAGGCTTTGAAGATATATGTTGAGGATATTAAGACTAACGTTGAGATAGGAAGGGTTGGTTCTAAGCTGGTGGAGGACGGGCAGGCTATCCTAACGCATTGTAATACAGGAGCCCTAGCTACAGCTGGTTTCGGTACAGCCCTAGGTGTTGTGAGATACGCTTGGTATGAGGGTAAAAGGGTTAGGGTTATAACAACTGAGACTAGACCCTTACTCCAAGGAGCTAGGCTTAACGTTTGGGAGCTTAGGAAGGAAGGTATACCTGTAAAACTAATAGTAGATAGCGCTGTAGCTCTAACACTACTAGAGGGTATGGCGGATCTAGTCCTCGTTGGAGCAGATAGGATAATATTGACGGGGCATACTGCAAACAAGATTGGAACACTACAGGTGGCCTTAGCAGCTAAGCATGCAGGTAAACCCTTCTACGTTGTAGCCCCCACAAGCACCATTCAGAGGAGCTGGGATCCGAGAGAGATAGTTATTGAGGTGAGAAGCTCGGAGGAGGTTAGAACTGTTATGGGGAAAACATACCTGACTCTAGAGGATGTAGACGTGTACAACCCCTCATTTGATGTAACCCCACCTGAGCTCATAACAGCTTTTATAACCGAGGTGGGAGTCGTGGAGAGGCCTTTCGAGAAAAACATACCACTAGCATTAAGCTCACCTAGACACTAGAGGAGCCCTCCAAATCTTAACCTCAACCAGCCCACAATATCCTCTAGGAGAGGGGATTGTAATGGAGTCTCTTAACACCCTCATCTCAACCCAGCCTCCTAGCGTTGAAAACCTAGCTTCTAGGAGTGGGTAGTAGGTTTTAACCTCGAAGACCCCATCGGCCATCGTAGGGTTTACCACCGCGAACCTAGCCACCTCTCCTTCAAAAGATGTGAGTATGGGTTGCACTCTATAGCTTCTAACATGTCCTAAAGGACTTGAGGGGGTCTCGTGAACGCTCCATCTAACGGCTCTCTCGATGAGGAGCCTGGAGGCCTCAACATAGCCTCCAGGGGCTAGAGAGAGTTCTCCCTCAAATCTTAACGTTACAAAACCCTTGTAGGCTGTGATCTCGAAGGTTCTAGGTGAGGCTACAGCTAGAGACCCTCTAGGTCCTTCTATTACAGCTGAGACTCCTCGGAATAGCCCGTCTCCTTTAAACTTATAAAAGGAGAGTATGTGCATTAAGCTAACATTGTAGTCTCTGTATGGATGTTCTACGGTAACCTCCATACTCCCATCAGCTTTCATTGTGAGAGCTCCTGGAAGCGATGCCAAGGCGTAACCCCCACCTTTAACTAAGGTTAGAAAGCCTGTTTTAGCGAAGTCACCTTCAACGTTGACGTTGAAAACTCCTAGTTTTATCTTTGCTCTCCCAGAGGTTACGGGGGGCTTAGGGCAGGAGGCTATAAGCCCGCTGTGGAGCGGCTCCAGGTCTATGGGTGTAGCGGTGGTATCATCAACTCTAATACACCCACTTAAACTAAGACCACCTTCTAAGAGTAGGGGGGCTATAGGTTTCCAGCCAAGGGGGTTGAAAATTCCAGGTTGCCCACTACTACCAATAAACTTAATCAAACCAGAGATAAGTTCCCTAACATCTAGCACGTTAACGTTAAGGGGGACCTCTCTAGAAGGCTCTAGGGGAGCTTCGCTTACGAGCTCACCACCATTAACAACAACCTCATAAATCCCACCATAATCCCATTTAAAACCATCTAAGCCATCAATAGAAACATCGAAGAACCCAAGATAATTTAAAATAGCGGGAGCCCCATAAAACCTAAGTAAATCCCTAGATCCCAGAACCCTCTTTACCAATGAAACCCAATCGGGGCCAATAACACTACACGCCATAGACGATAACATAACCCCTTCCACCGTTTCTCAGTAGATGGCAGCCCACTACCCTAATATTCACCTGTTCCAGGCTCCCACCATCTACCTCTCAACAGTTCACGAGGCCCAAACCACCCTACAGGAGCTGTTAACCCTCGGTTACCCGATGGTACTCTACTCCCCTCCAGGCAATCTCGGGCCCAAAAGGCTCATAGGCCTCAAGACCTCATCGGCCCCAGCAACTATAAAAGTAGCGTGGGGGCTTCATAAATTCAACATATGTGACTTCCTAGACAAGCACGTAGCATCAGCATACGTAATAGCACCAAGGAGGCCTTATACATAAAAGCATGTAAATGATACGAACAACCATGAAAATAGAAACAGCTTCCTAACCCTAGAAAAGCAAGGTGGTCGGAGTAAAATAGAGGATGAGATACCTAACACTATGGAAAACTCCGTACACCCGGAGCGAGCCCCCTAAGAGCAAAGGAGGAGTTACCCACACTTCCGCTAACCGCTCTCCTCAATCTTTCTAACCTTAACCTTCCTCTCTGTATAGCCTTTAGCGTGAGCTACTATATGGAGCATTAAATCCCTAGGGGTGTGGAAGAGAGCATCCTCACATATAGGGCATATATACAACCCATCCTTGTTAATCTTAACATATATAAGTGAGCCTTCATACTCAACCTTCACTAGATCACCGCTCAACAAACCACCCACCCCTATTACTATAGAAGGAAGCTTTAAAGGAGTTAGGATACCCTTATATTAAGTGGCCCCGCCCTCTCACATCCTCCGACAGCCCCATAGGGGGGTACGAGGATGAAGGAGGACCGGTAAGGCGGGGCACAACACTAAGACACCTCCACCTTGAATGTAACATCCTGCCAGATCTGAATCTGTTTCAAGTTCTACATTGGTTTATAAGGGTTGTTGCTAGAGATCCCTCAACCTCACCTTATGTAAAGCTAATATACAGAGATGTAAGCTTCAACCAAAACACTATACAGAGACCTCCCCGCTAGAGAGGTTAAAATGTTAAATCAAAGCAGCCACAGGATGCGGGGTTCCCCCACAGCAATGAACCGGAGGAGAGAGACAGTGAAGGTGGAGCTGTGGGCTGGGGTCACCTAAAGCGGGCAAAGGCTAATGATATGGTGGGGCTGTGAAAAGCCCCACATGAAGTCAATGAAGCCAAGGGCTTCAAGGAGACTTCATATTAAACGATGTAAACCTCCTTGAAGCCTAAACCCCTAGCAATGTCTACCGCATACAAGTGGGAGATAATATGTGGGAATCTCCTTCCCTAGAGTATTAGGTTGTTTGGAGCTTGGAGGTATGTTCCGGTTTTAGATTGTGTTAGCTAACTAGGGATGATGTAGAGTAAAGCTTAAATACCCCCACACTCAACTAAGACCATGGGGGGCCTGCGGAGAAGAAAACAGATGTGCAGCAATAGAAAACATAGTAGAAACCAACGATTACAAAGCAGTACACCAGAACAAGAGCCCCCATGGTGCAGAATCCATTACATGGAGTTGAAAGCTTTTTTAATTCACCTTAATACACCGTAAGCCTTAGCTAGGTTGGTTGTTGTGCCTTTAGATTGTTGTGCGTTTATAAGGTTACCTTGTTTTCCGTTCTTCTGGTGTTGTGTTTTGTGGAGGATTAGAAATGGTTATGAGGTTGAGGAGCCTTTTTCATGGGTTTTTGCTTTGCTAGCTTTGATATTCGCCTTTAAGGGTCTGGATGTTTTTAACCCGTCTAAGCTGGTATCCCCTATTCTCGTGGGTGTTGTTATTGGTTTTGTGGCTCACGAGCTGGCTCATAGGGGTGTTGCTAGGATGTATGGCATGTCTGCTCATTTTGTGGCTTTCATTCCAGGTCTTCTACTCACGCTTTTATCTGGGTTTCTCCCTGTTAAGATAATAGCTCCTGGCTATGTTAGAGCTGTTCCTTTGTATGGTTTCTGGCATTATAGGGGTTTCCTCTATTCTGTTGCTGCAGGTCCTTTAACCAACATAATTATATCCATCGCGTCTCTGGCTACTATAAGCCTTGTAGGCTATAGAGCGTTCCTAGAGCCTGTAGCATTTGTTAACGCCTGGCTAGCTTTCTTCAACCTACTACCGATACCCCCTCTAGACGGTTCTAAGGTGTTCGCTCTAAATAAGATCTTGTGGCTCGCCCTAATAGCCTCCTCCATAGTACTCTTAATGATAACAGGCTTCTAGTTGAATTTATAGCCTCCAGCTAACCCTACTATCTAGGTGCAACCCTATGCCTGAAAACCCCGATTCACAGAACATGAGGGGCCCAGATCTAATGAAGGCTCTCACGAAAGTCTATGTCGATGACGAGATAACAGTCCTAGTAGCACCTGATGATGCGAGCTTGGAAAACCTTATACTAGAAATAGTAAGAAGTAGTGGTGGTATAAACATTAGAGAATTGAGAAGAGCGTTCTCCGGTATAAGTAGTGAGGATAAGATTAGAAGAGCTGTAAACAAGCTGGTAAGGACGAATAAGGTGTACCTAGACGGTGAGAATGGAACACTATATCCTGTAGAGCTCTAGGAAACCCGTCTTAAACGGCGGTTTCCCCGGTTGTAAACTGGGAAACAGGGATTACCAGCCCAGCCGTTTAATATAGGGTCTTATGCCAGCACATCATAAAGGGTATAGGGTTTGGAGGTTAAAGCTTACATAGGCATAGATGTTATGAGCAGGCTTACAGAACGTGTACTAAGAGAATTCCAGCTATACGTAGCCGAAGTCTACGGTATAAAAGTTGATATCAGCATAGTAGAACTCCCTCTAGCCGATGGTGAGGGGGGAGGGGAGATACCGCTCACCATGATAGACGGTAGAGTGGTGGCAGCTGGAGAACCCCCATCGATTACAAGACTTGTAGATGAAATGTTCCAATGTATAGAGCTAGAGCACATTAAAACCATAATGGGGTTCCCTGTACTAGAGGAGGAGGTCCTCGTAGAGTTTTAACACTACCTTCAGAGACGGATGGGAAGAGGGCTCCGCCCAGGTACTGGAGGATAGGAGAAAGTGGTGGCTAGGGCTGGGAGCTCTCTCAGCTTGTCCAGGCTCCTACTGCTAGAAGGCGTTTAGCTGGCCGTAGGGACGGCGGTTTAGGCTTTATGAAATTAGATAGTTAATAAACTTCTCCCGCCCTAACTAATCATGGGGTTGCTATGCTTCTAAGGCTACCTGCTAGGTTTGAGGTGTTTGGGGCTGTAAGGTTTTATGATGTATCTGAAGTTGTAAGCTTGAATAGCATGGGTTTTCGGGGTGTTAGCGGTATTTTCGGGCTTGATAGAGATAGTTTGGTTGATATGGCCTCTAAGACGGCTATAGTTGTCCCTGTTAAGGATGAGGATCCATGGGTTTTCGAGGGGGTTATCAAGGCGGTTCCTCTAGCCTCCCCTCTTATAGTTGTCTCTGCTTCTTCCAGGGAGGGTGTTGATATTTATAGTCACGAGGTTGAGATCGTAAAGCTTATGAATAGGCTTTCCGGGAGGAGGGCTGTTGTAGTTCATCAGAGGGATAGTGTTTGGGTTGAGGTTCTCTCGGATACAGAGCTTAGAGGGATGCTGGATGGTAGCGGTGTTAGGTATGGTAAGGGTGAGGGCATGATACTAGGTGTCCTCGTAGCGTCATGGCTTGGGGCTAGGTATGTTGGCTTCATAGATAGTGATAACTACGCTCCAGGAGCTGTTAGCGAGTATGCAATGGCTTACTATACTGGTTTAGCAATGCTTGAATCAAGGTATCCAATGGTTAGGATAGTATGGCCTCATAAGGGTAAGTTGCCTACAGGAGATGTTATATTTAGGAAGAGGGGTAGGGTTTCAATGCATACAAACGCAATCCTTAACAACGCGTTATCCAACATTAAGAAGGTGGAGACAGATGTTGTAAAGACCGCTAATAGCGGAGAACACGCCATGAGCCTAGATTTAGCCCTTAAAATACCGTGGGCTGGGAGATTCGCTGTTGAGACAGAGGAGCTTGTAGCAATCTTAGAACAATGTTATGTGAACGTTGAGTTTAAAGGAGAGACATGCCCCCTGGCACCTGAGGGTGTGAGGATACTACAGGTTGAGACGAGAAGCCCTCATATACACGCTGAGAAGGGGGATGAGCATTTAGCTAGGATGGCTGCCGAGAGTCTCGGTACTATATATCATTCCTCTCTAGCTGATAACGATCTTAAGGTTAAAATCAAGGTTACGCTGATAGAAAACTACTACTATGAGGAGGAGCCTCCCCAGCCTAGAATTTATACTCTAAACCACGTAGACCCCAGCAAGGTTATCTCTGAGTATCTCTCGTTAAGCGAGATAGCGGTTGATACTGGATACTAGGGGTTGTCGGTGGGATGTTGTATAAGGATAAAGCGGTTATCCTAACGGATATCGATGGAAGTATGATTGGGTATAATGGTAGTAGGGATGGGGTAAGGGAGGCTGTAGAGCTCCTCAACGCTCTCCACATACCAGTAGTACCTGTAACAGCTAAAACAGCCCATGAAATCCTATACCTAGGCGAGGAGCTAGGCTTTGCAAGTGAAGGTTTAATAGCTGTTGTTGAGATGGGTGGAGCAATATGTTCTACAACACACCTGCCACTCTTCGAAGACCCCATCGAAATTAAGGGTCTACAATGCAACCCTCTAGGAGATCTTATAACAGAGTTCGAGCATATGGTGGAGGAGGCCCTGGAGGGTTGCAAGAGTGTAAGGTTATCAAGAGCAAGCCTAGAGGATGCTGAGAGGATACTAGGCTTGAAAGGCTTAGAAGCTCTCCTAGCAACAAAGAGGTTGTTCCTAGAGGTTGTGTGGAGCGATGATAGGAAGTGCTTAGAGGAGGCCTCCGAGAAGCTCTCCAAATCGGGGTTAAATACGTTCCTAGGCAGGAGATTCCTACATGTAGGGTCGCATAGGGGTAAAGGGGAGGCAGTACTAAAACTACTTGAAATACTAAAGATCGTGACGATCGGCAGACCTAAGATAGTGGGAATAGGGGATAGCGAGGCCGACATAGAGTTCCTAGAACTGGTAGACGAGCCCATAATAATACCTCAAAACAGCATATCAACAAACCTTAGACTTAGAAGATCGGACTACACGATAGCACCACACCCAGCCCCACAAGGATGGATATGGGTGGCAAGACGCATACCACTTAAGATGTAGTAGTACGCGTGAGCCACAGAACCCTCTAAACGCTTCTAATAGTAACTCTTAAACCCTCAGGCGAATACCTATAACCTGGGGGCCCGTAGCTCAGCTTGGTGGAGCGCCCGGCTGATAACCGGGAGGTCGGGGGTTCGAATCCCCCCGGGCCCACCATGAGATAGTAGAAGCAGACCTAGCTCATCCCTAAGAATGATAAGAGATAGGCTGTTACAGCTCTTAAACCTAAATACCACTATACACCCTTAATCTCGTTCCATCAGGGTTCAAGCTTCATGGAGTTTATGTTATCTGATATCGTACCCTATGAAAGCCCCTGGCTTGGCTCTAGGATGCGACCTCCTCCCCCCGCATCCCCAGGAGGCTTTTAAAGCCTCCCTCAAGCGGTTTGTTGAATCCTCCGCTCAGAAGTGCTTACATCACCCTTTTAGCGTCTCCATCCTAGGGGCATTACATTTCAGGGCCGGGGGTCACGGCCTCAGTGGGGCCACCGAGATCTCTCTTCCCACACTAGGCGGCTCAATTATAGTTGCATTAACCTAGCCCTTAAACCTCTCCACTCCCGCCTTGGAAGGCGAGGCTTTCAGTTGTAAATACATGTTATCATACATAACTATGTCAAGGGGGGAGGTGGGAGGCTATAGGATTTGGAGAGTCAACAGTTTTATGTAGCGCCATCCTTAAGGTTTAGAATTGCTGTTTTTAAACCTAAAATGTTAGTAAACGACTAGTGGGTGAGCGTTTTGACGAGAGATGGGGAGACTTTAACAAAAACTCCAGAGGAGGACGCTGAGAGGAGGTGGGTGGCGTTAATGATGAAGACTGCTAGGAAGTATCATAAACTCTGTCCCTATTTTGATAAGAAGACTACGCAATGTCTCTTAATGGTTACTGTTGAAGGTAGAGTTGGTAGGTGTGATAGGGATGGTAAGTACGATGGCTGCCCTATCCTGGTAAAGTTCCTGGAGAGACTCTACAGATATCATGTGGAGAGAGGTAGAGTGCTACCTAGGGATTTCCAGGATGTGGTCAACCAAGCGTTTATAGTATAGAGTGTACTTAGAGTACGCTGGGAAACACAATTACAATGAAATAACGGGAGGGTGTCCTTCCTTGAGGTTGAAGTATGAAGGGTTCTTCGAAGTTCCTAAAGGCCGTATCGAGGTATACCAATTTCTAGTAGACCCCAGAAAGTTCGCTAGAGCACTTCCAGGCTTCAAGAACGTGGAGGTTACAGGTGAGGGTGAGTTTAAAGTTGATTTAACCATCAACATAGGGCCTTTAAGAGGCGACGCCACAGTTACGGCTAGGTTCGTGGAAGCTAGAGAGCACAGCCACGCCAAAGTCACGGGTAGGGGTAGAGGTGCCGGTAGCACCCTAGATTTCACCCTAACATTTACATTAGACGAGATCAATACTGGGTCTAAGATCAACTGGGCGTTCGAAGGCACTGTAGGGGGTCTAGCGGCATCGATAGGAGGGAGAGTCTTAGATAGTATAGCCCGCAATATAATAAACGATGTAGTCAACAATCTAAAGAACCAACTACTAAACCTCTAGACGCTAAGCTACCTAGTTACAACTAAAAGCCTCATCTCCCTAGGGAAGCCCCCACATCTCATGCTCTACTATGAGGTCTAGAGGTCTCCTCAACTCTAGTTCCTCTTAAGTCTGAACCACCTCAGGCGGTCAAATATGAGGTGTTTAGGAGTTTAAAGTGCTCCTAATCCCACGTGCCACGTTAAACTATGTGGCTAATGTGAATTCATGTGAAACTTAAAAGGTGAGCTGGGCGCCTCGTATATAAGAGTTTAAGTTATTCGATTCCTAGTACCGCTATGGTGGTTACCCTTGAATGGTAGTCCTATTAGGTACCCCCTACCAGGTTATAAACCTCGGATCCTCCCTCCGTTTAACACGTGCACCTATATACCTCCTACTAGCCTCCACAAACCCTCACCTCCTCATACGCTCTGCTACTTGCAAAGCGGCCTTCACAATGCTAACGTACCCCGTACACCTACAAAGGTTACCTTCAATAGCTCTTCTAACCTCCTCCTCAGTAGGCTTAGGATTCCTACCGAGGAAATGACCCCTCCCCGCCTTTAAAGGGCGAGGTTTGCTAAGCTTTAATGTCATATAAGCTCCATTATCATGCCTGGGGTGCAGAAACACATTGGAGAGCATGGTTATCCCAGAAGGCCTCCTGCAATGGGTGAAGCTTGCCGTCCCCGCCAATACCCTCGATGGTTACAATCTCACCACCATCAGCCATAAAGGCGAAGAGAGTACATGATTTAACAGCCCTACTGCTAAGAATAACGGTGCAAGCCCCGCAGCTGCTGGTATCACACCCTACATGAGTGCCGGTCAACCCTAAAACATCCCTAATATAGTGTACCAGAAGCATCCTAGCCGGGATCTCATGAGTGCAAGTCACCCCATTAACCTTAACTGTTATTCTAACGAGATCAGAATTAGTAGTAGAACTGCTCATCGAATCACCTCAAATCGTGAACTGGAGATAGGGGGTTTATAAATGCTTATTTACTATTACATACAATTAAAGAGCTTCAAATGAGTGGGATTGTTTTCAATTACGATGATAAAGTGATGAATACGTAGTAAGAGTAAGAAGATTGAACATATCTTTCAATTAAATAATATAATCTAATCAGCATAGTTAACCACTAGGAGACCGTCAATCTCGTATCCCTCATGGCGCAGATAACCTTCCACACTCTCTAAAACCTTAATCTGCCTAGAGCCCTAGGCACTGCACATCTCGCACTTCAACTGGAGCTCATATCTCTTTATTCTATGACTTTCTCCACCCTAATTAAGCTTTTCCTATCTATCCCCGCCTTGAAAGGCGGCTTTCAGTTGTAGCTCTGCCTTCTGAGGAAAAAAGAGTCTCTGGAATGTGGGGGTTGTACGGGTCTTCTATGTGGGTAGTGTTTTTGCGTTTTGCGGATTTAGTAGTTGTTCTATGAAGGCTGTTATATAGGCTGATTCAAGGATTGCTATTTGTGATTGAGCTCCACGGTGTCCTGATCTGGTTTCCACTCTTAGGTATACTGGGTGTCCTAGTAGTTTTGCTTTTACAGTGAATTTTATTGCGTGTGCTGGGTGTACTCTATCGTCGTGTATGCCTGTGTATACTAGTGTTGGTGGTAACTTTTTATCTCTTGGAATGTTGTGGTATGGGCTGTAGCTTAGCAGGTATTCTCTCATCTCTGGATCCTCCGGGTCTCCATACTCTGGTATCCAGTACTTACCTACATAGAGTTTATGGTATCTAAGCATGTCTAGCACGGGGTATCCTATGACTGCAGCGTCTAGTAGCTCAGGCCACTTCGTTATAACCGCTCCTACTGTTAGACCTCCATTGCTTGTGCCGAAGCCTATAACCTTTAACCCCAGGCTTTTGAAGAATCTAGCGAAGGAGGCGAAGTCCTTGAATGTATTCTCCTTATTCTTAAGCATACCAGCCCTATGCCACCACTCCCCCTCCTCCCCACCGCCTCTAATGTTAGCTATTGCTATAGCGTAGCCTAGGTCTAGTAGGTAGTGGTATGTAAAGGTATACTTTGGCATCTGGCTTTGAGCGAACCCACCGTAGCCGTAGAGTATAACTCCCTTAACGTTACCACCCTTAGATATAAGGAACCCGTGTATCTTAACGCCATCATGCCCTTCAATCCACAAATCTAGGGTAGCCGCGTCCTTAACTGTAACCCCCTCATCAACAGTTTTAACACTACTACCATCCACCAGGTCTAGGGAATACGATTTTGCGAAGCTAGTTCTATGTAATAGGAACCTTCCATTGAAGCCGTCTACTGAGAGCACTGTGAAACGCTCGCCCTTCAAGGGCTCGTGGAGCTCCATAGATTCTAGGTTGTAAACCTTAACCCTATGAGAAGCACTTACATTCTCGACTAGAAGAAGTTTATCCCCGGTAGCGATAGCGTTATCAATAGGCCTATCAACCTTGAAAGCTCTACCGCCAACAACAACCTCCATACCCTCAGCCTTCCTCCTAATGTAAACGTAATCCTTACCCCACCCAGCTGGGATAACATTATAATCGCCACCCTCAAGGAGCTCCGAGGACCCCGAGTCTAGGTCTACAAGGTACAGCCTAGACCGAGACCACCCCCTATACACTGATACCAGAGCCCTCCTAAGATCTGGGGAGTAAACAATACCTATCGACTCGCCATCACCAACGAAACCCCCACCCCAGATAACCTTCTCCTCCCCGTTAACCAGCTTGACAACCCTATCCGTTGGGGTACCCCCACCGTCAGGGGGCTTGGCATCCCTATAGCTCCTCACATAATACAGTGCCCCCTCCTTTATAGCGAAATCGCTTACCACACCCTCTAGAACGTATAAAGGCTTTCCACTAACATCCACTATGTAGACTCTACTCTCATCAGCCCCCATTATAGAGTAGTTGATAGCAACTAGGCTGTCGGACCCCTCAACTCTTTCAACAGAAGAGGGAATCGCATCACTACTACTATGTAGTGTAACCCTTCTGCCGTCCTTGAGAAGCACAGCCTCGTCTCTCAACCCCCTATATATGGCTACCACACCATCCTTAATCAAAGTAGCACTAGTAACTTTAGGGTTCTTCAGGTAGTCGAGAAGCCTTTCGTAGTGGATCCTAGCCAGCCCTCCTACTAGCTCTTCAACCTCTCTATTGAAAACCTCTACAACACTCTTAACAGCATCCCCGCTTAAATCCTCATAGTATATAAGTGGGTCGGAATCCCTAGCTAGCATCCTCGAAACCCAGGGTTGGGTATGCTAACCACCTGCTCTAAGGGTAAACTCTCAAGCTAGCCTTAAAACGTGAATCGAGGTAAAAAGGAGTTTAAAGTGGATTAGAGTTAGCCTTTACCTCTCATACACCTCACAATAGATGTGAAGGCTTTAAGAGCTGCCGCCATCTCAGGACTCCTCATAATGCTTAGGAGCTCTAAAAGCCCCAACCCTCTTTCAACCTTAGAAGCTTCTTTAACCGCTACATCAACACATTTAGGTGTTGTCTCCGCAACCCTCATGAGCATGAAGTTGTCAAACATAGAGAGCATGTAAACAAGCATCATGAGGTTACCCACAGCCTTCATAACCTCAGCTCTAGCTATGGCATTGAAAGTCTCATCTGAAACCTCCAGTAACCCTGTTAAGGCAGCTGTAGTCCCTGTTTCCTTAAGCATTTTAGCAACCTCTATGAGGCTTAGTATAGCATCAGCATTGTCGGACAGCTCTTTCATTAAGATTGCGAGCTTCTTAAGATCAACGCTTTTAAGAACCCTCTCTATCTCCTCAACATCCTCCTCTCTGACACCCTCAAACATCGCTAGTAGAACATCTACTCTAGGTTTCCCCTCTGCCACTCCCGGTCACCCTAGAACCACTTATCCAACCAGTACCTCTCAAACGCGTACTTAACAGCTCTAAAAGCCTTCATACCGCCTAGGATCACGCAATCAGGATACTCACCGCTCATTATCCTCCTAGTGAAATCACAGTATACAGCTGCACCGAGATAGCCCATGTCCATTACGCATACACCGCTCATATTATAATGTTCCCCCATATAAGCACCCTTAATCTCATCTACAATCCTACTAGATACATACTCCGCCTGGAAGTGAGCGAACACACCCGCCATGCCTATACCTAGGCTTGGAGCTATCACGTCCCCAACACCGTAGACGTTATCATACTTAGGCGATCTAAGAGTCCTCCTATCAACCTTCATGTACCCCCCTATACTTGGATCTCCTAGCTCGGAGTTTGCAACAGGCTCTGGCGGGCTGTGTGGTGGAACTGCTATGGCTAGGTTATACTCTATCCTCTCCCCCCTCTTCGTTACAACATGTCTATCCTCGAAACCCTCAACCTCAACCCCGCCTATGAAGCTTATACCATACATATCCATGAACTTCTTGAAAGCTGATGCCATCGAGGGCCCGAAAGGCTCCATGGGCTCTTTCCAGAAATGAAGCACAGTTACATTAGAGCCTTCAACAGCACCCCTCTGCTCTAACAAGTACTTCGCCATGAAGGCCGCCTCAAAAGGGGCTGGAGGGCATTTATAGGGCCACGAGAGGGGTGCTACTACGATACTACCCTTCTTGAAGCTTGCTAGTAGCTTTCTACACTTAAGAGCCCCCTCTATAGTCCAGGGTGTGCACACGCTATACTCGTAACCTGGTATCTTTGAGACCTCGGGCACACTACCTAGAGCTACTATAAGATAGTCGTAGGGTAGCTCTCCAGTATTAGTGTTAACAACGTGGTTCTCGGGTCTAATAGCTTTAACTTCGTCAACCACAATTTTTACACCCTTCCTTTCAAGGAGTCTAAGGGGTCTTCTAATATCATCAGGCTCCCTTTGCCCAGTCATAACCCAGAGCTGGCTTGGCTGGAACACGTGGTATCCTGTTTTATCCACTAATGTGACCTCGACATCGTCTCCCCCAAGTCTTCTAATAATATTGTTTGCTACTACTACCCCCCCAGGTCCGCCTCCTAAGATTAAAACCCTCTTCCTGGTCATACCAACCCCACCGCCTCACATTAGCTATTATAAACCAAAAATTTTATTTTATGATGTAAAAATCCGGTTTCCCCTGAGTATATGGTTTTAAAGGTTTCGCCTGGGTATTCTAATCGGTGTTAGGGCTTGAAGGCTTTGGATAGGTTTGCTAGGCTTCTCGTCGACTACTGTACTGGTGTTAAGCGTGGTGACGAGGTTCTGGTTAGGGGTAGTGTTGAGGCTCTACCTTTGGTTAAGGAGGTTTATAAGGCTGTTGTAGAGCTGGGGGCTTATCCTAGGTTTCAGTTTGAGGATGAGGAGTTGGTTGAGATATTCTATAGGTATGCTCCTCGTGAGCTCCTAGAATACCTCTCACCTATAGATAAGTTTATCGTGGAGAGTATAAGTGTTTCTATAAACATAATTTCATCTACACATACTAAGCCTTTAATCGGGGTTGATCCTGAGAGGTTTAAGATTAGGAGTGGTGCTTTGAGGCCTTTAACAGAGATATTCATGAGGAGGGATGGTGAGGGTAGCCTTAGATGGACTGTCACACTATACCCTACGAGGTCCCTAGCTCAGGAGGCTGGCATGTCTATAATAGAGTACGAGGACTTTGTATTCAAAGCTTTAAAGCTGCACACCTCCGACCCTATCAAGGCTTGGGTTAAGCAAGCCGAGGACCAGGCTAGGATAGCTGAGAGGATCTCAAAGATGTCCGAGATTAGGATTGTAAGTGGTGATACAAACCTACTAGTGAGGGTAGATGGTAGGACTTGGATTAACGATGATGGTAGGAAGAATATGCCTGGAGGGGAGGTATTCACAGGGCCGCACGAGGATGCAACGGAGGGGTACATAGTGTTCACATACCCAGCCGTATGGAGGGGGTATGAGGTTGAAGGCGTTAAGCTTATATTCAAAAGAGGCTCTGTAGTGGAAGCATCGGCTGTTAAAGGTGAGGAGGTTTTAAGGAAGGCCCTAGAGGTTGATGAGGGTGCACGGAGGTTGGGGGAGTTCGCCTTCGGCCTGAACTATGATATAAGGAGGTATACTAAGCAGATACTCTTCGATGAGAAGATAGGAGGCTCGATACACATGGCCCTAGGAGCGTCTTACCCCTCAACTGGAGGTAAAAACGTATCAGCTATACACTGGGACATGGTTAAGGACATGAGCAAGGCTAAAGTCTACGGGGACGGAGACCTAATATACGAGGACGGCCGGTTCCTCCTAGAGATCCTCTAAGGGTTAAAACGGTATTTAACCTCCTCGAATAACCATGTATAGGTGGTGAGGAGTAGAACCCGGACTCCTGAGCCGGAGAGGGCTGTGAAGAGTCCTAGTCCATCTGATTCAACTAATATAAGGTGTAAGCCTGGTATTTCCAGGCCTTTAGGAGCTAAAGTAACTCCCCTAAAACACTTACAACGGTGCCTGCATTGGGTGTTGAGGTTTTAGAAAGCCCTAGGGGTATAGGGTTCGACCTAGACTATGACGGTTTAAACCTCATACCCGGCATGATAGCCATAGCATCTATCGTCGACGGCTCTGAGAGGATAGAGCTCCTCGATTACATATCACTCGTACTCGATAGCTTTATCGAGAATATTAAATCACCATTGTACGTTAAAGCCTTAGATGTTATAGAATACCCTCTAGTAAACGTATTTGAGCTAGTTGAAGCTCTAGGCGTTGAAGGCCTTGAGGAGGTATTAGCCTACGCTAGAAGCGCTATAGAGGGTAGAGTTGGAAAGCCACCCGAGGTTGTAGAAGTGTACGCAGACCTACTAGGCTGGAGCTCCAGCCCCAACAACCTAGAGCCTAGAACGCTAGGCTACGCCATAATACTCTCACTAGTAGCAAGCTTTAACAAGACCTTAAACGATATAATAGCCTAAACAACCTCGCAAGGTTAGAGCTGGATTCCAATATAAACTCTCGGGAGGTAGATGTTAGAAGGGGAGATGAGGATCGATGGGCAGGCTGAGCTGTGAAGAGCCATTGTAGCACCGATCCTCCCTAGAATCCCATGCTATGAAGTGCACTCCCTAGCCTTTCGAGCCGCGTCTCTTCATCATCTCCATATGCTTCTCCATCATCTCAGCACATTTCTTAGAGAAATCACCCTTATACATGCACATTGCATGGTGCATTCCATGCATATCAGGAGCTCCCATAACTATAACCCTTGCTAACACCACCCTTCTCACCTTTAACATCAACTTGCGGCCCGTAGAATGTAATCTCCACCCCCTTTGAACTCTTTAAATCAACATCACTAACACCACTCTCTGCACCTAGTTTGAAAGCCACAACCCTCACCACACTCTCTCCAACCCTAACCTTTAACATGTAAACAGGCTCACCCTCTCTAACCTCCACATCCTCAACAACACCGTAACCCGCTTGCCACCCGCTATAGCCTGATGCTATGACCAGTGTTGAAACATAGCTTGGACCTTGTAAACTCTCATTAGCAAATAGAGATACCTCACTGTAATCCATGGGGTATAGGGTTAAAGCTACGACTAGTATTAGGAGTGGGAAGCTTAAAGCCAAGCCGTACTCTGCAACTCTAAAGGGTAGGGTGATCACACTAACCCCACCTAGACTACCTTTACACTTAAGCTTAAAAAGAGACTTAGAGAGGGTTTAAAGTAGTTTTAACCCTTAGCTCCCAGTGCTGAGCACGTACATGTAGTATGCTGGAATCTGATATGTGTTGCCGTTCCATACTATCTCTACTGCAAGTATATTACTATTCTTACCGAATCCCTTAACCTCTATGCTATTGCCTTGTTTCACGTTACCTAGTATCCATCCACCAAATACTAGAACTCCATCGCTTGTCCTAACGTACTCTTTCTTTACGAAAACATTATAGTCCTTTCCACCGCTCGTGACAACTATGAATCCCCATCCTCTAGTTAGGTTAACTGACTTCACCGTACCGCTTATAGTGGTGAGGTTGGCGAATCCAGCGTGCTTACCCTTATCCTTCTCGAACTCGCCTTTCATCATTGGACAGTGTTCCTCTCCACCCTTGCTACCCATCGCTACCATAGCTTGGTTCATCATCCCCCATCCCATTCCATGCATTCCCCACGCTTGTGGAGTCCAACTGCTAGGTGGAGCTTGCATAGCTACTCTCCATTGAGCCGCTAGTGTTATGCCCGCACCTAGAGCTAGTAGTGCTACTAGAGCTATTCCAAGCCCAGCTATTACCTTCCCGTAGCTCATCCCACCTCCACCTCTCCGTCTACCTCGTGACCCCCTCCCTGCATCCCCTAGAGGCTCTAAGGCCTCCCCCGAGCGGCTTGTCGGATCTCCGCTCAGAAGCACGCTCCTCATCCCTCCTATCGGATTCCCCATTCTTGGGGCATCACCTTTCAGGGCCGGGGGGCCTCGGCTCCAGCGGGTTCACCGGGGCTCCCTCCCCACGCCGGCTCCCTCTCCACTCATACTTGTAGGGTTTTGGATAGTATTTAAGCTAAACTCACCTCAGGTGAATAGGGGTCTTAGAAGGTGTATCTTTAGGTTTAAATGGTGTTATTTATGGTTGATGGGTTCTGCTGGTTAACATCGTGGGGCTCTTGGCTTTCGTATCAGCTCTCTTCTACCTACTCTCAGCTATAACGCTCTTCCGCCTATACCTGGATCTCGGTGGGGAGCTCTGGCTCCGCCTCTCCCTTGGCTTCACCCTTCTCTCGCTAAGCCAGGTTTCAATGGTCTTCTCCATCACCGTCGGGGATGCAAGGTTGTCCTACGCTCTCTACGCTACAACACCTGCCTTAGCCCTATCGGGTATCTACATGGTTTGGAGCTCCAGGCGTTTCACATACCTCTCAGCCTTAACCCCCCTGGTGGTTATACCTTCAAGTCTCGACATGCTAGCCTTCCTTCTAGCCGTTACGGCTGTAAGAGGGTTTAGGAGGCATGTTAGGGTGGGTTTTACGATAATAGCTTTAGCCCACTTTGGGAGGGCTGTTGGAACACTACTACTCCCGGGAACCCTCCCAGCTCTAATCCTTGTATCATCTGAGGCTATGAGAGCTCTTGGAGCCCTCTACATGGCCTTATGGTATGCTAGTAGGGTTCTCTAGTTGAAGGCTAAGAGGAGTAGGCTATCCATAATAATCGATGTGCTCTCATACCTCTCAGAGGAGGGTGGGGAGGCCCCGGCTACAAGGATAGCCCAGGCTACGGGCTCGGCCTACGATAGGCTTGTGAAGCTATTAGAGGAGCTTAACGAAAAGGGTGTTGTTGCTATAGAGGCTGGTGAGAGGGTTAGGAGGGTTAGGCTTACAAGGAAGGGTTTGGTGTTGCTCCAGAGGCTTAGAGATCTAAGGGAGTTCCTAGAGGATCTAGGTATAGAGGTTTGAATGTTCCTTTAAAGGTTCAGTCTAAGCTTAAAAGTTCGAGGGATAAGGGGTGGTTTTAGAGTATCTACCCTACATCCTAGGAGGGGCTGTAGTCTCCATGATAGGTAGTATGAGTGGTATAGGTGGAGGGGTTTTCATGGTCCCCCTGTTCTACCACATAGGCTTGCACATAGAGAAGGCTGTAGGCACAAGCTTGTTCATAATAGTGTTTAATGGGGTCTCAGCATCAATATCATACTGGAGGAGGGGGCTCCTGAAGCCTGGAGGGTGGCTTACACTAGCAATACTAATGATACCATCTAGCATGGTTGGAGCTCAGATAGCAAGTATAGCTCCAAGAGCGATTATAAAAACAGTGGTGGCATCAATAGTCATAGTCTACGGTTTAAACCTAATACTAAGAGGATCGGGGAGAGCTCTAGGGGTTAAACTTAACAACAAGATCCTAGTACCAGTAGCGGGGGTTACAGCTGGGCTGGTGGCAGGCCTCTCGGGTGTAGGGGGTGGAGTTATACTAATGCCAGTCCTAATCTCAGTACTAGGCCTCCCAGTACATGAGGCGGTAGCCGCTAGCATGCTATCAATAGTAATCACATCAACATCGGGCTCCGTAGTACACATAGCTAACGGCAATGTAGTCTTCAACATAGCAATACCATTCGCGCTGGGAGCCGTGATAGGAGCACAGATAGGAAGCGCTGTAGCCTCCAGGATGAGGTCTAAGACTTTAACCATTGTAGTCGGGTTAGTTCTAGTAACAGTGGGGGTTCTAACGTTGTTAAGGTAGCTATCTTCTCCTAAACACTAGTAGTAGCATGGAGCCAACAATAATCCCAGCTGCTAATATGCCCGCAATGATCGTTGTAGGCGCCCCTTGCACCGTTAAATCCGCTTGTCCCCCCTGGGTTGGGCTTTGTAGAGGTGGTGCTTGCACTGTTTGAACAAGGGTTTGTGTGATTACATGTGTGTAGGTGACAGTCCTCGTCTCAACGAGGGGTTTCGCCTGGGTTTGAGTCACGTTCTCTAAAACAACTATGTTGCTAGTAGACTCGAAGGTTCTCTCCGTTTCGGGGATCCTAGCTCTTACGAGCAGGTACCCCCTCTCCCCTGTTTTCACAGGTGCAATGAATGTTCCATCCCCTCTAGGTGTTATCGTGGCAACCGGGATCCAGTTTAGGGCGTCCAAGCTAGCCTCTATGTAGACTCTGGTATCCGTGGGTGGGCTAATCACCCCTATTACGTGTGCTTCCCCACTTGGGGTGGCTAGGGTTATTGTTATGCTATGCTGGGTTTTAGCGTAGACTAGAGCCTGGTATGTTAGGTTTAGGGGACCGTACTCCTGTGTTACATACCTGGCCTTAGCTGTTAAAACGTAAGCTCCCCCCCGGGTCGGGTTGAACTGTACTGTAGCATATCTAGACGACCCGGGCTCTATGGAGGGATGGTAGATGACGTCGAGGAGGGACTCGTTAACATAGAGTGAGACGCTGATGTGGTATAACGTGTTAGCACCTCTATTGGAGATCGCGATGCTTAGCGTGGCAGTATATCCGACCCTTACTGAGGCGGGAACGTTTATTGAAAGCTTTAGAGCCCCGGCAGGGGATGCTATGATAGCCGGCATCCTGAGGTCTCTCGTGAAGAAACTCCTAGCGGTAGCATTCTCGACATAACCTGTAATTGAGAGTATTAGGGGCTCCACCACCTGATCTCCAGGTCTAAGTTTGGCGTAACGAGGCTCTGAGAGCTCTAGGTGGAGGCTTAGGGACCTCCTATCGCCAACCTTACTGAAGACGCCAATGTAGGAGCTAGAGCTAACACCACCCGTGGATGCAGTTACCGAGACTATAGATAGCTTGGAGCCCGCAGAAGCCTCTCTAACCTCAAAGGCCAGATCGAGTACAGCAACCCTCCCTGGCACTAAGGGCTCCCAGAACCCCACCCTAACCTCGACGACCCACCCGCTCTCCACTAACACGTAGCCGTAACTCCTGTACGTGAACCTAGGCTCCTCTAACGCCACCGTGGGGGCCGCTAACAATAGGATCGCCAGGAGTGCTAGGTAAGACCTCACATCAAACCACCTCCCATGGTAACCTTAATTAAGGTTAAGCCCGAGAACTGGGGCACACTAATACCCTCAACGAATGTCCTTAACAGTAAGTCTGAGATTGCAGAGGAGGCTATAATCGAGACGCCCGAGAGCAGAGCTAGTATGCTAAAGTGTAACACCATAACACCCCAAAAGCCCCCTTCAACAGCTTTAACAGCTATAGAGTTGGCGGCCGCCATGGACAACGCTACAATCGCTACGTACGCCATAGTAGGCATGGTCTCGGGAGCCCCCGCAAATGGTAAAACTGATACCGGGAGCTCCCTAGCCACTCCCAGGAGCTCCCCTAGAACCTGTATGAGCGTTACTATGAACTGGGCTAGAGCGACTAGGATAACGTGCATCAAGTAGACAATAGCCTGGAAGGATCTAGCTATCTGTTCCCTACTCTTCTGCATGTTGACATAGTCTGCCACCACGTCACCCAGCTTCTCCCCCACCTTCCTCATATCAGCCGCTGACTCTAGGGAGTCGTACAGTATATCCACAACCCTCCTGACAACATCGCTTCCACTCTCGCCTACAAAGAGGAGCCAGGCATTCCTCCTATCAACACCCGCAGTGAGCCTCGCATGGACACCTTTTAGGAAGGGGTTGAGGGGGCCTATGTTGACTCTGAGGAGCCCCTTTAGCACTAGAACCTCGTTTCCAAGTGTTGAGTAGAGCGCGCCATAGTTCTTAGTGAATATGGGGAGGAAACCTGACATGCGCCTAAGCCTCCTCTCCATCCTAAAGGCGACATAGCCTGGAGCTAGTAATGGGAGACCCATGGCCGCTAAAGCTAAGCCCATGGATCCTGTTAGGTTGAATGCTAGGAGGCCTCCTATTAAGCCTATGATAGTGGAGGCTAGGAGTAGCCTGTTGAAGAGAGCTAGATCCCCCGGTCTAACCTGGAGGCTATGCACCAACCTGTGCTTGGGTAGAGAGTGGTACATGAACAACGCTAGGAACCATAGTGCAGCCTGCGATGTAACAGCTATACCCAAAGCCGGCCAAATGCTACCTAACATGAGGTATGCTACAAGAGCTATGTTAACGTTAAGGAACATGACTGAGGAGAGGACCCCCACGTAGACTCCGAGAAGAACTCTTATGGTCTCTAGGAGCCTTGCGTAGATAGCCTTATAATCTGATACAAGGCTGTCGAGCTCAATCCTCAGGAAACCCTCTATGTCGTGGCCTGAGCTTAGAGCCTCAGAGAGCCTAAGCAGGAAGTCTCTGAAAAACGGGTTCCTAGCATAGCCTAAGCTGGATCTTATGGAGTCAACGTAGCCTAAGCCGTAGTCCCTAGCCAGCAGAACGATCCTACCTAGAACTCTGCTGTAGCCATTGTAGCCGACACCACTCACACCCCCGGGGCTGAGTATCCTCTCCACAGGAGGCTTCCCGGTGGATATCGAGTAGAGGTGTGTCATAAAGAATAGTAGGTTATCGTCTAGAGGTGTGGAGAAGGCCTCTCTAAGCCTCCCCAGTAGAGCTGACACCGCTCTCACCCCGTTAACTTGAGGGATCCCCTCCTGAGCTTTGCTAATGCATCTTCAAGCGATATCTCGTACGTCTTCTTGATAGCCTCCCATACCTTAAAGTAGTCTAGTATCTTCCTGTTTACAAGCTCCTTTAGGAACTCCGCTCTCAGGTCGAGCTCCTCGTATATCTTCCTTATCTCCAGTCTACTCAGCCCAGCCATACTAGCTATCTTAGACTCTAGGAGGAAGCTAGCTCCACGCCCCCTGAAGGTAAACCTATCCCTAACAGGATCCCATGTAAACACAGGCACGTAGACTATGGAGTCGCTCCTCGGATCATAACTTACTATTTCGTTAACACTAATAACCCTCCTAACCATCTGTCCCCCTCTCCAAACAGCGTTCTGTATCAACACGAAGTTGAGGTTGGGTATGAAGGCCTTAGGGACCCTTATAGGCTCTCCCACAAGCCTCTGGACAACCTGATCTACGCTCCCAGCATGGAATGTTGCTAGGCCGGGATGCCCTGTCTGGAGTGCTTGGAAGAACACGCTAGCCTCAGCACCTCTAATCTCGCCAACTATTATGTAGTTAGGCCTCTGCCTCAAAGCAGCCTTAAGTAGGTCGAAGAGGGTTACAGAGGATTCAGCACTACCTGTTATCCTCGCTAGCTCTCTAACCCAGTTAGGGTGAGGTAGCCTAACCTCAGCTGTATCCTCAATGGTTACCACCTTGTAGTTAGGTGGTATGAATGCCGCTACAGCGTTCAAAGTGGTAGTCTTACCAGAGGCCGTCTCCCCTACGACCATACCGCTCATGTTATTGGATAGGAGCATCCATAGGTAGGCTGCTACCCTCTCGTCCATCGTATTCCAGGCTATGAGCTGCGTCACACTCACAGGCTTCTCAGCAAACTTCCTTATAGTGAAGTTACTCCCATGAAGGCTTACATCCTCCCCGAAGACGAGGTTAAGCCTACTACCATCAGGTAGAGTGGCGTCTATAATCGGCCTAGCGTGGGACACAGGCTTCCCGACCCTCTCAGAAAGCCTTATAACGAACCTGTCTAGCTCCTCCTTGCTCGTGAAACCCCTATTGGACTCCAGGGTTCCGAAGAGCTTGTGTACAACGTATATGTTGCCTGCACCCTTACATGTTATATCCTCAAGCCACGGGTCTTGAAGGAATGGTTCGAGGAACCCTAGGCCGGCCATGTTCCTTACCACATAGTACCTTAGGGCCTCATAGTCTCCAGTGTAAACAGGGATCCTCCCCTCCCTCCCTGTAAGCCTCTCGTAGCTAACAGGGGTTCTCGTCACCTGTACAACCTCTTCTAGCTTCCTCAGGAGCAGCCTCCTCTTCTCCTCCGCATCTTCTACAGCATCCCGATCCTTGATTGCTGTTGCTAGCTTAAACTCCACCAGGTCCATTAACCTCCTGTTAGGCTCCGGGGGTTCTATGACTATGTACCTCCCATAGGATCTATAGGACTCTCTCCTGACTACGTGTACGTATATCATATCGCTTACAGCATACAGTATGTTGACATCCCGGGCTCCTTTGAGACTGTAGTCGAGCTCCCTAGCGTTATGGAACCTAGGGGGCCCGTAGAGTCTCGTGGCCTCAGCTATGTACTTGGCTAGATAGCCCTTCCTCCTAACCTCAGCCTCAAGCCTAGTATCAAGCTGGAGCCTCTGCACCCCCCTCACCCCCTGGCTAGGGTTATTGGTAGGAGTTTGATCCCGAAGGCTGGGTCAACATCGAAGGCCGTGACCTGGTCTACAGGGCCCCTGGCTCCCCTGAGCTTAGCGATCTCCATTACCTTAACACTGATACCGCCTATCTCCGCAGCCTTCAGTAGTATGAGGCCATCGCATATGCTCCTAAGCCTTAACATCAGGTTCTCAGGGAGAGCTCCAGTGTGGGCTGTAAGCACCACTAGTTTATCAGCGTTAGCCGACACTATCTTGAGCTTCGTCGAGAAGTCGAGAACACGGTCCATGTCAGCGTAGGATGCTAGGACCGAGAAGGAGTCTAGGACAACGGCATCCCATATGTTCATGGTGTTCATGAGGTACGATGCAATGTGTGGCAGGAGCCTTGAGGCCGTCCCCTTACTCCACCTCAGACCCTCAATGTGCACAGGGTATATCCTGAGCAAGCCCCTCAGATAAAACCTTGAAACATCAAGGCTAACCCTCTTAGCCTGATCGAGAAAGCTCTTCACAGTAGCCTCTGAGGTTACATAGACGACCCTTAGGCCCGAGTTTAGAGCCCCGTAGGCTACTTGGAGGGCCAGAATGCTCTTACCAATACCGTGGCCACCCTCAATCAAAAGCATTATGGGTATAGGGATACCTCCCCCGAGTCTTGCGTCGAGCTCCTCGTTACCCGTGGAGATCACCCTACCCAACGGCAGTCACCTTACTAGAGAGAACTCAGCTTTAACAGCCTCAGGTGATATTATGGTCACTGTTATCAAGGTCCCCGCGTCGGGCCACCTCTGCATGTACGCTACTATGAGGGCCTCCTCGCCTGGCCTAAGGTATGGGTGGGATTCGGGGTCGAGCTTAACGCTACCCACATCTATACTCATTACACTCCAGTAGCCTGGCGTCCAAGAGCCCGTCTTACCCTTGAACCTGAGGATTTCAACTACTCTAGATCCGGAGCTCTCATAAGATACTATGACCTCCAGGGCTTCTAGCCTGTACAGGGCCTCTGAACCCTCATTCACTAGCCTTAGCTCTATCGATGGACCCCCGTAGGCATCGGTTAAGTTAGCCCAGGTGATCCTCATAGTATAGCGTGGTGCCCTCCACTGGTTCAGCTCTACAGCTGTCTTCACGCTATCGAGGACTCCGGCTACGAGTAGAACTGTTACCATCATGAGTAACGCTGTTACAACGAGCCCTGGGATTAGAGCACTAACCCCCTTCGCTACCCTACCCAACTATGACACCCTCGCTTACAACACCATTAGCTAACACTATCTTGACACAGTAGGGTGGCGGGCCTACAGCCGTACCATTATATATCCTCAGGATCAGGGTCTCCCCTATGCTCCATACACCGTCAGCGTAGAGCTCCTCGTAAGACCAGGTCCGGGGGCCTGAGCCCAGCCTGTATAGTGTTTCGCACGCCCTGCCGAAGTAAACGTCTGCTGACTCCACCTCACTGACAGCTATAACCCTCCTACCCGTGTTCTTAACGAATACCACGAAGTGGTCGCCTTCAACCGCTCCATGCACCACCTCAACCCTCGTCCTAAGCCTATCCTCAACCCCCCTACTAGCCCCTCTTATCGTCGAGTCTATCATGTAGTACTGTGATATCACCGTTGAGGCGACCATAGCTGCTATGACGATCCCCGCTACGACTAGGATGGCTGTTGTAACCCCCTCTGACACCATCATCTCCCACCTCTACCCATGTACTCTAGTAGTTTGAACACGTGCTCACCCCCGGTTATACTCAGTTGCTTGGCTAGGATCGAGAGTATCCTCACCTTCTCCGAGACCCTCTCACCCCTAGTCCTGCTCCTCTCAACAAAGCTCATTGCAGCCCTTAGTGCTCTAAGCTTAGCCTCGGGCACAACCCTAAGGCTCCCCAAGAGCTCTAAAACGTCCTTCAAGTCATCCCAGTCCTTGGAGCCGTATATGCTGTCAAGCCATAGGATTAGATCTAGGAGCTCCAGGAAACCCCAGGATCCATCTGTTGCAAGCCTACCTGGGAGGGCCCTGGCCGTGAGGGGTGCTATCCCACCCGCTCCCCCACCCTGCCCCCCCTCACCCCCGGTTATGCCAGCTAGAGTTAGTATTGCGTTCCTAGTATCCTCATCCAGGAACTCTGCAACACTCCTCATGAAGTTGAATGGATTCCTAACCTCGTCAACCTCGCTCTTTATAGCCATTATAGCGTTCCTAAACTCCTCAAGGGATGATGAGAGCTCACTCTTAAGACTCCTAACCTCACCCTCAAGGTTTGAGAGAGCCTCTAGAACCCCATCGCTCTGAGCAGGTTGCTGGACGACCTGGGGGCTAGGCTGGCTAGAGGGCTCGGGGGAGGTGGGTGCCTTGGGAACTGTAACCTCCTCAACCCTAACCACGGCATCAACAGGCTCCACAGAACCCTCAACAGAGCCCTCGGGGCTGACACCATCAAAGCCGGCTAGCCTACGAGCTGTAAGAGAGCAGAGAGGGCAACCACAAGGCCATAGAGGGTCGCTACGCCTAACCCTAGAGAGGAAGATAACGCTGGAGAGAAGGAGGTGGAAGCCGGAGGAGGCTAAGATGATGGAGGCCACAAAAGAGGGGACAAGGTAGGGTAGAGAGGTAGGAGAGCCGAGGTAGGCTAGGACAACACCTAAACCCAGTAGGGAAAACGCTAACACCAAGACCAAAACCACCTTAAACAGAGGCAAATCAAACCCCTACAACAAACAAAACCCCATGCTGGAGATAGGAGCGAGAAACCATACACCTAAATTCGGAGGACACCAAGACCACGTAAATCAAACCCTATAAAACCAGCCCAGGGGGGTAGAACAATAGCTCAGAAGAGGGGAAAGAAGAAAGAAAGGAGAACAGTTTATATAAATAAAAAGGTAGGGGTGGAGGGGTTAATAGAGCCCCGCGAACGCTACCCTAGATCTACTACCGGCTGCGTCAGACTTGGAGGTATCATCCTCTCTATAGTCAGAGGAGCCCCGATAGGAACCTTAACCTCAATCTTAACCAAATCGTAGCCATCGGGTCTGACATTCGGATCCCTGTAGTAGATGAAGAAGACGACCTTCTCACCAGGATCCAAGACTAGATCATCGTTAACCCTAACAACCCAGTTAAGAATAACAATCACCTTACCCGAGGCGTACCTCTCTAGCAACTCTGAAACCTGAATCCCAGGCGCATTAACATCCTCGGGGAGCCCCACATAGACAGCGTAGCCATTTATGTCTGACCTAGTAACAGTGCCCTTAGCACCTGATACGGTCTCATCTAGTACATCATTTACTATCTCTGGTATTTTGCTTGTGTTTGTTATTGGTGTTAGTATTGCTATTAGGTATGCGTTTGTTATCGTTAGCCCCTTGTCTGGGCTCCAGTATGATACTATTGTTTTTGTCGGTGTTAGGTCTACCTTGTGCTGTCCCGATGATAGCTTTACTGGTGCCCACGCGTACACTATGTTCTGTTCTGTTGTGTTAACGGCTGCCACGAAGGTCCCGTCTAGCTCTAGTGCTGAGCTCGCCTCGCCAAGACCCCTCTGCATGACCAGCTTACTCTGCTGGCTCGTAAAGAAGCCCATGTTGAGTACTACGAAAGCTAGAGCTGCGGCAACGATAACGAAGGCTATTAGCACGATAGCACTCTCAATACCAACAATGCCCCTCCTAGCCACAGCTAACACCACCTGGGCCGATAAACGTTAGGACAGCGAATGACAATAACCGTAAAGACAAGGGGACTAGGGGTGGGAGGAATCAAGGGTATAAGTAGTTTAGATTCGCTGGTCTATAGCGGGCAATGAATTATTTGTATGCTATGAAGAACTAAACCTTTTAAACTCAGCGAGCCTAACCGTGATTGGGGGAGCGGCGGTCGTCTAGCCTGGACTAGGACGCCGGCCTGCCAAGCCGGAGGTCCCGGGTTCAAATCCCGGCCGCCGCACCACTCAATCACTCCCACCAATCACTCCAGAGCCACCTCTAGAAGGCTCGCTTCTACGATTTCCACTCCGCATATCGGCTTTCATATCAGCTTTTAAACCCCACCTTATACCAGAGCTCATGGTGCTGGGCTTTGGTAGACCCAAGCCTGGTGGATTTCAGGAGTTTGGGGGATGAGGTTAGGTTTAGGATTTTCGACTACCTGTGGGGTAGGGGTGTTGGGAGCTCTGAGCTAGGAGTGGACCCCACTTACGCTAATAAGATCAAGAACCGTAGGGCTAGGGTCTCCAATGCGTTATTAGAAAGGATGCTTAGGATGCTCTCTGTAGACGAGTTTGCAATGCTCGTAGGCTCTAGCTCTGCTCAGCAAATGCTACAACAACCTACCATAAAAGAGCCTCAGAGCCTTGGGGAGGCTGCTATAGCCTTAGAACAGCATGTTAAAGCTCTAGAGCCGGTACTTGAAAAGTATCCACAGCTATCAAACATAGCGTACCAGAAGCTAGTGGAGCTCCTGAAATCCAGGGTTAGGGGTTACAGTGTAGCTGTTACAAGGGAGCATGTTGAGGCCTTCGAGAAGCTGTTAAAGTCTAAGGCTCCAAAGACTAGGGAGGAGAGGGTGATGTACCTTAGGAGGGCTCTAAACGACCTGGACTGGGAGCTCTCGGCCGAGAGATTGCAGGAGTACATTGCTGAGCTCTCTGAGGAGAGCCCGCATGTAGCGAGGCACATAGCTGTAACACTCAAAGCGTTCATAAAACATATGATAAAGGATCCAAACCTATACAGTGCGTTCAAGACACCTAGGGTTGAGTATGGTTTAACAGCAGAACCCCTAACATTAGAGGAGGTTAGAGCTGTAGCCAGAGCCATAGAATGGCCCCCTGCTAAAGCTTACTTTGCACTGCTAGCTGAGACCGGCCTAAGATCCGGTGAGGTGCTGAACGCTAGAGTTCAGGATCTTGATTTGAACGAGAGGATGCTTAAGATAATGAAGGCTGGTAATAGTACTAAGAGGTCTTACATAGCATTCTTCTCGGTAAAGCTGAGGGACTACCTTAGGGACGAGTACCTGCCCTACAGGGATGAGTTTATCGAGGTTAGGGAGGCCTCCGTAAGGAACCTTCTAAAAGAGGATGTAGCAGAGTGGCGAACCCTGCTATTCCCATTCAAAGACTCGGCATTGAGATCAACAATATACGATGCAATGGATAGAGCTCTAGGCAGGAGGTTCAGGCTATACGATTTACGGGCCTTCTACGCAAGCTATATGAGCTTGAAGGGAGTGCCAGGACAGATAATAGACCTGCTACAGGGAAGGGTTCCACCAAGGGAGTACCAGGTACTAGCGAGACACTACCTAGCAGTAAACATTAGAGAGCTTAGAGATGTATATGATAGGGCTGAGCTCACGGTGTTAGAGTGAAGATGTCAAACTATTATTAATCGCTTTTTCCAGCGTATGCTTTCTAGGGCCGTCATTAAATCCCATATTAAGCTCACAACACCTTCCTCAACCTCACCTTTACAAAAACTACAATAGCCCTTCAGCTGCCCCTTTGTCTCATACTCATCTATAATTTTTGCTATAGAATCTCTTAACCTCCCGACTTCATTGTCCAATTTTTTTCCACACGTTTCTCATCCTGTTATCAACTTTAACAATATCCATGAACGCTTTTAGAACCTCAGTAACTCTTGGTAGGGAGTTCTCAAGCAAGTTAAGCTTGTCAATGCTAAGCTTACCATACAACCTTTCGCATAGACGTTCTAATAGTTTCCCTAGCTTCTCATCGTTAATCTCCTTGCAATCAATATCATTAAGCATGAGGTTAGCAATGTTCCGTAGTACAAGGTAGATGTGTGTATGTTTATCGTCAAAGTGCCCGTTAGCGTCAACGCTCCACCCCAGCATTCTAAACTCCTCTAACACTTCATCCCTAAGACCTCCTCCCTTGTGGAGTAAAGCGCTAGCATTCCTATTATAAATTGATTCTTTGCTTTCTAAGTTTTTGTAATTTCTCCACAGCCGTATGATCCTAACTACTACACTCTTCTTACAATCTCTATGAGTGCCCCCTCTACACATATGGGTAATCACATGAAATAGCGCACGCTCGACCTTAAGCTTTAACACCTCTAACGGCTCTTCCACACTCCTTACCTCGAAATCCGTATTCAATAACAGTTTAAGGGTTGAGATTACCTCATCTCCATGTTTATTCATAGCTTCACGAGTCTTACATACAGCCTTCTCCCCCCACCCAGTACATACTATCAAGCCCAGCTTCTCGGCATCCTTTACAAGCTTGTATGCTGTCTTGAGCTTCTTATCCTTATAACCACATTTTCCTTTAACCCTCTCCGCCAAAAACTTCCTACTCGGTCTTTCACCTTTAGCCTCAGCCTCTCTAACCACCTCCACCACTGTTTCCACAGTACACTTACTAGGTCGCGGCATCTCTCAAAACACCCTTCATCCCAGCTTCTGTCTTCATGTTCAACCCTATCAAACCCTTTTTAAGCGAGTTATGTGGAGTAATGTGAAATTCGCCGAATTTTATGACTGTAACGTAATTTCTGACAAGGCTATCAGAATATATCATGGGTGAGAGTGTGGCTACGATTATCGTCTCAGGGGGATTGCATGCGGGCGAGCATGAGGTTAGATTAAGTCAGGGTAGGGCCTACATTCACATACCCGTGAAGACAGTTGAGGGGCTGACTAGTAGGAGGGTTCGGGTGCTTGCAAGAGTGAATGCTGAGAGGTGCGAGGAGAGGAACCTCCACGGATTACTACTCTCTTTCACAGCAACACTAGTTAAAGCTGGAGGCACCTATCGGATCAACATCCCCTCATACTACTTCACACTAGCATCGAAGATCGCTAACTGCGGTCGCCTCGAAGTTCTCTTAATACCAAGAGGTTGAGGGAGATTGTGTGTGAGGGAGGGCGTGGAGGGCTTGAAGCTTGGCTACCAGGATAGAAGGTGGGAGACCGAAGCCTATAAAGCCTGGTCCCCGTCAAAGGAGGGCTCTCATAGCAATGTTTGAGTTAAGGCCTATCTTTGATAACGAGATCCCTCTCAAGGCCATACAGGATAGAGCCTGTGGTGATGATGTGAAGTGTAGGAAGGGGGTTGCAGATGGCTTAAGGAGGTTCCGTAGGAGAGGGCTGGTCATAGCTAAGGGCACTAGGAGGGGTTTAAGGTATGGCTTTACATCACAACTGTTGGAATTGCTTGATCGACTTTCAAATCAGAAAAGATGGACTTTTAAACGCATTAGGTCTAGGAGACCCGTAGACTCTCCGTGGGGTACCACTCTAAGGATTTATAAGATGATCCTGGAGAGCAGGATTGGCATGTATACGAGGGAGATTGAGGGCAGGCTGGGGATCTCTCGTACAGCTGTACGCTATCACATCAACAAGCTTAAGAGGCTGGGTTTAGTTAGAGAGCCGTTCCTAGGCTACGTTGAACCAGCTCCGCCGGACATGAAGAGGGTGGGGGAGGCTTTGGAGGCTACTGGTGAGCATAGGGTTGTCCTGGAGGCTATAGGCCTCATATACGCTAATGGAAGGATCTGGCTAAAACCCTTCACATCCAAGGAGTATGCAGTAGTCAAGAAAGATAACCTGAGAAAGGCGCAGCGTGAACTAAAACAGTTTAGGGATAGATCGATCATAATAAGACTACCTGGCAGAAAATGTCGATGGGGGGTTCACATAATCAACCCAATCTACCCAGCACATATACCACAACACGTCCACGATAGGAGCACAAGGCACCTTTATGGAGGTCAGAGGGTTTGGAGGCGAAGGAAGAGTTCCTGAAGAGTTCCTCAGGCTGTCGTTCGTGTGTGCGGGTTGGTGGGATTCGTGGGTAATGGTGGTTAATATGGGCGGTGGTCCTGCTGACTTCAGCAGTGAATATGTTAATTGTAGGGTTAGGGTTGAGACTTCTATAGGTGTTGTTGTTGAAGGTATCCTTGTTGAGGCTAGTCGTTACTGGTTTAAGGTTAGGACTGATAGGGGTGTAGTGTATGTTAATAAGGCTCATGTTGTCCTGGTAACTCCTGTTGTTGGCCTTTCTGGTTGTCGTGGTGGTGGGGGTGGTTAGGTTTACGGTTGCTCTGGCCACTCCTAGGGCTTTTGCTGGGTTGCTCCTAGGCTTACCTATAGCATTGCCGATCCCCCTGGGGATCCTCAATGATAGTACTCAGCTTAACCCTGCTATACTAGGCTCCGGGTTGTTAAGTCCGAGATCTACACTATCCCCGGTCACATTTATCATTGGCGATCCCCTGGGGGATCACCCATGAACAGCCTCTGCCCCTACCCTATAGGTCAACTGCTTTGGTTTGGTAGGACTCCTAGGGCTGGGTCTAGGGCTCTTGGTCATGGTTATAAGGGTGGTGGTGATCTGAGGGACATCCATGTAGTGGATTTTAAGACTAAATCAGGCCGTAGGTACGGCTTCTATGTTGTGGTATGTGAGCCTCCTAGCGCTAAGTACTACCTACTATCGTTTGATGTTAAAGCCCCACGTGGAAGCTATAAGAAGGAGTATTCAAAGGCTTCCGAGGAGGCTAGATGGTTGCTATGTGCTGGAGTTGACCTCTCAACTTACATCTGCAAGTCTAGGGTATCCGCGGAGCTCCTAGCCGAGGCCGTAGTAGGCATGTTCGGTGATAGCGTTAAGAGGATGGAGCTATGCCCGGTAAAGGCAGACGATGATAACGAGATTACCGAGAGGCTGGAGGAGGTTAGGAGAAAGCTGGTTGAAGAGATTGAGGGTAAGGCATTACAATGCCGTAATTGGATTAGGAGTGTGAGGAGGAGGTTCAAGGAGAAGGTTGATAGGCTTAGAGCTGTAGACGTTAGCCTAGCCAATGTCGTAGAGTTGAAGCTGAGAGAGTGTTTTGAAAACATTAGTCATGGTGGGTCCCCGGGGAGATCCTCGATGACTAGTGCACCCGATGTACCCGATATTTACTAGGACGTCTGTCATGCGGGGAGCCCTTATGAGCTACATGGCTAGGTACGATAGAGAGCATTATGTTAAGAGGAAGATTAGGAGGGACATCTACTCTAAGCTTGTGGAGCTCTCTAAAAGGGAGGACTCAGGATTACAGGAGCTCCTAGAAAAGCTTGTTAAGGTATATGAGGGATATAGGGAGCCCATATCAACCCCATATGGGGAGCCCATATCAGTGGAGCTCCACCGGGACCAGTTCTGGTTCCTAATCAGGGTTGGGAGGGGCTGGGATGCGGCTGAGATATCACTAAACCTGATACAAGCTGAGAAACTGTGCAAGACTAAGCTCTTAAACAGGAGCCTGTGCCTCAAGCTAGCAGAGCTAGCACCACAATGGAGCTCCCTCAAGAGCTTAAAGTGATGTAGGGAACATAGTCTGTAACCTCCAAACCGTCATAGGCTTATCGTGGGAGTTTCAGCCTACCGTAAGCCCACAAGGCTCGGAGACTGGCAATGGCGTACATTCTTGGAGTTGGAGGCTTACAGCTGCAGGCCCCACACTCTACATGCCAGTAGCCACTAGTCATACCCTGGGTATGTACCCTGGGTAATGGGGTAGAGCTTAACAGTGTATTCTATCCAGCCCCGTAGGCTGGCGATAACCTACACTACGCCTTACAATTGTACCTCATCGCCTTTCTCCCAGGACTGCTCCTATCTAAACCAGCCCCCCTCCAGCCGGGCAGAGTGTATGTTATCGCCAGTCTCCCAGGCTGGTTTACCTCCTGTCTCCCGTAGACTAGCGATAGACTTTTAAGCTCCGGCTATCTCCAGGGAGCTCTCGGGTGCTTGGGGTTTGGGTTTCATAGCTGTGGGCTGGACTAGGGGTCTTAGCTCCAGGCGTTTCACTGGCAGGTATAAGGGTTTGGATGAGCTCAGGGATGTTCTCAGGCTCGATAGGCTCACTAGTGCTACTTCTAGGAGGCTCTACCTGTTCGAGGAGTGTTCTCCCTCTGAGAGCTGCCTCTGGCTTTTAAGCTTTGACATTAAGCTTGTTAAGGTCAAGAGGTCTGGTAGGAGCTCCAAGCCCTACAGGAAGCCCTCGCACGAGTACACTGTTTTGAAGGAAATGCTCTACTCCAGGCTCTGCGGCCCCATAGACATGTCGACTTACATCTGCTTCGATGACAAGAGTTTTAAGGTCAGAGGTTACCTTGACCTAGTAGCACCTGACTTCTACAAGCTTGAATTCTACCATGTTAGGCCGTACGATGATAAGGCTAGGGATCTGGTTAGGAGGGCTCTTGAGGAGGCTGTAGGGGAGCTTATTGGTAGGGCACAGCAGCTAGCATTAAGGCTTAGGTCCCTGAGGCCCAGCAGCAGGGCTAGGGCCCTAGCTGGAGCTCTAAAGCTTGTAGAAATGCTAAGATCGGCAGTTGAGGTTGCGAGAACACATAGGGGTGAGATCGAGGGGCTAGGACTGGCTGATGTCGAGTCAAAGCTGGAGGGAGCTTTAGAGCTCCTGGAGGGAGCGCTGGGAGCTTAGTGCAGTCCTAGGTGTTAGGTAACAGGCTTACGTTCTTGTTACCTAACACTTTGAACACCTAAGGAGTGCACCCTACAACCCCTCTAGGCCCTCTTAGAGCCCTTCACACACCTTCTTAACACAAGCTCTTCGATCTCAGTAAACATCCTCTTAAGCTCTCTAATCTTAGCTTCTATTAGTGATATCGATGAGATTATAGCATCTACATCGTATGATGCTCGTGTAGTTGTAACGTTATGCCAACCCCTAGCTCCAATCATTAACCTTATCCTGTTAATCTCATCATCTAAAGCCTTAATAGTACCACCATAGACTCTAACCCTCCTAATGAGATCACGGTCAACATAATCCCCTTCAACACCACCTACACCAGCCTCCCTAGCAACCTCTAAAACCCTCCTTGAAGCCTCCTCACCCTCCCTCCTAAGCTCCTCCAACCCCCTAACTTCACTAGACTTTAATCCAACATCCTCCCAGGCTAGATCGAGAGCTTTAACGATCATAGCATCTGTTAGGTTAAGCTCCTCCTTAACCCTTGTTGCAGCCTCCTCAAGATCCATGCCCTGGTTGTAGAGCTCTAACACCCTCTCCTTAGCCAAGCTAATGTAGTTACGGTATGCTGGGTCATAACGCTTCCTAATAGTCTCGATTTTCACGTTAAGCTGCTCCGCTATCTCGTTAAGATCCAAACCTCTATCGGCTAGCTCAGCATAACGTCTAAGCCAACCTGGCATAGGCTTAAGCTTCTCGATCACAAGTCCACCTCCAGACAGGGTAACATAGGTGTAAATCTAATATGCTGATGGTGTTAATATCACATTGAGCTATAGTGTTAATATCACATCATGCTATGGTGTTGATGGTGTGGATGTTTGATATCCACATTGTGAGTGTGGATTGTGTTACTACAATGTGGTCATGGAAGCTCTTGATGTGAATGGTAAAATGTTGATGATGTGAATATGCTTAGGTGAGAGAGCTTAGAGGACTGCAGCCCAAAAACCCCACCCCTGATCTCCCTCGGCTAGCACGTTTTGAAGCTAGGGGTGTTAGGTAACAGCCAAGCCTATCTGTTACCTAACACTTCAACCTTGAGTTCTTCGTCGAGGCTAAGAGCTCCTAGGCTAGCACTTAGGGTCTCTCCGTGGGGCTACGAAGCTCCAAGATGCAAGGGGGGTTACCTTAGCGACCCTCACTAATTCGAACACCGACCTTCACCTCAGGTGTTAGGTAAACAGGGCTAGCCAGCGTTACCTAACATAAACTGCATCATTGTTCAGAGTAACCCCCATCATGGCCATGGTCATGGGGTTACCATCACAGAGAAGCTCTAGAATTCCTAGAAGGGGCTTTAAGTGCTTGAACTCTAGCATGGGTCGAAGTCAGCGAAACCCCATGCTAGGATCTCGTCTTCTAAACCCCTCCTCCTACGAGCCCCAGCCCTCCTAGCAGGCCTCCCAGCAGGCATCCCAGCACCTCATAGCATTAGAGTAGGCCGTCTTACCGTTTAATTCAGACCACCATAGCCCACCTTGAATCATGCTTATAGGGGGCTGAGGGCCTACAGCTGTAGCCCTCCAAACCCTCCCTAGGTAGGTAGATCTGCCTACTCATGACTACCCATGAATAGAGTCTGAAAGGGTTATTCTATGAAGGTATAATCCTAGGGTTGCAGCAAAACCCCTCTTGTTAGCTCGTTTTACACGTTCATTGGAATTCATGAAAGAGATTATGGAGGAATGGAGAGTTGTAGTGTGCTCGCTGTCTCCGTTGTAGGAACTGTTGCCCAGCATACAGATCTCTTTCAGCGGGCATCCTTGACAATCGGGATTAGTCTCATGACACCATTCATGCCCTACATTCCAGAAGATGCCATCGAGCTTAACAGGTAAGTCTGGGAATGCTAGTTTAGAGAAAGCCATCAAATACTAAACTCTTTTCTTTTTACATTTAACTTAGAAGTAAATGTTCCTTACCTAGTGCATTTACATGGCATTGATTGTTACGCTTATATTTTAACCGTATTACATTGCTAGCAGTGCTGAAGATGCCAGTGTTGGCAAAATCCAAGGTGTGGAACTGCAGGAGGACGACGATACCAGTTGAGGTTAGGAAGCTTCTTGGATTAAGGAATGGAGATGAGGTCGAGAGGAAGGTGGTCAAAAGTGGTTAAATGCCCATATTGCGACTTTGGAGGATTTCAAATTGTTAAAGACGTGCACTTCTACGAGTGCACTAGGTATGGTAGAAGATTTAAGTATCAGGTGGATCAACTAACAAACATAAAAACATAAAAATTATATTATTATGTTATAAAGATTGGCAACTGGGGTGATGCATTTTGGCACCACAAACAGACCCCCTAATCCACCTTTTACAGCGTAAACCGGAGGTTCTGAAACTATTAGGCCGAGTATGGGATATACTGTATATTGAGGGAAAAGGGCCTGAGGTCGGGAAGAGGAGGGAAAACTTCATAAGGGAGATATTAAGGAGAGAGCTTGGACTGCAGGTTAATCCTGCCCCTCCCATGGAGAGGGGATGGGACTTCTCCATAGTCGTAGAGGGAGAGGAGAGAAAGTATAGCCTCAAAACCTCTGAGAGCATTAGCATTATGAAGGTAGCGTGGAATAGTTTCCCCTCTATAGAGAGGGCACGAAGGTTTCGGTTTAAGCATCCAATTCTCTATGTGACCATAAATAGGAGGGAGGGGGTCATCTCAGTCTATGTCTTCGAGGTAGACGATTTGGAGGAGCTAAAGAAAGAGATGGGAGATGGCATGTGGTGGATGCCGAAGCGGGGAAATCCAAGGGGGTTCGGAATTAACATTACGGCCCTTAAGAAACTAATGGAAAAGGCCAAAAGGAAGGGTAACTTTGTCTCCTCAAAATATGATCCCATCGATATAAGTAAAATCGAGGAAGAATATCGGAGGGCCTGGTATAACATGCTGAAAGAATTGGCTAAGAAGGGTTAGCCATGTACTCCGTGAGCTTCTTCACGCTAAGCACCTCCCTTACTCGCTTTTCAGCGATCCTGACGTACTCCTCCTCTATGTCTATGCCTATGAAGTGCCTCCCTGTCTTCGCCGCAACAACGCACGTCGTGCCGGATCCCACGAAGGGGTCTAGGACGACATCCCCCTCGAACGTGTAGAGCTGTATGCACCTATATGGTAGCTCCTCGGGGAATGGAGCCGGGTGCCCCACCCTTTTTGCAGACTCTGGCGGAAACCTCCAGACGCTCTTCGTGAACTCCAGGAACTCCTCCCTCGTGATCGTGTCCCTCCTGCCCCTCTTCTCCCTCTCGAAGCCGCCCTTGGATAGGACGATGATGTATTCATGTTGATCCCTGAGGATGGGGTTGACCGCCGACATCCACGTGCCCCAGGCCGTCGACGCCCCGCTGACGGCGTCGCCCTTATCCCAGATGACCTCCCCCCTAAAGAGGAAGCCGATTTCCTCGAAGAGCTGTATGAGGTATGCGTGGAGTGGTATGTAGGGCCTTCTCCCCAAGTTCGCAATGTTGAAGCACGCACGCCCTCCCCACACAAGCACCCTGTAGACCTCGCGCATGACCTCCTCTATGAAGTCGAGGTATTCGCTCAACGTCAGATCCTCATCGTACTCCTTACCGATGTTGTAGGGGGGCGAGGTGACCACCAGGTGGACGCAGTTGCCGGGCAACCTCCTGAGAACCTCTCTGGCATCCCCCAAAATGATTTTATCGAGGAGCTCCTCCGGCACCTTGTTCTCCACAAGATCCTCTGGTGACGGCTTTGGGATGCTGATGTCCTTATAGAGCTTTCGGGAGTAAAACAGCGTTGAATCGTGGCTCACTCTCCCCGAAACGCCGAAGCTACTCGTCCGCGTCCTTCTGACCACAACCCCTCACCTCTCTTTATTTGCTGTAAGGTATGAACTGCCTATATCTGTAACTTTCACTTTTCCTGTGTCATTTTCCACGGCACCCTCAATCACCTTTATAAACGCATCGCAGGCACTTCTTAACTCGTAGAAGAACTCAAGAAGCTTCTCGGGACCAACGCCCAATGATGCGAGCATCCCGAACGCTTGCTTGACAGCCCTTCTTACGGCCTCTTCCTCCGAAAGCCCTTGGGAGATCCAATACCTCCTGAGCCTAACGGCTGAGATGAGGGCCGACTCAGCATACCTATTGGCTATCTCCTCAACAGTTAATGGCTTCCCCCTCCCCATACTCTCATACCCAGTACTATATAGGGTAGGGGTAGTATAAAAGCTTTGCTGAAAAGACAAGGTTTTGCGCCTTCAATCTTCAAACTGAAAAGGAAGGTGAGCTAGGGAGAGGTGGCTTAGAGAGCGTAAGGAGGTCAGGTTCTACCTTAAACGTGATGAGTACGAGTTCCTCGAAAGCCTGGCATCCGAGGAGGACCTCACGGTCAAAGACTTCATATTGAAGCTCGCTAAGGAGCTAAAGCAACTTAAGGCTAAGAGCTCCATTCTAGGGAAAGCTAGGTGTGAACTGTAAACCTAGTAGAGTTGTTGAGTGTATAAGTGAGCTTAGGGAGAAGCCACTAGCTAGCCCAGGCGTCATACCTAAAGGCGTCTACGGCGCACCTGAGGATACACTACACTAACCCTCTGGAACATGTTCATATGCTATAAGGATGCCCCAGTAGACGTTGTATACAGGATAACGAAGGCTGTATTCAAGGCTGTATTCGAGAACATAGATATAACATAAGGTTGTTAGTTCAACTAGGGATATGAAGCTTGAGAACGCGCTTAAGTTCTATGGAGGGGTAATACCGTACCCAGGACTTGAGGAGGTAAGGGAGGGGGTTGGGGAGGCTGGGAGCGAGTATGATGTAATGGTTTCGAAGGTTTCCATTTTTCATTAAAATTCTAGGAATGGAAAAATAGTATTTTTTCATCTTCGGTTTTGGGCTAAAAACCGAAAACCATATTTACAAACATAAACATTAAAACTTAAAGCCTTAACATGTTCAATTTAGTTTGGAAGTCATATGAGCTTTCACGTATATGAACTTGGAGATGGAGGCTTGTATGGAAATGGGATCTCATTCATATGGGATGAATATGAAACAATCATATGCCTGAGACCTAGGACTTCGGTGAATCCATTACATGGAGTTGAAAGACCTAAACTTTTATAGACGAAGGTGGTCTGAGATGGAGAGGCCCTGTATGGAATCCATTACATGGAGTTGAAAGATAGGGATTATGGTAAAGCTGGAGGAGCTAGCCCTGACCTCCTCCGAATCTATTACATGGAGTTGAAAGGTAACATCCACATCTGTGACCGGCACTATACTTCATCAGAATCCATTAAATAGAGTTGAAAGAATGGTATCGATGGGGGTTACTTTAGGCGTTTGGGAGTTAAGGGTCGGCTTGTATGTTTTTGGAGGCTCTTAATGCTAGGGTTTCCAGAGAATGAGTCTGGCTGTTATGCCTCCTACTGCTAGGCCTATTATTAGTAGGAGTATTGATGCTGGTATGTTGATTTGTGTTACTGTGGTTGTTGCTGTGTGCTCTCTGGTAACTTCTTTTGTAACCTCCTTCTCTTGGATCTCTGTTAGGGTTCTGGTCACCTCTCTTGTTTGTGTTATATGCTCTTTTACCGTTGTTGTTATTGTTGTAGTTTCTGTCATTGTCCTCGTTTTCTCTCTTACTTGTGTTGTGGTGGTTGTTAGAGTTGTTTGTGTTGTAAGGGTTATTGTTTGTTGTTGGGTTACTGTTGTGGTTGTTGTTGTCGGCTGTGTTACTGTTGTTGTTGAGATTGCGGTTGTTGTCGTTGTTTGCGTTTGAGTTGTGGTCTGGGTCTCTGTTACTGTTGTTGTCTTTGTATCTGTTGTTGTGGTTGTTGTGTATGTGGGTGTTGTCGGTATGGTTCTTAAACCCACCTTAATCAAGTAAACGTCGTTCCCACCAGCACTGTAAGACGTCGTCCACCCTACTATTATGTATCCTCCATCACTAGTCTGCTGAACACTATAACCCCAATCATCTCCTGCATCACCGTATGTCCTACTCCACTGCATATTACCATTAGCATCAACCTTAATCAAGTAAACGTCTTCACCACCAGCACTGTAAGACCTCGTCGTCCCTACTATTATGTATCCTCCATCACTAGTCTGCTGAACACTATAACCCCGATCATCTCCTCTACCACCGTATGTCTTATTCCACTGCATATTACCATTAGCATCAACCTTAATCAAGTAAACGTCTTCCCCACCAGCACCGTAAGACCTCGTCGTCCCTACTATTATGTATCCTCCATCACTAGTCTGCTGAACACTATTACCCCAATCATCTCTTGCACCACCGAATGTTTTTTCCCATTCTACTTGGGGGGGTTCTGTTGTGGCTGTGGTGTGTGTTAGTGGTGGTAGTGTTAGGAGGAGTATTAGGGTGATAGCTGTGATCACTATCTTTAAGTATTTGTAGTTTAAGTATGTGCGATTGCTACGCATTGAGCTTACACCATGAGATACTCTATTCACATTAGAGTATATAAATCTTTGCTCCCCCATCAGCCCACGGGGTTTCAGTACTATCTAATTCCGCTTTTTCAAATAAAACTCCGACGCTCTACCCTCTAAAAAGCGGGGTAAAAGAGCAACGACTGAGGCATGCGAGTACTTAGCACAGCTACTCTATTTTCCCTCAGTACTCTATGTGCTGTCTCCTCCTGTTTATAAATTAATATGTGGTCTAGGCATGAGTTCCTTTTTATCTTGGATATTATTGAGGGGCTTACCCCCTGGCGGAGCAGGTATGATATGAGCGTGTAGTGGAGTGCTTTTACAACTGAAAGCCTCGCTCTTCAAGGTGGGGGTGGGGAGAAAAGCTTCATAAACTATTACCTTATAGCATTTCAGCGATGAGAAGATGGTGCGTTGCCCAGGAAGGGGGGCTTTAAGTGCTGAAGAGCAAGTTGGATAACGGGTAGGTAAATCTGCCTACCCCAGGGGTTCCCGTGCCTTCTGGGAAACGTTAAACCCTAGGTTAAACGCTGTTAACCTTCCCCCTAACCTGAACTTAACCCAAGTTTAACCTAGGATAGGAGGGGTTAAGGCCTAGGACACATAAAACGATATTGCTCTCAGCTGAACCGGAGGAGGGGGGCTACAGCTGTAAGCCCCCCGGCTCACCTTCACCTCATGCGATAGTACGGCCTAGTCGCACAGGTTAGGGGAAAATTTTTGTCTTTAGCTTAAATAGTGTCTCACACACTCCACCCTATCTGCTTGCATGGATAGATCAAGCAACTTGCTGGGGGTTCTAAAGTGCTCGTAATATGTACAGTGCTCTGAGAGCTCTCCAGATAACATTATCCTATAACATTCTCTGATAACGTTATAGCCATTCACAGCTAACGTTTTTAGGGGAGTGTGCTCTATGCCTAGGAAGAGGTATGATGATGAGGTTCTCAGGGCTAGAGCCCTAGAGCTTAGGTCTAAGGGTCTGAGCTACAGGGAGATCGCCAGGGAGCTTGGCTGTAGCGTCTTCAAGGTCCACCAACTGATATCACATTATGAGAGCCCTAGATCGAGGATCAAGCAGGTTGTCGAGCTCGCCGGTAAGGTTGAAGAGCTCAGCAGAAGGCTTAGGGATCTTGAGGGTTTAGCTTCCAGGCTTGAGGCTACTGTTAAACCTCCAGCTTTCAGCGTAGAGCCTGATCTTGGGCTCTTATGTATTGTTGCTGAGATTAGAGCTAACCTTAGGCCTTGCATCTACATGGACTTCGATGGGTACTGCACACTACACTGTGTTTTCGATAGAATAGATGGGCTTGATGGTGGGAGGGTTGTAGAGGGAGGTGACGAGTGCTACCAGCCAAACGTGCTAACACACTGGCTATTCTGCCTGATATGCCCAGACTACACGCCAGCAGAGGATGGTGAGGTTAAGAGGATCCTGGGAGACAGGCAGGGGCAGGTTGAGTGTATCAACGGGAGGCTTGTACTCCGCGGGCCTAAAGAGAACAACCCCTAACACAGCATATCAGAGTGCACAGGTATGAACGTGGAGATGTAATCCTGTATGAGCGCGGGAAACCATTCATATCTCATGAATATGAAACAATCATATGCCTGAGACCTCCCAAGCCGGCGC
>Ga0080008_144840_pt1 | contig 61602 bp, 71 predicted proteins | sample ConCONMetagenome_FD_69211 | JGI IMG/M metagenome (GOLD analysis project Ga0080008, IMG submission 69211) | Hot spring microbial streamer communities from Conch Spring, Yellowstone National Park, USA - CON_C (SPADES assembly) (version 2) | ecosystem: Environmental > Aquatic > Thermal springs > Hot...
AACGCTTTCAATTCTTTACATTGGATTCGTGTTCTCGTCACCTGCTTGTGATCAACCGTGAAGTGGGATAACTTTCAATTCTTTACATTGGATTCTGAGTTTGATCTTTGATTGGGTTCTTTGAATTGTCTTCATTTATTTTGATTATGTGGGCTGGGTTTTTAAGCGTTTTTCATAGTGATCATGGGCTCCTGATCAATTCTGATCACGGCGGATCGATCTCGAGTTGTCCCATGTCTCCCGTAGGACGATCCGTGGGCGAGCAGTGGGAAATCAATATTGCGCGTAACACTGTAAATGAATTTGTACTGTTCAGATCACGCGATCAGTTCCGCGGGCCCACATGATCGTCCCATGGGGAACATGGGATGTTCTCGCGGATTGATCTCTTGTTTCGCCGACGTAGAGTCCTCTGTGGTGAGAAGAGCCTAGTGAAGAGTGGAGGAGTTCATAGAGCTGGGAGAATCCGTGACGAGTAGAGGCGCTACAGCCTCCTGGAATAGGTGTTGAGGGGTTTACAGCGAGTAGAGGGCTCGCGGTTGCGTGGAGTCCTAGTTAAGCGCTGAGAGTCCAAGCTGAGCGGGCTGTTTCGGTCTTCATAACTATTTGTTACACTCATACTTATTAATGTCTGAGGCCTCTCAGGGCTGTTAGGTATGCTGATGTCCTCAAAAGGACTTATAAGCTCCAGGAGTTTACATGTCTACTGGTGACCCCGAGTTTCCGAGACCCGTAAGGTGATGAGCCACTAGGCGACTAGTGGTGAGCTTCTGCGGCGAGGGGGCTCGGGGAGACCGTTGAGAGGCAGATGGTGGAGAGCCCTGGAATCAATGAAGATGAAGGGCTATGAACCACCATCTACCGAGAAACGGCTCCGGGGACTGAGAAGTACTTGGAGAGTAGTTACAGTTGTCTGCGGAGTAATCGCCTCGGAGGAACCCGCGGTGAGCGCGCTTTTTCACCTTTATAACCCCGCAGTGAAAAAGTACTACTATGGGTAGTAGTAGCCGGGTCGTCTAGCGGCCAAGGATGCGGGGCTCTGGCCCCCGTGACCGGGGTTCGAATCCCCGCCCGGCTACTACTTCCTGTCTAGTCTAAATGGACTAGTGACTGAGCCGTAGCGCCACTTCGCCTCTTCCAGTCTCCTCTTCTGCTCGAGTAGCACTTCGAACAGCTTCGCGGGAGTGTCTGGTATAGTACTGTATATTCTCCATATCCTCTCGACTTTCTCTAGGTGTTTAGCCACTCTAACAGAGAACAGCTTCTCGTAGAGGTCCTCCCTGAACTCCTTGTTTAACTCCTTTCTGAAGAGCTTCTCGAGGTCTACGTAGAGCGGTATATACCCCGTGGGCGTCTCAATAGCGTCTACTTCGCTATTAACTCTCAGCTCCATCCACTTCAACCACACGTACTTGTCTCTCTTCTCAGTCAAGTACTTTCCACTCTCATCTCTCAGAAAGTAGTTAACGCTGAAAACGCGCGGTTCTCTACTCAGTAGCTCTCTGAACTTCAAGTGCAAGTCTGTAAAGGCTCCAGGCGATATTGGCAGAAAGTCTAGTATTGCGTAGGGGTTGAACTCTAGAATACCGGCCTGACCCAGCACAGCTGTAGTTCTCTCCGACTCTAGAGAAGCGCCCTTAGTGATTACGCCGTGATCCCAGCTAAAGGCCTCTTCAACCGGCACCCACGTATCCGGATCTCTACCGCCAAAAATCACCCCGCCTACTGGAACCCCCTCGGAGTCCTCTATCCTCAGGTCTAGCTTCTCAAGGTAGAATATACTAGTCGTAAACCTCGCGTTCGGGTGGGAAGGCGGAATTTCGAGCCCCCTCTCATCGCGCTTACCCGGATACCACTTCCCCGCGTAGTTCACACCAGGCCTAGGGGGCTCCGGCTTTCCACTCCACCAAGTATTACCCTCCTCCGTTAACAAGACGTTGGAGAATACTGCTTCAGTGTCTCTTCGCGTTAGTATCTCGTAGATCTCCGGGTCGTCAACCAGGTTAACCCCGTCAATAATGCCGAACATACCCACCTCTGGGTTAAGAGCCCTCGCCTCGCCATTAACGCTCTTTATAATCGCGATGTCGTCTCCAACTACTGTGTCAGCAATCAGCGCTGTAGACGTCTTGCCGCAGCCAGCTGGAAACGCCCCCGTGAAGTACGTTACTCTGCCACCGGGCCCTCTCACGCCTATTATGAACATGTGCTCGCAGAGCCACCCCTCCTTGTAGCCCCTGTAGATACAGAGGCGGAGCGAGAGCTTCTTCAAGCCGACTGTGTTGCCAGCGTACTGTGTATTAACGCTGTAAGTTACCTGGTCCTCTACGTCTATGTATATTCTCCGCTTTTGCGTATTTACAGACCACCCATTCTCATCTCTCTCGCCGGCACTGTGCAGAAACCTCATGTATTCTATATCCTCTCTCTCCGTGAACACGTCGTAGCATATTCTGTACAGTATGTTACTGCTGTGTACTACGTAAGCAGAGTCCGTGACTTGAACTCCGTACAGCGTGTGCAGTGATCCCTTGGGACCGAAGCAGTAGAATACAACGTACATCTCTCTGCCTCTCATAATCCCGTCGAGTAGCTCGAGTACTTCTCTCAGGCCCTCATCCCTGCTCCTAGTATTCACCATGGCTATGTCAACACCGCTCTTAACTAGTATCCTCGTGTTTTCTCTATCCCTCGCGAGGTCTCTCGGCCCGTCGAAGTGAACTGTGTGGAGGGGGCTGTGACTAGTAGGTATCTCCTCTCTGTTCTCAATAGCCCTTCGACGTATGTACTCCACGTCGCTAACGCTATTAGTCACTACGAATATACTACTGGGCTTAGTCAGCTCTGCCACTTCGAGTATCCACTTCAAGAGAGAAGTCTTCTTCACTCTCCCCAGTTTTTCCAGGCTCTCCGGGTTCGCGTAGCGCGATAAAGCCCTCAGTATCTCAGCGCGGTCTTCTAGACTAGTACTCACCGCGCTCCCCAGCTGGTTACTAGCTCAGAACCAGGCTTAAAATCAAGAGTAAGCTACTAGCTCAGCGCCTCTCTCCACCGCGAGTAGTACGGCCAGTATAGTCTATTTACATCTAGTCTCGAGAGCGTGGAGGCTATTTTATCGGCGATTCTAAGCGGCTCAGGTGTAGGGCTGTAGATACAAGTCCTCCTCAGTACAGCCACCACGTCGTGAAAGTCCAGGCCCACGTAGTAGACTTCGAGTACTCTCCACGGCGTGTCAACTCTGACTACTCTGCTATAGACACTCTTAATTAACTCAAATCTCTCGCGCCAGTCTTCGAAGTGCTCTTGAAGCGCCACTTGAATACTAGTAAGATTGAGCGGGTAGAGCTGAACTACGAGCACGCCTTTGCCGGTTTGACTGTACAGTTCGTGGGGGTCTACTGCGTCGAAGCCCGCGTAGATCACGCCGTCGAGCATTACTACGCTACCGCGCATACTCCTAGACATGCTCACAATAGTCTTAGTGACGTCTCTCCCGTCAACTCTAACAAGTCCACTTGCTATTCTACGAGTTTGCGAGGCCCCTTCTACTTCGACGCCGACTAAGTACGTGTGTCCTCTACGGGCCTTGAAGTGGTACGGGAAAAACCCGTCATCGTACGCCTCGAATACTACACTCAATCCACGTCCCGAAGAGCCCTCTCAATAACTGGTACTAGGTCTTCCTTAACTCTTATTAGTTTAGTCACGCCGTACCTCCCTCGGTTCACAACCTCTGCAAATATGAGTCCCATCATGTCTAGCTGAGAAATTATCTCGCTAACTCTCCTCATAGTTAGTGGCTCAAGGGAGTGTGATTTGGCTCTCTCTGTGTACTTAGCGTACACTTCGCCCGTTGTCACCTGACCCTTAGACAAGACTAGTTCGAGTATAGACCTGAGCACTAGTTTCTGGTGTAGAGGTAGGGAGATGACGATCTGGTGTATCCTGTTCTCTTCGAGCTCGAGGGAAGCTTTTTTCACGTGGTCAATGGTAACTCTCTCTGCGCCTTCTCTCTCACCCATTTCACCCGAGATTCTGAGTAGGTCTAGGGCTCTCCTCGCATCACCGTGCTCTCTGGCGGCGAGGGCTGCGCAGTACGAGACCACGCTGTCGTCTATAACTCCAGGTTTAAACGCTAGTTCAGCTCGCTGCTTTAGAATCGTGAATAGCTGGTCTGCGTTGTACGGCTGGAAGACTATTTCCTCTTCGCCCAGACTAGACCTCACTCTCGGGTCGAGGCCCTCTACGAAGTTTAGATCATTTGTAATGCCTATAACGGATACGCGCGCGCTCACTAAGTCCTCGTTTACGCGGAGGAGCTTGTACAGCACGTCGTCACCGTTCCTCTTGACGAAGAAGTCTATTTCGTCTAGTATCACAATGTGCAAACCGCCCCAGCTGTCGAGAGCGCTCACGTAGCGTCTGTACACTTCACTAACGGCGAGTCCCGTGTGGGGTACGCGGAGTCCTAAACTAGAAGCTATTGATGCTAGAACTTTGTAAGCCGTGTCGACTTTTCTAGTATTAACGTAGGCGTAGTTGAGCTCTACACCATATGTAGAGGCCTTCTCTACTAGTCTTTTAACGACGTACTTAGCAACAGCTGTTTTACCAGTGCCTGTGAGTCCGTACAGAAACACGTTACTAGGCCTCTCACCCTTAGCTGAAATAACGAGAATCTCCGCCAGCTTAGCTATCTCCCTCTCTCTGTGAGGGAGAGTTTCGGGTATGTAGTCTGGGTGTAGCACCTCTCTATTAGCAAAAATTCTCGAGACAAGACCGCGCCTTCTCAGTATCTCCTCGACTAAATCAAAACTAACATACATGAATTAAAACCCTGCCTTAGAGCTACAATTAAACCTCACAAACACATATTCCCGGAGAAATCGCTTTAAAACCCGGACAGGTAATTTAGATAGACTCGGAGATGGGCCGGTAGCTCAGCCTGGAAGAGCGCCCGGTTGGCATCTGCGCGCCAAAGTCCGGGAGGTCCCGGGTTCAAATCCCGGCCGGTCCACACTCACTAACTCCACACTACTACTCTCGACTACTAGAACTCCCAGTGACTAGGTAACCTCTCCGCGAATCGCTATTTAAAAACCTCTATACCAGTTTATTAGTAGGCGCTAGAATACTTCCCCCGTGGGTGTTGCGCTTAAATGAGTGAGAAAATAAACATTCTAGAGCACGAGTTAGTACCCAAGCACGAAGTACTCTCCCCCGAGGAGGCTCGCAAAGTACTAGAAGAGCTGGGCGTCGAGCCCTGGCAACTCCAGTGGATGTCTGCAAACGACCCAGTAGTGAGGGCTATTGGCGCCAAACCAGGAGACATTGTGAGGATTATCAGGAAGAGCCCCACCGCGGGCTTATCTATTGCTTATAGATACGTAGTCCCCGAGGTGACTAAGAAGTCTTGAGCTCCAACGAGACTCTAACAATAGAAGACCTCTGGATTGTTGCGCGTAAGTACCTCGAGGAAAAAGGACTCGTCAGACAGCACCTCGACAGCTATAACAGATTCGTAAAGGAAATACTGCCAGCAATAATATCAGAGTTCAGAGAGATACCAATAACGGGGAGCGCAAAACTCGTCATTGAGAAGCTGAGAATAGGGATTAAACCTCAGTGGGTCGATGTAGACGGCACAGCGAACTACAAGACGCCGCTCGAGTGCAGAGTCAGGAACTTAACGTATATGGTTCCAGTCTACGTCACTGTGAGGCTCGAGGGCGAGGTGTCCACACGCGAGGTCGAGCTGAAATTAATGGACTTGCCGGTAATGCTGAAATCGGATATTGACCCACTAAGCAAAATGAGCCCCGATGAGCTAATCGAAATCGGAGAGGACCCGAAAGACCCCGGCGGCTACTTTATTATTAATGGAAGCGAGAGAGTCCTCGTCGCGCAGGAAGACCTTGCTAGTAACACTATTATAGTAGACTACGGGCAGGAAGGCGCCGGCGTCGCGCACACAGCAAAGGTTATTAGTGCCGCTCGCGGGAGGCGCTCGCAACTAATAATAGACCTCAGGAAAGACGGCATATTCTACGCTAGCTTCCAGGGTCACAAGATACCCGCTGTTGTACTCATGATTGCACTAGGGCTCTACACTCCCGAGATCCTCTACACTGTGAGCCCAGATCCCTTATTCCACTACGAGTTAATGCCTTCAATAGTCCAGGCAGAGCAAATTCTACCAAAGTTAGAAGTGCCCCCAGAAGCCTCTGAAGAGGAGGTTAAGAAAGCCGTAGAAGAGTACAGGAAGCAGGTTTTAGAGGCCGCTCTAGACTATATCGGTTCGAGATTCGCTATTGGTAGACCTAGAGAAGAGAGAATAGCTAGGGCTCAGAGGCTCCTCGACGAGAGGCTACTACCACACATAGGTATAGACTCGAGCAGAGAGACCAGACTTATGAAGGCCGTGTTTATAGGGCAGATGATCGCCAGAATAATTGAGCTTAAACGCGGCTTTAGAAAACCAGATGATAAAGACCACTATAGAAATAAGAGGCTCAAACTGGCAGGCGACCTCCTGGCAACTCTAATTAGAACTGCTTTAATATCGTTTATTAGAGATCTGCGGGAAGAGCTTGAGAGGCAAATCTCTAAGAGCAAGAGAGCCGAGTTGAGGACCGCGTTTAAGCACACTGCTATAACAGACAAGATTCTCAGCGCAATGGCCACTGGTAACTGGCCTGGTGGTAGAACGGGTGCAAGTCAGTTAGTAGACAGGACAAACATTCTCAGCACTCTTAGCCACTTGAGAAGAGTGGTTTCTCCACTAGCTAGAACACAACCACACTTCGAGGCTAGAGAGCTCCACGGAACACAGTGGGGTAGAATATGCCCAGTAGAGACGCCAGAAGGCGCTAACATTGGACTAGTGAAGAACTTAGCCCTCATGGTTAATGTTAGTGTAGGTATAGACGACAGAGAGATCGAGGAGCTACTATACGAGCTGGGTGTTCTACCTGTAGTTACTAGGAAAGTGAAGGGGAAAGTTAAGGAGGGCTACTTAGATCTCATTGCAGAGCTTACTAGCAGAGGAGAGCCCGTAGAAGAAGAGTTCAAGGGCTGGAGTAGAGTATTCCTAAACGGCAAGTTAATAGGCTATCATCCAAACGGCGAGAAGCTCGCTAAGACTATTAGAGAGTTGAGAAGGAGAGGGCGGATCAGTCACGAAGTGAATATCGCTCACATCAAGACCGAGTATATAGACGAGGTCGTAGTCAACACGGACGCTGGGCGCATTAGGAGACCACTAATAGTCGTAGAGAACGGTAGGTCAAAATTAACAAAAGAAATTGTCAAGAGGGTCGAGAGAGGCGAGGTGACATTCGACGACCTCGTAAGAATGGGCATTATAGAGTACATTGACCCAGATGAGGAGGAGAACACTTACACCGCGCTAACACCAGATCAGGTCGCAGAGGAGCACACTCACTTGGAGCTCTGGATACCCGGAATTCTCGGGATCACAGCGTCGATTATACCATATGCTGAGCACAACCAGAGTCCAAGAAACATGTACCAGGCCGCTATGGCTAAACAGGCACTAGGTCTCACCACAGCTAACTTCCAGCGCAGAGTAGACACGCGCGGGCACCTACTACACTATCCACAGAAACCACTCGTCCAGGCCAGAGCGATAGAGATCATAGGGTATAATGAGAGAGCCGCTGGGCAGAACATGGTTGTAGCTATTTACTCGTTCACCGGGTACAACATGGAAGACGCTGTAATCCTAAACAAGAGCAGTGTTGAGAGGGGGCTCGCTAGATCAACGTTCTTCAGGCTTTACTCTACAGTAGAGAAGAAATACCCGGGTGGTATTCAAGACGAAATCACTAAACCGCCACCTGGTATTAGAAACTACAAGGGGCTTAGAGCCTACGATAAACTCGAAGAAGACGGCATTGTGGCCCCCGAGACAGAAGTGGTTGGCGGAGAGGTTCTTATTGGGAAGATTAGTCCCTCTAGGTTCCAAGTAGCCGAGTACGAGGGTGCAAGTAGTCTAGTTAAAAATGATGCTAGTGTGACTGTTAGACACGGTGAGAAGGGAGTAGTAGACGTAGTAGTGATCACCACGGACAGCGAGGGCAATAGGCTAATAAAAGCTAGAGTAAGAGACCTCAGAGTCCCAGAACTGGGAGACAAGTTCGCTTCTAGACACGGGCAGAAGGGAGTGGTAGGGCTCTTGATCCCGCAGTACGACATGCCCTTCACGGAGGATGGTGTAACCCCAGATCTCATAATTAACCCACACGCGTTTCCGAGCAGAATGACTGTGGGACATCTACTTGAAAGCATAGCTGGCAAAGCCGCCGCTCTGCGGGGCGAGTTAGTTGACGCAACACCGTTCTTCAAAGAGGACACAAGCAACTTGAGGCTGGTCTTAAAGCGCTATGGATTCTCATCCACAGGCGAGGAGGTAATGTATGATGGGAGAACGGGAGAGATTATTGAGACGCCAATATTCATCGGCATCGTATACTACCAGAGACTACACCACATGGTGAGCGATAAAATACACGCAAGAGCGAGAGGGCCGGTCCAGATCCTAACAAGACAGCCCACACAGGGACGCTCAAGAGAGGGCGGACTGAGATGGGGTGAAATGGAAGTTGACTGTCTCATTGGGCACGGCTCCTCAATTGTGCTGAGAGAGACTATGAGAGAGCGCAGTGACCGCGTAGTTATACACGTGTGCGAAGAGTGCGGCATGATAGGCCACTACGACGTAAATAAGGACAGGCTTATGTGCCCAATACACAAAGACAAGGCTACACTAAAACCCGTCGAAGTGACATACGCGTTTAAACTACTCATCCAGGAGCTTATGAGTATGGGTATAAGGCCTAGATTAATAGTTGAGGAGTTAGGAGCGAGGTGAAGACTGTGCTTAGAGCTAGTGGATTCCCGACTACTAGAGTTTCCAAGATGAAATTCGGAATACTCTCACCCGACGAGATACGAAAAATGAGCGTTACAACTATTGTAACAGCTAACGTGTTTGACACTGACGGGACACCAATAGACGGAGGCGTAATGGACAGGCGCATGGGTGCAATGGAGCCTCTTGAAAAGTGCCCTGTCTGTGGAAACAGCAGAGAAAATTGTGTAGGGCACTTTGGGCACTTAGAGCTCGCAAAGCCTGTTATACACGTAGCCTTCGCTAAGTACATTTTAACGTACCTGAAGGCTACTTGTAGTAACTGCGGGAGAATAAAGATACCTGAAAGTGAAAGAGTTGAGTTACTGAAACTTCTCGAAGACCTCGAAAATCTAAAACTCACGTACCTCAAGAAGAGGCTACACGAGTACATTAGAAAGAAAGCTGCCAGCACTACTACGTGTCCACACTGCGGAGCGCAGTCCCTAGAGTACAAGCTCGAAAAGCCGCACACATTCTACGTTAAGACAGAGACCGGCTTGAGAAAAGTCACACCGAGCGAGGTGAGAAAGCACCTAGAGAAAATACCCGATGATGATGTGAGGCTCCTAGGAGGCGACCCCAAAGACGCGAGACCGGAGTGGATGGTGTTAACCGTACTCCCCATACCACCCAGGCAGGTGAGACCGTCTGTAGTACTAGAAACCGGCATGAGGAGCGAAGACGACTTAACACACAAACTCGTAGACATAGTGAGGACTAATATCAGGCTCAAAGAACACATAGAGAGCGGCGCTCCCGAAGCTATTGTCGAGGAGGAGTGGAACTTGCTTCAATACCACGCCACTACTTACTTCGACAACGAGGTATCGGGTGTACCAGTGGCTAGGCACAGAAGCGGTAAACCCCTAAAAGGCCTGGCGCAGAGGCTTAAGGGTAAAGAAGGCAGATTCAGAAGCAACTTGAGAGGTAAGCGTGTTGATTACTCTGCTAGAACAGTAGTAAGCCCAGACCCCAACTTGAGTATAAACGAAGTAGGAGTTCCAGAGGAAATAGCAAAGAAGCTGACTATGCCAGAGCGAGTAACACCGTGGAATATCGAGTTACTCCGCAGACTAGTCCTCAACGGCCCCGACAAGTGGCCTGGCGCTGTTCACATAGTCAGACCAGATGGAAAGAAAATTAACTTAAAGTACCACGACAGGAAAGCCGCCGCCGAGTCGCTAGAGCCGGGCTTTATAGTAGAGAGGCACTTACTAGATGGCGATGTGGTCCTCTTTAACAGACAGCCATCACTACACAGAATTTCAGTAATGGCGCACATTGTCAGAGTACTCCCGTACAAGACTTTCAGGTTAAGCTTGCTAGTGTGTCCACCGTATAACGCTGACTTTGATGGAGACGAGATGAACATGCATGTTCCTCAGAGTGAAGAGGCGCGTGCCGAAGTAAGACTCTTAATGCTCGTCGAGAAACACATACTGACACCGAGGTACGGTGGTCCCATAATAGGTGGGCTGCAAGACTACATTAGCGGTGCTTACTTGTTAACAGTTAAATCGACACTCCTAACTAAGGACAAGGTCGCACGACTACTTGCCTCCGCAGGCTACAAGGGCGTTCTCTCAGAGCCAGCTATACTTAAGCCTAGAGAGTACTGGACGGGCAAGCAGATCTTTTCGCTGTTCCTACCAAGAGACTTCAATTACAAGAAAATGGCGAATATAGGAAAAGCCTCCATATTAAGGTGCCTCGACGAAGACTGTCCCCACGACAGTATTGTCATTATTAGAAACGGGGTTCTCCTCGAGGGGGTAATTGACAAGAGCAGTATTGGCAGAGAGGAGCCTGAGAATATTGTACACTGGCTAATAAAGGAGTACGGTGAAAACCTGGCTAGAGAGTTCATGGACAGAGTCTACAAGATGTTTGTAACTATGTGCGAGATCTACGGCTTCACGATGAGCTATGACCACTTAGCCGTCAGACCCGAATTTAAGAGGTCTATTCACGAGATTATTGAGAAGAAGAGGGAGGAGGTCGGTGAGCTAATAAGACTGTACAAAGAAGGGCTACTACAATCTAAACCCGGAAAAACCGTGGAGGAGACTCTAGAAGACGAGATCATTAATGCGCTCTCAAAGAAGCTTCTCGACGAGGTGGCTGATCTCCTAACTAAGCACATGTCACTTGCAAATTCAGTAGTCATAATGGCGAGAACTGGTGCTAGAGGGAATCCAATTAACTTGGCGCAGATGAGCGGCCTGCTCGCACAACAGACTGTTAGAGGTAGGAGACTTGACCGGGGATACGCCGGGAGAATGCTACCTCACTTCAAGCCCGGAGATTTAGGAGCTGAGGCAAGAGGCTTCATAGCGAGCGGCTTTGTCGACGGGCTTAACCCATTAGAGTTCTTCTTCCACACAGCTGCCGGCAGGGAGGGCTTAATAGACACGGCAGTTAGAACTAGCCAGTCTGGCTACATGCAGAGAAGGCTCATAAACGCTCTTCAGGACCTCGTAGTCCAGTACGATGGCTCGGTTAGAACGACTTCTGGAGAGCTAGTGCAACTCATATACGGCGAGGACGGCGTAGACCCAATGAAGAGCGACCACGGCAAGCCCGTGAACATTGATAGAATTATTGAGAAGTACATACACGGGTAAGACCATGAAGAGTGGTGGGAAGAGTCTCGAAGAGATACTAGAAGAGGTAGAACCCTACTTAACTCCACAGATATACCTTGAGCTCTCGAAGAAATTGAGAGAGGTCGTGGAGAAGTACAACTTAAAGCCCGAGGTTATTGAGAAAATAGCCTGGGAAGTCGTGAATAGGTATCACTCCGCCTTTATAGAGCCCGGGGAAGCCGTGGGCACTATAACTGCTCAGAGTATCGGTGAGCCCTCGACGCAAATGACACTGAGAGTATTCCACTACGCTGGTGTAAGAGAGTACAATATTACTCTTGGACTACCTCGACTTATTGAAATAGTAGACGCTAAGAAGAAGCCCGAGACTCCTATTACCGAGATCTACCTCGCTGAAGCGTGGAAACGCGATGTTGAAAAAGCAATGGAAGTTGCTAGGAGAATAGAGTGCACATATTTAGAAAACGTCACGCGAGAGATAGAGATCAGCTATGAGATGGGCACAATGAAAATAAGGCTAGACCCAGAAATGCTCAGTAATAAAGGCGTTACAGTAGAGCAGGTCATAAACGCGCTGGGAGATCTCAATATAGGCTCAGTAGAGGTCTCCAGCGAAGACCCCTACGAGATAATACTAACCCTCAGCGACGAGTACTTAGACCCGGTTAAGGTAGAGAAGGCGAGAACAGCAGTTCTCCAGACGTATCTCAAGGGCGTTAAGGGAATTAAGAAAACAATTATTCAGCGCAGAGGTGACGAGTACGTGATTATTGCTGAGGGGAGTAATTTAGAGGAAGTCATGCGCGTGCCGGGTATTGACTGGCGCCGTGTCTACACTAATGACATACACGAGATCGCGAGAGTCTTAGGCATAGAGGCCGCTAGAGCGGCAATTATAAAGGAAATATACAACGTCCTCAGCGACCAAGGCCTCGACGTGGACATTAGACACATTATGTTACTAGCTGACATGATGACTTGGACTGGTCACATAAGACAAATTGGCAGAATGGGAATAGCCGGCGAGAAGCCCAGTGTCCTAGCCAGAGCTACTTTCGAGACAACTGTACAGAAGCTCGTGGAGAGCACTGTTATGGGTGAAGAAGACCCGCTACTAGGAATCACAGAAAACATTATTTTAGGGCAGTTGCCTCCAGTGGGTACTAGTATAGTGAGAGTATTCATGAATATCTCCACTAAGAAGCCCGAGGGTGAGTGACGTGATTTCAAAGCCAGACCTAGTAAAAGCTCTCCAGGTAGCCGCGAGAACTGGTGATATTAAGTATGGTGCGCGAGAAGTTAAAAAACTAGTACTACACGGTAACGCCAAGACAGTCGTCATAGCCAAGAACGCTCCGCCAGACTTGAAGAGAGACATTACATATTACGCTAAGCTCAGTAGCATTCCAGTCATAGTATTTGACGGCACAAACATGGAGCTTGGAGCCGTCATTGGGAGACCTCACAGCGCCGCCGTACTAGCTATTATAAATCCCGGTCAGTCGAATATATTAGAGCTGGCCGCAAAGGTGAGTGCTTCTGAGTAAAGCAAAGCCGAATGTGAAGATAACGGCCGAGGAGTTCAGGTACATGGCTCTTTTCAGCGACTTGACAGGTGTCTCTGTTCGAGACTGTATTATTGAAAACGAGAATAACCGAATAATATTCCTAGTAGACCCGGGCGATATTGGAAAAGCCATTGGGCCCAGGGGCTTTATAATTCAGAAGCTTAGAAGCCTGCTCAACAAGAACATTGAAGTAGTAGGCTACAGCGAGAACTTTGAAGAGCAAGTTAAGTACGCACTAATGCCAGCTAGAGTTACAGGCGTGAAGCTGGTCAACAGGCCAGATGGCTCAAAAGTCCTCTACGTAGCCGTAGACCCAAAAGACAAGGCCATAGCAATTGGTAAAAATGGGAGAAATGTTCAGAGGGCGAGGTTAATACTTAAAAGGCACTTTGATATAGACTCGGTAATAATAGTGTAGAGGTGCTTTGCTGGGTGCCCGGTAAAAAAGGGCCTAATGGATTGTTCGCGGCGAGGAGGCTGACTAAGAAGAGAAAGAAGTTTAGGTTGCATCAGCGAGAGTACAAGAGGAGAATACTGAGAAAGCAGGGACTACTAGAAGACCCACTAGAAGGAGCGCCGATGGCTAGAGGCATTGTACTAGAGAAAGTCGGCGTGGAGTCCCGTAAACCCAACTCAGCTCTGAGAAAGTGTGTTAGAGTGCAGCTCGTTAAGAACGGTAAAGTAGTAACGGCTTTTGTTCCATGGGACGGAGGTATAAATTACATTGACGAGCACGACGAGGTAATTATTGAAAAAATAGGCGGTACACTTGGAGGCGCTATGGGCGACATTCCAGGCGTAAAGTACAAAGTTGTATTGGTGAATGGTGTATCCCTTAAAGCCCTGTGGTTAGGCAAGAAGCAAAAGCCCGTTAGGTAGTGGTGACTCCCTTGTCCGAGCTCGAGATTAAAATCAGCGAGATCAAGCTCTTTGGCAAGTGGAGTTACGACTGGATTGAAGTCAGAGACCCGAGTTTAAAGAGGTATTTGTGCTTAAAACCAGTCTATCTACCACACACAGGCAGCAGACACGAGCACAAAAAGTTCGGTAAAGCACACGTTCCAATAGTTGAGAGGCTGATAAACAAGCTCATGAGGCCCGGGGGGAATACCGGCAAGAAGCACCTAGCTTACAATATAGTCAAGAAGGCCTTCGACATTATCTACTTGAAGACAGGAGAGAACCCCATTCAGGTGCTCGCGCGCGCTATTGAGAACAGCGCGCCTCGCGAAGATACAACTAGAATAACACAGGGCGGTATTACGTACCCCATTTCAGTAGACGTCTCGCCACTCAGGAGAATAGATGTTGCTCTAAGACGCATAGCTGAGGGGGCTAGACTCAGAGCCTTTAATAACCCAATTCCAATAGAAGAGGCGCTAGCAGAAGAGATCATACTGGCGGCTAGTGGCGACTCTAAGAGCTACGCTATCCAGAAGAAAGATGAAACAGAGAGAATAGCTCTCAGTAGCAGGTAGTTTTTAGTACTCTTAAGTAGCGCTCTGATACTAGTCCGTGAGACTTAGTGTTGCTTATCCTGACTAGTAGTACTACCTCTCCTCTCAATACCTAGCGAGTGTGCTTACTGCGCCTTTCTCCAAGCTCGCTTTAACCAGATTTATAAGCTCACTTTTCAATTCAAGTGTTACTGAGACTTGGTGAGGCATGTGAGTGTTCCGCAGAAACCACACTTGAACCTAATAATAATTGGACACGTGGACCACGGAAAGAGCACAATGGTAGGAAACCTACTGTACCGTCTAGGCTACTTCGATGAGAAGACTATCAAAGAGATAGAGGAGCAGGCCAAAAAGATGGGTAAAGAGAGCTTTAGATTCGCGTGGCTACTCGATAGGCTGAAAGAGGAGAGAGAGCGAGGCCTAACAATATCTCTCTCCTACATGAAGTTCGAGACTAAGAAGTATTTCTTCACTATTATTGACGCGCCAGGTCACAGAGACTTCGTAAAGAACATGATTACCGGTGCAAGCCAGGCTGATGCCGCAATACTAGTTGCAAGCGCGAGAAAGGGTGAGTTCGAGGCTGGTATGAGCGCTGAAGGTCAGACTAGAGAGCACGCAATTCTAGCTAGAACTATGGGTATAAACCAGTTAATAGTAGCCATTAACAAAATGGACGCTACTGAGCCGCCGTATAGCGAGAAGAGGTACAAAGAAGTTGTCGAGGTTCTAAGTAAGTTCTTGAAGAGTATTGGCTACGACGTCTCCAAGATACCTTTCATACCAGTGTCAGCGTGGACTGGCGAGAACTTAATTGAGCGCTCGCCGAACACGCCGTGGTACAACGGCCCAGTGCTAGTCGAGGGCCTAGACACGTTAACGCCGCCGGCTAAACCTATTGACAAGCCTCTCAGAATACCCGTTCAAGACGTGCACTCGATCCCCGGCGTCGGCACAGTAGCGGTTGGAAGAGTTGAGAGCGGTGTATTGAAGACAGGCGATAGAGTATCAATTATGCCCCCAGGGCTGGCAGCCGAAGTGAAGTCTATTGAGACTCACTACGTTAAAATAGAGAAGGCCGAGCCGGGAGACAACATCGGGTTTAACTTAAAGGGCGTTGAGAGAAAAGATTTGAAGAGAGGCGACGTTGTAGGGCAAATCGATAACCCGCCAACAGTAGCAGACGAGTTCACAGCTAGAGTAATGGTAGTGTGGCACCCAACAGCCATAGCTGTTGGCTACACACCCGTAATCCACATACACACAGCTAGCGTCGCGTGCAGAATCGTAGAGATCGTCGCTAAGCTAGACCCGAGAACTGGTAAAGAGATTGAGAAGAACCCGCAATTCATAAAGCAGGGCGATATTGCAATTATCAGGTTCAAGCCAATTAAGCCACTAGTAGTCGAGAAGTACGCTGACTTCCCAGGACTCGGAAGATTCGCTATGAGAGACATGGGCAAGACTGTCGGTGTAGGTCAAGTAATAGACGTCAAATCGGCACAGGTGGCAATTAAGAAGTAGGGGTCTCCATCTCGCAATGACATAATAAGAGTTTTTTCAGTAATTAGAACTGCGCGCTTACTCCACACGCGGGGGGTCGAGCGTGTCTCTTCAGAAAATGGTTAAGATAAAAGTGTGGAGCACAGACGTGAAAGTACTCGAGGACTTTGTGTCGAAAATAGTGGACATCGCTAAGAAGAGCGGTGTGAAGATAAGTGGACCTATACCGCTACCAACAAAAAAGCTCACAATTAGGACACTCAAGCTACCACACGGTGAGGGCAAGAAGAAGTACGAGAAGTGGGAGATGAGAATACACAAGAGACTACTCTACGTAGCAGAAGACGAGAGAGTAATGAAGCAGCTAATAAGAGTCAGAGTTCCACCAGAAGTCTGGATTGAACTAGAGATCTCGTAGAGACCAGTATTTCTACGTGGACTACCGCTTTTAACCCCTAAAAGCTAAATAACACGTGAAGCCGGGGTGCCCGAGCGGACTAAGGGGCTGGCCTGGAGAGACCTCAGAGAGCCAGTGCCCCGTAAGGGGCGCGCGGGTTCGAATCCCGCCCCCGGCGCTTTAAACGCTCTCTCCATACTCCTGACGATCCGCTGTAAGCAGTATTTAAAAGCTTCTAATTATCTATTGTAGTGATTAGCACGAGTGCTTATCTCGGGGGGTTTAAGACTTGGAGAGGAGTTTCCGTCACGTCGTGAGAATACTTGAAACAGACGTGTCGGGAGACTTGCCACTAGTGTACGGGCTAGCCGAAGTAAAGGGCGTAGGATACAACCTGGCCCTCGCCGTGTGCAGAGTGCTAAACTTAGACCCCTACATGAAAACCGGCTACTTAACAGACGGCGAGATAGAGGCCATTGAGAAAGTCGTTAAAGAGCCTCTGAGCGCTGGAATACCGTCCTGTATTCTCAATAGGAGAAAAGACTACACAACAGGACTAGACATGCACTTGTACGGAGCTCAGTTAATATTCTACGCTAAGGAGGACATAGAGCGGGAGAGGAGAGTTAAGAGCTGGCGCGGAATAAGACACGCGCTCGGACTAAAAGTCAGAGGACAGAGGACGAGAACTACAGGTAGAGTAGGCATGACTGTGGGTGTGAGGAGGAAGAAGACCGCGCAGCAACAAGAGAAGAAGTAGAGTGGGTGTCTATAAGTGGGCGATCCCAAAAAACCGCGAAAAACGTGGAGCGGCTCTCGCCACCCGTGGAGAAAAGAAGTCTTGATGGAAGAGAGTAGGCTTCTGGGACTATACGGTCTGAGAAATAAGAGAGAGCTCTGGAAAGCTGCTAGTATTGTAAGGTACTTTAGGCACAGAGCACGAGCTCTACTCGCCGCGCCACCTGATGTTAGAGAGAGGGAGGAGAAGGCTCTAATAGGAAAACTCATTAAACTAGGCTTAATGAGAGAAGGCGCTAAACTGGACAATGTACTAGACCTTAGAGTGGAAGATCTACTGGAGAGGAGGCTTCAGACTCTAGTCTACAAGAAGGGGCTTGCTCGGACGATGTACGAGGCTAGACAACTAATAGCACATGGGCACATAGCTATTAAAGGCAGGAGAATACGATCACCGGGCTATTTAGTCACAGTAGACGAGGAGCCCTACATATCCTACTACCCGTACAGCCCACTAGCCAAAAGAGCGGCTGAGAGTTCGGCAGCCGGGTAGGGGTGAGTAGTGAGTATGTCTTTTGCTCAGAGAGAGCTGAGGTGGGGCGTAGCGCACATTTACAGTAGCCCTAATAACACAATTATACACATAACAGACCTCTCCGGAGCCGAGACTGTGAGTATCTACAGTGGTGGGAAAGTCGTTAAAGCAGATAGAGAGAAGCCCACTCCCTACGCCGCTATGCTAGCCGCCTCAAAAGCCGCTGCCGAGGTCTTTGAGAAGGGGATATCGGCACTCCACATTAAAGTCAGAGCACCGGGTGGACACGGGCCTAAAACGCCGGGGCCTGGCGCTCAGGCCGCTATTAGAGCTCTCGCGAGGTCTGGATTTATAATTGGCAGAATAGAAGACGTGACTCCAATACCTCACGATACCACCAGGAGGCCGGGCGGTAGGAGAGGTAAGAGGCTGTAGAGGGGGCTTGTCTTCTTGAAGGTAGAAGTGCTGGAGAAGACTCCTCTCACGCTAAAACTCTACATTGAGGGGATTTCCCTACACGTACTCAACTCTATTAGGAGAGCCATTATTGAAGAGACCCCCACTATGGCTGTAGACTACGTAGTCTTTATTGAGAACTCTAGTGCTTTTTACGACGAGTACATAGCTCACAGACTAGGCCTAATACCTCTTCTAAGCGACGACGCCATGCCGAGATATAAGCCCCCTGAGGAGTGCGCAGAGGCCGGTGAGAAGCACATATTTCCAGCAGACTGCTTCGCGAAATTAGACCTCGTAGTCGAGGCCGAGGAGGAGGAGCGCGTAGTGTACGCTAAAGACTTAGTATCCACAGACCCCTATGTGGCCCCCGTGTACGAGGATGTAGCAATTGCGAGGCTTCTCAAAGGGCAGAGAATAAAACTCGAAGCCTACGCGAGGCTGGGTCGCGGAAAAGAGCACATTAAGTGGAGCCCCGTATCAGTAGTAGCTCACAAGTACGTCCCTGTGATCACAGTAAACTACAACGACTGCGATAACTGCTTGAAGTGCGTAGATGCGTGCCCTCGAGGAGTTTTAAAGACCTCCGAGAACAGAGTTGTAGTCGACGAGGGGAAGGTGCTAGACTGCCACTTCTGCAGACTCTGCGAAAGTGTCTGTCCTAGTAGAGCTATCAGAGTCTCACACCGAGAAAACGCCTACGTGTTAAAACTCGAGCTTACCGGTGCTCTCAGCCCTAAAAACACGCTCGTAATAGCCTCTGACGTGCTTATCAAGAAGTTAGAGGAGTTTGAGTCGAAGCTGAAGGAGGCCGGTGTCTTAGAATGAAGAGAGTGAAGAAGACTAATCTCGTGTTAAGAGAGCTCATTGAGACGCTCTACAAGTACGCGAAGACGCGTGACGCGCCCATATGGGCTCGCGTAGCAGAAGAGCTTGAAAAGCCTAGCAGGAAGCGTAGAGTAGCTAATATTAGCAAGATTAATAGGTACACTAAGCCCAATGACTACGTCGTAGTCCCGGGCAAAGTCCTCGGAGCCGGAGAGCTAGACCACCCTGTTACAGTAGCCGCGTTTGCGTTCTCTAAAACCGCTATTGAGAAGATAACTAGAGCCGGAGGCAGGGCTGTAAGTATATTTAAGCTCCTCGAGGAGAGACCTACGGGGTCTAACGTGAAGATCGTGTGGTGAGAGCTGTGAGCGCGGAGAAGACTATTTACGTAGACGCGTCGGGGCACATTCTGGGGAGACTAGCTAGTATTGTAGCTAAGAAACTCCTCAAGGGGTACAGAGTCTACGTTGTGAACGTGGAAAAAACTGTACTCAGTGGAGAGAAAAGGCGCGTTGTAGAAGGCTACAAGCTACTCTTTGAAGTAAAGACGCACACGAACCCCGAGAGATCTGGTATTAGACGCCCCAGAAGCCCTGTTAATATATTCAGGCGCGCCGTTAGAGGTATGCTACCTATGGACAAGCCGCGCGGAAGACTCGCGTTTAAGAAGCTTAGAGTGTACGTTGGAGTCCCCTCAGAATTGAGTAACATGGAGCTTACTAGATTCCCCGACGCCATGTACACGAGACTCGGTGGAAAGTACATTACAGTTGAAGAGTTAGCCAGAGAGTTGGGGTGGAGGGGTGGTACTAAGTGAGCGCGAATTTAAGTGGAGAAGTCCCCGCTAGAGTAGAGAAGATAGTCATAGCGACTGGTAAGAGAAAGACTAGTATTGCGCGAGCTGTTATAAAACCCGGAGAGGGGAGGGTCTGGATTAACAATATGCCGCTCGAAGTGCTCCCAATTGAAATGGCGCGCGAAAAAATAGCAGAGCCGCTGAGACTAATAGGGGACTTAGCGCGGAAAGTAGACATTAAGATCAACGTTAAAGGCGGGGGTGTCATGAGCCAGGCAGATGCGTGTAGAATAGCTATTGCCAGGGGCCTAGTAGAGTACTTCTCTGAGATAAGTGGTGAGCTGGAAAAGTTGTTTAAAGAATACGATAGGTACATGCTGAGCGGCGACCCGCGTAGAACAGAGCCGGAGAAGTGGGGGAGAATTAGCGCTAGGAGGAGATGGCAGAAGAGCTACAGGTGAGGTCTCGTGCTCTTCCCCGTTAGGTGCTTTACGTGCGGTGCTGTTATAGGACACCTCTGGGAGAAGTACCTTGAGAGAGTTCAGCGGGGTGAAAACTCCGCTAAAGTACTAGACGACCTCGGAGTCAAGAGGTATTGCTGTAGGAGAATGTTCCTCTCACACATAGAGATCTCGCGTGAAATACTGCGCTTCCCAAAGATCTCGTGAGGTGCGTTGTGTGAGTAGTGAGTACGAGAAACCCGCAACTACTATTGAGCTACTAGTTCCAGTAGACAAGTACTTGTCCGCTGGAGTTCACATAGGCACACACGTGTGCACTAAGTACATGGAGCCTTTTGTCTACAAAGTGCGACCAGACGGCGTCTACATACTCGACGTGAGGAAAATTGACGAGAGACTGCAAATTGCCGGCAAATTCCTCGCTATGTTCGAGCCGGCGAAAATAGCAGTAGTCTCGGCGAGGCTCTACGGGAGAAAGCCCGTTTTAAAAATGTGTCAATACCTCCAGTGCAGGCCCTTTGTAGATAGATTTCTCCCCGGCACATTCACAAACCCCGCATTAACGACGTATTTTGAACCCGCTGTTGTGCTAGTAACTGACCCCAGAGCCGACGCGCAGGCTGTAAAGGAGGCCTCTGAAATAGGCATACCAGTAGTCGCCTTCGCTGACACGGATAACAGAACTGAGAACGTGGACTTAGTAGTCCCGGCGAATAATAAGGGGCGTAAGAGCCTAGCTCTACTCTACTGGATACTCACGAGGCAGATCATGAGAGAGCGCGGTGCAGTACCAGCAAACGCCGACTTGCCAGAGCCGCCTTTAGAGTTTGAGGCACCAGTCTAGTAGCGCGGTTTTACGCGCTTCGCAAAACTAGACTTTTAAATACACTCATCACATTAAGTACTAGAATCGCGTGCACGGTGTTCACGTAGTGAAGAGAGTGAGGTATCCAGTCGTCGCTGGCTATTTCTACCCGAGTAGAAGAGAGGATCTCGTCAAGGTCGTAGAGTGGTCTTTTAAACACAGACTAGGACCGGGCTCGCTCCCACAAGTAGTTGAGCAAGGACCCCGAATGGTCATGGGGTACGTAGTCCCCCACGCCGGCTATATATACAGTGGTCCCGTTGCCGCTCACGCCTACTATGACCTAGCGCGGGACGGGGCACCGCAGACACTCGTAATTCTCGGGACAAATCACACGGGTTTAGGCAAGCCGATCGCAGTGTATCCCAGCGGCGAGTGGCAGACACCTCTAGGTAGTTTAGAAGTCGACGAGGAGCTAGGTAAGAAGGTAGTTGAGTACAGCGACATCGCGGACTTAGACGAAGAAGCCCACCTAGAAGAACACTCTGTTGAAGTGCAACTGCCCTTTATACAGTACATTTATGGGAGCAGAGTGAAAATACTCCCCGTGGTAATAGGAATACACACTCCCAGTGTTGCAGCCGACCTAGCGGAGTCTATACTCAGAGCCGCTAGAGAGCTCGGCAGAGACGTAGTTGTCCTGGCTTCGAGTGATTTTAATCACTACGAACCCCACGACGTGACTGTGAAGAAGGACGAGGCCGCCATTAACAAAGTAGTTGAACTCGACGCGCAGGGCTTCTACAATTTAATCGTGGAGGGAAACATAGGTGTCTGCGGCCCGGGCGGAATAATGACCCTCATTGAGATCGCGAGGAGAACTGGCGCTAAAGCTAAGTTACTGAAGTACGCGACGAGCGGAGATGTCTCTGGAGAGAGGTCAGCTGTAGTTGGCTACGCTGCTGTAAGAGTCGCGCGTGAATAGCTCAGGGCACACTAGGTGAGTACTCATTTCTGCCAAGGCTAGTTACGAGTCCAGAAAGCAAAGTCACATAGAGATATGTCTGAGAGAGGACGTGGTGTTTCCTGGAAACTGCGAGCACGTGTACAGCGAAGTGTACTTAGTTTACAGAGGGCTACCAGGCCTGAACCTAGACAGAGTAGACCTCTCAACTATTTTTCTCGGATACGAGCTCGGGGCCCCCGTAGTTATAGAGGCTATAACCGGAGGCTCTACTACGTCTAAGCATATAAATGAGGGGCTCGCCAAGATCGCTAGTGAGTTTCGAATAGCTATTGGTGTGGGTAGTCAGCGCCCCATTCTCCTGTCTTCATTTAGAGAGGACGTCATTGACACTTACAGAGTTGTGAGGGAGATAGCGCGAAACATCCCCGTTATAGGCAATATAGGAGTCACGCAGTTGAGAGAAGTAGACGTAGACACTTTAAAGAGGCTTGTTGATGTAATTGATGCCGATGCGCTAGCAATACACTTGAACCCCGCGCAGGAAGCTGTCCAGCCGGAGGGCGACCACGACTTCGGAGGAGACCTCTACGATAGAATACGCGAGGTTGTCCGGGAACTCGAAGTCCCGGTAATAGTTAAGGAAGTTGGTCACGGGCTTTCAATGGAAGTCGTCTCTAGACTAGTTGAGCTGGGCGTTAAGTACATAGACACAGCCGGCGCCTGCGGCACTAACTGGGCGCTGATCGAGGCTCACCGCAATCCCCGAGACAGTGCTAACTACCACGTAGGTCTAGAGCTTGCAAACTGGGGTGTGCCGACACCCCTCTCAGTAATAGAGGCTAGGAGTGTTAGCCGAGATATAGTAGTAGTTGGTAGTGGTGGAGTGTGGAGTGGACTCCGCGCAGCTAAGACGCTCGCGCTAGGAGCTAACCTCGTGGGCTTTGCTAGGCCTATTCTAAAGGCACTAGTAGAGGAGGGCTTAGAGGGGGCTAGGCGCTTCGTTATGAACTACATAGCCACACTAAAGACAGTGATGTTTCTAGTTGGAGCAGAGAGCATTAGAGACCTCTGCAACGTCCTCGTTGTCCTAGGCCCTCTAATAGCTAACTACCTCGTACAGCGCGGTATTAATCCAGTAGAGTACATTGAGAAAAAGCGGTGTGGCGGTTTTACGTGAGCGTCTCTTCAAGAGTGTACGAGGTTTACATCGAAGACGCTGAGAGCAACAAGCACGTGTGTTTTACTGGTCAAAAGTACCTCTACACTAAAAGCCTCCTAAAGGAGTGCTCAAGGCTTTTTGGGGAAATACCATATGAAAGCGTAGTACAGTTTATAGACTTAGAGAGAGCTGTGTTTACTAGGAGTGTTCTGGTCCTCGAAGAAGACCCGGTCCTCCCCGAGTTCACGGGACTACTAGTTGAGAAGAGTGCGCAGCTCTGCCTTCAAGAAGTCCGCGGCAAGTTCATATACTTCTTAGTCAGTGAGAGTTCGCAGGTTAAGAGGGGAGATATTATAGCCTACCACGTTACAGGTAAGTTTGAAGTGAGAAATGTGAAGTCTCTGTGTGAGGGAGTAGTAGTGCTTATAATTGACATGCCCTGGGAAGTGCCTCGAAAAGCCCTAGTGGTGGTGACTAGTGAGCCTAGACGAGTCGTTGTTGAAAAGACTACGTGAAGTCGCGTTTAAACACGCTATTATAAATGCCGTTAAACACGAAGGCAAGGCCGACTTAAAGGCTGTAGTGTCGAAAGTAGCCGCCGAGCTACCCGAGATCAGGAGGGACATGAAGAGCTATATTGAAGTTATCAAGAGCATTGTAGAAGAGGTCAACAAGTTAACGCGCGAAGAGCAGTTAAAGATAGCTAGAGAGAACTGGCCCGAGCTACTCGAAGAGAGGCGCATAGAGCACAGAAAGGAGCTCCCGCCACTACATGGAGCTGTTAGAGGGCGAGTTGTGACTAGACTAGCCCCGAACCCCGACTTCCCGCTTCACCTAGGTAATGCGCGACCCGCGCTACTTAGCTACTGGTACGCTAAAATGTACGGTGGCATGATGATTTTGCGATTCGAGGACACAGACCCCAGGACTAAGGCCCCATACCCAGAGGCGTATAACTCTATTAAAGAAGACTTGGAGTGGCTTGGCGTGAATTGGGATGAAGAGTACATCCAGAGCCTTAGGCTACCAGTATTCTACAGCGTTGCGAAGGAGCTGATAAGGCGTGGAGGCGCTTACGTGGACCTCTGCGACATGAAGACTATTAGAGCACTGCGAGTTGAGGGCAGAGCGTGTCCCCACAGAGACCTCCCGGTAGAGAAGCACCTAGAAGAGTTCGATAAAATGCTAGAAGGCCACTGCGGAGAGGGCGAAGCCGTAGTGAGAGTTAAAACTGACTTATCACACCCGGATGTCAGTGTGAGAGACTGGATTGCCCTCAGAATTATTGACACATCAAGAACACCACACCCGGTTGTAGGTGACAAGTACATTGTATGGCCGACCTACAACTTCGCTGCTGGAGTAGACGACCACTTAATGGGGGTAACTCATATTCTGAGAGCGCGAGAGCACTTGACAAACACTATTAAGCAGAAATACCTCTACGACCACATGGGCTGGACATACCCGGAGACAGTCCACTTCGGGAGACTCTCGCTGGAGGGCCTTATGCTGAGTAAATCTAAAATGAGGAAACTAGTACTAGAAGAGGGCATTAAGTCCCTCTCAGACCCCAGGCTGGGGACTCTAAGAGCCCTCAAGCGCCGCGGAATAGCCAGAGAGACTATTTGGAGACTCATTAGAGAAGTCGGCGTAAAGCACACTGACGCGAAAATAAGCTTAGTGAACCTGTACGCGTTAAACAGGTCAATAATAGACCCAGTGGCTAACCGCTACATGGCAGTTGAAAACCCCATATACCTGCAACTAAGTGGCTTCGAGGAGGAGCTAGAGGCCTCAATACCAGTCCACCCATCTAGAGCCGAAGTGTTCAAATACAGAGTCGAGGGCGGGGACATAGCACTGATCTCTAGATCAGACCTGGCTGTCGCTAAGAGCGGGGTCTTTAGGTTAATGGGGCTCGCCAACTTTGAAATAACACGCCTAGACACGTGGAACGAAATCCCTGTATTTGTCGCTAAGCTTCATAGTATTAGCCACGAAGAGGTCGAGAAGCTGAACGCGCCTATTATTCAGTGGGTTCTACTCAGAGAGTCTACTACAGGAGAGCTGGTAGTGGCAGAGGGGCTGAGACTCGCCAGGAGGCAGATCTGCTTGGAGCGTAGAATACTGAGTGAAAAAGTAGACTCGATTGTCCAGCTATACAGACTGGGCTTTGCTCGCGTAGACAGTATCAGCGGCGAGAGAGTTGTACTAATATACGCACATGACTGAAGCTTTATAAGGGCTTATTTTGAGTTAACATTTAATCTTGTGTAGGGGACGAGAAGAGGAGGAGGATGAACCGTGTCAAAGCCCTTCTACGTAAAGTTCAACGTCCCGCCAGAACTCGCCGAGAAGACCTACGAGGCCGTTAAGAAAGCCAGAGAGACGGGAGGCAAGATAAAGAAGGGAACAAACGAGACAACTAAGGCTGTAGAGAGAGGCCTCGCGAAACTAGTAGTTATAGCAGAGGACGTAGACCCCCCAGAAATAGTCGGCCATCTCCCAATACTCTGCGACGAGAAGAAAATTCCCTACACATACGTGCCGAGTAAGAGGAGACTGGGCGAGGCTGCCAGCATAGAAGTCGCGGCCGCCTCCATCGCTATCATTGACCCTGGAGGAGCAAAGGACCTGATTGAAGAAATAACTAAGCAAGTGCAACAGATCCGAGCTAGATCAGGCTAGAACAGTCTGAGAGAAGTCTAAAAGACCAAAAGCGTTTTTCTAGCTATCTCCTCGCCGTTAACTTCCTAGCCTCTCTCTCTGTTTCGCGTAGAATTAGTATGTCTCCTATTCTAACAGGACCCCTCACATTTCTAGTTATGACTCTGCCCTTATCGCGCCCCTCTAGAACTCGTACTCTAACCTGCGTAACCTCTCCCGTAACGCCTGTCCGCCCAATTATCTGAATAACCTCTGCTGGGAACCCTATCTCCTCTACTACGTTTGCCTTGGGGGGCTCAAACACCACCTTTCTCGCTTCGCGCGTCTCACCACTCAAGACACTAGGCACCCCGATGTCTAGTTCTTGTACTAAGTACGTGTTAATGCTTTTTAAGCGTTAAACTCACTCAGTGTACTAGACAGTGATTAAAAGGGTTGAGGAGCATGCCTAGACTAGTGAAGTGCACATTTTGCGGCGGCGAAATAGAGCCCGGAACAGGCCTCATGTACGTACTTAACGACGGGACTATACTGTGGTTTTGTGGTAGCAAGTGCTTTAAGAACTACAAGCTGGGTAGAGACCCCAGAAAGTACAAATGGACATTAAAGTACGGTCAACAGACTAAATAAGGAGTAGTCTGCGACCGATCTGTAATTACTTGTAATTAGTTATGAGTGGCTGCCTGTGGGTAATGATTTTTAGAAATTGCTGTTCTTAGCACGGATGAGAAGTTCGGGGGCTACGTGGAGCCCTAATAGCCCGGGCTACGACGCAGTGGAAACCCGAGCAGAGCCCGGAAGCCCCGGGGCAAATAACCGCCTCGGGGAAGCCCTATAAGTGCCGAGAAGACCACGTTGTAGCAACTCGCTGAGGAGGCTCATAGAAAACTCTAAGTTATTAAAAACCTAGGAAATCCAAGTAATTACTTCGGGGTGATTAGTCTATTGTAGGCCCACACGAGAATAGTACCCTAGAAATAAAACACACTAGTCAAGTAGTGTACACAGTCTTCTCTGATGGAAGTAAGGCTTTCTTGAAGTACACTGTTGAGAATGGCATCATGAAGCTACTAGAGACCTACACGCCACCGCAACATAGAGGTAAAGGAGTGGCTTTGCAGTTAATTAAGTACGCTATAGAGCTTGCTAAGCGCAATAACTGGCTAATAGAGCCTATTTGTAGCTATGTAATCTACTTCTTCACGAAAAACCCTGATTACAGATACATACTCGCAGACCCCTACAGGTCTCTTAGTGATGAAGAGTGGAAGAAGCTATCTGAAGAGGCTAAAATGCGAGAAGAAATGAAGAGGTCGGAGCAGTGAGAGTGAAAGTGAGATTTCTCCTCTGGCTGGCGGAGAAGGCCGGTAAAGACGGAGTTGAGCTCGATATTAAAGACACCAGTGAGACCGCTCTACACAGCGTTCTACTAGAACTAGCCAGGAGTAAACCTCAACTCTCTCGAGTTGTAGAAGACATATTACTGGGGAGGTCTGATGTCATTATCCTTGTAAATTTAAAAACACCTAGTCGGGGGCTGGAAACCCCTATTAGAGAAGGCGATGAGATAGCCCTAATGCCACCCGTCTCCGGTGGTTGAGTGTTAAAAACCCACACTTAGACTTATTATTATAGTGAAGAAGCCGCCGTAGCTCAGCCCGGTAGAGCGCCGGCCTTGTAAGCGGATTCTAGAGTAAAGAGGCCCGTGGAGATAGCCGGTGGTCGCGGGTTCAAATCCCGCCGGCGGCTTCACTAGCATCGTCGTCTCTACTTCCTCTACTAGTTGAGCTCTTTTCACTCCTCACCCTGGTCCTCACCGCGTATTTATACACAGCTACCGGGTTTCTCCCGCCTTTACACTGCTCTTGAACAGGGCAGATTCCGGTAGCTCTCATTCTCTCGCAACTATATGGTAAGTACTTCTTCTTATTACCCCTGAGACCCAGTATGTGTTCAATTTGATATCTCGCAATTTTCTCATTGAAGTCGGCCGACGTCTTGAAGTACTCCAACACAGCCTCGACGCCGAGCCCTATACTGCCGAGAAAAGCCGCTAAGTTAAATCTCTCTACGTGACTAGGGTTTCCACCCGACTTCAAGATCTCAATTATTCTTGCTATACACGGGGGGAAGAGACTCTCTATTACTGGTAGCTCTCCAGTCTCAGGCTCTCTTAAAGTACTCTTCTCAGACACTACTACTCTACTAGTAGTAGCCTCGCCCCCTCCTCTACTCTCCTCTAGAGCTCTCTTCACCTCGTTAACTAGTTCTGCAAACTCGCTGAGTTCTGTGAGAGGTGTGGACTCTTCTGTAGCTTCCAGAACTCTATTCAAAATAGCCTCTTCTAGGACTCTCTGGTATGTCATTTTATCCAAGTACACGTACCCGTTACTCACAGTGTTATTAGTAAGACCGTAAAGAGGGTCGTGTACAAGCCTCTTAGAGACTACTCTTAAATAACTAGTTATTGAGACAGCGAACTCGCAGGGGATAAAGCTAATGCTTTTACCACTCTTAGATATGACTGGTAGTTTAGGGGTATTTGACCCCTTCGCGGCTAAGAAGACGTCTAAACCCAGCCTCCTTCCAAGTAGTAGCAACTTCTCGGAGTCTTCTCTCTCCATGTACTGAGACGCGTATTTGGAGTAAGCGAGAGCTACTCTGTTTTGAAACCACTTGTCTCCCACAGCCTTCGCCACGTCTAGTACCGCGTAGTATAGTAGAACGCACTCCTCACTACTAGAACACAGCTCAGAGGGGACTTCTCCAGCTTCTACTACTCTCTTCACTAGAGAACTCAACTTACTCCTCAAAACCTCATCTCGACTAGCAATAACACCCGGACTGTCTACGTACATTACTTTTAGGTCTTCTCGTGGAAAGACAAATGGGTACTTTGAGTAATCTACGTAGAGCGGCATTTAACCCCCTCAGCATGGTCGAGCCGTCTTCACGTAAAATCCGCCGATGGCGTACTCCTCATCGAGACTTAACAGATGATCAGTTGAAAAGCCGTGAATTAATCAGCGCTTTGGCCCCACATCACGCTTCAGAGCTCTTTCGAGGTCCCCTCACATCATCTACTAATTATATAGCTCTAGTACACTTAAAAGGGTGGTTCTTCTCTTAGAGCTCGAATTCTATTCTCTCGTAGCCACCTACTCGAGTACCCGCTCTTACATCAAAAACTAGAATTCTACTCTTATCGAGTAGTCTGTGCGGCACTCCCATCTCCACACTGAGAATTCTAGCTCCCTGTGGAAATATCCAGTAGACTCTGTAGTCGTACTCCACTACTTCAGGCTCGTACTTGTTCTCGTAGATATTAACTCCCCTCTTAAAGCCCCCGCGAAAAATTATCAAGAAGAGTATATAGGGGTGTTTGTAATCGCCTTGAAACCCCACTTCTACGTCTACAACTCTGGGGTGCACTCGCTCACCATTTATGTACACTTCCTCTTGATCAAGGTAGAACCGCATATTTCTAGCTAAGAGGCTCTTCTCCTCCTCTAAACGCTCTTCACTTTCAACCACTCTCTTATACTCCTCAGCCTGATCATAGTACTTGAACACAACTACCTGCTCTACGAGACCCGTCTCTCTGACGAAGAAAAAGCCGAGAGCATATCGCGGAATCAACTAGCTAGCACCTCTCTTAACTACTCTCCTGTATAGGTCTAGTCCCCTATCCGTTAAGTAGACGTAGTTGTACTTACCAGACCTCTTAATTACCACTAAGCCGTCCTCTTCCATTCTCCTGAGTTTTCTACTAATAGTAGACTTCGACAAGCCAGTTATACTGGCAATTTCGCTCTGCAAGAGCCCCTTGTTGCCGCTGTCACCGAGTACTCTTATTATAGCTCTATAGCTACTATCAGTTAGATAGTCAGGCCTCTCAACTGAGAATTTTACTCCACGCTTCGCGAGGAGGTATACAAGTAATCCACTTCCAGCTAGTAGCGAGCCCACAATAACGCCTACTAGAACCCATGAAGCCTGTTGTTGCCGCCCTGGAGGAGTCTGTCCAGGAGTTTCCTCGATCACTGGAATCACGGCTAATAGTGCTAAGCCAAATCCGGTAATTGCAACCCTAGTGATGTTGTTTGACTTGCTAACTTCTAATTTAGCCTTGATGGCTTCTCCAGTAACATTGTAGTTGCCTATAAAGTCAAATGTCACGTTAACACTAAATGCGTAATTAGCTAAGTGCTCTGTGTTAACCATGAGGAAATATACAGCAACACCGGACTCTTCGAGTAGACTACATGCGGATAGAAATACTCTTAATTCACCACTGCCCAGAGCAATTACACTTATCCTCTCCCTGCTCACATTTAACCCAGCCACGAAGAGGTCTCTTGATGAAGTATAATTTACTAGTTCGAACTGAGCGCTCTCCTCAAAGACGTTTAGAGGTATTTCAAAGTGAGTTATATCTTCGAAGTTAACAAGAGCACTTATTTCCATTAAGCCACAATTAGAAAGCAAGTCGTACACAGTATAGTAGTTGAGGCTACTAATAAGAGAACTGCTACTAGAAGTACCTACAAGTAGACCCGCTACTAGTACTTTAATTAGCAGTAATAGTGAAGTGCAGAGTACTAGGCGATTTAGCACCGTCATAAATCACCACACTATTTCAAAGAGCTCGCGCTACCCCCCGTAACTCGAAAATTAACTTAGAATTCAAAGTGAAATAAATTTAATTAGTTTTCTAGCTGTTAAGTCTAGCTAGAGGTGTAGCAGTCTATTGTGGAGCTACAAAGAGCTCTACAGCTGCCCTCTCCCAGTTCTCATTGGGGTATTCGAGTACAGTGGACTTCTAGGCTACGTAGTAATGCCTATATTAAATCTCCGGGCAAATCTACTTATAACTCGAAACGGTGAGTTCAAGTACTACTCAAACATCTCGACTCCTTCTTGGCGAGAACACGTGTTCAAGCTCTGTGTAGCGATTGCGAGTAATAAGCTGAATTCACTGAGTACTATAGACTTGGCGAAAGCGTACTCTATGTTCTATGGCGGTATTGGAAGTTTTATCGCCTACAAGAGCTCTTTAATACCAATCACTATAGACTTCGTTAACACTGAGAAGTACTATTTCTACCTTAAACCCCACAGCACACTACTCTCAGAGCACTCGACAAAAGGGCGTCTTGAAGAATGGGTTATTTTTCACAGTAGTCTTAGAAGCGGCGAATTTGACCTGCTAATAGAATCCTGTAGAAAACTCCACTCTAGTAGCGTGGAGGAGGCCTCTTGCACTCTTACAACTGACCTCGGGCTCCTGAAAATAACTAGAGAGAAGAGAGAATACAGCGACTACATTAGAGTAGCCCCGGATAACGCGCCTCTAAGACACGTTGTGAGCATAGTGAGTTGAGGCTCGCGCTCACTTAAAGCAGGCTTGGATCACTACGTTTACTACTGAGTACAGAGCTTATCTAGTAGTGTTTCTAGAGCTGTGAGGGGCTCTAGTCCTTTAACGAATATTAGCTCGTAGAGCTCTCTGTAGTGGCTCTTTACTTCTTCGAGGTACAGCTCTAAGTCACTCCACAGAGGCTCCACTAGATCTCCTTTTCCAACACCAGGACACCTCGCAGAGATCTCTAGTTTACTGTTCTCGCCGGGAGCTACTGGTAGAAATGGGTAGAGCCTACACCTCATAGGCCTAGCTGGGTATATTGTGCAGGTCGGCGTGTTGTTAACGTACTTCAAGAAAGCACATCTATTATTCACGCCTCTCAAAACTACTACCGGCACGTAGTCCGCTATAATGGCGTAGATGTATTTACCGACTAGTTCCCGCCACGTGACACCTAAATACCTGGCAATTCTACAGATGTCGCTTACAGTTAAAGATACGTTAGGCCCACTACTACAGCACCTACCGCACCTTATACAAGTAAAGTTTAGTTTTTCCCCTCTACGAATCATCAAAGCTAATACCCGCAAAGACTTCGAAGCGGACACTTAGCGCAATTGGCACTTATATTACTAATCTCTACGCAGTCTCTACCCTCACTCTCTACGAGAACACCTGTATTAGTGATTACTAGTACTTGAGATCTACGCCCTCGCTTACTCATAGCACATCTCATAAAGCACTTCAGTAACTCTACCACTTCACTCGCCTACTCTAAACTATAGTGTCAATACCTATTTTTATCTCTCCCGCTCTATTTCCCACTATGGGTACTGAGAAATGAGTGTATCGAGTTTCTACGATTTTAGCGACTACAGGTATATAGGGTCTGACAAGGTCTTCGCCACTGGACTTGGAACTTACGGTATAAAGTCCTATGACAGAGCTCTCGACGCGTTTATTTACGCTATAACTCACGGTGTCAACTTAATTGACACAGCTGAGATGTACGACGCGGGGCGTGCAGAGGAATTTATAGGTCAAGTAGTAAAGCACGTAGGTAGGAGTGCTGTGTTTATAACAACAAAGATCCTCCCGAGCAGACTCATTGATAGAGAACTCGTACTGAAAGCCGCGCGGGAGTCTCTCCGCAGACTAGGTGTCTCGTCTGCAGACTTGATGTTAATACACTGGCCTAATGAGAGAATGAGTATTACAGATCAAGTGAGAAACTTCGAAGTAGTATACGAGTACGGCTTAGCGAGATATATTGGCGTGAGCAACTTCGACCCCGCACAGCTCCGAGAGGCTATTCAGGCTACTAGAAAAGCAGAAATAGTTGTAAATCAAGTCCACTACAGCGTGATCACGAGACACTATGTCGAGAAAGAGCTACTACCGTACTGCATAGAGAACAACATTGCTCTTCAAGCATACACGCCGCTTGAAAGAGGCAACGTCGTAGTAAACCCAGTAATCGCGAAAATCGCCAGTAAGTACGATAAGACGCCAATCCAGGTAGCACTGAACTACTTAATTAGCCACAAAAACGTCATTGCTATACCTAAAAGCGAGAACATAAGTCACGTCCAGGAGATCCTCGGTTCAACTGGTTGGAGACTAAAAGTAGAAGACTTAGAGTACATTAAGAAGTACGCGTGAAGACTAGACTATCTCAGTACGCTGAGCCGAGTAAAAACACGTTTTCAACCCACACGTTCTTTAATCCATTTTCACGAGCAATTTTCACAGCTTTCTCAGCGTGTCTCCTACTAGTAGTAGGGAGGTCTAGAAGCAGGTAGTCTGGGTGAAAGCCGAGGAATACGTAGGGTATTTCTGGGTTTAATTGGGCTATGAATCTCGTTGCCTGCTCGATTTCGTACTCATCGACATACCCCGGTACGAGCAACATTGACACTACTAGTAGTGGAGGCTTTAGTCTCTTATTGAAGAAACCCGCTACTAGTCTGATATTCTCTCTTATTAACTTAACGTGTTTCTCCTCGACACCGCAAAGCGCTCTATACACCTCTGGACTCCACGCCTTAAAGTCTATTTTTACTATTCCACCCGTCTCGAGACTCAGTAATGTAGCCCTTTCTAGTAGAGTGGGGTTCCAGAGGCCATTTGTCTCCCAGCACACTCTGAAGACTCTTAGTCCAATAGACCTCGCTCTCTCAATCATTTTTCTCGAAGCGATGAGAGCGTGTGGAGCGAAAGGCCCCGGATCCCCGCCGAAGTAGCAAACACACGTTGTTCTAGAGTTCACCGCGTTGAATAAGCTCTCCACGCTCAGTACAGGCTTTGCCTTAACAGCCATTTCGCGGTACTCCCAGTTCTGGCAGTAGAGGCAGTCGAGATTACATCCACCGTAAAACACTGCTATGTTGTAGTAACCGTGTTCTCCAGTGGGGGATAGGGCGTACTCTGGGTAGCCGAGACCCGTCGCGGCTGGACACACTGGTAGCGCTACGCAGTTTGTGGGGTGGGGGTCGTAGTAGTATAGACCTACAGCGCTCAGTGGGTTTCTGGTAGATACAGTCGTAAAGCCGGAGACTCTCACTCTATAGCCACAATAACCCCTCCCACCCTCAGTAGAAATAACACAGCCTCTACCACAAACACTACACTTAAAGCCATCTCCACCGCTCTCAACTAGAGGCAAGTGAAACCTCTCTCGCGAGTACCTGTGAGGGTCTTCTGGATGAGCATACCCTCTTCTCAGGCAGTTAACACACACTCTCACCACACTACTAATAGTGATACTCGACTCTCCACAGTATCTACAAGTACCCACAGTCCGCACTCCCCAAGAAGCCCTGAGCCCCCTATTAGTTCAAGTATTAAGGGGCTTTTTACTTCTATTCACCATGGTGATAGCTATTTCCGAGAGTACTAGTAATACTAGCGACTTGCTCTCCACAGTGCTTGAATTACTAATGAAAAACCCCAGGGCTAGTATTAGGCAAATATCCTTGCAGTTAAATTTAGAGTACAACTTTGTGAGGAGACTACTAAATAGACTGTTCTCGAAGGGGCACTTAGTCCCCGTACTAGCAACTCCAACAGCGATTTTAGGACGAGAAGCCGCTGTAGTGAGAGTTAAGACTAGTAGTCACAGCGACTTGGAGAAGTTGGCTCAGTTCTCGCACACGTGTAATCACGTGGTCACCTACATGGAGATTAATAGTGGTAGGGAGGCTATGATTGTCATTACGGCTGAGAACAAGCAGAGAGTCGCGAGGCTTATTGAGCTAGTGCGAAGTCTCTTAAACAATATACTTGAAATATCAGCTGAGTACGGAGTTCTCTCTAGAGACGCGTTAATACTGTTGAAGAATTCGTGTTATAAGTGCGACTACTCTTCAATTTGCGGCAATAATAGTAACTGTGCTCTCATGAATGATCGGAATTACGCCCGTGCACGTAGTTCACTAAGTCGTGTAAGACCCTGACGACCTCGTCATAACTACCAGTGTAAATACTCTTCTTAAACCCTCTAGCCAAGTAGGGGTGACTCCTTACTACTAGTCTCCGAATTAAGTTGAGTACCTTCCAGCCCTCACTGTTTAAATAGCCATTACTGAAGTACGCGTCTGGCTCTTCTAGGAGTCTGCGTAGTAGGCTCAGCAAGTACTCTCTGCTCCTCCCGCTCAGCTCTCTACTCAATTTTTACATCCCTACACAGAGGTACTCTCAGAACTCCCGTCTCTATGAGTACTTTCTCTAGTACTGGTAGTACTTCTCTCAGAGGCCTATCAGCATTAACTTCAATTAGTCTACGAGACGACCTGTAATACTCTATTACGGGTTTAAACGTCTCGTGGAAAACCCTGTACCTCTCTCTCACTACTTCAGGCTTGTCATCTGGTCGGTGAATTAACTGCGCGCCGTCATAGTCGCACTTCTCATCTACTCTCGGCTTGGGCTCGTAGTATATATTGTACACTCTACCACAGAGAGGGCAGACTCTCCTACCACTAAGCCTCTTCACAGCAACCTCCTCAGAGACGTTTAAGTATATAGCCCTGTCAATTGCGACGATGTCGTCGAGGGCTCTAGTCTGGTTAATTGTTCTCGGAAATCCATCTAGTATAAAGCCCTGTTCTGTGTCGGGCTGTTGAAGCCTCTTCTTAACGACTTCGATGACGATCTCATCTGGCACTAATCTCCCGCTTTCCACGTACTGTTTAACTCTCAGACCCAGCTCCGTTCCCTTAGCAATCTCCTCTCTGAAAATATCACCTGTACTTATATGGGGAATACAGTACTTCTCCTCGAAGTACTGCGCGTAAACGCCTTTACCAGCACCGGGGGCACCAATAAGTACTACTCGCATTCTCGGAAAACACCTACTCGGGGATCCTGTGGTCTTTTAACCCAAGCCATTTTAATAACTTTAAGTACGCGTGGAATTTAGATATGGCTCTGCTCCCAGGCGGGCCCGGCTTCTTCATGTAGAAGGCGTTTACCTCGTAGACAGTCCCGTAGGCTTCCCTGTCAATGGCTATTTTTCCCAGTCTCACGAGGTCTACAAGCAGGCCTGCCAGAGCTGGGCTGTCGTTTATTCTCGCTACAATGTACAGCTCGTCTTTGAACTCTCCAAAGCTCATGTACTCAATAATCATGGCTACAAACTTCTTATCTCCGAGCGGCTCGAGGTAGCCAGTTGGCCTAATGTAGTTTGGCACGTGATGTTCTAGTATGTCCTCGATCATGCTGCTCTTAGTCGCCTTCTTCATTACATTCCTCTCGGGCATGTTCAGCGCGTAGAAGTCCATGTTGCCTCCAATATTGAACTGAGCTATTCCCAGTACTCTCCTCCCTCTCTCGTATAAGTGTTCGAGGAGGTCTGCTGTGAGCGGAGTTGCCCCAGTAGCCCCGTCATCACCGAAAACAACCGCCTTCGACTTCTTATAGAGCTCTACAAACGCCTGGTCATTCGCGATCGGTGAGGGTATAGAGTTTATGAAGGCCGCGCTCTTATACCTTGAGGAGTACAGGGCTGTCATGTACGCGTGTGTTTGAGAGGCGGTTAAATCCCCACTCTCAAACGCTTCGTGAAGAGCCTCAATGTTATTAACAGCTTCTACGGGCTCAGTTGTCATTGCGTTAACTACGACGTCGACGTCGAGTTCTCGCCACTCGTCGAGGATCTCTTCTACTGCGCGCTTTAATCCCACTTCCTCCTCTCTACCCCTAGCTTTAATGGGCAGACCTCTCGTACTAGCTAAGTGAATACCCCTACGAACGTATATGTCTTTGAGTGTTCTCGGTATTTCACCAGAACCCTCATAGCTCTTCTTGGCTATTTCGTAGAGGGATTTTCCAATCTTAGACTCGTCTACGTCGTAAGACGCTACTATCTCTATATTAGTGTACTTGTAGGGGAGTCTCGTTTTTAGCGGCACGCCGTGGTCTGGTATTTCGTTGTTTTTGAGCCTCTCAAGCCCAACAGCAAAGTGCGTTGCAACTAGCCCCTGTCCAACTATAGCTACGCGTATCACGGACACCACCTCACAGCTTCAACTTCGCGAGTGCCTCCTCAATGAATGCTATACCCTCTTTAAACGCCTCGAGACCTCTCTCAGTGGGAGTGTAGACTACTGAGTCGCCCTCACGCCTCACCTCAATTAAGCCATCACGCCTCATTCTATAGAGAACAGTGTAGACAGTTACAGCTGGAGGGTTAATATTAAATCTCTCTCTGAGAGAGACCTTGATGTCGTAGGCTCTTAGAGGCTTACTCTCTTTCAGTATTTTTATAATGTAGAGCCAGAGATTCTCCACAGTAAGTTTCTTCCTTAACCTCACTAGTGCGCGCGGCTCACTCATACCTAGCCCTTAGTAGTATATTCACGATCACGTATATAAGTGTTCAATTAAGAGCGCAGAGTCAGAGTGGAGTGTTCTCTATTGGGGTGCCGAGAGAAAAGTAAATTCGCTACGGTGCTAGTCTTGTCCTGTCACGTACAAAGAGTATTGCCTCGCGTATGTTCTCCAGGTTCAAGATCTTCATGAGTAGCCTCTCAACGCCGAGGCCGAATCCCCCGTGAGGAGGCATACCGTACTTGAAGGCCTCTAAGTAGAACGCGAAGTTCTCTGGGTTTAGTCCCCTTTCTCTCAGCGCCTCCACGAGCTTCTCGTATCTGTGTTCTCTCTGACCTCCACTAGCTATTTCCAGGCCTTTGAAGTCTAAGTCGAATTTCCTAGTGTAGGCTCCGTCTTCTTCTCTCATGTAGTAAAAGGCCGTCGAGGACCACGGAAAGCCCACAATGAAGTATAAGTTGTGTTTTTTCTCACTCATGATTTCGCCTAGTTTTCTCTCAGCGTAATCACTTAAGTCCTCGTCTTCCCTCACGTCGAGGCCTTCACTTCTCAGTATGTCCACGACTTCTGTGAACTTCAATCTCTTAAATGGAGTTGAAACGCGTGGAACCTCTACACCTAGTACTTCTAGTTCTTCTCCGCAGTTCCTGGATATGTAGTCGAGTATGTATGCAACTAGTTCTTCTAGCGTCTTCATCACGTCCTCCACTCCGCTTATAAAGCCCTGTTCCGCGTCAATACCCCACGACTCGTTGAGATGCCTAGTAGTATTGAACTTTTCAGCTCTAAAGTACGGAGTAATCTCGCATACTCTCTCAAAACTAGCTACTAGTATTTGCTTGTAGAGTTGTGGACTTTGACTTAAATACGCCTCGCTCTCAAAGTACTGTACTTTAAATAGCGTAGCACCGCCTTCAGCACCAGTTGCCACTATTTTAGGTGTGTGGACTTCGATAAAGCCCTCTTTCTCAAAGTACTCGCGAGCCGCTTTGAGTATGCCCGCTCGTATCCTAAATATCGCTCTCTCCTCCGGCTTTCTCGCTAAGAGCCACCTGTACTTTACTCTCGTGTCTAGTAGAGCTGGTGTTTTACCAGCAGTGTCAACGGGGAGGGATTCTAGGGGCTTGACGTATACCTCCAGCTTTTTAACGACATACTCAATACCACGCCTACTCTTCTGCTCCTCTGCCACTTCGCCCTCAAAACAAAGAGCTGTTCCCACATCAACTCCACTCGCAACCTCGTAGAGCTCGGGCTCGCGCTCGGGTTTAAAGACGAGGACGCAGGGCTTTGCAAAGCGACTAGTAGACACTTCTAGTATTACTACTCTACCTACTTGAGCTCTCCTTATAACCCAGCCACATACTCGCACAACTACACACCTCATATAGCGATTAAGCCGGAGTCTTAATAAAATCAGAGTTCAAGGACTGGTGAGGCTGAAGTGCTACTGGAAAGTGTGCGGGTCGAGCGAGTGGCGGGGCCGCCTTGCGGCGGAGTAGCGGGGGGTGGATTTGAACCACCGACCTCGGGGTTATGAGCCCCGCGGGCTACCAGGCTGCCCTACCCCGCTGCCTAGCCCCGCCATTCTTAATATTTTTACAGTAAGCCCTTAAAAACCAGACCAACTAGTCTGCTCTATCCTCTCACACCTTAATAGTAGGTGTCGACTTCCTCTACACGGAAGTTCTCAGCGCGCTTAAACTAGGCACTAATACCGGGTTCTCGAGAGAGCAGTGGTTTTATTACTGAATGTACCCTCGCGTCCTGAAGAACTCTACTACTTTCTTTGCTATGTCTACTCCAGCCCTCTCCTGCGCCTCCTCCGTGCTAGCACCTATGTGAGCTGTTAACACTACGTTTTCGAGTTCTAGTAGTGGGTGATTTGGCGGGAGAGGCTCCTCCTCGAAGACGTCTAGTCCAGCACCAGCCATCCAGCCCTCTTTTAAAGCCCTAATTAAGGCCTTTGTGTCCACTACTGGCCCCCGCGAGGTGTTAATGAGTATTGCAGTTCTCTTCATTAACTTCAATTTCTCTTCGTTAATTAAGTACTTAGTCTGCTCAGTTAGAGGGACGTGTATGGTAACGACGTCTGCTTCGCGGAGTAAATCTTCCAGTGAAACGTACCTCGCGCCTACTTCTTCTTCAATCTTTTTATTTCTAGCTACGTCATAGTATACGACGTTCATGTTAAATCCGAATTTCGCTATTCTCGCCACTGTCAAGCCTATTCTCCCCGCGCCAATAACTCCCAGTGTTTTACCCCAGAGCTCCACGCCAACAGCGTGTTTTTTAGGCCACTCTCCAGCCCTAATTTTCCTGTCACAGAACGCTATTTTCCTCGCGACGGCCAGTATTAACCCCATTGTAAGCTCCGCTACGCTCTGCGTAGCGGCCTCGGGGGAGGTCAGTATCTCTACCCCCCTAGCTCTCGCCGCCTCGACGTCGATGTTGTCTACTCCAACGCCAGCTCTGCCTATGACTAGGAGGCTGTCAGCCGCCTCTATTACTCTCCTAGTAACTAGCGGCTTGCTCCTCACAATTAAGCCGTGAACACCCTTAATGGCCTTAACCAGCTCTTCTTCAGGAGGCTCCTCTAGGTACAAGACTTCTACGCCAGCACTCTTGAGGATTTCAATACCCACTCTGTGTATTCTACTAGCAACTAAAACTTTTACCACGAATGCTCACCACGCAGACTTCCTAAATCTCCTCTTTGAGTAGCTTAGTTTATTTCTTTGAGGGCTTATAGCCGAGATACTCGAGAACTTCTCTCAGAGTATTGAAGAGCACTTCTATGTCTTCATCTGTTATATACCCCATATGCCCTATTCTGAACGTCACATCTCTGACTTTACCGTAGCCTTTAGCTATCTCTACTCCACGCTTCCTCATCTCCTCGTAAATAACTGGGCCCTTTATATCGGGCGGATTGTAGACTACCGTGATTGTGGGACTATAATAGCCCGGCTCGGCGAATAGCTGTAACCCCAGTTCTAGAACTCCTCTCCTGATCTTCTCCGCTCTCTCAGCGTACATTCTAAGCCACGCTTCTCTACCACCCATTCGCTCAGCAATTCTCAATGCGACGTTTAATCCCACGATTTGATGTATTGGGGACGTCGTGGGGGTTGACCACTGCTTCTCGAGGAATTCTCTAATCTCTATTAAGTCGAAGTAGAGGCCTCTCTCCGGTATTTTCTTAGCTCTCTCAAACACCTCCTCGCTCACAGCCGCCATGGCGAGTCCCGGTGGGAGGCCGAAGGCCTTTTGACTGCTCGAGAAGACTAAGTCTAGTTTCCACGCGTCGACTTTGATCTCGGCCGCCCCCATAGCCGACACCGCGTCTACAAATAATAACTTGTCTCTCTCCTTAGCGACTTTAGCTAGCTCTCTGAGCGGGTTTAGCACTCCAGCACTCGTCTCGTTGTAAGTTATAGTTACAGCTTCTACGTCGGGATTTTTCTTTAACGCGTCGTCGAGCTCTTCTGGTAGCACTGGCTTGCCCAGAGGCTTTTCTAGCACAACAGGTACTCTGCCATTTCTCTCAACGGCCTCTCTATACCTATTTCCAAATTCACCTATAACTGTGACTAGGACCTTTCCACGGGGAGTCACAGCGTTCCTGACGCTAGCCTCCATAAACCCCGTGCCGCTCGAGGGTATGAGCAGTACTACCGCTTTCTCTGCTTCCAGAAAAGCCTTTAACCTCATAGCCGTGTCTCTGTGAAGCTCCTGGTACTCGCGAGATCTGTGGCTAACCATTTGTATTTTCATAGCCTCGAGTACTTCTGGAAAACACGCTACAGGACCAGCTGTGAATAGCCTGAGGGGTCGAGGCCACAGAATTCTCTCTACTTCTTTAACAACATCCATGTAGCTCAAAGCAGTAGTCCCCGTGCTAACTTAAGATAAACTGAAAATTAAAAATCCTATTTGAACGCTCGAAGTGAGAACTAAAACGGTCCCCGTCGCTCCACCTTACATCACGTGTCAGCACGTTCCTGCTAGGTCATCCCATTAGTATTCTAATGTTAAGCCGAGTATATATCCACGCGCTCTCTACCTACACGCGTGAATAACAAGTTCTCGCGCTGAAATCCCCGCCTCGGGGTTAGTAGTTAAACGCGTAAATCTGCTAACTTAGTAATTCAAGACTGTTTTAGTTTAAAACTACGAGAACAGTATACATGGAGAGGAGGGTCTACTTCAGCTAGTGTGAGAAGCTAGCGGTGTTATTTGTGAAAATATACTTAAAAACGAGGAGTGGAAAGTGGATTCTAGTCAGTAGTAAGCTGGAGCACACAGTCGTGAAGGGTAGGAAGAGGAGTGTTAAGTATATTCTCGCCGGCGAGTCTGTAGACCCTCCCAGCTACTCGAGCGTTAAGAGCGAAATTGAACTACCAGCTACTATGACTACTAAGCTCATATCTGCACTCCTCGACAAGAAGAGGGAGAAACTAGTTGTTCTCGTAGAGCCTAGAGACAGTCTACACTACGTGGTCAAAGTCGTTGAGGGAGATCCGAGTCTAGTTAGTAGCGCGCTCAGCGAGCTTACTTCGAAGAGTAAAAGTAGACCCCGTGAAGAGTAGTGCTTTGTCGACTTCTACCCTGTAGTGCTAGTAATATGTAGTCTTCGCGTGACTAAGAAGTCCTTCTCGCTCCTCTCAATTTTAATTTCCTCAATTTCTCTCCTAGCACCGCAGAGTGGACACTTGTAGTACAGAGAAATCCTGACTATGTCTCCTTTTAGATTCTCAGACTCGTATGTAAAAACCATTAAACTCCCATCTCTACTGCATTTAACCCCAGTAGTCTCGCTCATGGGAATTCGCCACATAAAATCACTGATTCTGGAAACGACTTTATATTTTCGCGGTATTAAACATAGTTGAGGTGCTGTACTTGAAGAACTCTCTAGACAAGCTAGTAGACTTAGCTGAGAGTAAGAATCTCGACGCCCTCATAATTAGTGGTGTAGACAATATTGAATACTTCTTAGACGCGACTGTGGCAGCCGACTCTCCTCTACTACTCGTGTACGAGAGGAAGGATAACGTAGTTTCTCTCTATGTTCCGCTACTCGAGTACTACAGGTACAGGTCTCTACTACCAGGCTATGTCTCCCTCTACGCTCTCTCTAAGACTATGAAGCCGCCAGATATACCAGTTCTAGAAGCTGACTGGAAGGATATTGTAGCCTCCGTGACTTCCAAGTGGCAGAGAGTGGGCGCTGATCTAGCTCATAACAGCCCCCTACAGGCCCTCCTAGTAGAGAGCCTAGGCAAAAAGGCCATGAATATTTCAAATGACATCTGGAATATTCGAGTATTTAAGAGCGAGAGAGAAATCACGGCTATTAAAGAAGCTGTATCTATTACGTGTGCTGGAATACTAGCAGTACAGGCTAGCGTTATTGATAACGTCACAGAGACTCACTTGGCCGGCGTGTTTGAGCAGACTGTTAGAAGTAGAGGAGTGGAGAAAATGGCCTTTGACCCAATAGTAGCTTTTAAACCGAATAACGCGTATCCACACACACTACCCAGCCGTAAAGTCATAGGTAAAAGAGACCTAGTGCTAGTCGATGTGGGTGTTAAGCATCGAGGGAGGTGTAGTGATATTACTCGAATGATTATACGTGGTAGGCCTAGTAAAGAGGAGAGGATGAGTCTAGAAGCTGTAGTTGAGGCTCTAGAAGTCGCTATTGACGCTATAACTCCAGGTGTTAAAGCCGAAGACGTGTACGGAGTGGCGTGTAAAGTGCTGGAGAAGTGGGGTCTCAGAGAGAAATTCATACACGGATTGGGTCACGGACTGGGTGTTGTCGTCCACGAGCCGCCCTATCTGAGAGCCGGCTCTACGACTATTCTAGAGCCAAATATGGTTTTCACCGTAGAGCCCGGAGTGTACTTTAATGGGTGCTACGGCGTCAGAGTAGAAGACGTCGTAGTGGTCACGAAGCGAAAAGCAAGAGTGCTCTCAAAGAACTTGAAGAGAGTTCTAGAGGCTATTACTTAGCCTCTACTTTTCCCACATACTCGCTCTTTCCGCTCACACTGTTTAAACCACTTTTTACACTATACTTTTCGCACTATTTCTATGTGTTATATCCTATCTAGAACACTCAGCAGGGGGCTCTGAGGACTTGCTACTACGACTTTGTCTATTGCCTGTAATTCCGTAGTGCTGATTTGGCTCAGAGGGGGTTGAGTGTACGTGTAGGCACCGAGTACACGTGCTATAGTGAGAGCGACCGCTAGGTCTACGTTGCGCACTCTACCTGTCAAGTGCGCGAATTGCCCAATAAAGCCCAGTGCCGCGTATGAGGCCTCCAGCGAGGCCGCCCCCATGGTCCTCGTCTTCAACTTCAAACCAGCTCTAGTAAAGGCCTCCATCACGACCTGGAGAACACTAGGGTCTTCACTATATATGGATAAAACCTCCAGTCCCTTGTTCAGACGGCTCTGCACTTCTACTCTATTATAGTATACTCTTTCATTACAGTACTCAATTACCTCGCCCGTGAACACGCCAGTTAGATTTCCATAGAGAGCTCTAGTTACGTCTCCTACGTGAGCCGGGTAAACAGCCAGCGAGACGGCGAAAAATGGTATTCTCAGAGTGTAGTTTAAACTCCCGTCGAGCGGGTCTACAACGACCACGTACTCGGGCTTATCTACGAGCTTTCTAAGCCCCCTCTCCTCCGCTAAAACCCACGCCTTAAAACCCGCGCTGGCAACTTGGTCTACTATATAGTCCTCAACTAACAAGTCGATTCTCCTCGAGACGTCGCCAAAAGCCCCCTTACCAACAACTTCAACATAGTAGTCAATTCCGTAGTACTCTCTAAGTAAATTCCCCGCGTCTTCAACGATTTTTCTAAACACTCTACAACTATCCACTCACACCACCGCTAGTAGTCGTCTCTAGGTTATAGTAGAGTGAGCATTTTCAGCTATTAACCGAAACCCTCTAAATACGTGCGGAGGTGGCGAGCGCTTACATGGAAGCCGCTGAATGCTCAGAGCCCGGCAGACCCGTGTTGCTGGTTACGTGTAGGAGTAGTAGTGATCTCTGCGAGCACGAAGTGGGAAACGTCTTGTTTATTAAAGACCCCTGCGTCAGAGTTGAAAAAACCCGCTTCCCAGGCGTCTTACTAGTATACAGCGTTCTAGACGTGAGTACCGCCTACCGCGCTACTAGTTTTAGGGAGTACGGCTTCGTGGAGTTAATTGTCCCCATACACTGCACGAGCACATTACCGGTAACACGACCTTTTCTAGAAGAGTGCCTCACTAGGCTTCTCAGAGAGGGCAGTGAAGTAAAAGTAAAGGTGCGAGCAAGAGGAGTGAGAGGTGTGAGTAACGAGGTCTACAAACTAGTACTTCAAGTACTGAGAGAACGCGGTATTACTACTTCGAGTAAGAGTCCTCTCTGCCTCTTCCTGGAGATGATTGAGAGTACTGTTTACCTGGGAGTTGGCTCCTGTAAGCCGGTTTTTAAAGCATTTACTATGAATAGTTGAGTGAAAGTGTTGGTGTTTTCAGCGTGTCTATAGACGCGTGGAGAATAGTTGAGGAAGAGCTCGGTAAGCCCTCTATATTTAAGAGCAGAGAGAGCCTCTCACCAGAACACTTGCCAGATAAACTACCTCACCGCGAAAACGAGTTGAGAACTCTCGTCTCGTACTTTAAACACCTAGTTACCAATCCAGGAGTGATCTCTCAGAGAGTACTAATTGTCGGGGGGGTTGGAACGGGCAAGACCGCTCTCTCAAGGCTATTTGGTAGGAGCTTTACTAGGTTTGCGAGAGAGAAGGGGTATAATGTAGCCTACGTGCACGTAAACTGCCACAGGAGTAGAACACTCTTTAACGTCATCTACGATGTATCCATGCAGTTAGCTATACCGCTACCACCGCGCGGACTCTCAGCTAAAGAGATGTACGATGCCCTACTCTCATATCTCAGCGAGCTGGGACTCTACGTCGTAGTGGCACTCGACGAGTTTCACTACTTCGCCAGCGTCGCGGGCAATGACGCCGTGTACTTCTTGACTAGGACATATGACGCGTTTGAGGGGGCTAAACACGTAAACTTCATATTCATAGCTAGCGACACCTCTAAACTCGCTTTTCTCGACCCGGCGACTGAGGGCTACCTGCTGAGACACTTTATTAAACTAGAGCCTTACACTTCGCAGCAACTGTACGATATACTGAAATACAGAGCTGAGATCTCTCTCTACGAAGGGACGTGTGACGATGAGGTCTTAAAGTTCATAGCGAGCTATGAAGGCGTTGACATGGGTGGAGGGGGTAACGCTAGACACGCTTTGGAAATACTACTACTAGCAGGTGACATCGCTGAGAGAGAGGGGGCTAAGAGGATTACTCTAGAACACGTGAGGAGGGCTATTACAAGTCTTTCGCGCGAGCTCGTAAATGTAAGCGAGGCTCTGAACGCCTTGACACTACACGAGCTCCTCGTCTTACTGAGTATTGTTAAGCTACTGAGACGCACGGGGAGGAGAGAAGTCAGAATGGGAGAAGTGGAGGTCGATTATAGGACTATTTGCGACTTCTACGGAGAAGTCCCCCGAAAGCACACTCAACTATATGAGTACATTCAGACGCTCTCTAAAGCCAATATCATACACGCCTACCCAAGTGGTAGGGGTCAGCGAGGGAGGACGACAATGATCACTATACACTACGGCCCTCTCGACTCTCTGGAGAAACTAGTACTAGAACTAATTGAGAGGAGAAGAAAGCTTGAAGCGTAGAAACGAAGACCGCGAAAAACTAGTACTAAGTGCTCTGAGAGAGCTAGGCGGGGCTAATATTAGCGCGCTGAGGAGAAAGACGAATTTAAACTACTACGTGCTTGTTAGAGTGCTTGAAAACCTCGTGTCGCGTGGTTTTGTAGTAGAGAGGAGAATTGGCCGCCTCAGAGTTTTCACTGCGAGGTCAACTGGTGATCAGCGTACTGCTTAAATGGGCAAGTAGACCAGTAGGCAATGCACTTCTTAACAGCTGAGCGGGTCAAGTACCTCTCCGTTACTTTGCAGTAAGCAATACAGACGACTTCCGGCTCTCTACCGTACTCAATAACCTCAAAATAGGGGCACTCACTCCTCTCACTACACGAAGACAGCGCGTGAATAGGTAAGTATATCTCTCTAGGCTTACTACTCGAAGACATAGTAGTATCCCACTCTTCATTCACAATTAAACCTTTAATACCCTTAACACTAATACTCCCCTGGAGAGAAGGGCCCGAACCGCAGATCGTGTGGAGCCTAGGCCACGAGCAGGTAGTAGGAGTGGCCCGGGTAGCTCAGCCTGGTAGAGCGCCGGGCTGTGGACCCCCGAGATGATGGGGGCGGGTACCCGGAGGTCCCGGGTTCAAATCCCGGCCCGGGCCCTTTACACTCATAAACATAGCTATTCACAGTCACACTCAACTTACATAAAAATGACCCATAGCTACTCTAGTTAGCGAGAAGCGCCAAAGTTAGTATTATTGAGGCTCCTTTGCACTGCTTAAAAATTTCCCTACTACATTATCGTAGAAATTGGTGCGTCTCTATGGCTACTGCTAGACAAGCATATTTAGCTAGTAAACTCGTTGAGAAGTATGGTGTATTTGGGTGCGTTGCGAGTAGATATGTCACTGCGGGGTACTCTGTGAGAATGTTTCACCCTACACGCTACGGCCCAGTACACATTATTGCTAAAAAACACGGCATAGTACTAGCTATAGATGTTGTTACTGAAAATCTCACAAGTGAAGTCGCGAAGAAGCTTCTCGAAAAGGCTAAATTACTGAGAGCTCGCCCTGTGCTAGTAGTTTACGGTAAGGGAGTGGCGGTTCCAGGAGACGTGATTTTGTTCTGTAGAGAAAATGGCATTAAATTAAAGCGAGTACTAAGTGACTAGTACTCAACCCCCCTCTTAATACTAGTCCGTTTTCCAGACTCGCACACTCTCTTAGCCAGCTCCACTGGATCACTGATTTTCACTACTGGCGCTAAGGCTCTGTTGTCGAGGTGCTCGGGCCAGGTCTTCACAATATCTGTGGGGTATCCAGTGTCCACTAAGACGTAGACGGGCTTCTTCTCAGTGTAGGCTGTAACTAGTTCTTGAAGACAGCCAGCCCCGCCGCCTAGAACTACTAGTAGATCTGACGTCCTAACTAAGAAGACGCTTCTAGTGCGGAACGAGACGCCCGTCTTGACTACTATTGCCTTCTCGGGGAAGTCTACTTGCTCTAGTTCTAGAGGAGGGAGAATAATAACTGTAAAGCCCAGGTCCAGGGCACATTCTACCACGTGTTTCATTAGTCCCCAGTAGCCCCCAACAACTAGCCTAGACGTAGAACCACACATACGCGAGAGCTCTTCTAGAAATCTACGCGCCTTTACCAGTAAGGTCTCACTCGGCTCCTCGCTGTGAGCCGCTATACCTATGTACAATACAAGCACACCAGTAGTGCGGTGAGAGTCTAGACGAGCCGCCGCCGGGATTCGAACCCGGGACCTCTGCCTTACCAGGGCAGCGCTCCACCAGGCTGAGCTACGGCGGCTCTCTTCACGCTACTAATATCACTAGACTAGGTACTTAAAGCTTTAACACCGCGCTACTTATCCTCGACTATGTAGCCTCGCTCTTTCAACTGCGCGTATATCTCGTCGACTACTCGAGGACCGAATGTGGGTAGTGATAAGAGCTTCTTGCGAGGCGTTTTCGCCAAGTCTCTTAGAGTTTTAATACCGTGCTGTATGAGTATTCTCGCTCTCGCCCTGCCAACAAACCTGAGAGAGACTAACTCCACCGCGTCTTCTCTGACACCATTTTCTACTCTCACTGCGAGCGTGTAGAGCTTCTTGGCTAGTTCTAAGTTTCCAAGAACTCTCTCTACTTTTGCAAGTGCACTTATAATCCAGCTCGCCGTGTCCTTAATGTTGTAGAGGTCGCCTGGGCCAATCATGTAGCTCTCTAGTATATCGTCTTCTGTCCTCTCGTTAATCCAGTCGTAGAGAACACTAGCATAGACGAGGCCTACTAGCCACTCGTCGTAGTCGTAGAAGCCACTACTAGTGGGGGGAGTCTTGTGCTTAAATATCTCGACTAGGTCCTCGTAGCGAGACAGTACTCTCTCCGAGACGTAGACACTACTCCTCCTAAAATCAGGTGTGAGTGCAATTAAGTGTAGAATGTAGAAGTCACTGTAACTCCCCGGTCTAAGCTTCGAGTAGAGGACTACTGTTAGAGGATCTAAGTACGTGTACGAGGTTACTCTACCCAGGAGCGTGGGTACAAGTTTCTCCCCCACTGTGCTAATCATATTGGACTCTACTAGCACAGAGACAGCCTCCTCTACTCTACGCCGAAGAAACCCTACGTCCCCGCAGTACTGAGCTGAAAAAGTGTGCTTAAAGAGCTCTACGAGCTCACTAATAGTTCTCACCTCACCTGATACAATACTGGAGAGCACGTGTACTCTGAGACTCCTTTCAGCAAACATTTTGCCTAGTACCGGCTCCGGGAGAGAGTTTATGTACTTAAACCCCTCTTTTAAGTCGCGAGCGTCAATTATAATAGCCTCGCCGAGATCATCGTACTGGGGCCTCCCCGCTCTACCAGCCATTTGCTTGTACTCCGATACACTTATATTAACGCGCCTACCACTACTGGGATCATACCTCTTAATTGAGACGAGAACTCTCCTAGCAGGCAAGTTAACGCCGGCTGCGAGTGTTGGGGTGGCAAAGACTACTCTTAGAATTCTCCTCCTAAAGGCCTCCTCGATAACTCTCCTCGAGATGTGTGAGAGCCCAGCGTGGTGAAACCCGACACCTCTTCGTAGAAGCTCTGGTATTAGTTCTCTCTCGAACCTTGTAGGCGCCGATTCCAGCTCCTCTAGTAAGCTACTTATAGAGCTCGAGTCCGCTGAGGCGCCACTACTATGAGCAAAGATCTCAGCGAGTTCTTCAACTTTCTTCCTGTTGTGGATAAAGACTAGTGTCTGCATGTTCATTTCTAAATTGTGCTTTAAGAGGTCTAGTACCGGGTCGCCCTCAATGTCAACGGGCTCCTCTCTACCGTCTAGAAACACTATTCTACTACGCTTTCTGTCGAGAACGCCCTCAACGAGTCTAACAGGCCTCCAGCTAGTACTCACTAGTTCACCCCTCACCCACTTAGCCATTAACTCGGGGTTTCCAATAGTCGCCGAGAGGCCTAGAACTTGAAAACCGCGCTTGAGTGACCTCGCTACTATGGCCTCTATTATAGGCCCCCTTTCGGGGTCACTAATATTGTGCATTTCGTCTACTACGACTACTCCAACTCTATTCAGCCAGAGGGGTCTCTGCCTCATTACACTATCAAATCTCTCGTAAGTAGCCACTACGATATTGTACTCTCCGAGGTACTCAGCCGGCTGATCGTAGTCACCCGTACTAATGCCCACACTTAAACCCAGGTCTCTTAGTCTTGAGAACTCCTGGTACTTCTCACTAGCTAGTGCTCTCAGAGGAGTCAAGTAAACGCCTACTTTACCCTCTAGAGACTTCTTAACTAAGAGCATTTCAGCTACTAGAGTCTTGCCGCTAGCAGTAGGAGTTGAGATCACTATGTTACTACCACTGAGAATACCCCTCTTAACGGCCTCTACTTGAACGGGGTTTAGCTCGCGAACACCCCTCTCCATGAGCGTTTCAATATAGACTCGCGGGAGCCCGTACTTTAACAGCTCTTCTACTTTCAAAGTCAACTCACACAGTAAATATCTAGACTAGAGGTCTTTTAAAGAGGGGGCAACCGTGTCTCAGCAAAAAGTCTTCCACGTACTTCGCGGCGTAGAAGAGGCACTGGAGATCGTGTTAAACAGCGCGAAACTCTCTCCTAAAGGCGTTGAGAGAGTGAGGGTTCTCGACTCTCTCTACAGGGTTTTAGCTAGTGACATCTACGCTCCCATAGACTACCCCCCATTTGACAGGTCTGAAGTAGACGGCTACGCTGTAACGAGTTCAAGTGTTTCCTGGGCTAGTGAGCTCTCACCAGTAGTTCTCAGTATTAGAGGTGAGGTTGAAGTGGGAGAGGTCCCTAGCTCGACGTGTCGTGAAGGCGCTGTGAGGATTTCTACTGGAGCCATGATGCCGAGGGAGTGCGACGCAGTAGTAATGGAAGAGTACACTGAGCGAGAGGGCTCTAGTGTAAAGATCTACAGGCCCCTTGCCCCCGGCGAGAACGTGGCTACCGCCGGTAGTGACATCTCGGCTGGAGACCTCGTACTACCAGAGGGTACGCTAATTAGGCACGAGCACGTGGCCCTGCTAGCTGGTCTGGGTATAGCTGAGGTGCCAGTCTACATTAAGCCAAAAGTAGCTGTATTCTCAACCGGCAATGAAGTGATCACTCCCGGTGAGCCCTTGAGAGAGGGGTGTGTGTACGACGTTAACGGGCACCTCATAACTAGCTATTTGAGGGAAATTGGAGCCGACGCCGTCTTTCTCGGTAAGCTTCCAGACAGCTACAGTACTGTGAGAAATGCTGTGCTGAGAGCTCTTGAAGAGTACGACGTTGTAGTGACTAGTGGTGGTACCAGTGCTGGTGTAAGCGATATTGTGTATAGAGTCTTCGGAGATCTAGGCGAGATCCTAGTGCACGGACTGAAGGCTAAGCCTGGAAAGCCCACTGTAATAGCCCTCAGCAAGAGCGGTAAGCTGTTAATAGGATTACCCGGGTTCCCGCTCTCCTGCTACGTGGTACTAGTACGCCTAGTTAAGCCACTAATAGCTAGGCTCACGGGTCTGAGGCTGCGCGAAGAGAAGATCTACGCGAAATTACCGCTCACTATTAGAAAGGGTGTGGGGAAGACCTGGTTAATTCCGGCTATACTAGTTGAGGCGGAGAGCGGGTTTGCAACCTACCCTGTAACACTGAGTAGTGGGAGTATATACTCTCTCGTCTACAGTGAGGGCTTTATAGAGCTACACGAGGACCTAGATGTCGTAGAGGAAGACACGCCTGTTCCCTTCTACCCGTTTAGGAATGTTCAGCGAGTAAAACTAGTAATTATAGGTAGTAATGACCCGCTACTAGAAGACGTTCTCAAGTACACTGGGCTAATTTACGCTAGTAGAGTTCTCAATGTGGGGAGTGTAGGGGGGTGGCGCGCTGTAGCGAGAAATGAAGCTGATATTGCACCAACACACCTACTAGACCCAGCAACTGGACTCTACAACACGCCGTTTCTAGAGAAATATGGGCTTCGCGGTAGAGCCGTTCTAATCAGGGGCTTTGAGAGGCTTATTGGACTAGTAGTGGCTAAGAGTAATCCCAAGAATATTCACAGCATAGAAGACTTCTTGAGAAGTGATGTGAGAATAGTGAATAGAACTAAAGGCTCTGGTATAAGGGTATTTCTAGACACGACTCTAAAGAAGTACGCGGAGGAGAGGGGCTTAGAGTGGAGTAAACTAGTAGAGAGCATTAAGGGCTACACTTACGAGGTTAAGACTCACACCGCTGTTGCATTATCTGTTAAGCAGGGAAGAGCTGATGTGGGTATAGCTGTGGGCTACGCGGCTAAGCTCTACGACCTCGACTTTATTCCACTAAAGTGGGAAGAATACGATTTCTTAATACCCAAGAACAGGCTCGAGAAGACTCTGGTTAAAGAGTTCCTCGTTGCTCTCAGAGACCGCGAATTGCTGGAGCGAGTAGCCAGGTTTCCGGAGTACTACAGGTTCCCACCAGACATTGGGCGCGTTAAGGCTGAGTAGTTCTTTACTCTATAAACCCTCTCCGCAATTCTTAGTTCTAAGAGGGGTTGCTCTCTTGAGCGAGCTTGTTGTAGGAATTGTCCAGGCCGATTTTAGTGGGAGTCCTCAAGCAAACTTCGAAAAAGCGGCTTCTCTCATTAAGCGCCGGTATAGAGAAGCAGACCTGATTGTGCTCCCCGAGTACAGTATGGTGAACCCGCTACTAGTGAGAGACCCGCGCAGAGTCTACGAGCTGGCAGAAGAACCCACTAGTAGTAAGTACTTAGCTGGACTCGTCAAATTAGCTGAGAGTCTCGGCGCTAATTTAGCTGTACACTTCGTGGAGAAAACTCTAACTCCACCTTACACTAGGAGTTCAACTATACTCATAACTAGTCGCGGCGAGGCTCTACACGTTTACAGTAAAATGCACCTATTTGACGCGTACGGCTACAGAGAATCTGATTTCTTCACGCCTGGGACTGCTCCAAGTAGGCTAGTCGTTATTAATGGCTTTGAGACGGGCTTCGCTATATGCTACGACCTGCGGTTCCCAGAGCTCTTCAGGCTCTACGCTCTCAGCGGGGCTAAGCTCATAGTAGTGCAAGCGGGCTGGGTCCGCGGCCCCCTAAAGGAGAGCGTTCTCGACGCCCTCGCCTCTAGTAGAGCTCACGAGAACACCGTGTACATTGTGCTCTCAAATCAAGTAGGAGAAATGTTTACTGGGAAAAGCGGTGTGTACAGCCCGTGGGGCTATAAGGAGCTAGATATGGGCTACAGAGAGCACTACGCTGAACACAAATTACTACTAGAGGAAGTCGAGAAGGCGAGAAACACTATACCGGTGCTCAGACAGTCGAGCGAGAAGTGGGAAATAAAGTTAAAAAAGTAGTTTGCACTTAGTTTAAGCGTGAAGGTGGCTGATGAAGGAGGTTTCGTCTGAGTACCTGATGAGCTGAGTCCTTACTGACACTCTATCTACAAAATCTCCTCGAGAATCTCTGCAAGCTCTACTAGACTACTAGTAGACACATACCACTTGCACCCGTAGCCCCGATCTAGTAGGACTGTCCTGGCTCCAAGCTCACTAGCTGGTATCAAATCGTACTGGGGATACGCTGATACGTGAACGGCGTCTAGTGGAGTTATGCCGAGTATTCCGTAAGCTCTCGTAAAAGCCTCTTTTCTGGGCTTGTAGGCTTTAACGTCTTCAGCCGTAATTGTGAAGTCTAGTAGGTCTTCAATACCACAGAGAGTTATTTTGATTAAATCTCTACCCGTATTGGAGAGGACCCCCACTACAAAGCCTCTATTTCTCAGCTGCCTAATACCATAGATAACGTCTGGGTATAGAGGTGACTTGGCGAAGTGGAGTACAAACGCGTCTTCGAGATCTCTTGCCAGGATGACGCCGCGTTTCAGAGCTACTCTACTCAAGCACTCTCTCAGGATCTCCTTGTAGGGTCTGTAAACACCCGAGGAAACAACCTCTAGATCGCACTTAAAGAAGTCTTCTACAGCCTCTCTCGACAAGTACTTCTCAATGAAGCTACTAATACTACTAGTCCAGTCTACAAGTGTCCCGTAGAGGTCAAATATTACGTGAATACCGCTCAATGACCCCTACCTCTCTCACTCTGGGCGACTCTCACGCAGGCTAAAAACTGCGATCTCAAGACCTCGCTCACGAGTTTGAAGTCTACTCTGCCAGCGACGTCTACTAGTAGTTCGCCTCTACTGTAAGAGACTCTCTCCACTCTCCCCCCTAGCCACTCCACAACTCTCCTCACAGCCTCGTAGTCCACTACTCGAGGCTTTTCGGGGGCGTCTACACTCATTAAAGACATTTTCCAACAAGAGACTCTGTGTGTGTAGAGATTCGCCATGCAAGCCGATGGGAAGAAGAGTAGCCCCTTACGCCTAGCGTAGCTGGCTACTTGAGACTTAATGTCACTAGTATACACGTCGTAATGCACACCACTACGCATTTTCTCAAGTGGAATTTTCACTCTCCTCAGAATAAGTGAAGTGTCAAAGCCCGCTTCTCGAAGCTCTTCTACTATTCTCCGCGTGACTCTCAAAGTACCCGCTACTACGCCTACTGCTCCGCACTCAGCCGCGAGGTCAATTATCTCCGCGTACTCTTTCTCCGTTAAGCCCGGAATTATGGGTCTCAAAAAGAGAAGCGGCTTTAACCTCACCTCTCTGAGGTTCTTAATGCTCTCGAGTCTCTTCTCAGGGCTTGGCGCGTAGGGCTCAAGAGCCCTGCTCTCATTGAGGCTCACAATTGTCACTAGAGGCGATACTCTCCCGGAACTTATGACTGCGAGTTTTTCGCAGAGGTGTCTACTGAGATACGATTTAGTTGAGAACTGTACTGGATTAGAGAGGTACTTGTAAAACGCCTCAATGTACTCTACTGTCTTCTCTACGACTGCCGGGTGAAAGGGCTCAGAGACACTGCCTATTGCTATGTACGTTCCGCGGAGACCCGGAATAAAGTACTTGTTTACTAGTAGCGCGTAGACTAATTGAAGCCCGCTGAGAGGATACGGCTTGATCTCTCTCTTAAACCCCATGTCGTAGATGTAGCAGTATTTACACTGATACACGCAGCCTATAGCTGTGTGTACTGTTACTCCACAGGGTCTAGGAGGTCTCTTAGCGTGGGGGTCACTCCCAGCGCGCTCCCTCTCCTCCACGCTGAGCTTAGACTCCACTAGCTCACTAAGTCTCTTCTTCTCTTCTAGCACACTCCTAACAGCATTTAACAAAGCTGACACGGGTTCGCAGACCTCTCGCAACTAATTTAAAGAGCTACTAGGAGTAATTTATTCAGGGATGAAGAAGAGCTGGCGAAGCGATTAGTGAGCGCGCGCATCTCCTCACTGACTACTGAGCCAGTCTCAGAGAGCCGCTCACCCGAGAGGTTGCTTGCGGTGTTTTAAGCCGCCCTCGGGCTCCTCACGGCGCAGTGCCGAGATTGCATAGTGGTCTACGAGCCCCGATTAAAACCCGAAAAAGACCTAAACAACTCTAACTCGCCTTGTTAACAGAAACAGCCCTAGTACACACGAGTAGATTAGCGCTCTGCGCTTTAATGATTAAAAGACCGGTCTATTATATAGCTATTTACGGTACCGGTGTGGTTTACGAGTACGTAGATGTGCGGGGGTGCCCGAGCCTGGTCAAAGGGGTCGGGCTCAGGACCCGATGGCGTAGGCCTGCGTGGGTTCAAATCCCACCCCCCGCACTAATACTCATTTATTCCTAACTGATTCTACTACTAACTGGTGTGTGCAGAATGAAGCTCTACGAGTATGAGAGTAAGGAGATTACTAGGCGCTATGGTATTCCAGTGCCGCGTGGTAGAGTTGTCGAGAATCCTGAAGATGCGAAGAGAGTTGCGGAGGAACTCGGAGCTGTGGTGATTAAAGCTCAAGTCCTCGTCGGTGGCAGGGGGTTAGCTGGTGGCGTGAAAGCCGCCGAGACTCCAGAAGACGCCTACGCAGTAGCCGAGAGGCTCTTCTCGAGTACTATTCGCGGAGAAAAAGTAGAAAAAGTGCTAGTTGAGGAGAAAGTGTGTATTAGTAGAGAGCTCTACTTATCACTAACAGTTGACAGGGCTTCTCGCAGACCAGTATACTTAGTCTCTGAAATGGGTGGAGTTGAAATAGAGGAGCTGGCTAAGAAATACCCCGACAAGATACACAGAATATACGTAGACCCGAGCGTGGGGTACAGCGATTACATGCCTCGAGAAGCGCTGCAAGCACTAAAACTCCCGTGGACTCTCCTACAGGACCTCGCAAACATAATGAAGGCTATGTACAGTATCATGACTGACTACGAGGCGGAGCTCGTAGAGTTCAATCCGCTGGCACTGACATGCGACAATAGACTGGTAGCTCTAGACGCCAAGGTAATTATCGATGATAATAGCCTCTACAGACACCCAGACTTGCAGAAGCTCTACGGAAGAGACCTCACTGAGTACGAGAAGAGAGCTAAAGAACTCGGATTTAACTACGTCGAACTAGACGGCGATATAGGGGTAATTAGTAATGGCGCCGGCTTGACAATGGCTACAATGGACTCGATACTCTACTACGGGGGGAGGCCCGCTAATTTCCTCGATATCGGTGGTGGTGCCCGCAGAGAAAGCGTTAAAGAGGCTGTTAAATTAATGCTTACACACCCGAGGACGCGAGTACTGCTAATTAACATATTTGGAGGAATAACGAGGTGTGATGAAGTAGCACTGGGTATTATTGAGGCCGTGAAGGAGGTCTGCGCTAGGAAACCCATTGTAGTGAGAATGCTGGGAACTAACGAGGAGGAGGGGCGTAGAATACTAAGGGAACACGGTATTGAAGCGTACAGTGAAATGGATGACGCCGTAAAAACAGCTGTAGAGCTGGCTAAGAGGTGGTGAGTAGTGGGTATACTCGTGAACCCCTCTACTAGAGTACTAGTTCAAGGCATTACTGGGAGAGAGGGGAGTTTTCACACTAAGTTAATGTTAGAGTACGGGACGAAAATAGTTGCTGGCACTTCGCCCGGTAAGGGCGGTAGCTACGTTCACGGGGTTCCAGTATACAACACCGTGTACGAGGCTGTGAGAGAGCAGGGCCCAGTGGACGCCTCAATAGTCTTTGTGCCAGCTAGATTTGCAAGCGACGCTGTGTACGAGGCTATAGATCACGGCGTGAGAGTAGTTGTCGTCATAACTGAGGGCATACCGCTACACGACGAAATTAAATTCGTTAACTACGCTAGGAGTAGAGGTGTTAATATCTTTGGGCCCAATACACCGGGTGTTATGACTGTTGGTGAGTGTAAACTAGGCATTATGCCGGCACACGTATTTAAACGGGGCTCTGTAGGGCTTGTCTCGAGAAGCGGCACTCTCACATATGAAATTGCGAGAGAGCTGAGTAAACACAATTACGGAGTTTCAACTGTAGTAGGCCTCGGAGGAGACCCCATTACGGGACTCGACTTCATAGACGTCTACAAGATGTTTCTCGAAGACAAGGAGACGGAGGCCGTGGTCTTAATAGGCGAGATTGGTGGTGACGCCGAGGAGAGATTTGCGGACTACTACTCTAAGCTAGCAGTTAAGAAGCCAGTAGTAGCCTACATAGCCGGTAGAACAGCTCCGCCAGGCAAGCGCATGGGGCACGCCGGCGCAATAATATCAATGGGTATGGGAGACTACAAGTCTAAGAGAAGTAGTCTCGAGAGCGCTGGCATACCAGTAGCCGAGACACCCTCACAAGTACCACTACTACTAAGAGAAGTTCTCAGAAAGTAGTTTTTTACCTCACTACTCTTAACCATAAACTGTGTAGTAGTGTGTCTAGGTGTTAATTGTGAGTGTACTAGACAAAATAGGTCCTGGTGAAAAAGCGCCTGAAGAGGTAAATGTACTAATCGAGATACCAGTTAATAGTGGTGTCAAGTACGAGATCGACAAGGAGACCGGGGTTTTATTTGTCGACAGAATACTCTACACGTCAATGGTCTACCCGTTTAACTACGGCTTTATACCCGGAACTCTCGAAGAAGACGGCGACCCAGTAGACGTGTTAGTAGTCTCTTACGACCCCCTCATACCCGGCTGTGTTATTAGAGTTAAGCCTATAGGTGTACTAGAGACTGAGGACGAGAAGGGGTTCGATGCAAAAATAGTTGCCGTACCAGCTGATAAAATAGACCCGAGATTTCAGAATATAAGAGACGTAAAAGACCTCTCCGAGGCTATTAGGCAGAGAATAGAGCACTTCTTCGCGCACTATAAAGAGCTCGAAAAAGGTAAGTGGGTTAGAGTTCTCGGCTGGAAAGGCAGAGACGTAGCACTAGAGAAGATTAAGCGCGCTATTGAGAGGTACAAGGCGTCTAAAAAGTGAAGTGCTACTATGGAGGAGTTTTTAACAATAAGAGAGAGAATTATTGAACTACTCAGGTCTACTAGTAGACCACTCACAGCCAGGGAGATTATTGAAGTTCTAGGTGTTAACATCACGGATAGGGAGGTCTATGAGCACTTAGCACACATAGCTAAAACTATTCGCAGTAGATCTCAGGGTAGAGAAGTGCTCCTAATGGAGCCGCCTACGTGTAGAAAGTGTGGATATGTCTTCAAAGACCTAGAAAAGCCTAAAAAGCCTAGCAGGTGTCCTCGCTGTAAAAGCGAGTGGATTTCTCCACCGAGATTTATAATTAGCCGTGAGTAGCTTGAGTAATAGTTCCTAGTAGCTTTTTCACCTCGCTTCTAAATAACTCCGGTTCTCTCACTGCGAGTCTAGCTAGCTCTACTGCGTCTCCTCTCCCCGCGAACTCGACTATAGGCTTGGAAAAGACCTTGTACACTATTAGCTCTACTACTTCGGGTGCGTAGAGTTTCTTCAGTATCTCCACAATGTACTCCGGCCTTTCTAGTAGTACTGTAAAGTAGTCTGCTCTAAACGCGAGATTACAGTACAAGTTGACTAGTTCTAGCAGTCCAGGCATCGACCTCTTACTAGTCGACTCTATTACCTCTCTAAGACTCCTCAACTCCACCACTCTCACCTCTTCTCGAGAACTGTAAAAGCACCTCCACGCAGCCTCCACCAGGTGAGAAGGAGAAGTAGTGCTGAGATCAACGCGGAGTAGAGTAGTGAGAACTCCACTGGAAAGCCCTCGTAGACCCCCACAGAGGCTCTCAGTACAACTACTACGTGTGTTAGCGGGTTTAGTAGTAGTAGAGTTCTGTACGGCTCGCTCACGTAGAGTAGCCTGTAGTACACGGGTGTAGCTATTATAGTAATCATCATTAGTGCTACGAGTAGTGGATTTAGCTTTATCATATTCCTCACTTTCGCGCCGAGTAGTATGCCCAGCGAATTGTAAATTACTAGTATAACTGCCAGTCCAGCTACTAGTAGGAGTATGTTAATTGTACTAGAGATGAGGAACAGCATTACAAGTCCTACTACTAGTGGTGGAATACTCACTAACACCTGAGCTAGTATTGTAGACAAGATGACCTCCCAGAATGGTACTGGCAGTAGCACATAGGACTCTAGTACTTGTTCTTCAAAAGTATTAGCTATGTATAGCGCTGATATGTAGAATAGCGTGTTAAACCCGGTCATTACAATATAGCCTACTAGCGCCGCTTTTAGAGCCTCGATATCACCTGGAACAGTAGCGAAAATCACTACTAAGTACGTAATTGGCATTAAGACGCAGATTGATATGAGATTAGGCCAGTACAGTCTATACGTCTTCAGCGAGAATACAGTAGACTTTGTTAGTGTAGAGAACCCCACGCCACTCACCTCTTAGCGAGTAGAGATTCTAGAACGTACTCTACTGAGGGGTATTCTAGCGTAACGCGAATATCTCTATTCACGCCATTTACAGCCAGGTTCTCCAAGTCTTCGAGAGCGTCGAGGAGGCGCGTGTACTCTACTACTAGTAGTTCATCGTAGACTTTCACATTACCTCGCTTAAATAAGTGAATTAGCTCACTAGGCCTCTCACAGTACACTTTGACCTCGACACCCCATTAATGTCGCTAAGTAAGTCTAGTTTACCTGCTACTCTCCCGGCGACCATAATGTATACTCTATCACAGAGTCTTCGCACTTCTTCAGTATCGTGACTTACAATGAGCATTGACTTGCCTCTCCTCTTCTCTTATAGTAGAGCACTCCACGCTAATTTCTTCTTAAACACGTCTAGAAACGCGGTTGGCTCATCTAGTATTAAGAGGTCTCCACCCTTAATTAGGGCTAGTGCTAGTAGTAGGAGTTTTCTCTGCCCTAAAGACAGCTGGTACCCGAGGTTATCTCTACTACTCCACAAGCCCAGTAGCTCTAAAACTTCTCTTACACGCTCAAATGGAGTATTAGAGAGCTCGGCTACGTATTTCGCTACTTCTATAACTCTATGTGCTGGGTATGTTAGTGGGAGTTGCGGTGTATAGGATATTCTCCTCTTAATGTAGTTGTGGTGTTTAACGGGGTCTCTCCCAAAAACCCTCACTACACCACTCGTAGGCTTTAGTATACCTGTGATCTGCCTTATCAGAGTCGTCTTGCCCGCGCCGTTAGGACCCATAATGCAGACTACTTCGCCGCTACAAGCTCGTAGTGAGACGTCTATATTTGCCCTCACGCCATTGGGGTATATTTTAGTAACGCTGTCAACTGCTACTATTTCTCTCACGCTCGATCACCTCGCGATACCTGGAGAAAACGTAAGCACGTACAAGTCTCTCTAAGTAGTCCTCGCCGTAGAGAACGCGTAGACAAGTAGGTATGCCCTTGGACTTCAAGTACACGCAGCCTCCATAGCATATAGGGCCGTATTTATACGTGTAGACACAGGGAGGGTCCCGCGTAACTTCTTCTTTGATCTTGAAGCCCCAGTCCGCGCTCACACCGCCAATATAGCCTGATGGCGTGTCGTATATGTAAGCTGGGCAGATATACACATTTAACTTCTCGTCTACACTCACACCATACTTAAACTTGCAGAGACAGGGCCCCTTAACGAATATCTTAGCAATTTTAAATCCTCGCTCTACAGCGTACTCTAGTAGTTCCGCTGACTTCTTAGCCATGTTTACGAAGTACTCTGAGTAGCTCTTAGGTGTTTTAAACGGCTTGTACTTAGTAGCCTGGTCAGGGTACACTGGCATTATGTCGAGAGCAACTATTTTGTCCTGGAGGCCGAGGTCAGCTAACATGTCAATAAAGTCGCTCACGTAATCCACGTTGTGTTCGTCAATATTAGTTCTCACACTTACTCTACCAGCGTGTCTATCCACGATTTTCAGCAAATTAGTGAAAATGACGTCAAAACTCCCCTCACCGGTTTTAAAGGGCCTCCTCGCATTGTGAACTTCTCTGGGGCTATCAATAGTAATCTGCGTAACAGCTACCCGCTCGTAGATTTCCTCTACGTCGCTATTGTAAATAGTGCCATTAGTTATAAGACCTACTTCGCTCTTAACGCTGTACTCTTGTGCTAGCTTATCGAGATCTCTTATAACACTTAGAGCTACGCGTGGATTTAATAGAGGCTCGCCACCGTAGAGTGCAATAGAGACTACTCTAGCCTCTTCCTCAACTCTCTTCACTATGTGATTGTAGAGAACTCTCCACTTCTCGAGTGTTAAGTCCTCACCTTCGATTTGAGGCCTCGTAGACTGATAGCAGTATTTGCATGCAAGATTGCACTTACTCGTAATCGAGAGGAATATAGATATGGAGTTCCCCGAAAAAGTGGATTCACGTAGTCTCTTTAAGTGAGAATCTTCGTCGAAATCGTCGTAAACTAGAATTCCAGTTGCAAGGAGACTCTTTAAAACCTCACCATCACTTAAAACACGAGATAAATCGCCCTGCTTTAAAGCCTCACCCGTCTCTCTATCAATAAGCACGAGAGAGTCGTAGAGAGAGTTATAAGCAACGAGGAAGTCTGAGTCGAGATTAAAAACATATTGAATTTGGAGAGCTTCACTTATGTCACCACTGATTAGTTAGCTATGTAATAACCAGAGCAGACAGTTCTGCACAATTTAGCGCAGAAGTTGGGCTCTCTCACTTTGAGAAAGCCCTTCTCGAGAACTACAACTTTCACCTTCTTCACAGCGACAGACCCTCCAAACGTTATCTTCTAAATTTAATAGTAATTTTAAGGGTGTTTAAACTTTTCGTGTATTTCCAAAAAAGCTAAAAGCCGTATACCTA